>OJKZ01000266.1_pt1 | contig 22113 bp, 17 predicted proteins | sample 1596791 | NCBI WGS metagenome assembly OJKZ01 (sample SAMEA3904677, study PRJEB24821) | metagenome | biome: Builtin; feature: hospital; material: surface | place: USA | collected 2013-06-04 | reverse complement strand
GGCTCGGAGATGTGTATAAGAGACAGGAATCAACCATGCCGTAGGATTTAGAAATTTCTGAAAAATCTTCATAATTAGCTATAGAATTTTTTATAGTCTGGGCAAGTTCCTTAATCGAACGATTGTTAATTGCTAGGTTTTTTTCTATATAGGCCTTGTTTTTTTCGTAAACTTCATCCCTATTTTTCTTATAAAACCTGGCATTTGGGCTATCCTTGTAGATTCCTTTTGTAAAATAAAGGCTCTTGCCAGCATGGACTCCCTTGGCTACTTTTTCTTCTAGGGCTCTGACCTTAGCTTCTGGGTAGATGCTTTTGCCGTAGAAGTCTTCTATAAATTCATCACTTGTGTGGTAGCCTTCCTTATCAGCATTTAAGAGGATAAGGTGCCTGTCATTGTCCTTTTTCTTATCTTCCAGGTAGATATTGCCTGTAAATTCTGCAGAACCTATGTTAAATTGATCCTTGATAAATTCATCAGAAAAATCTGCTTTTTCTTCATCCTTTTTAGAAGATTTAAAATCCTTAGGCTCCTTATCCTTGATCATTTCATTAAGGAGGGCCTGGTTTTCTTCTGATCTTTCAAAGGCAAAATATGTCTTAAAGACCTTATTTAATTTATCAATAAGGTCTGCCGTATCTAGTGTATAGATTTTAAAAATCTCATTGTAAATATTTCTAAAAAGGGATCCTTCTGTGATTGGCTTGCCTAGGACCTTGCCATAGTAGGCCTTTTCAATTTGTTCTTTTAGGTCATCTGCCTCATGGTAGCGGTATTTGCGTAGGATTTTACTTGCGTAGGTTTTTCTGAACTTTTCTATTACTAAATTAGAATCTTTAAGACTTTTAAAGGCTATATCCTCAAGTAAGAGATTTGTTATATAGGAAAATTCCTCATAGAAGGGATTTTCATCTCTTAAATAAGCAAAGAAAGAATCAAGCATATCAAAATCAAAGGTCTTTATGATAAAGCCTGTTGTCATATTTTTATAGACTTGATCCATAGGATAGGATTTTTTGGGGATGAATTTGTAATCATCCGCAAAGTCCCATATTATGTTGTACTCTCTTATTTTTTCATAATTTTCATTCATCAAAGACACTCTCATCTATTGATTCAGGTATTTTTGTTTTGATAGCATCAAGGACTATCTCCCTTTCAAAGGCATCAAAGGACTTATTTACAAGACCCATCATGATCGCCTTATAAGGATTGAGTCCCACTCTCATTATCTCGATTGCTCCGATTAGTCCTCTTAGGTCGACTGGCTTGGTTGATATCTCGTTATTTTCGCTCTTTGTTTGTAAAGATATAAAGACATCAATAAAGGCCTTGCGGTATTTTTCTTTTAATTTTGGGAAATTATCTGTAAGGAGCTTATCAAGGTTAGACTCGCTGATGTTTGGCACATTTATAATCATAAACCTAGAAGCAAGGGCTTCATTTAATTCACGAGTGCCTACATAGCCGTAGTTCATTGTCCCTATAAATCTGGTATTTGGATCAAGCTTTATCTTATCAAAACCAGAAATTTCGATAATCCTCCTGTGGTCAAGACTTGCGTGGAGGACTGAAATGGCCTCGTTTTTAGCCATATTAATCTCATCTAATATTGCAAAACCACCATTTAGGGCTGCCTCAAAGATAGGACCCTTCCTAAATTTGACCTCACCATCCTTAAAGGTATCAGCCCCGATAAGGGAAGCAAAGTCTGTATTGACGTGGAAGGAAATATCATAGGCTGGCCTTTTAAATAAATAGGAAAGGTTGGCCGCAAGGACATTTTTTCCTGTAGCCTTAGCTCCTGTAAGGAGGATATTTTTGCCTGCAAGAAGGGCTGCAATTGCCTCTTCTAAGACTTCTTTTCCATAATATTTATATTCTGGCTTAATGACCCTATCAGAATCATCAAGGCCATTTTCTTTTCTATATTTTTCTAATTGGGCAATTAAGTTATCATTTATGCCCTGGTCTTTTAAATAATCTATCATTTTACACCTCTAAAATATTATACATAAAAAAATTTAATTTTCGACTTATCTTCTTGACTTAGTCCCAAATAGTACTATAATAAATATAGATAAATTAAAATTGTTTATTTACTTTAGAGAAAGAGGGAGTATGAATTTTGAAAAAGAACCCATATTCTATATTTTTTCTTTGCTAAGATGTGCCAATGGCCTAAATAAGGAGAGGGCAAAGGTCTATGGCTTAAATGACCTTGAGACTATCGTCCTAATCCACATAGGCTTTATGGAAAATCCTACCCAAAAGGATATATCTGAAAGGCTGAGTGCTCCCAAGCAAACAGTCAACAATATCATCAAAAATCTAAGGGAGGACGGTCTAATAGACCTAATCCCGGATGAAGTTGACAAGAGAATCAGAATCCTAAGGCTTACTGAAAAGGGCAAGAAAAATAGGGATGAGAGATTAAAACCGATCAATGAATCAAATGTTAGAATGAAACAGAGATTGGGCGATGAGAAGGTTAGAGAGATAAAAGATGCTCTTAAGCTTTTGATTAGCACAATCAAGGAAGATTTTAAAAAGGAGGATTAATGGAATCTATAAAAGAATTTAACAGGTCCTTTTCTTATATCAAGAAATACCTGGGAGAGTACAAGAAAAATCGAAATCTTTCTAGGATTTTTACAATTTTAGAGACTATACTTGAGCTACTTATTCCATACCTTATGGCCCTTACCCTTAATAATGCTGTTCAGGGCAAGGACTTGGGAATGGCTATTAAGTATGGAATCTTGATGGTCATAGCAGCTCTTTTGACAATGTTTTTTGGTATGAAGGCTACAAAAAACGCCGGAATTTCATCATCAGGCATGGGTCACAATGCCCGTCTGGCTCAATTTGAAAATATCCAAAGATTTTCTTTTGAGGATATAGATTATTTTGGGGTCCCATCCCTACTTACAAGACTATCATCAGATGTTCAACAAATAGCCATGTCCATGTTTATGTCGACAAGATTTGTCATTAAGACTGTGGCAATGGCGGTAGTTTCTTTTGTTTTGGCCCTAAATGCATCGCTTAAATTATCTTTGATATTTTTAGTGGCTGTGCCAATTTTATTTGCCATGCTTATGGGCCTTGCAAGCTTTGCTATACCTAAGTTTAGGAAGGCAAGATTCCAATATGATAAATTAAACTTAGTCATAGAAGAAAATCTTAACAACTCTAGGGTTATCAAGGCCTTTGTGAGGAAAAGATACGAAATTGACAAGTTCATGGTCCAAAATGAAAAGATGTTTGAATACGCAGATGGATCTCAAGGACCAATGTCATATCTATTTCCAATTGCCAATGTAATCTTATTTGCAACCTTCGTAGCCATTACCTACTTTGGAGGAATTGAGATTATAGAAGGCAGACTTGGGGTAGGCGACTTGGTTTCCTTTAATATGTATGCGACAATGCTTCTAGGCGCCTTTATAGGCATGTCCATGGTTCTTACTACCTTCATGGGAGCTTCTCCTGGCATTACCAGGGTTGTAGAAGTTATTGACAGGAAGCCTTCAATGGATAATAGTCAAAAAATCGAAGGCCTAAAACTAGAAGATGGGTCAATTGATTTTACAGATGTATGCTTTAAATATGAAAAAGATTCAGACCAATACCAATTAGAAGATGTAAATCTTCACATAAAAAGTGGTGAGTCTGTAGGAATTTTGGGATCAACTGGTTCCTCAAAATCAACCCTAGTTCAGCTTATTCCAAGACTTTATGACATTTCTTGCGGATCGCTTAAGGTAGGTGGCCATGATGTTAAAGATTATGACCTAAAGACTCTAAGAGATGATGTAGCAATCGTCCTTCAAAAAAATACCCTATTTTCAGGAACTATTGCAGATAACTTAAGATGGGGAGATGAGTCGGCAAATCTAGGAGAGATTATTGAGGCAAGCAAGATTGCTCAGGCTGATGGCTTTGTAAAGGAACGTCACGATGGCTATGATTCAGTCCTAGGCCAGGGTGGTGTAGGTGTATCTGGTGGCCAAAGACAAAGGCTAACCATTGCCAGAGCTCTTCTTAAAAATCCTAAGATTCTAATCCTTGATAACTCTACATCAGCAGTAGATACCAAGACAGAGTCAGCGATCATCGATGGGATCAACAAGTTTAACAAGGATCTTACAAAGCTTATCATATCTCAAAGGGTATCTTCCTTTAAATATGTTGATAGGATTATAGTGATGAATGAAGGAAAGATTGAAGCTATAGGCAGCCACGAAGAGCTTTACGCAAATAACAAGACCTATAGGGATACCTATGATATCCAGCAACAAGGAGGTGGAGCTAATGAATAATAGTCACAAGATGAATGGCAAATCATATAGAAGAAATATTTCATTTTCATCAATAGCTAGACTTTTATCCTACCTTTTTGAATACAAGTGGCAGATGTTTTTGATAGTAGTCTGCGTAATAGTATCAGCCCTTACCCAAATTTGGGGAGTAAATATGCTCCAGCCAATCATTGACTCTTACATCTTAAAGGCAGATTTAGATGGGCTAAAGATAGCCTGCCTACAAATGGGTGCAATTTATTTTGTATCAGCAGCCACATCCTTTATCTATTCACGACTTATGGTAAGGATAGGGGAAAGGTCAATAAGAAATATAAGGGAAGAATTATTTGGAAAAATTCAAAAAATGCCAATAAATTTCTTTGACTCCAACCAACATGGCGAGATTATGTCAAGATTTACCAACGATACAGACGTCCTAAGCCAGGCACTTGCAAATACAGTTCCAACCATAGTTAGGGCTACAATCATGTTTACAGGTACAATACTTGTCATGTTTAAGTTAAGCTTTGGCTTGACTTTTACCCTATTTTTAGGCCTTTTGGTTATGATACCAATCCTATCAAAGATAGTTATTAAGTCAGCTAAAAGCTTCGGCGAGGGCCAGGCGAATGTGTCTACTTTACACGGTTTTTCAGAAGAAACCCTATCTGGTCAAAAGGTAGTAAAGGTATTTTCTAGGGAAGAGAAGGCCTTTGATGATTTTCATGACAAAAGTGAAAATGTAAGGTCAGCCTTTGCCAGGGCCAATACCTATGCAGGTAGGATGATGCCATTTTTGATAAATATGGTAAATATCCTCTATGCGGCAATTACTGTTCTGGGTGTATATTTCACTATCCAGGGAGATCTCACAGTAGGTGTTCTTGCAGCATTTTTATCAAATATCAGACAAATCCAAAACCCAATAGTAAATGTCAGCCAACAGGCCAACATGGTCTTCCAAGCCATGGCAGGGGCTGATAGAATTTTTGAAATAATTGACATGCCAATAGAAAAAGACACTGGCTTTATAGAGCTAGTCAATGCCTATCAAAAGGCAGATGGCACAATAGAAGAATCTGACAAGCTAACTGGCCGCTATGCTTGGATGTGGGATGATGGAGAAAGAAAACACTACAAGATGCTTGAAGGTAGGCTAGAATTTAAAAATGTAGACTTCTCCTATGACGGTAAAAACCAAATCTTAAAGGACATCTCCTTCTACGCAGATCCAGGTGAAAAAATTGCCTTTGTAGGCTCAACCGGTGCTGGTAAGACAACCATAACCAATGTAATCACTAGATTTTATGAAATAGACAATGGCTCTATAGAAGTAGATGGGATAGATACTAGAGATATTAAAAAAGACCACCTAAGGCGTGCCTTTGGAATGGTTCTTCAAGATGTAAATCTCTTTACAGATACAATTGAGAAAAATATCAGATATGGAAGGCTAGATGCAAGCGAAAGCGACATAAAATCATCAGCCAAGCTATCAGGAGCTGATTCCTTCATCAAGAGACTTCCTGATAGGTACCAGACAGAGATAAATGGCGACGGTTCATCACTTTCAGATGGTCAAAACCAATTAATTTCAATCTCAAGGGCAGCCCTTGCAGAACCACCAATGCTAATTTTAGATGAGGCGACCTCATCAATTGATACATCCACAGAAAGGGATGTAACAGAAGCCATGGATAATCTAATGGCAGGATCAACCTCCATAGTCATAGCCCACAGGCTATCCACCATCCAAAACTCTGATGTAATAATGGTAATGGATTCAGGTAGGATAATAGAACGTGGCAACCACGACAAGTTAATAAAAGAAAAGGGAACCTACTGGCAATTATACACAGGTAGGCTAGAACTTGACTAAAAATATAGGCCTCTCAATCTCAGATTGGGAGGTTTTGTGTTATAATAAAATAAAGGAGGGCCTATGTTTAAGATATTAATAGTAGATGACAGCCAGATAATAGCAAGCTCTTTAAAAAAAGACTTTGAGAAATGGGGCTATGAGGTGGTTTTAGTAGAAAATTTTGAAAGGGTCTTTGACCTTTTTAAGGAAGAGAATCCTTCCCTTGTAGTCATGGACATAGGCTTGCCATATTTTGATGGCTACCATTGGACTAGGAAAATCAGAGACATATCCAATGTCCCAATAATTTTCTTATCCTCAAAGGAAGATACCATGAATAAAATCATGGCAATGGAGATGGGGGCAGATGATTTTGTGACCAAACCCTTTGAAGTAGAACTTTTGACAGCCAAGGTCAAGGCTCTCTTAAGAAGGACCTATGATTATAAGCAAGGCTCTGATAAGCTTGAAAAAAATGAGCTTATTTTAGATTTAAAATCCATGCAGGCAAGCTTTGAAGGCAAGTCTATCGACCTATCCAAAAATGAATTTAAAATCCTTGAGACCCTTATGGTAAATGCTGGCAAGGTCATATCCAGGGATAAGTTAATGACAGCCCTTTGGTCGACAGATATATTTATAGATGACAACACCCTAACGGTAAATATCTCAAGGCTTAGAAAATCTCTAGAAGGCCTAGGAGTCAAAGATTTTATCAAAACCAAGGTTGGTAAGGGTTATTATGTTTAATTTTAAGTGTGTAATCAGAGAAAATAAAAGGCTTTTGATATTTTTTGCAATTATAACTTTCATCTACAGCCTAATATTTTTAGCCTTTGACCTAGAAAGATTTGTAATTATTTATGGGTTAATCATAAATATTTTCATCCTTTTGCTTTTTCTTTTATATGATAGCCAAAAGGAAAAGGAAAATAATTTTGGAAAAATTCTAAAGTCTAAAAAATTGAATCACAAGGCCCAGCTAATTGCAGATGAGTACAGATTTCTGGATGAAAAATACAAGGACCTCTTAATCGATTATAAGGATATGGAAGAAGCAACTAAAAATTTTTACGGCCTATGGATTCACGAAATAAAAACACCACTGGCTGAAAATAGGCTAATTTTAGCTGAAGAAAACCCTGATATTGACCTGCTTATTAAAAATAATAAGAGGATGGAAGCCTATCTTGATATACTTTTGGGCTTTGTGAGATTTTCTTCAAAGACAAATGACTATATCTTTAAGGAAGTTCTTATCGAACCCTTGGTTAAAAATATTATAAAGGATAAGTCTTATTACTTTATCAGCAAAAATATTAGCCTTGACTTAGGAGATTTATCCTACAAGACCATTACAGATGGCAAGTGGCTTAGCTTTATCATAAGCCAGCTTATAAATAATTCCCTTAAATATACAAAGGATGCTGGTGAGATAAAAATATTTTTTGAGGATGATAGCTTAATCATAGAGGATAATGGGATTGGCATCAGGAAGAGCGACTTGGCAAGGGTCTTTGAAATGGGTTATACTGGCGAAAATGGCAGGGCCTTTGGTTCGTCAACTGGCCTTGGCCTTTATCTAGTAAAATCAATTGGCAAGGATTTAAACCTATCCATAAGTATAGATTCCAAGGAGGGCTCTTATACAAAAATTGCCATAAAATTTGATAAGCTTACAAAATTGTAAGATAAAAGGTCTCTTTGTAAGATAAACAAAGGGACTTATTTTTATCTAGCCTTTATAATTATATTATGAGAGGTGAAAATATGTTAGAAATAAAAAACTTAAGAAAAATTTATAAGGAAAATTCAGCAAATGCAGTGACTGCCCTAAAGGATGTGAATTTGAAAGTCGAAGACGGAGACTTTGTAGCCATCATGGGTGAGTCTGGATCAGGTAAGACCACACTTTTAAATATCATTTCCCTTATTGATAAGGAAACTAGCGGACAAATTTTCCTTGATGACAAGGAAATTCTATCCTTATCTGATAAAGAAAAGTCTGATTTTAGGAGGGATAATTTTGGATATATCTTTCAAGATTTTAATCTTCTAGATAATTTTGATGTTAGGGAAAATATTCTTTTGCCCCTTGTGTTAAGGGAAGAAAATCCAGATGATTTTGATCATAAGCTTATGCCTATTGTCAATAAACTTGGAATTGCTGACCTTTTAAATAAGTACCCAGCAGAAATTTCTGGTGGTCAAAAGCAAAGGGTGGCTGTGGCGAGGGCCTTAGTTATCAATCCTAAGATAATTCTAGCAGATGAGCCTACTGGTCAATTAGATTCATCTTCTAGCGAAGACTTGCTCAAATATTTTGAAAAAATAAATGCTGAGGGAAATACAATTCTCATGGTGACCCACTCAAATATAGCGGCATCCTTTGCAAAAAGAGTCCTTTTTATAAGGGATGGGAAGATTTTTAATGAAATTTATAAGGCAGATGACAGCAGAGATCAGTTTTATAAGAGGATTTCAGATTCACTAAATTTTTTAAGGGCGGGTAAAAATGAAACTCACTAAGCGCCTTGCCCTAGATGGGATTAGAAAAAATAGAGAAGTCTATCTTCCATATATTTTGATTTATGCCTTTATGGTGTTTTCAATGACTTCGATTTTGCTTTTAATGAATGCCGATACTTTAAAAGATTTTTACGCCATGTCTAGCATTTATTATATATTGAAAATTGCTATTTATGTAATGGGGATTTTTTCTCTGATATTTTTATATTATTCAGATGGATTTTTATTAAATAAAAGACTTAAGGAAATCTCCCTCTATGCGATTTTAGGCCTTGATAAAAAACATCTTTCAAAAATTTTGGCTTTAGAATCCTTAATAATATCAGCCTTGGGATATTTAATTGGTATAATATCTGCTACAGTCATATATAAATTGCTAGAAACAATTTTTTTGAAGCTTATGCTAATGGAAGGGAATTTCTACCTAAGTTTTGCAAAAGATGCCTATATAATTAGTTTTTTGGTTTTTGCAGGGATCTCCCTACTAATTTTATTGACCAGGATTATAAAAATAAAAAGAAAATCAATCCTAGACTTATTTAAGGAAGAAAAGACCTTCAAGAGACCAAGGGGTATGGTCCTAAGTGCAATTGTCGCAATAGTTTTGCTTGGTTCGGGATATTATATAGCCCAAACCATGAACAATCCTTTAAGGGCTCTTACCTACTTTTTCTTAGCTGTCCTCCTGGTAATGATAGGTACATTTTTCCTTTTTTCTTCACTTTCTATAGTGATATTAAAAATGATGAAGGCTTCCAAATCTTATTACAAGACTGAAAGATTTATCTCAGTTTCAAGCCTTATTTTTAGATTAAGGTCAAATGCCAAGGGCCTTGGATCAATTACAATCATGTCCACAGCTGCTATTATTTTATTATCCTCATCCATAGCCCTTTATAGGAGTGTTGAGGATGTGGGTTCTAGACAGTATCCAAGAGCTGTGGGCCTCGCTTCTTCTAATGAGTATTCTATTGACCAGGTTAAAAAAATTATCAAAGACAATAATCTAGAGGCAAGAAATATTCAAGATTACAAAAATATGCCTCTTACCTTTGAAAAAGATGGAGATACCTTTAAGGCCAGGAGAGAAGGCTATGCCTTTGCAAACCCAAATGCAATGGATGATAAGGCTATGGGAATACTGGTAGAAGTCATAGACGAATCAATACCAGAAGCATCTTCTTTAAAAGATGGAGAGTTTTTACTCTATAAAGCTCCTAAGTTGGCTAATTTTTCAGAACTTGATATAAATGGCCAAAAATTAAGGAAAAAGTCAGATATTAAAGATTTCCCATATAAAAATTCTGGAAATACTTCAATAGTGTCCTATATGTTTGATTTTTATTATCTGATAGTCAAAAATTTAGACCAAAATTTAAGCATAGATGAAAATAAAATAGTTCATGCCTATAATTTTGACCTAAGCGATGAGGATATGGCGATTTTTAAGAAAAAAACTAAGGATGTCCAAAATGAATTTGGCATAGGCTTTCATGATGATTTTGTCTTGGAAGGCTACAAACTCTACGGAGCAATATTTTTTGTAGGTATATTTTTGGGATTGATTTTTATGGTTGCAACTGGCCTGATAATTTACTACAAACAAATTCAAGAGGGCTTTGCTGACAAGAATAAATATCAAAGCCTAAGAAAACTTGGCATTGGTGAAGGAAAAATTAAGAAAACTATCAACAAGCAAGTTCTGGTATTTTTCTTCCTACCGCTAATAGTAGCAGGCGTCCATGTAGCTTTTGCCTTTAGGATGATTTCAAAAATATTTGTCATGCTAGGATCTGTCAATGAATCTATAAAAATTACTTCCTTTATAATAGGTTTTGTAATATTTGCTTTTTTGTATCTCATTTATTACAAATTCAGCAGCAGGGAATACTACAAGTTAATCTCATAAAATTTCGGCTCTTTCGAGTCGATTTTTTATTTGAATCTTTATTTTAAGTGTTTTCTTGACCAAAGAGGGGCTTAGAGTTATATTATATGTATCTTAAGGAGTATAAATGAAAGAAAAATCGTTATTAAAGAGTTATTTAAAATATTTAATCCCGACCATCACGACCATGACCTTGTTTTCAACCTACACTATGGTGGATGGTATTTTTGTTGGTAGGGGTGTTGGAAGCGAGGGTTTGGCAGCTGTAAATATTGCCATGCCCTTTGTGACCTTGGCCTTTGCCTTTGCAATATTGATATCAATCGGATCTTTAAATCTGATCGCCCATGAAAAGGGCAGGAACAATAAAAAGGGGGCTGATGAATTTTTTAGCCTTGGTATGGCAATTTCTGTAATATTTGCCATTTCCTTATCTCTAGTAGGAATTATTTTTATAAATCCCCTGGTAAGGGCCCTAGGAGCAAGTGGTCATATGGTTTATATGGTCAAGGAATATCTATCAATTATCATTTATTTCTTGCCCTTTTATCTGACTTCCTATGTCTTTGAGATAATGGTAAAGGCTGATGGCAGACCATCAATTACCACGATTCTTATGCTTATGTCAGCCTTAACCAATATCAGCCTTGATTATATATTTATTTTTAAATTTCATTGGGGACTTATGGGAGCTGCTGTAGCGACAGGTCTTGCCCAAACTATCCCTACTATTGGCTATTTGATTTACTTTTTATCACCTAAGTCATATCTTAAATTTAAAAAGTTTAAATTAAAGGCCTTCATGGTCAAGGAGATTTTTTCTTATGGTTTTCCAGCATCTTTGTCAGAGCTCTCGTCAGGTTTTTGCACCCTAGTATTAAACCTAGCTGTAGGAAGGCTCTACGGGGAAGAAGGTCTTGCAGCCTTTTCAGTAATTGCCTATGTTATGATTTTTGTAGTAAATACCATGCTTGCCATAAACCAATCATGCCAACCACTTATCGGCTACTACTATGGGGCAAGGGAATTTGAAAAAATACCTGTACTTAGGAAATATATATTAATATCTGTGGCTAGTTTGTCGCTTATTATGGTTTTGGCAATCGAAATTTGGCCGGAATTTTTCGTAAATGTCTTTTTGACAGGTGTAACAAGCGAGTTTATGGCCTTTGCCAGCAGGGCTCTTAGGATATTTTCTATATCCTTCTTAATCCTAGGCTTTAATATAACAAATGGCGGCTATCTCACAGCTGTAGCCAAGCCAAGATTTGAATTTATAATTACAATCTTAAGGGGATACGCCTTAGTTTTGGCTGTTAGCTTCATCATAACTAACTTCATGCCAAAAGAATACATCTGGTCAACCATCACAATTTCTGATTTTCTAACATTAATTATCGGGTATTTCTTGACAAGGCTTGAGTTAAAAGAATTAAAAAAATTAAGCGAAAAGGCTAGGAGACTAAAATAGGAATTCTCCTAGTCTTTTCTCTTGGAAGCTTGCAGCAAAAAATTTTTATTATTACTTGACAAGGAACAAAAATTATCTTATAATATAAGAGTAGTCGCTGAGAGATTAGAAGCGATAAGTTGAAAAATAAAGATTTTTTAAAAAAAATTGTTTACAAATTAAAAATTTATGTTATAATGTATGTATGCGGATGTGGCTCAGTGGTAGAGCATCGCCTTGCCAAGGCGAGGGTCGCGAGTTCGAATCTCGTCATCCGCTCCATTGTTTTTGGCGCCATAGCCAAGTGGTAAGGCAGAGGTCTGCAACACCTTTACCCTCAGTTCAAATCTGAGTGGCGCCTCCAAATCGCTCTCTTCGGAGAGCTTTTTTTTATTAGGAGTATTTATGTTAATTATAAGTAATAAGGCAAGTTTAAAGTTTAAGAATTTCTTAACTGATCAAAATATAGATTTTATAGAGACTATAGATAAATCCAAATCTTGATAAGAGGATAGGAGATCATCCTGACCTTTCTCTTTTTGTCCTCGATAGTGAAAATATAATCTTGGCAGAAGAGGTCTATTCATATTATAAGGATAAGCTTCCTGGGAAAAATCTAATAAAGGGCTCATCAACATCTAAGAAATATCCTAGAGATTCTATTTACAACCTATTGACTTTCAAGGATTTTTATATCCACAATGACTTTACTGAGGAAAACATCGAGAGAAGCCTTAAAGAGAGGAATTTTAAACATCTTTTTGTAAAGCAAGGCTATAGTAGATGTTCTATTATTCCCCTTAGGGAAAGTCTTATAACTAGCGATTATGGAATATATAAGGCCCTTAAGGATAAAGTAAATATTATCTTATTAGATAATGATAAAATCGAACTCGATGGCTTTGATCGAGGCTTTATTGGAGGGACTTGTGGCTTAGTCCAAGACAAGCTGATTTTTACAGGAGATATATCAAGGCATAAGTCCTTTGACTTAATCAAGAAATCTTGCGATAGGGAAAATATCAAAATAATCTATCCAGAGGTCCCTCTTGTGGACATTGGGTCTTTGATTTGGATATAGGCTGTTTAGGCTTTTTTCTTTTGGAAAAAATCGTATAATTTATTATAGTAAAGAAAAAAGAGAGAGGATAGTATGAACATTGTAAAACCATCTACAATTGCGGGGGTAATGGAACTTTTACCTAAGGAGCAATTAGTTTTTGATAATATTAAAAACATAGTCGAAGAAACTTACAAGAAATATCAATTTATGCCAATCGATACACCAGTTATCGAGAAAAATGAGATACTCTTTGCCAAGGGAGGCGGAGAAACTGAAAAACAAATCTATGAAATAGCTTCTGACTCTAAGGATATGAGCTTAAGATTTGATCTTACAGTTCCTCTAGCACGCTATGTATCAGAGCACTTCCAAGACTTAAATTTCCCTTTCAAACGCTATCACATAGGAAAAGTCTACAGGGGGGAGAGAAATCAAAAGGGAAGATATAGGGAATTCTACCAGGCTGATATAGATATCATTGGTCATAACAGTCTTTCAATCTACAACGACGCCCTTCTTCCTAGGGTTATCTTTGAGATTTTTGAAAAATTAAACTTCTCTGATCTTACCTTCAAGATCAATAACAGAAAGCTTTTGAATGGATTTTTCAAATCCTTGGGTATAGAAGATACCACAGATGTCCTTAGGACAATTGATAAGAAAGATAAGATTGGAATTGATAAGACTTTTGACGAGCTTGTAAGATTAACAGATGAGAAAAAAGCTAGGACAATCATAGAATTTATAGAAAACAAAGATTCCAATAAAGAACTTTTATCTAAGTTATTTGACTTTTCTACTGATGAGCTTTTCCTTGAAGGAGTTGACGAGCTAAATAAGGTCTACACCTACATGGTTGATCTAGGTATACCTGATAGAAATATCAAAATCGACCTTGCCATAACAAGAGGGCTAGATTATTATACATCTACAGTTTATGAGACCTTTATCAATGGCTATGAAAAGATTGGATCTGTCTGCTCAGGTGGAAGATATGAGGATTTAGCAAGTAATTTCTCCAAGCAGAAACTTCCAGGAGTTGGCATGTCAATCGGTCTTACAAGACTTTTCTACCAATTCCAAGAGCTTGGCCTAATAGATGAGAAAATCAAGAGCCTAACAGATATCCTGGTTATCCCAATGGATGAGTCAATTAATGAGTACGGCATAGAAATTTTAAATAAACTAAGGGATTCTGGCGAAAGTGTCGATATCTATCTTGAAAGCGGCAAGTTTAAGAAGAAGATGAACTATGCAGATAAGTGCGGAATCAGGAAAGTCATCATCTTAGGTGAAGAAGAAATGAGCAAGAGAGAATATTCTATAAAGGATATGGAAACTGGCGAGCAAGTTACTAAAAAATTCGAAGAACTTTGATCTATAGACTATAATTTTTATAAAATTGGGTATAAGATATATTGTAGACAACATATGATCATATGGAGGTAAAAATATGACAAAATTAACTGAAACTGTACAATCAGGTGATTGGAAAGCTGAAAAACACGTACCAGAACTAGAAGTTGAAAGACTTGAAGATGGTAAAGTAAGAGTTAACGCAAGAGTTGGTAAGGAAATTGAACATCCTAACACACTTGAACACCACATCGCTTGGATTAAAGTATTCTTCAAGGCTGAAGATGGCAAATTCCCAGTAGAAGTTGGATCATACCAATACTCAGCTCACGGCGAAGATGAAATCTTTTCTGAACCATGTGCATCTGGAGTAATCAAAACAGCAAAGAAAGGTACTTTCTACGCACTAAGCTACTGTAACATTCACGGTCTATGGGAAAACTCAATAGAACTTGACTAATAATAGTAAAAAGCGGATCTTAGGGTCCGCTTTTAATATGGAAATTTATTATGTATCTTATTTCAAATCTTCGTATATGATTTTTGTACTCGATTAAGAGCTTACCTTTTTTCAACAGGAATAATTATTTTTGTTACATGCTTAGATGGATCGTCGACATCTAGGGGAGATATGAGAAACTCTTCTGCTATAGGTCCTGTAACCTTTAAGCCATTGTCGTTAATCCAGGTTAGCATTTTCTGATGCTTAATTCTTATATTTTTGTAATCTCCTACATAATAGGAAGTTACTGCTTCAAAGCCTCCCCAAAATCTCGTTACTCTTTTATTAAGCTTACCAGCTTCGATTTTTGTTACCTGCATGGCAAATTCTACGTCTGAGTTTTTTTCTAGGAATTGATCGAAGGGCTTTCCGTGAAAGATTATAAGAATTGATCCCATCATTTCCAAGCCGTTTTCTGTACATTTCTCGTAAATATCAATCCATCTTGTGAGAGTGATATCTGGATGGGCGTAGTTTTTCATGATTTTTCTTGAAAAGACCACTGGATTTTCTTCTATGTATTCGACCTTTATCGGAAATTCTATGGGATCTATATTGTGACTTTCTACATAAGAACTCGCCTTTTTGGCCCTAGCAAATCTTTTAATAGCAATATCACAGGCAACTTTTCTAGCTTGGAGTATCTGTATTTGTTTTTCGTATTCTAAGGATTTTTCTTCGATTAGATTTTCTAGATTATCTAGTGAATTTACGTCCAAAGAATTCTTGAGAGCTTCTATGGAAAAACCTAGATTCCTAAGTCGTCTTAGGATGAGAAGGGTCTTAAGACTTTCTTTGCTGTAATATCTGTAGCCTGTTTCATTATCTCTGTAATCGGGGCAAAATAGTCCTATTTTATCGTAATATCTCAAGGTCTCTTTGGGAATATTGCACAATCTTGAGACTTTGCCGATAGTATAGCGATCTTGCAATAAGGCCACCTCCTTTACCAATTTTATTTTATGAATTACAGCTATTATATCACAAAAGCAAATTTTATACATGAAAACCTGCTAACAAAAGTCAAGGAGAAAATCGAATTAATTTTACTTTTTACTTGTTATTTAGAGTTTAAATTTAAGCACAACAAATAAGCCGCTTACAATCGGCTTGTTTTAACTATAGCAATGTTAATTCTAGGCTACTTTTAATAACTTCTTTTCTTGTTTTGATGCCATAACTTTTGCATAGTAGGTTCTTAAGAATTTATTTAATCCTGCAAATTTACAAATCTTCTTAGCCTTTCCATCTTTTTCTTTTTTTACCATATACAGATATATATCATTTTCAGTATCTTTTGCACTCATCATGCATTTCATAGCTTGATAACCTACTTTTCTTAGTATTGCATTGCCTCTTTTTGTTATTTTTCTCTGATCCGCTTTGAAGTTACCTGACTCATATGGTGGTGAATCTATTCCTACAAATGATATTAAACTTTTTTTGTTTTTAAATTTTGATAAGTCTCCAAATTCTGCTGTAATTTGCACTGCTAATTTATCTGATATTCCTGAGAATTTCTTTGCTTCTTGATATTCTTCTAAGGGCTCGGAAATTTCTATCATTTGTGATAAAATAGTATGTAGAATTTGATTTATATGTTTTATCAATTCTATCCCTTCTTGTATGCTAGTCTTTATATATGAGCTATTAGAAGGTTGAATTGAGATACTTTCCTCTGCGAGCTTGTATATGGATTTAGCTTTATCAGCATTAGGATGGTATCTCTTTTCTTTTGCCCAGTTTTTAAAATCTTCTATGAATTTTTCTTCTGGTTTTTCTAATACTAGGTCTTTGTGCCACCATATTTCTAAGAAGTCTAATAGTTTATCTTTTGAAAAGTCTCCTGAAGCATGTGGTATTAATTTCTTTATTCCTGGAAATGTTTGACTTATTGTTTGATCTATGAAGTTCATTTGATTGATTCTTAAGTCCATGTAGTGCTGATAGGATCTGTTTAATTCTTTTAGAATTCTGAAACTTTCTGAATCTACTTTATATTCTTGTAATTCTTTCCAGTACATCAAGCCATATTCTGCTATTTGTATGGCATCTATGTTATCATTTTTTGCTTTTCTAAAGTTAAGTACTCTACAAAACTGTTTCATTTTCAAAGGGTTTACTACACTTACAAAATATTCTTTATCTTTTAATTCATAGAGGATTGGAAGATGATATTTACCTGTTGCTTCCATGATTATTTTTACTTCTTCATTTAACGTATCTAGTTTCTTTAAAAATTCTTCTACTTTTGTTTTGTTAAGATGAACATCAAAAGGCTTCCAAATGATTTTGCTACCTTGTTCTAGTGCACAGACTGTAAACTTTTCTTTTGCTATATCTATTCCTATAGATATCATTTTATTACCTTCTTTCTTTTGATTTGTAGTTTCTACCTGCACCATTACACTCATTTTAGCTCGTGACACGGACGTTTTGCCCAACCTGCTTAATCGAATATGAATAATGAAGAGGTAGTTGACAGTTTTTATGACGGATATTCTAACCCTAAAACCCCCTCGTCATACTACATCTTCATTATACAAAAATAGTGCAAGATAGAAATAATTTTCTTTCTTACACTATTTATGGTACTAAAAACTTCCCGAAGGAAGTTTATGACTGTGGAGAAATCTATTGAGATGTCTCTACTGCGCTCGACATAAGGGTAGGTGCTATACAGTAATGAATTCATTATATCGTGAAATTTTTCCAACTTAGCTTATTTACACTAACAAGGATAAATCTAATAAAATCTATCAATACCTTCATTCACTAACACTTAATCCCTACATCAAAACAGCAAAAGGCTTTACTATTTTTGAGAAGATTTTAAAGCTTAGTTTGATATTTTCTACATCTTCCATATTTACTTCTTGACCTATTTCAAAGAATATATCGAAGTCATTTCTAATATCTGCCAAGCTATTTGACTTATACATATAAAGCCCGCACTCAAAGTTTTGGTAGAGAGCCCTGTAGTCTAGGTTAACCGTTCCTACAAAACCTACCTTACCGTCAGCAAGCCAGGTCTTGGAGTGGACGAAGCCTGGAGTATATTCAAAAATCCTAACACCCGCTTCTATAAATTCCTTGTAATGATCCTTGGCAAGGGCGAAGGCTACCTTCTTGTCTGGTATATGTGGCAGGCAGATCCTTACATCAAGGCCTGACTTTGAGGCAAGCTTGATCGAATTTCTAATCTCTTCATCTACTATTAGATAAGGACTCATGAGATAGACGTACTTTTTGGCCTTGTTTATGGTATCGAGGAGGACGTTTTTGGATATGGTCTCATCATCTAGGGGATTGTCAGCAAAGGGAATATAAAATCCACTAGCCTCTGTGTCTGGATATTTCTTAAGATATGGGCTGTAGTCTTCTGGCTTATTATCAAGAGAAAACCACATATTAAGAAACATTGTAGTAAAGCTTTTGACAGCACTACCCTTAATTCTAACACCGCAATCCTTCCAGTGACCGAACCTTTCGTATACATTTATATACTCGTCAGATAGGTTGATCCCTCCAGTGTAGGCAATCTTTCCATCTACTACCATGACCTTCCTGTGATCTCTGTTGTTCTGATAGGTTGATACTATAGGATACATCTTAGAAAAGACCCTACATTCTATGCCCAAGCTTTCCATTTCTTTAGGAAAGTCAGACCTTACTCTTGTTATGAGATTGGACCCATCTATAAGTAGTCTTACCTTTACCCCTTCCTTAGCCTTCTTGACAAGCTCTTCTAGGATTGTTCCCCACATATAACCATAGTCGATTATGAAAAACTCCATAAAGATAAAGTCTTCCGCACTTTTCACATCACTTAGCATGGCCTCGAACATATCGTCTCCCACCTTGAAGTAAGTCGAAGATGTGTCCTTGTAGGTTGGAAATCCTCCCACATCGTCTAGGTATTTGGCTATCGGATAAAATCTCCTTTCCCTATCCTCGATTTTTTCGTAAAGGTCCTTATCTTTTTTGATATATTTCCTAGAATCCTTATCCAGGCTTACAACCTTCCTCTGCTCTCTCTTGTAACCAATCGAATAATGACTTACGAGAAAGGCGATTATACCAAAGGTCGGAACAATTGCTATAAGCATAAACCAAGACAGCTTGTTGGCATTGGATACCTTTTTCATATTGAGGATTATAAGCATCATTATAAACTTAGATAGGGTATCTCCTCCCATTATGTAAGTAAAGTCTATCTTAGAATTATAATAGATATAAATCATCAAAACAAGCTGGAGGATTACTAAAAAGGCAAATAGTCCAGCACGAGAGAATATCAAACTCCCCAAACCCTTCCTGGTTTTCTTAACATATTTATTTTCGTTGATTTTTTTAATGATATTTTTATTAAATTTATACATAGACCTATTATATCACTTTAACCCTCCTACTTCAATATCACGCCTTGACATAAATCTTTAAATTCATAAGATATAAGGTGAGGTGAAATGAGATGAAAAATATATTAATAATAAATGATTTCGTTTCCCTAGGAAAAATTGCCGGAAAGATGATGGAAACTGTCCTATCCTACAAGGGACACAATACTTTCTTCCTTCCAACTGCCCTTATAGCAAACAACTTCTCCTACGGGAAAAATGCCATATTAGATACAACAGATTACTTAAAAGATACCCTAAGAAACTGGGATGAGATAGGCTTTGAGTTTGACCTTATCTCTATCGGATATATCCACAACACAGAACAAAGAGATATAATCTATGATTATGTAAAAAACTTAGACTATAAGACTACTATCCTCTTTGACCCAATCATGGGAGATGAGGGGACCCTTTACCCAACTCTTGATGAGAAAATGCTAGATAACTACAAGTCCTTACTCGATATTTCAGATATCATAAGCCCAAATGCAACTGAGGCAAAGTTTCTTGATATAGACTACGAGGATTTTACAAGAAAGGGTAAGAAATATCTTATAACTTCTGTAGAAGAAGACGGAAAATATTTCGTAAAAGGATACGATGAGGGTGAATTTAAAGTTTCCTTCGATAAACTTCCCAAAAGACTTACAGGAACAGGAGACCTCTTCGATGGGCTATTTATAGCCTATTTTCTAGATGGCTACTCAATCGAAGAATCTTGCCAAAAAACAGTCGATATTATATCCAAAATATATAGAGATGTTATCGAATACTCTACTAATGAAAATATAAATATCGAAAGATATCTTGACCTCATAGACTAAGGGGGATTTGTGCAAAGAAAAGATTATTGGAAAAAATCACTTTCAATTGCCTGGCCTGCCCTATTGGAATTCTTTTTTATATCCATAGCTGATATAATAGATACCTTTATGGTATCTGGTATGGGTCCAAGTGCTGTTGCAGCCATAGGCCTTACTACCCAGCCGAAATTTATAGCCCTTACCATATTCTTCTCCATAAATGCAGCCGTATCGGCCCTTGTTGCGAGAAGACAGGGAGAAGGAGACAGGCAAGAAGCCAACAAGACTCTTCTTACAGCTATTTATATAGTAATAGCCTTTGTAATCCTAGTAGACCTTGTGATGATGCCCTTCCTATCCCCAATCCTTAAGTTTGCTGGATCCAATCCTGAAACTCACGAGCTTTCTATAGCTTACTTTCAAATAATAATGGGAGGAATTATCTTTAATGCCCTAGCCATGGTCATAAATGCTGGCCACAGAGGTTGCGGCAATACACAAATCGCCTTCGTATCAAACCTAGTTAGCTCTGTCGTTAATATTAGCTTTAACTACCTACTAATCTACGGAAACTTTGGCTTTCCTGCCCTAGGCATAAGGGGAGCTGCTATTGCGACAGTCCTAGGAACTGTGGTGGCAAGTATCATGTGTACTATTTCTCTAATGAGAAAATCTTCCTACCTAAACTTCAATCAGTTTGTAAGAGTTAAGTTTTCCTTTAGCAAAAAAATCTCCAAGTCTATAGCAAGCCTTGGCTCAAATATATTTGTAGAAAATGTCTCAGCAAGAATCGGCTTTCTTGTTACAGCCATTACCGCAGCAAGTCTTGGAACAGAAATATTTGCAGCCCACAATGTAGGAATGAACCTACTATCCCTAACCTTCTCCTTGGGTAATGGTATGCAAGTAGCAGCCATCGCCCTTTCGGGTAATGCTCTAGGAGCAGAAGATAAAGAAGGAGCTAAGACTTACGGCAAGGTCTGCCAAGAAATCGGCTTTGCCCTATCAGTAATAGTTTCAATCATACTGATATTTTTCGGAAGACATATCTTCGGACTCTTCTTCAAAGATCCGGAAATAATAGAATACGGTGTGATTATTACAAGGTTCCTTACAGTAATAGTCCTCCTACAAATCTCCCAAACAATCTACGGAGGATGCCTCAGAGCGGCAGGAGATGTCAAGTACACCCTCTTTGTAGCCCTATTATCTGTAACATTCATAAGAAGTGCAGTCACCCTACTTGCAGTAAATGTCCTAAGTCTGGGCATCATGGGAATCTGGCTAGGAATCCTGTCAGATCAGGCATCAAGGTTTATTTGCCTAAGACGAAGATTCCATCAAGGAAACTGGGTCAACAAGAAAATATAAAACAAGGGAGAGCCTTTCTAATCGAGGTACTCTCCTTTTTCTTAACTCATTCTCAAATACAAATAACAAGTCAATCTGCTTGTCTTTTCTTATAAAATATGCTAGAATAGATACATCTTGGGGCATTAGCTCAGTTGGGAGAGCGCTTGACTGGCAGTCAAGAGGCCAAGGGTTCAAGTCCCTTATGCTCCACCATAAGAATCATGAGAAGTCAAAAGGCTTGAAATCAATGTTTCGTAGAGGTTCAAAGCTCTCGAGAAACAAGAAAAATCAAATTAACGTAACAAGAACTGAATTAGTTATAATAAAAAATAAGAGGATTTGGGTCTTTTATTTATTTTCTTCTACATATTCAATTTTTTCCTTATCCATAACTTAATCTGGGATTATTTTGCTTGTTATACAAATTAGAAATGGAAGGACGATTGCATCATCCAAAATTCCTAAAAAAGGAATCATATCATTTATCAAATCGGCAGGCATTACTGCATATAAAATTGCTGCAAGTCCCAAAAGTTTTGCAAGTTTTGGAGTATTTTTATCTTTCTTAGTCGTAGCAAAAAGAACAATCGATGAATTT
>OJKZ01000234.1_pt1 | contig 24006 bp, 20 predicted proteins | sample 1596791 | NCBI WGS metagenome assembly OJKZ01 (sample SAMEA3904677, study PRJEB24821) | metagenome | biome: Builtin; feature: hospital; material: surface | place: USA | collected 2013-06-04 | reverse complement strand
GTATTGTTGCCGAAGAGCTGGTTTTCGCCCGCGCTCAAATCTACGCCGTCAAAGGCAGGCGGTGTTTTTTGGCGGCCGGCGGCTTTGGCGTAGGCATCGAAATCGACGGAGACGACTTTGCCGTTGCGGACAGTCAGCCATTTGCGGTCGCTCAAGTCTTTGCCTGCGTCAAGCTGGGTCTGGGCGGATTGGGCGAGCAGGCCGGCAATATGGTTTTTAAAGCTGCCGTTGCCTTGGGCATCCAGCGTCAGGGGTTTGCCTTCGGGAGATTTCAGGTTCAGGCTGTTGAGATAGGCAGGGTACAGCGGTTTGAGGAGGTCGGACAGTTTTTTCTCGTCGTCGGTCAGCGTGCCGGCGACCAGCTCGCGTTTGACGCGGTAGTCGAGCATGGAAATGTTCATTTTTTTATAGTCGTTAACGCCGTTGAACTGCCATTCGTAAGCCATGTCGGCATGGTCCAAGTCGGTAATCGGGCAGTAGGCGGATACGGCGAAAACTTTGTCGCTGCCTTCCGCCGTGCCTAAGGCTTTGAGGTGGTTTTCGTAATCTTTTTGGTCGGCTGTTGCGCCTAAGAGGGCGGACATCGCGCCGCCCGCGCTTGTGCCGTTGGAAATGATTTTTTCGGCATCGCCGGGCATGGTTTTGTCGTTGGCCTTCAGATAGCGGACGGCGGCTTTCAAATCAACGATGGCGGCGGGTGCTTTGCCGGTGGATTCCGTTCTGCCGCGCGCGCCCGGGGAGGCGACGACGTAGCCTTTGGAAAGGGCGGTCAGCGCGGCGTTCGGCGATTTTTGACCGTCTTCAGGTTCGCCGCGTTTGCCTTCTAAAGCAGGTTTGCCCGGTTCTGCAGGCATATAGCCGCCGATTTGGTTGGGCAGGAAAATCGGTGCGGTTTCAGCGGTAAAGCCGTCTATCTCGCCGCCGTTGTAATAGGCTTCGGGGACGTAAATATTGATGATTTCGTAGCGGGTATCGACAGGATTGCGGACGTAAACCACGTTTTCGTAAGCGCGGAATTTAACCGCCTGACCGTTCACTTCGATGCTTTGTTCGGTGTATTTCTGTTTGGAAAAGTCCAAGTCGTAGGTTTTGGCGGTTTGGACGTTGGCGCAGGCGTTTAAGCCCAGCGCGACGGAAACGGATAACAGGGTTTTGTTCAGCGTATTCATGATGTGCTTTCTGAAAGGGTAACGGAACGATGATAGCTAAGACAAAGGTCGTCTGAAAACGTTTTATCCTGTTTTCAGACGACCTTTGCGTTTCTAAACCTTTTCAATACCAATCTATTCAAGACTCGGCGCAATCTTTCAGCGTATCTTTATAAGTATAAAGGTACGACGCACCGACAAACGATGCGCCGCCTAAGACATTGCCTAAAAACACGGGAATCATGTTGAAGAAAAACTGCCCCCATGTAATGTCTGCGCCCGCCAAAATACCGGCGGGGATGACGAACATATTGGCGACAAGGTGTTGGAAGCCGTTTAATACGAAAATCATCACGGGAAACCAAATCGCCAACATCCGCCCCGCCGTATGCTTGGCGGCAAAGTGCAGCCACGCGCCCATACACACCATCCAGTTACACGCGACCGCTGAGACGAAGGACCTGCCGAAATCCATATGGACTTTGGCTTCCGCCACCGCAATCGTTTTTTCTGCCACGCTGCCTTCGGTCATGCCGACATAGTGTCCGAGGAGAAACGCCATCGCCAGCGTTCCTACTAAATTGCCCAGACACACGACGACCCAGTTGCGCAGCAGCATTTTTGTGGAAATTCGCCCTGCCAAACGTCCCAAAGACATAATCATCATATTGCTCGTTACCAGCTCGCCGCCGCCGAGCAGGATGCAGATCAAGGCGATGGGGAACATTGCCGCACCGAGCAAAGTCGCCAAGCCGCCCCATTCGTGCGGAATACCGCTGACCACTTTCAAATAAGCCAGATAACCGAAGCCGATGTATCCGCCTGCCAAAACGCTCAAAACCGCCAGCGTGGAAACGCTGGATTGTGCCTTGGCACAGCTTTTATCGAGGACGACCTGTAAAATTTCCTGTGGGTATAAATCGCGCGAAGCCATGATTTTCCTTAAAGTAGATTGAGGTGGGAACGCCGTTTCTGAAAGACGGCAAAACTGTCGCGGTAGGGCAGTGTTGAAGGATGCCGGTGTACGGTCTTGTTGGATAAAAAACAATAGTGTATTAAACCTAAAATGCGGTAGCGTTGCCTTGCTTTGGCTCAAAAGAAAGATTATTACATGAGGGGGTAATTGAGATAAGGCAGGAAGTATATATGTTTCAGATGCGTTTGAAGGAACCTGCCGTATCCGGTTTCAAATACCCGCCGATACGGTCTCCCGATTTGTCAAACCCGCCCGATTTATGGGAAAATCGCACGATTGAATTTAACGAAGGGCGACACCGTGTTAGACAGAGAAGGCTATCGCCCCAATGTCGGTATCATCTTAATCAACAACCGCAACGAAGTCTTTTGGGGCAAGCGTGTGCGCGAACATTCGTGGCAGTTCCCGCAAGGCGGCATCAAGCCGGGCGAAAGCCCCGAAACCGCCATGTACCGCGAGCTGTACGAAGAAGTCGGACTGCTGCCGCAACACATCAAAATCGTCGGCCGCACGCGCGACTGGCTGCGTTACGACGTGCCGAGCCACTGGGTACGCCGCGAATGGCGCGGTTCGTATCGCGGGCAGAAGCAGATTTGGTATCTTTTGCGGCTGGTCGGGCGCGACAGCGACATCAATCTGCGTGCCTGCCACCATCCCGAGTTTGACGGCTGGCGTTGGCACCAATATTGGGCTCCCGTTGACGAAGTGATTGATTTTAAACGCGACGTTTACTTGGGGGCATTAAAAGAACTCTCCTCCCGCTTCCTGCGCGGCATGGAAAGCTACGAAGACTTTACCGCGCGCCTGCCTTTTGACAACCGATAAAACAACGAAACGCAACGCTTTCAGGTCGTCTGAAAGCGTTGTTCTTCCTTTCAGACGACCTCTTTCCTTATGACTAAAAACAACCAATACAGCGAATCCAGCATCACCGTCCTCAAAGGCTTGGAGCCGGTCAAAGAACGTCCCGGCATGTACACCCGCACCGACAGCCCGACCCACATCTGCCAAGAAGTCATCGACAACGCGGCGGACGAGGCGTTGGGCGGTTTCGCCACTGAAATCGACGTGCGCATCCACGACGACGGTTCGCTTTCCGTGCACGACAACGGACGCGGCATTCCCGTCGGGCTGCACCCTGTCGAAGGCGTGCCCGTGGTCGAACTCGTGTTTACCCGCCTGCACGCGGGCGGTAAGTTCAACAAAAAAGACGGCGGCAGCGCGTATGCCTTTTCAGGCGGCCTGCACGGCGTGGGCGTGTCCGTGACCAACGCCCTCTCCACCCGCCTCGAAGTAACCGTCAAACGCGAAGGCAAAATCCACCGCATCGTGTTTGCCGGCGGCGACGTGGTCGAACCGTTGGCGGAAGTGGGCAAATGCGCCGTCAAAGACAGCGGCACCGAAGTGCGCGTCTGGCCGGACGGCAAATATTTTGAAAGCCCGAATTACAGCATCCCCGAACTCGAACGCCTGCTGCGCGCCAAAGCCGTGCTGCTGCCGGGCGTGCGCGTTTCCCTGACCCGTCCGGTTAAAGGCGAAGACGAAGCGCACACCCAAACTTGGCACTACCCCGACGGTCTGAAAAGCTATCTGACCGACCTGATTGCCGACGCGCAGGAAGCCGTGCCGCTGTTTTCCTGTGAAAGCTACATTTCAGACGACCACAACGGCGATTTCAGCATCGGCGAAGGCGCCGCGTTTGCCCTGACCTGGCTGGAAGAAGGCTCGTGCGCCAATGAAAGCTACGTCAACCTCATCCCTACCCCGCTGGGCGGCACGCACGAAGCGGGCTTGAAACAAGCCGTGTTCAACGCCGTCAACAACTTCATCAACCTGCACAACCTCCTACCGCGCGGCGTGAAAGTGCAAAGCGACGACGTGTTCAGCAAAACCGCCTTCGTCCTCTCCGCCCGTGTCCTCGACCCGCAGTTCCAAGGTCAGACCAAAGACAAACTGACCAACCGCGACGCGTTGAAACTCGTTGCCGCCGTATCGGGCGACCCTTTGGAATTGTGGCTGAACCAAAACGTAGACTTCGGCAAAAAAATCGCCGAACTCGCCATCCGACAAGCACAAGCGCGGATGCGTTCGGTGAAAAAAATCGAAAAGAAAAAAGGCAGCGGCGTCGCCGTTCTACCCGGCAAACTGACCGACTGCGAGAGCGAAGACATCCGCGAAAACGAACTCTTCCTCGTTGAAGGCGATTCCGCCGGCGGCTCCGCCAAACTCGCCCGCGACAAAGCCACCCAAGCCATCCTGCCCTTGCGCGGCAAAGTGCTCAACAGTTTTGAAGTCCATCCCGACCAGCTTTTCGGCAACGCCGAAATCCACGACATTTCCGTCGCCATCGGCGTCGATCCGCACGGCATCAACGACCATCCCGACTTAAGCGGCCTGCGTTACGGCAAAATCGCCATCCTGTCCGATGCCGACGTGGACGGTTCGCATATTCAAGTCTTGCTGTTGACCCTGTTCTACCGCCACTTCCCCAAACTGGTCGCCGACGGACACATCTACATCGCCCAGCCGCCGCTGTTCCGCGTCGATGTCAACGCACAAGGCAAAAGCAAACCCGCCCGCAAATTCTACGCCCTCGACCAAAACGAACTCGACAGCATTTTGGAGCGGCTGCAAAAAGAAGGCGTCAAAGAAACTGCCTACTCCATCAGCCGTTTCAAAGGCTTGGGCGAGATGAACCCCGACCAGCTCAAAGACACCACCATGCACCCTGACACCCGCCGCCTGTTGCAGGTGCAAATCCCCGAAGGCGCGGATGACGAAACACGCGACATCTTCGTCAAACTGATGGGCAAAGGCGAAGCCGCCGCCCGCCGCGCATGGATGGAACGCGAAGGCGATACGGCTCAATTGGATATTTGACGCCGTTGGTTTGAAAAGCAAAAAGGTCGTCTGAAAACGGATTTGGGTTTTCAGACGACCTTTTCTCAATTATCTTTAGATTGTTTGATGGAAAGAACGACTGCTTGCAGGAGACCTATATTTGTGCGGCAGCAGGCAGGGTCCAGGTAAATGGAGAAAAGGCATCAAACCCTGAAAAACGATACCCTGAGTGGAGGGCTGTATATTGGAAACGTCGTCTGAAAATGTTCAGACGACGTTTTTATATGGGAATCTGCTTAACCCAAAACCGACGGCACGAATCGGGTGATGGTATCGCGCAGGACGATGAGTTTGCCGTGGAAGAAATGGGATGAGCCGGCGATGGTGATAACCGGCAAACCTTGCGGTTCCGCCCATGTCCAAGCCTTGCTGATTTCAACGACTTCGTCCTCCGCGCCATGAATCATCAGGGTTTTCGATACATCGGGGACGGAGGCAGGCTCAGGACGGTCGGTGTAGTGGTGTACTGCCGCGCCGATGAGCAGCAGTAAATCCGGCTCGCGCTCTTGGGCGGCGAAGGTGGCGACATAGCCGCCGAAGGAGAAGCCCGACAATGCGAACTTTTCGGCTTCGGGATGTTGCGCGCGGGCGTAGTCGATGACGGCGATGCAATCTTGCGTTTCGCCGCGTCCATAGTCGTGAACACCTTCGCTGTTGCCCACGCCGCGCAGGTTGGGCAGGTAACAGTGAAAACCGAGCTGAGATAAGGCTTTGGCGGCGGTTTGGATGACTTTGTTGGTGTTCGTGCCGCCTTGCAGCGGGTTGGGATGGTTGATGACTGCCACGCCGCGTGCAGGTGTTTGCACGGCTGGAAGATAGATGGTTTCGAGCAGCCCTACGGGGCCTGCGATTTGGATGATGTCGGGTTTTTGCATGGGAGGTTTCCTTGGGGGGTGGTGTTTGGGTATGGGCATATGTTGTTGCCCGCAAGAGGTCGTCTGAAAACTGGGAATTCGGGTTTCAGACGACCTCTTGTTGTGTGATTTGTGTTACCACATCAATACTTTGGGCATGGGCGTTACTTCGTAACCGTCTTTGCGCAGCAATTCGATCAAGCCTTGTTCGGACATCAGGTGCATGATGCCGACGGCGAACAGCGTGCTTTTTTCGGCGGATTGGGCTTTGATTTCAGGCAGCCATTTCAAATTGCGGCCGACTAGTATGTCTTTCTCAAGCCAGTTCAACATAAAAGGGGCAAGTTCAGGGTATTTTTTCAGGGTGTCCCTGTCGTATTTTTGCTGGATGTCGGCGAAGCCTTCAAAGTTGCCTACTTCGTAAAGGTGGTACATTTCATTAATTTGTTCTGAAAAGGCTTTTTTGTCGTCTGAGATTTTCAAGACGCGGATGAGGGTGTCTTCAGGCAGGTTTGAAAAAAATGCCGCCATTTCGGGCATGGTTTCGAGGAAGCGGCGAGCTTTGCCTGTTTTTTGGGCTGACTTGGAAAGCAACATATCGACTCCGGTCATCGAGCTGTATTCGGCAGGATAAACGCTTTGGACAAATAGAAATGCTGCCCAAGGTTTCATACCGTCGGCGGCTTCCGCCAAGGGAGCGGTTTCGGGATTTTGACGGAAGGCTTCTTGCAGGGCTTGGAAAGCTTTATCGCCGAGCTTGGTTTTTAGGGATTTGGTGTCGGCGGCTTGGTTGAAAAACTGTTGGTATTGTTGTTGCGTTTCCGGATTTTCTTCCGGTAATACGTCGGTTTCCGTGGTCAGTTGTTCGACGGAGGCAAGCAGGTTTTCGGCTTCTTTCGATAGGACGGCTTCTTTTTTGCCGATGTGGATGGTGCCGGCAAGGTAAGAGTCGGGCTGTCCTGCCTTACTGATTTTCCAAACGTTGCTGGACAGTTGCGGTACCGACCAGTCGATAGACGGAGCGGAGGCGGTTTTGATTTTTTCATCGGAAGCAGTATGTTCTGCCTCGGGTTGGCAGGCGGTCAGGGTAAGGAGGGTAAAGCCTGCGGCAAGGAGGGAAAGGAATGGGCGCATGAAATTTCCTCTGAAAGATGCGGGCAACGGGATGATGTGCAATGTATAGTGGATTAACTTTAAACCAGTACGGCGTTGCCTCGCCTTGCCGTACATCTGTACTGTCTGCGGCTTCGTTGCCTTGTCCTGATTTAAATTTAATCCACTATCTTTGAATGGTTGCAATACGCCAAGCCGACAAGCAAGGTCGTCTGAAAAGGGATATGGGTTTTCAGACGACCTTTATCTGTCGGGTTCGACCACTCTATTTCTGATGTTCCGCCAGTTTCAGGTAAACGCCGGCAACGTCTTGTTCGCCGTAACCTGCTGCGACGGCTTGACGGTAGCTCTCGGCAACGGTTTCAACGGCGGGCAGCGAATTGCCCGCCTGTTTCAATTCGTTGACGGCGAGGTTGAGGTCTTTTGAGGCGTGTTTGAGGGCGAAGGCGGGCGGGAATTCGCGGTTTGCCCACAGGGATTTTTTGGTTTGGAACATGGGCGAATCCATGGCAGAGCCACCGACGGCTTCGATGATGGTGTCGGTATCGATGCCGAATTGACGCGCCATCAGCATGGCTTCGCTGTATGCCTCGCCGAAAATGCCCAAGAGCGAATTGAGCACGAGTTTCGCGCCGGAGCCTTTGCCGACGCTGCCGAAGTGGAAGGTTTTTTTGCCGAGGATGCCGAATACTTTTTGCAGCGGATTTAAAACATCCTCTTCGCCGCCGAAGAGAATCAGCAGCGTGCCGTTGGTGGCGGGGACAACCGAGCCGGAGACGGGGGCTTCGGCGAACTGTCCGCCCGCCGCCTCGACGATGGCTTTGACGGCGAGGTTTTCGGATGGGGCAATGGTGCTCATGTTGACGACGATTTTGCCGTCAAGCTCTTTGCGGGTGTCTTTATCGAGGATATCGAGGACGGCGGCGTAGTCGGAAACCATCAGGAAAATAATGGGATAAGCGCGGATAAGTTCGGCGCGGCTGGGGTAAACTTTTGCGCCTTTGGTTTGCAGGTCGGCGGTTTTATCGGGCGAGCGGTTGTAAACGCCGACTTCGATGCCCGCATCGAGCAGGCGCGTTACCATCGGGTTGCCCATCTGCCCCAGGCCGATCCAGCCGATTTGAGTGTATTCATTGTTTGACATGGTGTTTGCTCCTTTGTTGGTTTGATTTGCCATCATATCGGTTTGGCGGTCGTCTGAAAAGTTTTGAAGGTTTTCAGACGGCCTTTTTGGCGGAGTCCAAATGAGAACATCCGCCGTTATTCCTTTGCAAACAGGAATAGCGGCGGATTGGTGTTTTCTATAACCATGCTGTTTTTTCTTTTCAGACGACCCTTCGGATCAGTATCGGATATCGACGGTTACCTTATCCTTATACTCACCCGGGGTGTAGTCGGTGTTTTGGACTTCTGCCGAGATGGTGTGTGTCTGGCTGCTGCCGTCGCCGGTAAATCTTTGCGCGCTGCCTGTGCCCGAAGATTGGTTGCCCCAGAAGTCGGAACTGTTACCTTTTTTGAGGCGGTAGGGGACTTTGTCGGCGTTGGCGGGATTGGTGGATTTCATCTCGCCCCTGCCTTCCTGATTGCCGTTGGAAGGAATCAGACCGACGGTGTAGGGCGTACCGTTGGTACAGCGGACGGTGAGGTTGCCCGACTGTTTCAGGTTGGTGCTGCCGGCGGTGTGTGTGCCGAAGTCGATGTCGTCGGCGGAGATGAATTCGCAAACGGGGCTGGCATGTGCCTGTACCGTAAAAGGGAAACTGTCGTTGGATGAGTAATATGTACCGCAGTTGGCGGGATGCTTACTCCAAAAAGTCGAATTCCAATTCAGCGAGGCCGATACATCATTGAAGATAGCTTCATACGGGCTGCCATCAGCGTAAGGTGAGGCGGTTTCCTGATGGTTGAGGAGTTTGGCGGTGAGGGTAATTTGACCTGAAAAGGTACCCTTGGGACCAATAATCAGCTTATCAGTCATATAGGGTGTGGCGTTGCTGTTGGGCGCGTTGCTGCCCCAGACGGTGCCGTCGGGTTTGTAGAGCTGGAATTGTAAGGTATTGGTAGGACGTTTGGGGTGGGTAAGCAGCCTCGGATTGTTTTGTGAAGGGGAACGATTGCCGCCATTGATATTGAAACACAGACGGGTATGAGAGGTACTTGTCAAAAAACTTTGACATGAGTAGCTGATGGTGGCTTTGGCTTCAGGAATCTGTCCTTCGAGCAGGTTAATACCTTGTGCGGGGCTACCGAATGACAAGATATTGCCGCTGACCCCAGAAATACTGCTGACGGAGGCGGTACATGATATGTAGTTGCCGACTTCTCCATTGTGCGCCCATGTTTGGACAGGGGCAAACATCAGCCATAAGGCTGCGGGCAATATGGTTTTGTAGAGCAGTCGCGAAGTTTGAATGAAACCTGCAGGGTTTGTTTTCAGACGACCTCTCTTTATATTTATCTGCATATGATGTCTCCCAGTTCCGGGATGGAATCCGGATTGTGTGTTTCAGGGTAGTCCGCTTCGAAGGTGCAAGTGCCGCCGTTTTCGGGGAGGATGACGGTGAAGCGGTTTCTACCTTCTTTCATGTTTTCAATATATGTTTTGCCGTCGAAGCCGGTTACAGCTGCCGGTGTGCCGTCTTCGGTCATGATGCTGCCGCCGCTCGGAAGTAATTGGTTTTGTGCGTCTTTCAGCGTCATGGTGGCGGCGCGGGTACGCTGGATTTTGAATTCGACGCGCATGCCCGAGCGTTCGGGCGGAGCGATTTCGGCGACAGTGTGTTCAAGCTGGACGTCCAGCGGCAATTCGGCGATATCGACGCTGACGGTGTTTTTTTGGTAGGCGGAGAGGCTGGGGATCAGTGCCAGTCCCTTGCGGTTGGTTTTGCCTACGGGCATGCCGCCTGCGCGGATGGGGACGTCCGCCATATCGCCGGTGCGGACGACGGCGAAACTGTCGTTGACTTGGCGGGTGGCGAAGAGGCTGCCGCCCATGAGGACGAGACCGCCCCTCCAGCCTGCGTTCCAGTTGCTGTTGCCGCTTTGGCTGTAAACGTTTGCCCAGCCGTCACCGTAGGTGTTTTGATGGCGGATGTTGCCGTTGAAGGTATTGCTGCGGCTGCCGTTTGCGTTGTCGTTTTGCTGCCAGCCTATGCCCCAGCTGGTGCTGCCCATGCCGCTGCTGGTTTTGTTCAGGGTTGCCTGATAACTGTTGTTGTGTTTGTTTCTGCTGATGCCTGCGGAGGTCGAATAGCCGTTGTCGAGGCTGACGGAGAGGCCTGCGTGGAAACTCAGTTCGCGCCTGTTGCGGAAGTTTTTATTGGCGCCGGCGTAGAGCGAGGTACGGTTTTTGAAGCTGCGGCTCCAGCCGAACGAGCCTACGCCGTCGGCGGGGCTGCCTTCTGTGTGGGAATGGACGTAGGAAAGGCTGAATGAGCCGAGTTTGTCGCTGCTCCAGCCTGCGGATGCGGAGGCGGATGTGGCGGGGTGGCGGGTGGCTTTGAAAAAGTCTGCGCCGTATGCAGTGTCGCCCAGTTCGGCAAATTGCCCGTTGGTACGGCTTGCGCCCGCGCTGAAGGAGAGCCTGTCCCATTGGGTGCTGAAAAACGCGCTGCCGCGCCGTCCTGTTTTGCCCGCAAAGCGGCTTTCGGCATAATTAAGATTGAGTTGTCCGAGCGAACCCAATACGGTGTCGGCGGCAATGCCCGCCTGACGGTAGCCGCGCGCAGCCTCACCATGGATTTGGGCGGTCAGGGTATTGCTGACGCCGTAACGCAGCGTGCCGGAGGCGGCGGGGTCGGATTGGTATTTGGCGGAACGGATGCCGTAATCGCGGCGGACGTAGCCTGCTTCAAACGACCATTCGTTCAAGCCTTTTGCCAAAAGTCCGCTGCCGCCGTAAAGCGGCATATCGACGACGACGGTGCGCCCCAGTACGTCGGTGGCGACGACTTGGGCGTTGCTGCGGCCGCTGATGGACGGCGGCAGGATGAGTTCGTATTCGCCCGCTTCGATGTCGCGGCTCATTTGTTTGACGCCGTCGAGGTAGAGATCGACCGTGCCGGGCAGGGTGCTTTTACCGAGGTAGGAGCGCAGCGGGGCGGTTTGTTTCCACGGGCGGGTGTTGTAAGTGCGGGAGATTTTGATGCCGCCGATTCGCGTGCCGCCCCATGAACCGATTTGTCCGGTCAGGGTGTCGCCGACGGTCAGCGATATGCCTTGTTCGGGCCAGACGGTGCGCCAGTAGGTATCCAGACGGGCGGTGTTGCCGCGGGAGCCGCTTTCTTTGTTGCGGCTACGGTTGGCAAATTGGGTGTGGTTCAGATAGCCCCAAGGCGTACTCAGGCGCATTTCGCCGAAAATGCCCTGCGTGCCGTTGCCGGAGCGGTTGCGCGAGATATTGGCGTCATAGTTCAGAACGGCGGCAAAGCCGGGTTTGGCGATGGCGTAGCGGTTTTCCTGCGGCGCACCGATTCGGGCGGTTTTCAGGTCGGGCTGCCATTCGAGGGGGGCGGTGAGATCAAGGGTTTGCGCGGCTGCATCGTATTTCGCCTGCAAGCCGGGGACGGCGGAGAGTTCGAACCATACGCCCGCGCCGGGTGTGGATGCGCCGTCCTGAATTTCAGGCACAACGCCGTTTTTGCCCGCTTCGGCAGCTTCTGCGTCGGGTAGGGCAATGCCGTAGGCGCGCAGGGATTCGGGACGCGCATACAGTACGCCGTTGCGCGACATGAAGGGTTCGATACCGTCGCGTATGCTGTCGTTGACTTTGACCTGCGGGTAAACGGTCAGCCATGCCTGCTCGTAGGCAGCAGGTGCCGCCTGCGTCAGGATGTCTTGAGCAGGTGAGGGCAGGGCGTAGAAACACAGCATCAGCGCGGCACTCAGCCGGGTGAGCCGTGTCCTTAAGTCATGGGGCGGCAAACCGTACCTCCGTTTGGATCGGCATACCGTTTACCGTGGCATTCAGACGACCTTGGTTCAGAGAGGCGGGGGAAACTTCCAATTCGCGTTTCCAAGTGTTGCCCGGCAGGACGTAGCCCGCCAAACCGTTTGCCAGCGTCAAGGCGTCTTTGGCAGAGGTCGTCTGAAAAGTAATATTGCTCAGTTGCGCATGGGCATTGCCCGTGTTTTCGGCAACCAAAACCGCTTTACCGTTCGCGGATTTTTCCGCACGCCATTGCAGCTTCGGTTCGGCATTGTTTTGAACGTTGACAAACAGCGGCAGCGAATAGCGCATCACCAACTGAATGCCTTTTCGTGGTTTCGCATCGGGAGCGGGCAGCTCATCCACAATCAGGCGGTAGGCTTCTTCAGTCTGTTTGTCGGACGGTTTGACGCGCATCACGCGAAACTGCTGCTGCGCACCCACTTCCAGTTTGACCATGGGCGGGCTGGCAATGACGGCATCGGTAGGCTCAAGTACCTCACCGCCGTTTGCGTCCTGCTTCCAGCGGAATACGCGCACTTGCGCCGTCAAAGGCTCTGCGCCCTTGTTTCCCAAAGTAAAAATACCCGCCCGCTGTTTGGCGGGCAGGGAAAGCGATGTCGGACTGACTTGCAAGCCGGCGGCATGGCTTGGTAAAACCGCTGCCGCCGTCAGCATACCGACAAGTGTGCTGATTGCTTTTTGCATGAGGATTTTTTAGTTGTTTTGTTTTGAGGGAGTAAACCGGATTAGTAGGTCAGGGTTACTTTGACTTGGTCTTGGTAGGTGTCGACAAATTTATTCAATTCATTTGAAGGTACGGTCGCAAATACAGGAAGTTTAATAGCCTCTCCTGAAGCCAAGCCTTTACCCGCTAATGAAAGCGCATTGGACCCAGTACCCCATGGGGTTTGAGTAATTGTTTCTGCAACAGTAAAATCGATTGCAGAGGTGCCACGAGTTACTTGCGGTTGAAATAATTCGTACGCGATAACATCGTTATTGCCAGTTATAAGACCTTTCATCGTACCTTTACCATTGCTAGTTGGTACATTTTGAGGTTCCAAAGCTACTGTAAAAGGTGTGTTTTTACTGCAGCTGATATTCAGACCGGTACCTATGCCACCAACGTTATTTTTAGTAATGGCGGCTGCATTGGCTGATGCGACGTGAGTGTCGAAGTCGATGTCTGCGCCAGCCAGACTTGGGCTTTCGGCAGTAATTTTCGCGCCGTTCAAACCGGTACTTGTTGTCATGACTTCGCAAGTGCCGGTCAATTTCAGGTGTACATTAAAAAAGCCATCTTTAGTAGTTTCAGCCATTGCAGTATTGCCCATCATCATGAGAGAAGCCAGGGCAAGAGAAGTTAAAGTAAAACGGGTTTTCATCGGAATTTATCCTTGTATGTGAGTTTAGATGTGTATTGACACAGTCTCCGTAATATTTTCTGTGTAACGCTTATACGTCAGGCTTTTACGCCTGAACGGTATATATGACATTATTATGATTTGTGATTATTGTTGCAATCGTTATTGTTTTTTATTTTATAAGTTCCTGTGTTTTTTGTAAATTTTTGTATTATTTTTTGTTGTTTTTTTGCAAAGCGAAAGGATTGGTCGGTTGATTAAAAAGATAAAAGGTCGTCTGAAGGCGGTATTCAGGGTTTGCGGGGTTTTAAAATCGCATTGATTTGAAAATCCGGAAATGTCGGAACAGTATGCGGGAAACGCCGCATCAAAAGGCAAGGTCGTCTGAAAGCATTTATAATCCGTCTTTTCAGACGACCTTTTGAACATCCGTTCTCTCAATAAAATTGACTTTATGAAACCCAAATTTATCACTCTGGACGGCATAGACGGCGCGGGCAAATCGACCAATCTTGCCGTTATCCGCCAATGGTTCGAATCCCATAACCTTCCCGTATTGTTCACCCGCGAGCCGGGCGGTACGCCTGTCGGAGAAGCTTTGCGCGAAATTTTGTTGAATCCTGAAACCAAGGCGGGATTGCGCGCGGAGACTTTAATGATGTTTGCCGCGCGGCAGCAGCATCTTGAAGACGTTATCCTGCCCGCGCTGGCAGACGGCATTCATGTCGTTTCCGACCGTTTTACCGATGCGACTTTCGCGTATCAGGGCGGAGGGCGCGGCGTGCCCCTTCAGGATATTGAAACGCTGGAAAATTGGGTGCAGGGCGGGTTCGGTCCTGATTTGACGTTGCTGCTGGACGTGCCGCTGGAAGTATCGATGGCGCGTATCGGGCAGACGCGCGAGAAGGACCGTTTCGAGCAGGAGCAGGCAGATTTTTTCACCCGCGTGCGTGCTGTTTATCTCGAACGCGCCGCCGCGCATCCCGAACGCTACGCGCTTATCGACGGCAACCGGAGTTTGGAGGAGGTGAGGGCGGATATCGAACATGCGTTGGCGCGCAGTTTCGGCATGGATATTTAAAACCGAATGAAGGTCGTCTGAAAGTATTATGTTTTGCCTCAAGATTAGCTGTTTCAGATAGAAAATAGCGGTATGCGCCGTATTGGGAACATGATAAAATTACAGCCCGTTACAAAATAGGTTTATTTATGAATAAATGATTTTGTAGCGGCAAACGTCCCGAAACCAACGTTTCAGACGACCTCAACTCAAAATCTCTCTCTCGCAACAGGATCGAAAAATGGAAAACTCATTGAAAGAAGCCGCACTGAAATTTCACGAATTCCCCGTGCCGGGCAAAATCTCCGTTACCCCAACCAAATCGCTGGCCACGTCCAAAGACTTGGCATTGGCGTACTCGCCGGGCGTCGCGGCTCCTTGTATGGAAATCCATGCCGATCCGCAAAATGCGTACAAATACACCGCCAAAGGCAACTTGGTTGCTGTAATTTCCAACGGTACCGCCGTTTTGGGCTTGGGCGACATCGGCGCATTGGCAGGCAAACCTGTGATGGAAGGCAAAGGCGTATTGTTCAAAAAATTCGCCGGCGTGGACGTATTCGACATCGAAATTGATGAAAAAGACCCGCAAAAATTGGTGGACATCATCGCCGCACTGGAGCCGACTTTCGGCGGCATCAATCTCGAGGACATCAAAGCGCCTGAATGTTTCTACATTGAACGCGAATTGCGCAAACGCTGCAAAATCCCCGTATTCCACGACGACCAACACGGTACCGCCATCATTACCGCTGCCGCCGTATTGAATGCCCTGCGCTATACCGGCCGTAAAATCGAAGAAGCGACCTTGGTTTGCTCCGGCGCGGGTGCAGCTGCGATTGCCTGCTTGAACCAACTGCTTGATTTGGGGCTGAAACGCGAAAACGTAACCGTTTGCGATTCCAAAGGCGTGGTTCATAAATCCCGCGAAGACAAAGACCGCATGGACGAGTCCAAAAAGTTCTACGCGATAGATGACAACAGTCAATGCGTGCTTGCCGATGCCGTCAAAGGCAAAGACATCTTCTTGGGCCTCTCCGGCGCGAACCTGCTGACGCCTGAAATGCTGAACACCATGAACGCCAAGCCTATCGTGTTCGCCATGGCAAACCCGAACCCGGAAATCCTGCCGCCGCTGGCAAAAGAAACCCGTCCGGACGTGGTCATCGGTACCGGCCGTTCCGACTTCCCGAATCAAGTGAACAACGTATTGTGCTTCCCGTTCATCTTCCGCGGCGCGTTGGACGTCGGCGCGACGACCATCAACGAAGAAATGAAACGCGCCTGCGTCTATGCTTTGGCGGATTTGGCGAAGGAAGAAGTAACTGAAGAAGTGGTTGCCGCTTACGGTAAGAAATTCGAATTCGGCGCGGAATACCTGATTCCGACCCCGTTCGACTCCCGCCTGCTGCCGCGTGTTGCTTCGGCTGCCGCCAAAGCTGCGATGGAAAGCGGCGTGGCAACCCGTCCGATTGCAGACTTGGAAGCCTATGCTGCCAAACTGAGCGAATGGAAACTGTAATCCGGTTTTAAGTTGAATGTGATGTAGAAAAGGTCGTCTGAAAACTTTCAGACGACCTTTTTTCGTTTTACAGAATCTTGAGCAAATCCGAAGGCGCTGCGATGCGGTGGTCGAACGGCCAAGTTTCGGTTTGGTCTTCGGCGGCGATATAACCCCAGTCGGCAAGTATGGTTTTCATGCCTGCGTTGCGTCCGGCCTGCATGTCGCGTTCGGCGTCGCCGACGTAAACCGTGTGTTGCGGATCGGCGTGGATTTGTTCGCACGCATACAGCATGGGTTTGACGCTGGGTTTGGATTCGCCGCAGGTGTCGCCGCTGACGACGGCGGCGGGCGGGATGACGAAGCCGAGTTTGGGGACAAGTTTGTCGGTGAAGCGCATGGGTTTGTTGGTGATGATGCCCCATTTGATGCCGCGTTTGTCGAGTTCGGCAATCATTTCGTTCACGCCGTCGAACAGCTTGGTTTTGTCGGCATAACAGAGGCTGTATGCTTCAAGGCACTCTTGCCGCCATGCTGTGAAATCAGGATGTTCGGCAGTCATGCCGACGCCGATTTTCAACAGGCCGGCTACGCCGTGGCTGGCATACGGGCGGATTTCCGCGATGCTTTTTTCGGGCAGGTTGTGGCGGCGCAATACGGTGTTGAGTGCGCCGCCGAGGTCTAGGGCGGTGTCGGCGAGCGTGCCATCGAGGTCGAACAATACGGCTTGTATCATGTGTTTTCCTTTGGTTTTTCGGTGGGGTCGTCTGAAAAGGGTTTCAGACGACCTTTGGGTTTAGTGGTGGTGATGGTGTGCGCCGTCGGTTTCGTTGGTACACAAGACGCTGTCGGGATGCGGATGGTGTTCGCTTTCGATTTGGATGGTGCAGTGTCCGATGTTTTTGTGGGACAACTCGTGTTCGATGCGGTAGGCGATTTGTTCGGATTCGGCCACGGTCATGCTGCCGTCCACGACGATGTGGCAGGATAAGACGTTGATATTGCTGGTAATCGTCCAGACGTGTAAGTCGTGGACGGATTTGACGCCGTCGGTGTTGCGGATGACGGCGAGCAGGTCGTCGGTGTGGATGTTTTCGGGTGCGCCTTCCATGAGGATGTGCAGCGTTTGTTTGAGCAGCCCCCAGCCGCTGCGTCCAACCAGCGCGGCAACAAACACGCTGGCGAGCGGATCCGCCCATTTCCAACCGAACGCCATCATGAGTACGGCGGCGGCAATCGCGCCGACCGAGCCGACAAGGTCGCTTAAAACGTGCAGATACGCGCCGCGCATGTTGACGTTGGCTTCGGTGTCGCTGTTTTTCAGCATGTAACCCGCCACGCCGATGTTGACCAGCAGGCCGACGACGCTGATGACGAGCATCCCCAGCGTGGCGATTTCGGGCGGATAAAGCAGGCGTTTGATGGCTTCGTAGAAAATCAGCACGGCGATGACCACCAGCGACAGGCCGTTGAACATGGCGGTGAGGATTTCGAAACGTTTGTAGCCGAAGGTCTTTTGCAGCGTGGTTTCTTTTTCGCCGAGTTTGAACGCCCACAACGCCACGCCCAAGGAAAATGCGTCGCTGAACATATGCCCTGCGTCGGAAAGCAGCGCGAGCGAGTGGGTCAGCCAGCCGCCGAAAGCCTCCAGCAGCATAAAGGCGGCGATGATGATGAACGACACGCGCAATACTTTTTTGTTGGCGGTATGCGTGTGGGCGTGTGCGTGATGATGGTGTTCGTGATGGTGAGACATAACGTTCCTCAACAGAGGTCGTCTGAAAATCTGGATTCGGGGTTTTCAGACGACCTTTTTGCCTTGTTTCAAACCCTGCTCGAAATCTTCCAACATATCCAATTCAAAGCGGCTGAAGCCTGCTTTTTCGCGCGCTTCGATGTTCACATAGCCGCGGAAGATAAACATATCGTAACGGGCAATCAGACTGCGGAACAGGGCGACAGGTTCCAAACCGCGTTCGCGGCAGAGGTGTTGATACCAATGGTTGCCGATGGCGACATGACCCACTTCGTCGCGGTAAATGATGTCCAACACGCCGCAGGTTTCCGAATCGCCGCGCTGTTCTACCTTCGCGCGTATCCCAGGCGTAACGTCCAGCCCGCGCGCCTCCAATACGCGCGGCACCAACGCCATACGCAACAGCGGGTCGTAGGCGGTTTTATACGCCATGTCCCACAAATGGTTGTGCGCCTCGAAATCGCCGTAATCGAAGCCGAAAGCGCGCAGCCTTTCGCGCATCAGGCGGAAGTGGTACACCTCTTCCTTCGCTACCCGCACCCAGTCGCGCACAAACTGAAACGGCAGCGTGCGGAAACGGTATGCCGCGTCCAAAGCCAGATTGATGGCGTTGAACTCGATATGCGCAATCGCGTGCAGCATCGCCGCATAGCCTTCGGTCGTGTTCATCTTGCGCGGCGTCAGTTGCGACGGCGCAACCAAAACAGGCTTCGGCGGCCGTCCCGCGTGGCGGAAGTCCAGCGGCGCAGCGTTTGTTTCAGCCCCGTCCATGTCCTGAACGGCGGCAAACGCCTCGTCCGTCAGCCGTCCTTTTTCATCGGGGTCGTCTGAAAGCAGGGCAAGCTCCAGCAAAGCATAGATATCAGGTTTCATTCCAAGTCTGCCGTTTTTCGGAAAACAAACATTATAGCGTTTAAAAAAAACAATATAAGGAATATAATCTTTACAATTTGGCGTTGCGCGTCAAAAACCATTAAATACCACAGTTTGCACAGTCGGCATACATTAAAGAATTGTGAAACCCGATTGTCTTTTCCGACGGAAAAAATCCCGCAGCTTCAAAAAATTAGCCCTCGGGAAACACTGTTTGCAAAATGTAAACCGCCCATAAGCGGCTTGCATTGTTATTTTGTAACATCGATACTGGGCGCCACACCCCTTCCAACAAGGAAAAATAATGATGAAACAACACAACCTGTTCAAATTCCTCGCCGCTTCCGCCCTGACCGCGACCATCGGTTTCGCACAGGCAGGCGCAGTGGATGCACTCAAGAAATTCAACAACGACGCCGACGGTATCAGCGGCAGCTTCACCCAAACCGTCCAAGGCAAAAAGAAAACCCAAACCGCACACGGTACTTTCAAAATCCTGCGTCCGGGCCTCTTCAAATGGGAATACACCAAACCCTACAAACAAACCATCGTAGGCGATGGCCAAACCATTTGGCTCTACGACGTTGATTTGGCACAAGTGACCAAGTCCGCCCAAGACCAAACCATCGGCGACAGCCCCGCCGCCATCCTTTCCAACAAAAACGCCCTTGACAGCAGCTACTCCCTCAAAGAAGACGGCTCGTCCAACGGCATCGACTACGTCTTGGCAACACCCAAGAAAAACAACGCCGGCTACCAATACATCCGCATCGGCTTCAAAGGCGACAACCTCGCCGCCATGCAGCTGAAAGACAGCTTCGGCAACCAAACCTCCATCAGCTTCGGCGGCTTGAACACCAAGCCCAACCTTTCGCGCGGCGCATTCAAGTTCACCCCGCCCAAAGGCGTGGATGTGTTGAGCAACTGATGGTTTGATCATAAAAAGGTCGTCTGAAAGGTTTCAGACGACCTTTTTGTTTTTGAAGTTGTCGGTGATGCGTGTTTGAGTGGAAAACGCCTCTAGCCGACACAATCCGGATTTGATGCTGCCGGTTGGATGGCTGGTAGGAAAAGTTCAAAGCGCCGTAACAAAGCGGATACCAAAAGGTCGTCTGAAAATATTTCAGACGACCCCGTTCGTTTACGCTTCAGGCTTTTTCGCCAACATGGTAACAAACTTAAACTGTATCGGATTGCCCGCCGCATCTTTCGCGTGCATGGCGCCGAGTTCCTCTTTGTATTCGACAATCTCCCAGTCGCGGTAGTATTCGCGCAACTCGCCCTCTTTAAATTTAAACGGAAAAGGCATAGGGCAGGGGAAGTCTTCAGTGTCCATCGCCGAAACGATCAGGTTGTAGCCGCCCGGGTTGGTGTGCGCCTGCATATCGGCAATCACTTGCGGTACAAAGCGCGGATGCAGGAACATAAACACAACCGTCGCCACGATATAGTCGAAATGATCTTGAAGGTTGGCGGCATTCAAATCATATTCTACCGCCCGCACGTCCAAGCCTTCGATGCGCGCCAACTCGTTGACGTTTTGCACCGCCTGCGGATTGTTGTCCACGGCGGTTACGTCAAATCCTTTCAAACCTAAAAACAGCGCATTGCGCCCCTGACCGCAGCCCATATCCAAAGCCTTGCCCGCAGGAACGATATTTTCAGCCGCCACTACCGCCGAATGGGTCGCACTCATGCCGTATTTCTTATTGAAATAATCTTTTGCTGCGCAATAAAGCGAGAGTTTGATTTCCGTGTCGTCCGTCAAAGGCTCGACCGTAAACTGTTGTTGTGGCGCAATCATCTGATCGCCGTCTTCGGCAGTCAGCTCGACAGAAGCATTATCAGCTTCCGTCAATTTCAGACGACCTTGCAACACGTTCAGGCAAGCCCATTCCCCTTCGTCAAACGCATGACCCACCCGCAGCGCGTCGGGAATCTCGTCTGCCTGCCAAACCGGCAGTTCCTGATAGCAAAAAAGCGCCATTTGTCCATCCATCGTCGGTTCCTTCCAATCTGTTTGCGATAAGGTGCATATTATATGCCTGTTTGGGGTAAAGCCGCTTGGCGGATTCAAACCTTGTGATAAGATGAATGCCTTTATTGTGCAAATTGCAAAACAAACCGATATATGGACGATACCGTTTACCTTTATACAGACGGAGCCTGCAAAGGCAATCCGGGTGCAGGGGGCTGGGGCGTATTGATGCGCTACCGAAATCATGAAAAAGAATTGTGCGGCGGCGAGGCCGAAACCACTAATAACCGAATGGAGCTGACTGCTGTCATAGAAGGGCTGAAAGCGCTCAAACGCCCGTGCCGCGTCGTGATTTGTACCGACTCGCAATACGTCAAAAACGGTATGGAAGGTTGGATACACGGCTGGAAGAAAAACGGCTGGAAAACCGCCGCCAAAAAACCGGTGAAAAACGACGATTTGTGGAAAGAACTCGATGCCTTGTCGCATAAACACAAATTACAGTGGACGTGGGTGAAAGGCCACGCGGGGCATTCCGAAAACGAAAAGGCGGACGCATTGGCGAACCGGGGAGCGGCACGGTTCCTTCAACCCTCGTCCTGAAAGGTTGTCTGAAAACGCCTGAAAAATGTTCAATCAACCGCAAACAGGATTACCCCAATGGCAATGACTTGGTCCCAACTGCTTTCCCCGCAACGCTTCCGCGCGAAAAACGGTGAAATTATCCCTACGGTTACGCCGTCCACACAAGAGGGTATCGATGCCCTGCGTACCGATTTCCACATTGATTACGATAGAGTCGTGTTTTCCGGCGCATTCAGGCGGTTGGGCAGGAAAACCCAAGTCCACCCGCTTGCCGAACATGACCTGACGCACAACCGGCTGACACACAGTGTCGAAGTCGCCAGCGTCGGACGCAGTTTGGGTAACCGCGTCGGCGTCATGTTGCAAGCCGGCGGATTCCTGCCCGAAAACAATACTCCGGGCGATATTGGCGCTGTCGTCCAAGTCGCCTGTTTGGCGCATGATTTGGGTAACCCTCCGTTCGGGCATACGGGTGAGGACGCATTGCGCCATTGGTTCAGAAAGGAAACAAATCTCCGCTTTCTGACATCGCTGAGTGAAGCCGAATTGAGCGACGTGCAAACTTACGAAGGTAATGCCCACAGCCTGCGCATTATCGCCAATTTGGAAATGTATCCCGATGCGGGCGGAATGCGTTTGAGTGCAGCATCAATCGGCGCATTGATAAAATATCCGTGGACAAGCCAAGGTCCGCGCGGGCGTTCCAAATTCAATATCTATCAAACCGAGCTGTCGTTTATCCGCCGAGTTGCAGCAGAGTTGGGATTGCTCGAAGCAGGCTGCGACCAATGGGTGCGCCATCCGCTGTCATACCTGATGGAGGCTTCAGACGACATCTGTTACGCATTGCTGGATTTGGAAGATGCGGTGGAGCTTGAGTTGCTGACCGATACTGAAGTCGAAAGCGTCTTGTCTGAGCTGACTTTTGAAGAAAGCACATGGCATGCCCAATCCAGCCGCCAACGTTGTGCCATGCTGCGCGGCATTGCCATAGGCAAAGCCATCGAAGATGCCGCGCAAACCTTCATGAAACACCAATCCGATTTATTAAGCGGCGGATTTAAAGGAAAAGACTTGATTTCCTTGTGCAGCCCGGAAGTCCAAAACACTTTGGAAAAAGCCAAAGAACTCGCACGCACGCGCATCTTTCGCCACCGTACCAAGCTGATGACCGAAATTGCCACTTTCCCGTGCTTAGGGTCGATACTCGATTTGTTTGTCCCTGCTGCCCATGCCTTGCTGGTTGAGCAGAAATTAGATGTCCGCCAATCTTTAATCTTGGATCTTCTGAAAAACCATAATCCCATACTTGAAACGGACAGCCTTTATCAGGCATATATGAAAATTTTAGATTTCGTCGGCGGTATGACAGACAATGCCGCCGCCAAAATGGCTCAGGACTTGTCTGGAACCGGGATTTTAAGGTGATTTAATTTCTTTAATTTTCAAAATGTTAATATTTTATCTGGAAAAATTGAATTTAAAGGCTGGACAATAGGGAAGGGTTTCTATAATATTCGGTCTTCTTGATTCACAGCGCAGAAGCGAAGTGATGAAAATGCACCCGTAGCTCAGTTGGATAGAGTATCTGGCTACGAACCAGAGGGTCGGGCGTTCGAATCGCTCCGGGTGCGCCAAAAAATTTATTTATCCGCGCCCATCGTCTAGCGGTTAGGACATCGCCCTTTCACGGCGGTAACCGGGGTTCGATTCCCCGTGGGCGTGCCAGTTTTGATTAAAGCCTTGCTGTTTTAGCAAGGCTTTAGTTTTTGAACCATCTTAAATAACCGCCATCTTGAATACCTAGGGCAGGCAGCAACTGACTTGTTTCTTTCTACGTTACCATACAAAACTTTTCAGTATTATTTCTTGCTCCTATTCCAATCAAAAGGTCGTCTGAAAACCATTTTCAGACGACCTTTCCTTATTTATTGAAATAAAACATCAAGCCTGTTTATTCCAACGCTCGATGGATTCTTTAATTACTTTTTTTGCTTCTTCCACATCGCCCCAAGATTCGACTTTGGTTGTACCTGCTTTTTTCAGATCTTTGTAGTGGTTGAAGTGGAACTCGATTTGCTTGATCAGCTGCTGCGGCAAATCGGCAAGGGTTTTGTAGGCGTTGCCGTTGTTACGGTCGTCAGCGGGAACGCAGACGATTTTGTCGTCCACTTCGCCGTCATCGACAAACTTCATCACACCGATGACACGCGCTTCCAAGAAGATGCCTGTCGCCAAAGGCTGTTCGGTAACCAGCAATACGTCCAATTCGTCGCCGTCTTCGTCCAAGGTTTGCGGGATGAAGCCGTAGTTGGTCGGTTTGGCGAAAATCGCGGGTTCGACACGGTCAAGTTGGAATGCGCCGAGGCGGCGGTTCCATTCGATTTTGTGGTTGCTGCCGGCGGGAATTTCATTGACGACGTTGATGATGCCGCCGTCCACATCGCCCGGAGTCAGGATTTTATTGAAGTCTGCCATTTTATTTCCTTTATTTGACGGAAGTTTGAACGGCGGAAGTATAGCAAACAAAAGACTCTCTGAAAATGCGGAAAAAGGTCGTCTGAAAACGCAATCGCTGTTTTCAGACGACCTTTAAGCAATCAGGCTGGTTCTATTTCCCCAACCTTTTCCCCAATGCCAAAATCGCCCTTTTGTTCGACGGGGAGAACACTTTTTCCGCCGCTTCTTCAATACCGAACCATCCGTAAGCGACGTGTTCGTCGGGCTGCAAAACAATCACCGCATCGCGCGGGATTTCGGCGGAAAAGATGTGTTCGCAGTTTTCAAACACGCCTTTCGGATAGCGGTGCCGCCAGTGGTGGTAGATTTCGTAAACCGTGCTGTCGTGCCAGTTGCAGAGCTGCCCGTCTGCAAGGCGGATACCGGTTTCCTCCCAAACTTCGCGTTTGGCGGTTTCCTCTATGGTTTCGTCCGGCTCGATGCTGCCGGTTACCGACTGCCAAAAAC
>OJKZ01000233.1_pt1 | contig 24144 bp, 26 predicted proteins | sample 1596791 | NCBI WGS metagenome assembly OJKZ01 (sample SAMEA3904677, study PRJEB24821) | metagenome | biome: Builtin; feature: hospital; material: surface | place: USA | collected 2013-06-04 | reverse complement strand
CAGAGGACACTCTCGGCGTCGAGGTGGTTCGTCGGCTCGTCGAGCAGCAGCAGATCCGGCTCGGACAGCAGCAGCTTCGCCAACGCAACGCGGCGACGCTCACCACCAGAGAGGTTGGTCACCGGCGAATCCGACGGCGGGCAGCGCAGCGCCTCCATCGCCTGCTCGATCTTGGAGTCGACCTCCCAGGCATCGGCGGCGTCGAGCTCCTCCTGGAGCTTGCCCATTTCCTCCATGAGCTCATCGGAGTAGTTGGTGGCCATCTCCTCGGCGATCTGCTCGAAGCGAGCCTTCTTCTCAAAGATGTCGCCGAGGCCCTCCTCGACGTTCTCACGCACCGTCTTCTCCTCATTCAGCGGCGGCTCCTGCAGCAGGATGCCCACCGAAGCACCGGGCTGGAGGAAAGCCTCGCCGTTGTTCGGCTGGTCAATACCAGCCATGATCTTGAGCAACGACGACTTACCCGCGCCGTTGGGCCCCACGACACCGATCTTGGCGCCGGGGTAGAAGGCCATGGTGACATTGTCCAAAATGACCTTGTCACCGATGGCCCTGCGAACGTTTTTCATCGTGTAGATGAACTCAGCCACGTAAAAACCCCTTTAACTGAAGCGGACATACATCGTTTCACAGGGTACATCAGCGAAAGGTGAACGTGCGCTTCCCCGGCGCCGAGCGAGAGCGCAACCGCGGGCGTCAGAACGGCGCGGGGCCGTCGTCACTTTCAGTGCTGCTAGCGCCCACAGCGACCGGCTCGAGCTCAGGCGACTGCGATTGCAGGTCGGTGGCTGACGCCGAGTCCGCCGACGACGCCGTCGCCTGCATCTTCTGTTGCTCGAAGTAGAACTCGCGCTCCTCCTCCGTCATGAAGTCGACCGCCGTCTTGATCTTCACCGCAGGCTGACCCTCGAGTATGTGGCCGTTCTCGGTGATCTTCCAGGAGGAGATCTGGTGCATGCCGAGCTCGAACGCGACCTTGTCGGCTTTCAGCACGGTGCGGTACCGGTTGAGTTTCTCGCCCGCGTCGTTAGTTTCTACCCAGGTCTCCGTAACCAACCGGCCGGAGACCATCACCGGCGCGCCACGGAACAGTGAGGTGCGCGCGTTGATGGCGAGCTGGTTCCAACACTCGACGTCGATGTAGAGCTGGTCCGTGTCCTCCCAAATGTCGCGGCCCTGGTTGTCCTGCTCGCCCGTGCGCCGCCTGCGGGAGGACGCGATGCGCATCTTGCACACCGAGTTTCCCGACGCCGGGAACCACTTAAAGTACGGTGCTGCCGTCAAGTTTCCGCATACGGTGACGTTCATCTGGCTCATTGTTGTGTCCTTTCAATTGTTTGCTGAACTGGTACAACTCGGAGCTTTCCAGTGCAGAAACAGAAAAGAAAGGATGCGGCCTGGCAGCCTGTGGATTGATTTTTAGAATTCCACAGTTCTCAACAGATCCTCGGCTACCCCTTGTGCTGCGGGGTATCCGACGTGTACTGTGCGAGCATTTCGTTGTAGGCGCGCCACTCGGCGTCGTCAGTCTCGTCCGCGATGCGGTCGACCTCTGCGGTTTCTGCGCGGTCCTCGCGCCACCACAGGATGAACAGCACACCGAACACGATAACCAGCGGGAACGAGCCCGACGCCCAGGCGATACCGCCGCCCACCTTCTGGTCCGCCAGCAGATCCGGGTCCCACGGCAGGAGCAGCGAACGGTAGAACTCTTCGCCCATCACGGTGTTGAGCTGCATGAGGTACACGCCCATAAAGAGGTGCACTGGCATGGAGATCCACAGCCACAGCAGGCGCGTCTTCGCGGTGACGCGGCCCTCGATGTAGTCCGGGCCGATGAGCTCCCAGAAGTAGAAGTAGCCCGACACCAGGAACACCGCATTCATGATGACGTGGCCGGCGTGCTCCGAAATCATCAGTTCGTAGAGATCAGTGAACACGTACATGACGTAGAAGAACACCAGGAACTGCACCGCGGACACCGGCGGGTACGTCACGATGCGCAGGAACTTACTGCGCTGGAAGGACTGCGCCCACAGCCGGGGGTTGAACTCGCCGGATGGGTAGGCGTCGATAATGAGCGACAGTGGCGCGCCCAGCACGAGGAACACCGGCACCCCCATCGACAGGATCATGTGGACGGTCATGTGCGCCGAGTAAGAGGCCGGCATGTGCAGCCCGATGCCGGAGCACATCGTGACTACGACGGTCGCGCAGCCCAGCAGCCACCACGCCGTGCGCCCCTTCGACCACCCGCTCACCCGGCGCGTCAGGTGCAGGTAGTAGACGGCCAGCAGGATCGCGATCACGCTGTAGAGCAGCTCGAAACGCCACAGTCCGACCCAGTTCGACCAGGTCAGTGGGTCCTCAAGATTGTAGCCCATCTGGATCTGCATCGGGGTGAGGTTCGGGTCCCGCGGCGGTGGCGGCGGAGTGCGCCCGAGCGTCACCGCTAGGCCGGTCACAGCGGCCATCACCAGCACTTCCACCGCGCCGAGCCGTACGAACGCTCTGCGTTGCGACGGCCCCTCCGCCTCAAGCGCCGGAATCGTGCGCTCGCGGTGCGCATACCCCATAAAGCCAAGCACCAGGATGCCGACCAGCTTGCCCACCAGCACCCAGCCGTAGGCGTAGCGGGTGATGTCGTCCAGGTGCACGCGGATCGCGCCGTTAATCACGCCCGACACCGCCATCGCTACGAACGCGAACAGCGCGATGCGCGAATATCTGCGCACCGCTGGCGCCAAGTTCGGCCCCAGCCTGAAACCGTGCGCCACCAGCGCCATCAGGGCACCAACCCACACCAGCAGGAATACCAGGTGCCAGATGAAGGAGTTCGTGCCGAAGTCGTGATCGCCACCGGTCGCGGAGTGACCAGTCAGCGCCAGCGGCATAATCGCCAACAACGAGCCGATGAACAAAGCCACTTGCGACCACCAGCACGACACCCGGTACCCCGCCACGGCCACACACGCCGCGATTGCCGCGACAATCAGCCAGACGCGGGCGTCAGCAACCTTGTCCAGCGCCAGGGCCCAGGCGTCGACCTCAAACATCACGGTGCTCAGCGGCTGGCCTGAGACGTCGGAAAGCACCAGCGGCACCATCACCACACCGATCAGCGCCAACCCCGCGGATGATGCCGCCCCCGTCCGCGACGCAATCACCCCATCAACGGTCAGGCGCGCGCCGTTGAGGTCAGGGCCGATCTGCTTCGGCGGCAGCAACCACGCAGAAAAGAGGAAGGACCCGGCAGCCAGCGCGGCCAGCACCCACGCTGCGCCCCGCAGCGCCGGCAGGCCGAACGTCGTCACAGCACCTGGGTCCGGGATGCCCAACGCCGCGAGCGAGGCGCCCGCGAACATCTCCGAAATCACCCCGGCGATGAGCGCCGCGACGAGCCCCGCCGCAAGATACAACGGAAACGCCGCTTTCACCGCCGACTTTGAGGCAACCTGCGCATTTGACATGCTCACTACCCTACGTTCGAAATCTGCCTGTTCCCAAGTTTTTCGACGCCTACTTCTCCGCCTCCACGTCACTAGTGTGAGCAATAGCTTCTTGCTCAGCCCCACCAGGACTCTGACCTGTCGGGGACAGTTCACTTAAAAGAACGCTGCCATCCACCGTTCGCCGATTCCGCCCCGCGGACACTCGGCTTGCCACAGCCTGTCCTCGGCACCCCTCCTACCTGGCGGATTGAGCAGAACCAACCATTTGCCCTGTCCGCCCCGCGGACACTCACCCGATGATGCCTCAACCCGGAAAAACTGTCCGCCCCGCGGACAACCGGCATGCCACACCCTGTCCGCGGCACCCCTCCTACCTGGCGGATTGAGCAGAACCAACCATTTACCCTGTCCGCCCCGCGGACAACAAGCCAGCGCTAAAGCAATGGTCGCATAAAAACACCGAGCTGGTTTTATGGCTCCGATTCAGCAGCGCGGCGCTGACGCTGTAGCTTCCCGTGTGCACGGGCGATGCGGTAGAAAGTCCGCAAGCTCGCGAGCTGCAACCCGCTGTCTTGCGCCTTCTGATAAATGGCGTCCGCGCTCAGGTCGGGGTGGGCGTCGAAAAGATCGAGGATCTGTTGTACATCTGAATCCGGAATACGTGGGATGTTTCGTTCGCGGTGAGGGATCGGGTTTTCTTTCTTGGGCCTCGGGTTGGCCTGGTAGTAGCGCCTCGAGCGCGAGATCCTCAAAATTTCACACGCACGGCGCATGGAGTGGCCGACGCTCATGAGCAGATCCAGGAACTCATTTTCTTGACGTACGCCCTCCTCGTACCGCTTCGTTTCCTCGGGATTTAGGATTCTTCCGCCGCGTCGGAGGTCTCGCCATTCTTCCTTGGCAGAGACCCCATAGCTTTTCCCAGGACATCGCTAGTGTCCTTCCACAGCTTGGCTTCTTTGCGCAGTCGAGCATTTTCTCGTTTCAGCGCCTCGTATTCTTTGCGTGGCATCGTTACTTCGTCGTTGCTCATGGTTTTCCTTTCGCTTGGGGCATAGCCAAGATACTGCCACACAGTTAAGGGCAAACCCCCAGGCGCTACGCTGTAGTGCATGGACACACGTGATCGGGATGCGCTGACGGCTGCCAAGTTGTATTACCGCTCGGAGCTGAGTCAGGCGGAGGTTGCTGCGGAGATGGGCTGCTCCCGTCCTACGGTGGCGAAGCTTCTGCAGCACGCGAAGGACCGTGGCTACGTCACTATTGAGGTACACGACCCGCAGGAGGCGGACGAGATCCTGATCGAGGATCTCACCTCCCGGTACACGCTGGAGGGTGTGCGGATTGTTCACCCGGCGAACCCATCTGCAGCGATCATGGAGGATCTTGGGGTGGCTGGCGCACGCTACCTGGAGTCGATGCCGTTAGATGGCCTTTCGGTGGGGGTGTCCTGGGGAAAAACGCTGCTCAACATTGCGCGGAATCTACGACCGACGAACATGCGCGCGCGCCAGATTGTGCAGTTGAAAGGTGGGTCGTCGCGTTCCAACCTGGCCACGAATGACTTTGAGACGATCACCGGTTTCTGCACCGCGTTCAACGCGCCCGCGTTAACGCTCCCGTTGCCTGTCATTTTTGAGCGGGTGGAAACCAAGGAGATTGTGGAGCAGGATTCCCATATCGCCGACGTGCTGCAGCATGGGCGGGAGACGGACGTGGCGGTGTTCACGGTGGGATCGGTACGAAAACAGAGCCTGCTGATGAACCTGGGGTACCTCTCTGAGGAGATGTCGCGGGAGCTGCTCGGCGTTGCGGTGGGTGACGCTTGTTCGCGGTTCTACACGCGGGAGGGGGATGTGGCGTCGAAAAGAATTGATGATCTGACGGTGGGCATTGAGCTTGACGAGCTGCGGGCGAGACCACGTCGAGTGCTGGTAGCTGGGGGTTTGTATAAAGCTGAGGCGATTGAGACGGCGCTGTGGATGGGGCTGGCCAGTGATTTGGTGATTGATCAGCCGACGGCGGTTCGGGTGCTGGAGATCGCGAAGACCCGCTAATTGACGCCCCTTCTCCCCCATCTGGGGTCGTTTGCACCCCCAATCAGAACATTTGCAAACTTTGATATTGCCATATGTTCCGAACGGTCTTAGAGTGGACAGCGAAAGGTCAACCAGCTACCGAAAAAGGAGTTGCACATGTCCACCCCGACCGTCTCCACACCGCACATCGTCCCAACCGGACCAATCGCTGAAACCGTCCTCATGCCGGGCGACCCACTGCGCGCGAAGTTCATCGCAGAGACCTACCTGGAAAACCCAGTCCAGTTCAACGCCGTGCGCAACATGCTCGGCTACACCGGCACCTACCAAGGCCACGAAGTTTCCGTGATGGGCTCCGGCATGGGCATTCCGTCCATCAGCCTCTACGCCTACGAGCTCATTCACTTCTTCGGCGTAAAGAAGCTCATCCGCGTCGGCTCCTGCGCATGCTTCCAGCCTGACATGAAGCTCTTCGACATCATCGTCGCCTCCTCCGCATCCACGGACTCGCACTTCATCGAGCAGTACGACCTGCCGGGCACCTACGCCCCGACCGCGTCCTGGAAGCTGCTCGAGGCAACCTACAAGGAGTCGCAGAAGCAGGGCGTCGACATCCATGTGGGCAACATCTTGTCCTCCGACGTCTTCTACAACTTCAAGGACGACGTCAACGACCGCTGGGCGAAGATGGGCGTGCTCGGCGTCGAGATGGAATCCGCCGGCCTCTACGCCGTCGCCGCCGAGGCAGGCGTTGACGCGATGGGTATCTTCACCGTGTCCGACGTCATCGGCTCCGGCGAGAAGGCCTCCGCTGAGGAGCGCCAGAGCGCGTTTACCCAGATGATGGAGCTGGCACTTCCGCTGGCCGCCGTCTAAACCACAACCCGTCCCCACACGTTTGAAGGAACTCACCATGACATCTCAAACAGTTCAAAAGGCGCTCAGCCCGAAGCGGGCCGTGCCGATCATCCTGTTTACCTTCGTGTTCTCGCTGATCATCGATAACGGTTTCAAGTTCATGACCGACTCGATGGGTGAGGCGCTCAACCTTTCCCTCAATGAGGTCAGCTTGCAGGCCTCGCTCGCGGGCGTGATCATCGGCATCGGCGCGGTGGTGTACGCGGCATTGGCTGACGTGGTGAGTATCCGCAAGCTACTGATGGTCGGTATCACGCTGACGCTGGTCGGCTCGGTCATCGGCTACCTGGGTCAGAACGTGTGGGGGCTGGTCCTGGCCGGTCGTGTGGTGCAGACTACGGGCCTCGCTGCGGCGGAGACGCTCTACGTCATCTACGTGACCAAGCACCTCAGCGAGAAGGATCAGAAGACTTACTTGGGCTTTTCTACGTCTGCTTTCCAGGGCGCGACGCTCTTCGGCGCGCTGACCTCGGGCTACATCGCCACCCATATCTCGTGGACCGCGATGTTCCTCATCCCGCTCATCCTGATCTTCGCCGTCCCCGTCATCATGAAGACGGTCCCGGAGGAGGCCTCGCTGGAGTCGGGCCACGTCGACTGGCTGGGCTTGTTCCTCATCGCCGTGCTCGCGACCAGCGCCATCATGTTCATGCAGGCCTTCCAGGTACTGTGGCTCATCCCGCTGGTTCTCGCGCTGGTCGCGTTCATCGCGCACGTGAAGAAGGGCAAGCGCCCGCTGGTCAACCCGGAGTTCTTCCAGAACCGCGCCTACGTCACCGCCATCGTGCTCGTCGCGATTGTCTACTCGGTGCAGCTCGGCTACCTGGTGCTCTTCCCCGCAATGGCGAAGGCCGTCCACGGGCTCAGCGCTGACGACGCCTCCCTGCTGCTCATCCCGGGCTACACCGGCGCCGTCATCGTCGGCGCGCTCTCAGGCAAGATCGGCAAGTTCTTGCCGACGCGCCCCGCGATCTTCACCGCACTCGCCTCCATCACCATCGCGTTGCTGCTCCTCGCAGTCGGGATGGAAGCCAGCCCGTGGGTCTTCATGCTTTCCTCCCTGCTCTTCGCCTGCGGTTTCGCCCTGCTGTATGCGCCACTGGTCGCGACGGCAATCGGCAATATCCCCGCTGCGAAGTCGGGTATCGCAATCGGTTTCTACAACCTCACAATCAACGTCGCCGTCCCGCTCGGCATCGCGTACAGCGCGAAGCTGGTGGATCTCGGCCTTGGGGTGCCAGGCTTCCTGCCACAAAACTCGGGCAGCTACCCCACCGTCATGCTCATCCTGGCCATCATCGCAGTCGCCGGCACCGCGCTCTATGCAGCGCTCACTGCGCGCATGAAGCAACCGGCTTAACCTGCACACTTTCTACAACTCAAGGAGTTTTTCAACATGCTTACTCGCCAAAATGTCGCCCAGATGATCGACCACACGCTGCTCAAGCCGGAGGCCACCCACGAGGACGTCGCCAAGCTTATCGACGAAGCTTCGCACCTCGGCACGTACTCCGTCTGCGTCTCCCCATCCATGCTGCCCATCGAGACCCCAGCTGACCTGAAGGTCGCAGTGGTGTGCGGATTCCCGTCCGGCGCGGTCCCAACCGCGGCAAAGGCCGCTGATGCCGCACACAGCGTTGCCAACGGCGCGGACGAGGTTGACATGGTCATCAACCTGGGTGCCGCCAAGGAAGGCAAGTGGGACGTCGTACGCGACGACATCGCCGCAGTAAAGAAGGCGTGCGGCGACAAGCTGCTCAAGGTCATCATCGAGTCCGCCGTCCTCACCGACGACGAGATCGTCGCAGCGTGCAAGGCTTCCATGGAGGCCGGTGCCGACTTCGTGAAGACCTCGACGGGCTTCCACCCAGCTGGTGGCGCTTCCGCGCACGCTGTAAAGCTGATGCGCGAAACCGTCGGCGACAAGCTCGGTGTGAAGGCTTCCGGTGGCATCCGCGACGCCGCCACCGCGAAGGAAATGATTGAGGCTGGCGCGTCCCGCCTGGGCCTGTCCAGCTCCGCTGCGGTGCTGGAGGGGTGGAACTAACAATGGCTACTGATCTTCGTGCACAGGCCGAGGCTTGGATCGCGCAAGACCCCGACCCCGCCACCCGCGAGGCATTAACCGCCGTCCTCGACGACGAGGCCGAGCTTGCGAAGGCCTTCGCCGGCCCGCTCCAGTTCGGCACCGCGGGGCTGCGCGGCGAGATTGGCTTCGGCGAGTCCCGCATGAACCAGGCCGTGGTCATGCGCGCCACCGCCGGGCTCATGGAATGGCTCAAGCAGCAGGTGGACACGCCTCGCGTGGTCATCGGGTGCGACGCCCGCCACGGCTCCGCCAAATTCGCGCAGGCCGCAGCTGAGGTCGTCGCCGGCGCGGGTGGGCACGCCATGCTGTTGCCGCTGGCCCAGCCGACCCCGCTGACCTCTTTCAGCGTGCGCGCACTCAACGCCGACGCCGGCATCATGGTCACCGCCTCCCACAACCCGAAGTGGGACAACGGCTACAAGGTCTACCTCGGCGGGCGCGTCGTCGACGCAGACAACGCCGCCGGCTGCCAGATCATCTCACCTGCCGACGCCGAGATCGCCGCCTGCATCGCCGCCGCACCTGGCGCGACGGACCTCCCGCTCGACACAAACATCGAGCAGGTGGACACCCGCGAGGACTACGTCGCCGCCACCAGCGCGCTTAGCGACCTCGACGGCACCCCACCGATCACGATCGTGCTCACACCAATGCACGGCGTCGGTGGCGAACTCGCACGCACCACCCTGGAGGCTGCGGGCTTTGGGGACGTAGTGGGCGTCGAGAAGCAGTGGAAGCCTGACCCTGACTTCCCCACCGTCGCCTTCCCCAACCCGGAGGAAGACGGCGCCCTCGACCTCGCAGTCGAGAAGGCGAACGAGGTCAACGCGGACGTCATCATCGCCCTCGACCCCGACGCCGACCGCTGCGCAGTCGCAGTCCCGGCGCGCACCACCCCGAGCGCGGGCACCCCGCTGGGCAACGGCTGGGTGAAGCTCTCCGGCGACGAAACCGGCGCGCTGATCGGCGAGTACGTGGCGTCGCGTACGCAGGGCGGCTCGACGGCGTGCTCGATTGTTTCGGGCAGGCTGCTCGGCAAAATCGCGGCAGCCCACGGGCTGGATCACGCGACGACGCTCACCGGGTTCAAGTGGATCGGGCGCACCCCGCAGCTCGTGTTCGGCTACGAGGAAGCAATCGGCTACTGCGTCGACCCGGCGCACGCCCGCGACAAGGACGGCATGTCCGCTGCGGTGATTGTCGGCTCGATTGTAGCGCAGCTCAAGGCCCGCAACATGAGTGTGCTCGAGCAGTTCGACGCCCTGGCCAGCAAGTACGGACTGTACCGCACTCAGCCGCTGACCTTCCGCGTCGAAGACCTCTCCCTCATCAGCGACGCCATGCAGCGCCTCCGCGCACACACCCCGACGGAGCTCGCTGGCTCTGAGGTTGTCGAGTACGTCGACCTCAACAACGGCTACGGCGCCACCCCAGGCACCAACGGCATCCTGATCCGCACCGCGGACAACGACCGCGTAGTCATCCGCCCGAGCGGCACCGAGCCGAAGCTGAAGTGCTACCTCGAGGTGGTCCTGCCAGTCGAAACGGGAGAGGCGCCTGACTGGGCCGCCGCCGATGCCCGCCTGGCCACCATCAGCGACGCCACCCGCGCGCTGTGCGGAATCTAACTGCGCTATACTATCGAAGGCTTGGGCGCCGATTTGTCGACGCCCAGCTCAGCCTCCATAGCTCAGTGGATTAGAGCAACCGGCTTCTACCCGGTGTGTCGCGGGTTCGAATCCTGCTGGGGGCGCTGCTGGGGGTTTCGAAGAATCTAGTTTGATTGTTCGAATAACCCCCTCAAAACATCAAAAACGCCTCTACCTGCACAAATAGGAGAGGCGTTTTTGTCGTGCCGGGACCGTTTCCGGGCTGTTGTTACCAAAAAGTGGCCGAAAATCGCTACCCGTTGATCGCTTCTACCCGCCACCCTTCTTGTGGTGGCGGTTGAGAATTAAAACCGAATTTTACACAACTTGTGGCAGTGCGTTCGCGTGATGAATTTCAGAGAGAAACTCATCAGACACACGCCGCGTCTCAGGAGGTGTGGGTGGTTTCGGCTTCGTATCGAAGTTCATCACCAGACAGTGCAGGTAACGCTTAACAAGCCCTACGTTCACACCGACAGCACCGAGTGCAACGAAGACCGCGTTCGCCACAATACACTCTCCAAAACACCTATATCCGGAAGCTACTAGATTTAGCCCCGCCACGAAACTAATATGAGGACATGACAATCAACGCTTATACAGAGAGCACAAACCAGTACGAGTCAATCATCAATCACTTGCGGAACGCACCTTATGAGGGAACTTGGTATGAGTTCAAACGCAATTTGCAGGATCCGTTTAAGATTGGTGAGTATCTCTCAGCCCTTGCGAACTCAGCTGCTTACTCCGACGAAGAATTCGGGTATTTGGTTTGGGGAATTGATGACTCTAGTCATGAAGTTATCGGAACAACATTCGACCATGAAAAGGTAAGAAAGGGCAATCAGGCGCTAGAACCATGGCTTGCTCAGATGCTAGACCCCGTTCCTGCCTATTCCTTTCATTACTTGGAAATTGATAGAAAGAAAGTGGTTCTCCTTCAGGTCAGTGCTGCATACCCCATCCCCGTTACTTTTTCCAACATCCCGTATTTAAGAATTGGCAGCCACGTCAAGAAGCTCCACGATCATCCGGTCGAGGAGAAGACTCTCCACAGGAAACTAGATAGAGTTCCATTTGAGTATCATTATGCGAAATCCGGCCTCGAACTCGGGGACGCGCTCAACCATTTAGATATTAACTCATATTATTCGCTTCAAGGGCTTGCCCCGCAGGCTGACCAGGAGTCCGTCCAACTTCATCTGGAAACTGACAGATTAATTATTCGCGAGGCAGACGGGAGTTTTGCTATAACCAATTTAGGTGCAATACTCTTCGCCAAAAACCTTAAATTTTTCCCGAGCTTAGAACGCAAAGCCCCACGTGTAATCAAGTACAAAGGCATTAATAAAATTAATGCTGAAAAAGAACAAATCGGCGTTCGAGGATATGCCTCCGGATTTGAAGGTCTACTTGATTTCATTCAAAGCCTACTCCCAACCAATGAACATATCGAGTCCGCACTACGTGTTGAAACCTCCGAATATCCAACCGTCGCCATTCGCGAACTAGTGGCAAACGCGTTAATTCATCAAGACTTCACGATCAGAGGCACCTGTCCGATGATCGAGATTTATGACGATCGATTGGAAGTTTCTAACGCCGGAAAACCATTAATTCATCCGAGCAGGTTTGTCGATGCTCCTCCCAGGTCCAGGAATGAGAAGCTAGCGGCAATGATGAGACGTGCACATATTTGCGAAGAGCGTGGCAGCGGATGGGACCGAATCGCAGACGCCATTGAGTTGTATCAGTTGCCAGCCCCCAAGATTAGCGTCCCAGAGGATAATACCGTGGTTACTCTCAGTTCGCCTCGGCAGTTATCAGATATGGACAATGAAGAGAAAATTAGAGCGGTCTATTTGCATGCCTGCTTACGACAAGTTAGTAATCAGACTACGACAAATCGCACTATTCGAGAGCGTTTTAAACTGACAGACAAGGAAAGCGCTAAGGCGTCTGCGATCCTCAAGCTCGCACTCGAAGACGGAAAAATCGTCCCTAAGGATCCCAACGCAGGACGTAAGAAGATGGAGTATCTGCCTTATTGGGCAGTCGCATCGCGGCCTTTAATCTAGTAAATGGCAAACTATGCTCTTCATGCCTACTACCAGCACGTTTCTTTTTTCAATGTAAATTCCCTTCCCTCAAGACCCATGTAAAACTGGGGCTAGACTGCTTTTGGCTCAGTGCTGAAGCACCGAAAGCTCTCTACCACTTTCAGGGAGTCGATTTGGGGGTAGCTGGCAAGTTTGCACCGCGAGTCACCGCAAATTTGGTACTGCTGTATCGCGTACCCAGTACTGCAAGGCTTTTTCCTTCAGGCATGTAACCTGACTTAGGCTAATTCAGTGGGAAGTTTGCGGTCGGCGATTGCTTGGGTGGTGATGTCGATTCGGGGTAGTTGGTACCGGGGTTCCACGTACCTGGTGCCTCAGCGTTGTTTTCTTCCATTGAAGCCTCGTCCACAGAGCACTCGCGGCAAACCGAGACGGACTAGTCGTAATCCACTAAACATACGAACCTTGCTAAGTGCGGCGCTCGGGGTTCACTTTCTACGGCACGACCGTGAGAGGAAAACTGAAACACGGTGATAGGGTGATAGGGCGGTCGGATACGAGGCTAAAAACAAACAAGTGTGAATAAAAGAATTCGACTATCCCCTTTTTTATTACCCCCGCTGCCTGGTGTTTTGCCTGGTAGTGGGGGCGTTTTTGCTGGTATGGTGGGTTTGAAGAAAGGACCCACAATGAGATTCACACTCCTTGGAGCCGGAACCGGCATCATCACCACCCTCGCAGGCGCCAACCCTCTTTTCGGTCTCGCCTTCCTTGCCGTCGGTTACGGCATCGACAAGAACAAAAAGAAGGCATAGCCGTGCAGCCCATCATTATCGATGAGTAGACCGGCCGCGCCTATGGCGCGTTCCGGAATGTGCCGAGCACTGTGGCGTCTCCCCTGTCACGTGGCGCGCCAGCCGCCCAGGCAGCCCCGTAAAGAACAGCCCTCAAGCAAAACAACTTCACTCGTAGCACACTCGTATGTGCTGGTAGGATAGCGGTCCATTAGGTTCGAGTACCGTTGGGTTCCTGAAGCCTCTCTAAAGTTGGTGATCACTATGTCCAATATTCTTGACGCCGGCCAGTATGTGACCGAACTCATCCCCGGCGTCGACAAGATGAAGCTTTATAAAATCTGCTTCTTTTCCCAAGGCTGGCACCTTGCCTGGACCGGAATGCCATTATTTGAAGAAGAGCTGCAAGCTTGGGCAAAAGGACCCGTCCCCTATGACCTCCGCCGCAGTACAGAAAACGTCGCGCGTGGATGGGAGGTCCCACACGTTCCTGGTGGGAATTCTTCGGCACTTTCGCCATTTGCCCGAGCAACGATTGAAAGCGTTGTGAATTTCTACGGTTCGCTGACATCCGCGGAGTTGTCAGACATGAGCCACGGTCGAGCTTGGCAGGAAGCACGCAGCAACGCGGTCGGGGGCACGCATTGTAGCAGCGCTTTGAGCATGACCACGATGCGCGAAGAGTTCACGGAGTTGCTCCAGTCAGGACATTCTGTCCCAGACTCGCCTTCCCTGCCAGACGTGGATCACCTTCCTAGCTTCGATCATCTGCTTGCCACTGCACATGAAGTCGAAGCGGAATGGCACAACACCCTTTCACTCCTCGCGAACCGGTAATCAACGCAATTGTCTGACCACAGTGAAGCTTCCAGAGAGCAGCTCTTAGCTCAGATGCTCGTGGAGTTGGCGTGCGCAGTGAATCAAGGCTGCGGGGATCGTATGACCGCGAACAGAGAACCGGAGAGTTATCTTGGATTTACTGTGGATCGGGCTTCTTTGGAAAGTGCAGTTTACGCCCCGTTCCAGTTATTCAGCGGCCAGCCCCGGTACGCCTCGGTGTTTGATAGAGGAGCCTCGCTGACCGTCCATATAGCCAATAACCATCCGTTTGCCGATGGCAACAAGCGCACCGCACTTATCGTTGGGCTCACTTATCTGCGCTTGTTTTCGGTTCATGTCCGAGAGCCAGAGGGCAAGGGACCTGATTTAGCCGCAGGCGAAGAAGGCGCCCGACTGATGGAGTACATCGTTACACATGCCGCGGATTTGGATTCGGTCATCGCACACACCAGCCGCGCATTTCAACGCTGGGCCGATATTGATGGTCTAGCGCGGCGCTACCGACAAAAATAGCATCGCCCCCGATGTACCATGGCGCCATGTCCGTCTCTATTTCTTCCGTTCAGGCCCGCAAGTTGCTGGCCGCAGCGCATGAAACCGAGGAGCGCACCAGGGAGAAACCGGCCGTTCCTTGGGGGTGGATCTTGTGCGCGGCGGTCTGCTTCGGGGCGAGCCTGCCGCTGATCTTTGTTCTCGACCAGTTTTGGCCGTTCCTCCTGTTTGTGCCATGTATCGGGTGCATCGTTGTCATCGAGCGACGCAGGTCAAACGGCGTGCGCTCAAGCATCCGACAGCCGGTCAAAGAGGACCCAAAAATGTCGTTTCTTCCCTTCGGCGTGTACTTCCTCTGCATATCGCTCTTGCAGGTCGCCCCGCTTCAGAACAAGGTGTTCTCGAGTCTGCTCGGCGCGTTCGCGACCGTCGTTTTCGTCGTTACGTACGCGAGGAGCTGGAGGAACAATGCCTGATATTTTGTTGCAACCCTCGTGCTTGAGCATCTGCGCCGCACTCTTTGCCGCCGAGGCCACCACCAGCGACGTCGGCGCCGCGGAGAACAAGGAGATGCACCCCAAGCGGCTGCGCACCCTCACTCAGCTAGATAGCGACGCCTACCTCACGGCCATCAACGCACTCAAAGAAGCCGGCTACGTGTCCCTCTTTACGGACCGCAAGGCGAACCCGGACAAGAACGTGGACTGGGTCTCTCTGACCGCTACCGGAGCCCGCGCATACCAGGACTGTATCGAGGAGTTGCGCTCGATTGCGGAGTCGGGCAGTCGGGTACCCTGAGGTGCATGACATTTCCCTCCCCAACTACTGATTCGTTCGCGCTGATTACCGGCGCTTCACAGGGCATCGGTGAGGCGGTTGCGCGCCAACTTGCCGCTGCTGGCTATAACGTGCTGCTGGTGGCGCGTCGAGAAGCGGTGTTGATGCAGCTTGCCGAAGAGCTGGCGCATGCGCACGGCATCAACGCCGAGGTCTTCGCGGCTGACCTTTCCAAGGAGCGCGACGTGAGCGCGCTGCTGGACTACATCGGGCAGAAGAAGATCACCATCTGCGTGAACTCCGCCGGTATCGCCTCCTTTGGTCCGTTTATGAAGCAGGACTGGGACTACGAGACGGACCAGTTCAACCTCAACGCCACGGCGGTATTCCGCATCACGAAGGCGGTATTGGACCAAATGGTGCCGCGTGGCGAGGGTGCGCTGTGCAACGTTGGTTCGGCAGCGGGCAACACGCCGATCCCGAACAATGCCACGTATGTGTTTACGAAGGCGGGCGTCAATACGTTTACGGAGGCGCTGCACTACGAGCTCAAGGACAGCGGCGTGCACTGCACCCTGCTCGCGCCGGGGCCGGTGCGAGAGGCAGAAGTTCCTGAGGAGGAGCAGTCGATCGTGGATAAGGTCGTGCCGGACTTCCTCTGGACCACGTACGAGTCCTGCGCAAAGGACACTATCAGCGCGATGCGCAGCAACAAGCGCCGCGTGGTGCCCGGCCCGCTTTCCAAGGTGATGGATTTCGTATCGACGTACGCTCCGCGCGGCGCCCTCGCCCCAATCATGGGGCGGTTCTATGCACAGATGGGAGAAGAGTAAATGGATGTCCCTGCAAAAAACGACCGCATCGTGTGGGTCGACCTGGAGATGACGGGCCTGGATACGTCCCGCCACGTCATCGTGGAGGTCGCAGCGCTCGTCACCGATGCCCAGCTTGAGATTCTCGACGACGGCCTGGACCTGGTGGTCCACGCTACTGAGGATGAGCTCGCGGAGATGGACGACTTCGTCCTGAACATGCACACTGAGAACGGACTTCTCGACGAGATCCGTTCCTCCTCCGTGTCCATCAAGGAGGCGGAGGACGCGGTCCTCGCGCTCATTGAGAAGCACTGCGATCCGGACCACCCGGCGCCACTCGCCGGCAACTCCATCGCCACAGACCGTTCCTTCATCCGGGAACAGATGCCACGTCTCGACGCCGCTCTGCACTACCGCATGATCGACGTCTCCACCATCAAGGAGCTTTCACGCCGCTGGTTCCCGCGCGCTTACTACAACCAGCCCGAGAAGGGGCTGGCACACCGCGCGCTCGCCGACATCGTGGAGTCCATCCAGGAGCTCGACTACTACCGCCGTTCCGTATTCACACCGGCCCCGGGCCCAGATTCCGAGCAAGCAGCCGACGCCGCAGCCGCCGCACACGCCCACTACCAGCGGTTTTTGCAATCCTAGGCTTTCATTGTAAAGTAGTTCCCGCTGTTGAAAAACAGCGATGGTGGCTGTAGTTCAGCTGGTAGAGCACCAGGTTGTGATCCTGGGTGTCGCGGGTTCGAGCCCCGTCAGCCACCCCGAAAATACCCCGTAGCCTGCATAAACAGGTTACGGGGTACATTGCTGTTTCGGCCACGTACGTTATAGAGTACGTTATAGATTCTAGAAATCTGGCGCGTACTTTTGCCGCTGTTGCTGATTTTGCACCCGCTGGCGCTGCCGTTGAATAGCTGCCGCACGCCGCCGGTTCTCGCCTACCGTTCGCTGCATGCGCTCCCGTTGACCACCTACGGGGTCGAACAATCGCGTACGCGCGTGCGCGTAGTTCTTGTGGTCTTCGGCTACAGCGGCGTCGTCATCGAGAAGGTGCGCGAAGTACTCAGCATCCGTACCGTCAAATTCTGACCGCTGAAATTGCCTAAATTCATCATCCATCACGCGCTGTTCGAGGAAGTCGTAATCGACCTGGCGCATGTCTTCTACCGAAGAATCCGGCGACCACGTTGCGGCCTGGCTGCTTCCCGTAGTCGGCGACTCTGCTGCTCCGTGCTGCGGCGCTGGAATTGGCGGTGCAGCGCTTCCGCTGCTACTAATTGCTGCTTGATGCTGTCGTCCTGGTCGTCCTGAAACATCTCGTCCATCGCCGCCGGGATGACCCGTTCCCGTTCGCTCTCGGTCATCGAATACAGTTCGTCGCGCTGAGTCTCCGTGAAGAGTGTCGGCGTGTTCGCCTTCGTCTCCGGCTCCTGGCGCTGCGGCTGAGGTTTCAGCGGTGTCGGGTTCGTCGGCGAGGATTCCGGCGTACTTTTCCCGGAGTGATTGGGTTCCGCCGGCACCGGAGGTACCGCCGGCCGTGACTGCTGAGGGTTCTGGTGTGGTTGCGCGTTCCTCTTGCGCTTCTTGGGCATGATAGCTCTCCTGTTGTTTGAGTTGCTGTTGCTGTACTAATTGCTGCTGGTACTGCTGTTGCAGTTCTTCAATACGTCGTTCTACGGCTTCAAGTGTGTAGTCCTCCTTACCTAGCCGCGACCCCTTCCGCTTCGTCGAGCGCTGACCGCGCGAGGTCGAGTAGCGGATCTCTTCACCGTCTTCGTCGACCAGGGCGTAGCTAGTGACCGTAACGTCGTCGCGGTCTTCCTTCTCGTGTGTCGTAACGCGGAAAGAAACGTTGTAGTCGGCGGCGATACCTTGGGCTACTTCGAGACCGTCAGCGACCGTAGGGGCGGCGGCTACGCGCTCATCCGCGAGCACTGCATCTACGCGGTGGGTCATCTCCGTACGCCAGTTGTCTTTAGTGATTTCCGGCAGCGGCCTGCCGCGCAAAAGTGACAAATCGTGCTCCGGCTTCGGTACCGGTTCAGGTTCGTAGACCTCCAAGCCGAGGTCTTTCATCACTTCATCGTTGACGTGTTTGACCTTGTGGAAGTTCCGAACATTGCGCGGCGTCGTACCCGTCACCCTGTCGTGGTTCGCGTAGATAATGTGGTTGTGGAGATGACCGCTCTTGCTATCGGTATGGGTGGCTACTACAACGTCAGTATTCGGCGCGAGACGGCGGGCCAGTTCCAGACCGGCGAGGTGCGCGAGCTGAATATCGAAGGGGTCATCTGCCGAAAGTTCATCCGGGTGAAACGACTGAATTTCGATTTCAGCTTGGTTAATACGCTGGGGGTGCCGGGCAATCTCCGCAACGGTGTCGTGGACGAATTGCATCGGCGTAGCATCCGGCGTCGCGCTGACAACCGAGTAGGCGGCGGCGCGTACAACATCGTTGCGCATATTCTCGTACGTACCGTAAACGGCGTACACCGTTGCAGCGCCAACACTTTTGGTTCGATGGATTTTTACGACTGACATGCGTTACTCACCCGCTTTCTGAGCAATCGAAGTTCATCCTTGACACACGTCAACGCCTTCTCAATCTCTGAGGGGTCAGGGTCGTAGCCGTCGATTAACAGTTCAGCCGTGAGCGCGTTCGCAGCACGGACAAGCTGGTTCACATTCGTACCGATTCGGTTCACCTCTTGCGTCAGCCGCGCGAGTTCCTTGCGTGTCTCTGGCGGTAACTCTCGCAGTTCTTCAAACATCGAGGGCGGTACGCGTTTAGTCAGTGAATCGAGCGCCAGGCGCACAGTCTCCGCTGCCGAAATCTCCAAACGGTCAGACAATGCGCGTACATAATCGGCGCGGTCTGCGTTCAAACGGCAAGTAAATTGCCATGCATCTAAGTTCTGGTCAGTCATGATTTAATCTGCTTTCTTGTGGTAACTCTTCGTATCGCCTCTACCAAGGCGAGGCGGTCAAAGCACTACCGCGCCTTGACCTTGACTTAACCTCCTTCGCACTCCCCGAGCGATTACCGTCAGTCCTATCGCGGGCGCGTTAGTCCTGCACTGGCAATCGTCGGGGGCGGCTGTGGAGGTTAAGTGGCAAGCATCCCCTTCCGAACCGCTGGCGCGCTTCTGGGGAGCTTGTGAGGGGGCTAGAGCCGCCCCCTTCAAACCCCGGCTAGTACGTCGTCGCCGCAGCGTCTCCGTAATCGACCTCCGGCACTGTCATACCGTCGTCGTCCTGGCCGTCATCTTCGGCTTCATCGAACGGGTCGATAATTCCGAGATGCGCGGCGAGTTCGGCGACTGTCTTGTTCAGAAAGTCGCCATAGTTCTTGCCGCCGTTCGCGGCGTCGATGAGCGCTTCACCGCAGAGACGTTGCATCTCTGCTTTTTGTTCGCGCTCCTTCTCCGCTGCGCGGCGCTTTTCTTCTTGAATCTTCCGCATACGCGCGGCGGCCTTTTCAATCCTGTTCGTCTTTGCAGACATGGTGTTTAACCTTTCTCTCGTTTTGGTGTTCTACGTGATGGGCAAGACGCGCAAGCGCGCCTTGCGCCAGGGGGTGCGCGTGGGCGCGTGGAAACTGTCATCAGGCTGCACCCCCTGTAGGCCAATCCGTGAAGGGCGCGCACCTGTTCAACCACTCTCGGACAGATACGGCTGTAGCGAAGTCGTGCTTGACAAATACGCGGATCTCTTGACCGTCAAGGGTCAAGAAGCATGTGCCGTTGACAGACAGCCGGGCGAGTGTTTCGCCGTTCGGCAGAAGAATTAATTTCTCGCCGGTCTCGCCGTTGCTGCTCTGACGAGCTACTACCCTGACGTCGCGGTAGTTCGAAAAACAGCCATTTTCGCGCGGTAGCTGCGCAATGCTTACTTGTTCTCCGGTCTGCGGAATTGTGCCGCGAAAGACCGTCATAACGGCCTTTTTGTCGCTGTTACGCAACGTCATAACCGTAAAGTCGTCGTTGAATGCATCACTGGCGGAACAGGCGTCAAAGTCAACGCCTATGTACCGACTTGATGCAAAATCACCGAGTTCTTCGGCGGATGTTGGCTGCGGCTGCGTACCGAGGTGCGCGTACTTTGCGCGGAGTTCGTCAGCCGTCATTTCCGGCAAGCTGTCTGCGCGGTTCATCAAACGGTTAAATTCGTCGATGACCGGCGCGACAGTCTGCGTGCTGAGTTCACCGACTACGTTGATGCGCTCCTCTTCGTCTCTGATGTGTTCCGAGTCGCGGTACAGTTGCTCAAAGTTCTGCGCGAGATTTGGCGTGGTGAAGTAATCAAAGTAATCACCAGTGCCAAGCGCAAAACCCTTGTTGACGTGAATGGTGTAGCTGCCGCGTTCAACTTCAATGACAATCTGAATACGCCGGTAGGCCTGACCTTCATCTTCGGCTTTTTGCTCTACGTTGTAGCGGTCTTTGTACGTACCCGCCAGGCCGCTAATAAACTCCCTGTAGGGGGTTACAGCCGTGATGATGTTCACATGATTTACGAGTGTTACCTTCGAGTTCTTGACATTCATCACCATGTGGTCAGTGTCTTTGCGGTACGGACCGAGTACGCGGAAAGCATCACCGCGACCGCCGCAGGCGTGAATGAATGAGGCGGCGCGCTTATCTTCCCAGATGATGATTTCTTCACCGTCGTAATTTTCAAACGTGACGTTGTCGGCTCCGACTTTGAAGATCCGCCAGCCAAACAGTGCTGCGAGAGCTTTCGCAATGGCTACAGCGGCCGCGTCCTTGCCCTTGCCGCCGTCACCGCAGATGTAGAAATTCATCACCTTCGAGGGCGGCACCAAACGACTGATGTAGTCGTTCCGCAAGATACGCATATGCGAGAGATTCCCCTTTTTGACATAGATGTCGGGATACTCTTCGCGTACGTCTGCAAGGGTTAATTCACCGTCAGAGACCTTTTTGAAAACGTCCTTTTCATCGACCTGACGCTTTGCGCGTTTTTCTTCGTGCTCGTCGACCTTCTCCCAAAGGCGTGCGACGTTGGTGATGACTTCGCTACGGTCGTAAGTTTCCTTATCCGCCTGAGCGGGGTCTTCATGCGTCAAGTACTTGCAGAGCGGCAGAAACGCACTAGGCGGCTTGCCCTCTACGTACTGCGGTTGAACACCGAATGCCTTCGCGACCTCTGCAATCGATTTACGCGACTTGCAGAAGATGACGATGTGCCAATGAGCAGGCTTTTTGTCACCAACAGCTGCACCCTTCGGCGGCTGGTACTTACTCCTAAAATCCTTCGGCGTGTACGTGTCGCGGTCGTGCAGAATGTATGCCCATTCGGTCATACCCTTCGGCGCAAGCGCTTCTTTAATGCGCTCCTCCGTGAGTAGGTCGCCGTAGCCGTCGTAAAACGCCTGTTGCGTGATGAAAAGTACGCTGAACTTCTTCTTGTCGTGGCCGTGCCACTTCCCACCTGGCCCAAACGGGCATTCGTCGGTGCCTACGAGTCGAAGAAGCTGCAGAGATTCCGGCAACGCCTTTACGGTCTGCGGCTCCGATTCCGGCGCTAGAGTTGCGTCTTCCTCCGTGTGAGTTTCGTCACTTTTTGGGAGATTTAGCATTCTGCTGCACCTCCGTGACGAGAAAAACCGCCAAAAACAACAAAAACAACAATTTCTGCCGTTTTTTGTCGAAAGTCTCTGACCTGCACCTTTGTGGAAAAAACAACAAAAACCACCGTCGCGTTCGCGGGCGACACAAGCCCAAGGTCGCCCGCGCGTTTGGCCTGGTAGACGAGTTTTCCGGCCGTGTTTTTGTCGAACACATTTCCCAAAAACAACAAAAACGACAACGCTTTTGGAAAGTTAAGGGGGCTGGTCAAAGAATGCTGTGAATCTTGGAAAATCCTGGCAGCAAATGTACGCAGGCGTGAATTTAATCCTTGCGTGGCGGCAATAAGTCGCGTATTCTTGTAAGCGAAGTTTGTCTTATTTAGCTCCGCTGTTGCCGCAGCGGAGTTTTTTCGTTGCTGCATACTTACGCACCACTCTCAACGGTGCGGGCACGAGCGAAGTCATCGAGGTCGCTAACTGCATACACAACAGATCGACCGAGGCGCGAGTAGCGCGGACCTTTACCCTTGTAGCGCCAGAATTCGAGTGAGCGCGGGGACAGACCAAGGTAAGCAGCAGCTTCTGGGGTCTTGAGAAAAGCCGGGGACATGAAAAATCTCCTGGGGATAGTGAAACTATCCGGCAGGAGGTCAGTCTTTCCGGCGTTATGCGTGGCGGTCTATTGCTACCGTGCTTTACTGCGGAGCGACCGCAAACCACATTTTCCCTGTCAGCCACACACACGACTTTCCTTGCCTAAGGGGCGACGGGCGACGTCTCCGGCTTAACTTCACCGGCACGTGTGCGTTTAAGTTATTTCACGACTTACGAAGGCTCTGGCAAAACGAGAACTTCCGCGCAGTAACTACTGTAGCGGACTGTCAAATACAGCGCAACTAGACTCGAACCCGCGTTATAGAGTACGTTAAAGATATGAGCACTGCAGCGAAGACGTATATCGAACCGGGGAAAACCTCAATCGACCGAAACACACCGAGGAAGACCAAGACCGGCTATGAACTGGACTGGTCAGTACGCCTACACAATGGGCGCCTTGTGCCCAAACGGTCGAAGGGCAAGACCAAAGGCGAGGTGCGAGCAAGGGCACGACGCAAAGCCGAGGAACTGCTTGCAACGACATCGACGACCTGGACGCCACGCACACCAATGACGACGTACATCGAGAAGGTAACGCGACCGAAGATTGAAGAATCCGCAGACCTCAAGGATCTGTCGAAACGCCGGTATCTCGCATCGCTGAATCTCGTAGCCGCCGAGCTTAAGGGCTACAGCGTGTACGACGCTATGCAGTTTCGCGTACTTGAACAAACGCTACAGGCGGTAGCGAGGACTCACCCGGGCAGTGTATCGAGCGCAAGAACTGTACTTTCGACCTACATCGCCGACGCACTTGTTCGTGACGGGGTCATCTCGGGGAACCCCATACGCGGGGCCAGGCTGAACATCCGAACACAAGGGAAAGGCGAGACGAACGGCCGTAGAACGCTTACTAACGGTGAATACGAGCTAGTTATAAAGCACCTATTAACGCGCGACGTAACCGGGCCACTGGTAGAGCCTAAGAAGGGCGGGGCACGACAATCGACGATTAATGCGCACGCGCGTATCACGAGGTTAACACTGCTACAAGCCGTCACCGGCCTGCGCATCTCAGAGGCGAACCGGCTTAAGTGGGAACACGTGGAAGACGACGGCGAGAACGTCATCATCAACGCGACGAGGGACATCGTTAAAGGACGTAAAGGCAAAGAAAAGGGCCGGTATATCCCGATTTTGCGTGAAGACGTATCGGACTACTTAAGACAACACCGCGAGGACGACGAGCGGTACGTAGTCGGCTCACCAACGACGACGGCGAGGGCATGGGACGCGACCAACGCCGACGACAAAGTTCCCGAGCTGTATAAGCAGATAGCCAACGAGACCGGCGTAGAGATCCTTCGAGACCTTCGTAGCCACTCCTGGCGCGCAACCTTGCACGGGGTCTACGCCGACGTGATGGACGCGAGGACACGGGCAGACATCTTCGGCCACACGGAACAGGTCGCCGAGGAGTACTACAACGACAGGGCCAACGTTGAGGCGCTTATCCGAGCGACGGCGCAAGCACGGTCGTAGCGCTCAGTAGCAGTACGTAGAAGTACGCCAAAAAGTACGTTATAGAGGTCAGTAACAGTACGTACCCGACAGTAGATGACGGTAGATAAAATCGCTTTGACCTCCTACTACTGTCACATACGTACAGGTACTGAAGTTTCACGTCAAGACCCTGGGTGTCGCGGGTTCGAGCCCCGTCAGCCACCCCGAATAGACCCCGCATTCTGTTTGAGCAGGATGCGGGGTCAACTTTTTGCATTGAGCCCCAGCACCACCAAGCCCCACAACCTGCCGGCCTTGAGTATGTTAGCCTTACCTAATTGCATGGTGCGTAGGCTTCCGCCAGCACAGCACCTCAAGTTTTCAAAGGACAGTGATAACGATGGCTGGCCAAGCTAAAGAGGCAGCGCCGAAGCGCAAGCCCCGCAAGGCACATGAAGCGACCGTGACCTGTCTCTTATACACATCTGACGCTGCCGACGAGCGATCTAGTGTAGAT
>OJKZ01000229.1_pt1 | contig 24421 bp, 19 predicted proteins | sample 1596791 | NCBI WGS metagenome assembly OJKZ01 (sample SAMEA3904677, study PRJEB24821) | metagenome | biome: Builtin; feature: hospital; material: surface | place: USA | collected 2013-06-04 | reverse complement strand
GCCCTTCGCCCACTTCAGCTTGTACAGCGGCGGGTTCGCCAAGTAGACGTGGCCCTCCTCGATGAGCTCCGGCATGAAGCGGAACAGCAGGGTAAGCAGCAGCGTCGCGATGTGCTGGCCGTCGACGTCAGCATCCGCCATCAGCACAATCTTGTGGTAGCGCAGCTTCGAAATATCGAACTCTTCATGAATACCAGTACCCAGCGCGGTAATGATCGCCTGGACCTCCGCGTTCTTCAACACGCGGTCCATGCGGGCCTTCTCCACGTTCAAGATCTTGCCGCGCAGCGGGAGAATCGCCTGGTACATCGAGTCGCGGCCCTGCTTCGCCGAACCACCTGCTGAGTCACCCTCAACAATGAACAGCTCGGAAAGCTTCGGGTCCTTCGAACGGCAATCCGCCAACTTACCCGGCAGGCCACCCAAGTCCGTCGCCGACTTGCGACGCACCAAGTCACGCGCCTTGCGCGCCGCCTGACGCGCCTGCGACGACGACACAGCCTTCGAAATAATGGCCTTCGCCTCCGCCGGGTTGGCATCAAACCAATCCGACAGATTCTCGTTCACGGCGCGCTGCACGAAGCCCTTCACCTCGGTATTGCCGAGCTTCGTTTTCGTCTGGCCCTCAAACTGCGGGTCCGCCACGCGGACAGACACCACGGCCGCGAGGCCCTCACGGCAGTCATCACCAGTGAGGTTCGGCTCCTTGTCCTTCAGCAGCTTATGGTCACGCGCGTAACGGTTCATCAGCGTGGTCAACGCCGCACGGAAACCCTCCTCGTGCGTACCGCCCTCATGCGTATTAATGGTGTTCGCGAACGTGTGCACAGACTCCTTGAAGGAGCTGTTCCACTGCATCGCCACCTCAGCCTCAAGGCCGTCACCCTTCTGGTCAAAGCCCACGATCGTCGGGTGGATCGCCGTCTTCGACTTATTCAGGTAGTTGACGTAATCAATCAAGCCGTCCGGGTAGTGGTACGTGACCTTCTTCTCGCGCTTCTTCGGGGCAGCAGATGTGTCACCCTCGGTGGCGTCGTCAAACGAGTCCGAGCCAACCGCAGCGGCCGTCTCACCCTCCTCCGCGATCGCCTCGAGCTCAAGCTCCTCCTCGGAGACGCGCTCATCCTTCAACGTGATGGTCAGGCCCTTGTTCAGGAACGCCATCTCCTGCAGACGACGCGCGATCGTGTCCCACTTGAACTCCGTGGTCTCAAAAATCTCCGGGTCCGGCCAGAAACGAATCGCCGTACCCGTGCCGCGGGCATTGCCGCCCTCCTCCAGAGGCTCCGGCTGCGCGTCCACAAACCGCTGGTACCAGTGCTTGCCATCGCGCTTAATGTCCGCCTCAACACGCGTGGACAGCGCGTTCACCACGGAAATACCCACACCGTGCAGGCCACCCGACACCGCGTACGACTCCGAGTCGAACTTACCGCCCGCGTGCAGCTGCGTCATCACGACCTGCACCGTCGGCGCACCAGACGGGTGCATCTCCACCGGAATACCACGACCATTATCGACGACCTCTACGCCGCCATCCGCGAGCAGAGTCACATCGACGCGATCGGCATAGCCCGCCATCGCCTCATCGACCGAGTTATCCACGACCTCCCACACCAAGTGGTGCAGGCCACGCTCGCCGGTCGACCCAATGTACATACCTGGGCGCTTCCGGACGGCCTCAAGGCCCTCGAGGATAGTAATCGACGACGCGTCATAATGAGGTTGTTGATCAGCCACTGGAAAAGACGCTCCTCCTGAAAAATGTCATTAACCCGTCCCATCTTACACGTAAAACAGGACACCAAACCCCACGACTACCCGTACGTGTCCCTCGGACCCCGCCCCTTCACATGCAGCGGACCATAGCGCCAACTCTTCACCCGCGGCCCATAAATGTGCAGCTTCCGGATCACATCCGGGCCCACCTTCTCCGCGATCGCGCGTAGCACCGTCGACTGCATGTACTTCAGCTGCGTCGCCCACGCCGTCGTCGTGCAGGTGATGAAGACCTCGCCGTCCTTAATCATCTCCACCTTCGTATGCTCCGCGATCGTAGCTCCGACCAGGCCCTCCCAGTTGCCCATCACCCAGCCATACGCCATATTCTCCGTCCAATCGCGCTTCCGGATCTCCTTGCCCAGCAGCGACGAAAACGACTTCACCTTGTAACTCCGCGGCAACGCCCGGCCATCCTTGCCCGTCGGCCGGCCCCGCTCCAGCCACGGCCTGCGCTCCTCCTGCTCAAAGTTCAGCCCCGGCACCGTAATATCCTTCACCGGACGGCCCTTACCCTGACTGCGGCGCGGCACCACGCTCACGCCCTGCTTCGACAAATCCGGCAACCGCCCGCCACGCCGCTTCGCCGTGCGCCGCAACTGGTCAAAGGTAGTGCCCACCAAGTCACGCTCGCTCAATGTGCGACACCTCCTCCTCCATCCGCACGTGATACCGCGCCGTCACCGCCCCATCAAGGTTGCCCGGCAAGTCATCCCCGACCGCCGCCGTAATCAACACCTGCTCCGCCGACTCCGCCACGTGCACCAACCGCTCACGGCGCTTCGCGTCCAACTCCGCAAACACATCATCCAAAATCAGCACCGGATCCGTGCCCTCGCCAGCCAACAACCGGTACTCCGCCAAGTGCATACTCAGCGCAAACGACCACGTCTCCCCATGCGACGCATACCCCTTCGCCGGCTGCTGACCCAACATCAACACCAGGTCATCCCTATGCGGACCAACCAGCGTTGAGCCACGCTCAATCTCCTCTTTTCGACGCCTCCCCAACTCCGACAACATCGCCGCCTCCAACACCCGCGGATCCCGCGACGCCTCCCCCGTCAACTCCAACACCGCCCTATCCAACGTCGACGTATACTCCACCGACGCCGCCCGCGACTCCGGCGCCACCGACGCATAGGACTCCGTGATGTGATCGGAGAGGGCGTCGACAAGCAAAAGCCTGCCCGCCAGCACCTGCGCCCCATAGCGCGCCAACTGCGCATCCCACGCATCCAACGTGCTCAACGCACCCGCGCCCGCCGCATCCCCATAACCGCGGCGCAACGCCATATTCTGCGAACGCAACAACGCATTACGCTGGCGCAACACCTTGTCATAATCCGCCTTCGCCCCACCATGACGCGGCGTACGCACCGCCGCCAACGCATCCAAAAACCGGCGACGATCCCCCGGCTCCCCATTCACCAACCGCAAATCCTCCGGCGAAAACATCACCGTCCGCAACACACCCAGCAACTCACGCGCCGACTTCAACCGCGTCCTATTAATCTGCGCCTGATTCGCCCCACTCGCCTTAATCAACACATGAGTAGTCAGCGCGCGCCCCTCATTCACCGTCGTCGCCGACACGCGCGCATCACTCGCCCCCGAATGAATCAGCGGAGCGTCCGTGGCCACCCGGTGACTCCCGAGCATCGACGTATACCGCACCGCCTCCACAATGTTCGTCTTCCCGTGCCCATTGCGACCCGAAAACACCGTGACGCCCGGCTCCAAATCCACATGCAACTCCCGCCACGAACGGAAATCACGCAGGTCAAGCTCCGAAACGTACATCGCGGTAAACTAGCCCGGCAGGCGAACCGGCATCAACAAATACGTGAAATTCGTCTCCGGCGTCGGGAACAACCCATCATCGCCCTTCTCCGGCAACGACTCCGGCTCCGGAATCATAATCGCCGGACGCGACGACTCCGTAAACCCAAACACCGCACGATCCGTCCCAATCACCGACAAACCATCACGCAAATAACCAGCATTAAACGCAATCAGCAGCTCATCCTCCCCCACAAACTGAGCAGGAATCGACTCCGACGCCTCACCAGAATCAGCCCCCGACGCAAACAACGTCACCTGACCCTCCGAAAAATGCAACCTCAACTGCGCATTCCGATCCGCCACCAACGACACACGGCGAATCGCCTCCAACAACGGAGCCACCTCCACCGACGCCATCGACGTATGCGCCTTCGGCAACAACGGCTGCACATTCGGGAAATCCGCATCCAACATACGCGTCGTCGTCTCACGATTGCCCGCATGCAAACCAAACAAGCCGTCCGCGCCCACATTATCGACGCCACCAACGGCAATCTGCACCGGCTCCTCCAACTGCGTATCCAACGTCCGCGCGTTATCCAACAACGTCTTCGCCGGCACCAACAGCTTCGCCTGCACCCCCTCACCAGCAGGCGACCACTCCAACGAACGCAACGCCAACCGGAAACGGTCCGTCGCCGTCAAATGCAACGTCGAACCCTCCACCTCAATGTGGATACCGGTCAGCATCGGCAACGTGTCATCCTTACCCGCCGCGGCAGCCACCTGCATCACCGCACCACTCAGGTCCTCCGAACCGATCGTGCCCGTCACCTCAGGCAACTGCGGCAACTGCGGATAATCGTCCAACGGCATCAAAGGCAGCTCGAAGTGGGCGGAGCCGCCGTCGAGAAGCAACTTTGTGTCACTCGTAGAAACCTCAACCGGCTGATTCGGCATATTCGCAACAATGTCAGACAACAACTTGCCCGCCACCGCCACGCGACCAGGCGTATCCACCTCAGCCGCAATCCGCACCCGCGACGACACCTCATAATCGAAGCCCGCGAACTCCAAACCCTCATCCGACGCCGTAATCAACACCGCGCGAAGAATCGGCTGCGTGTTCTTCGTAGGCAACATCCGAGCAACCCACGCCACCGCGTCCGACAGGTCCTCCTTGTGCACGCGGAAGGAAACGTTGGAATTCAAGTTGTCTTGGATGTCCGCCATAGTGACACGGGCTCCTTGCAGTACGTAGAGATTCTTGTAATTACGTTCTCACTTTAGGCGGGGACGGGCTTTTTGTCATTCGAGTTTTCACACGCCTGGCTCATGGCTTTTTGGGGCGTTGGTCGTTTGTGCGCCGTTCTGCACAGCTCCCCTTTCTACTCTAGGAATTACAAGTAAAAACCTTGGGAACAACAATAAGTCCTGTGCAATCTGTGGAATTACATGAATTCGCCGTGGTCGGAGCGCGAAAACAGGGTGTGCAATTGCCTGTGGAAGAAATGTGGATAACTCTGAGCGCTTGTGGATAGATTTTCTGTCATTTGATCTGTGCACAACTCAGGAAGGGTTGTCCACTGGGGATTCACACGTTATCCACAAGGCCTGTGGTGTGTGATGTGGGTCTCTTTGTGGTGGGGGTCACTTAGGTGTTTTGCCCCTAAATGTGAATTACAGCGGTGTAATTACACAGGTGTGGATAAGTCTGTGGATGGATTTTTAGGGTGCGGGAGGTGGGAGTGCCAAATGTCGCAATCTGATATGGACTAGGTGTTCAAAGTGCCTGGCAGAAAAAGGGCTAGGCAAAAGTGGGTGCGTCTTTTGGCACTGAGAGACCAGGTGGGGCACCAAATTCCGGGATTTGGGGAGTCGGGCTTGTGTTTCCCCAGGTCGCTGGGGGTGCGTGAGGGAATTTGGTGCGGGCGACGCCGAGGGCGACGAAAGTTAACGCAGGGTGCGGGCGCGGGCCTTGATGATTTGGGTCAGTTCCTGGATTTCGTCGTAGGTGCCGCGGTTCTCCGTCATCTCCTTGCGGATCTTGCGGTCCGCGTACATCACGGTGGTGTGGTCCTTGCCGCCGAACTCGTCGCCGATCTTGGGGAGGGAGAGTTCGGTCAGTTCGCGGCACAGGTACATCGCGATCTGGCGGGCGTGCGCCACCTGGCGGGTTTTACCTGCGCCGATGAGCTGGTCCATCGTGACGTTGAAGTATTCGGCGGCGTACTCCTTGATGGTGGAGGCGTTGATGTTGATGTCGCCTTCGTCGGGGAGGATGTCGCGAAGGGCGACTTGGGCGACGTCGAGGGTGATGGGCTCGTCGATAAGGGAAGAGTAGGCCGAGACCCTGATGAGGGCACCCTCGAGCTCGCGGATCGACGACTCGAATTGTGAGGCGATGAGCTCGAGCACCTGGTGGTCGACCTGCGTGCCGTCGGCGGCCGCCTTCTTCATAAGGATGGCGATGCGGGTTTCCAGGTCTGGTGGCTGGACGTCGGTGATCAGGCCGCCTTCGAAGCGGGTGCGGAGGCGGTCCTCGAGGGTGGTGAGCTGCTTCGGCGGGCGGTCAGACGACAGGATGATCTGCTTATTCGCCTGGTGCAGCGCGTTGAAGGTGTGGAAGAACTCCTCCTGGGTACCTTCCTTGCCCTCGAGGAACTGGATGTCGTCGACCATCAGGATGTCGAGGTTGCGGTAGCGGCGCTTGAAGCTTTCCTGGCGGTCGTCGCGCACGGAGTTGATGTAGTCGTTCGTGAACTCCTCGGAGGAGACGTACTTGATGCGGAGGTTCGGCTGCAGGACCTGCGCGTAGTTGCCGGCGGCGTGCAGCAGGTGCGTCTTGCCGAGGCCCGAGCCACCCCAGATGAACAGGGGGTTGTAGGCGCGGGCCGGGTTCTCGGCGACGGCGACGGCGGCGCCGTTGGCGAAGCGGTTCGAGGAGCCGATGACGAAGTTCTCAAAGGTGTACTTCGGGTTGAGGCTGGTCTCGCGCTCGGGGTCGTGGGCAGGCTTTTCGCGGGGGATTCGCTTAGGGACGGTCGGGTGCGCCGGCGCCTGGTGTTGTTGCTGTTGGCGGGCGTGCATCTCAGCGAGTTCGTCGAGGCCCATTGGGATTTGCTCGCCGGGGGTCATGTGGGCCGGGTCGACGGCCTCGGGGGCAGGCGGAGCTGAAGGCGCTGCCGGGGCTTCTGGCGCCTGGATCGAGACGGCGAGCGTGCAGTGTTTGCCCAGGTGGGAGGCCAGTAGCGCCGTGATGTGCGGCGCGAGGGACTGCTCCACGACCGTTTTTGCGGCGGCGTGGGGGGCGGAGAGGATGGCGTAGCCGTCGACAAGCATGACTGGGCGGACGAGCTGGAGGTAGGCGCGCTCTTGTGGGGTGAGCGTCGGGACCTGTGAGCTGGGCTGCGCGGACAGCGCCAGCAGGTCAGCGACGATGGTGCGCCATAGCGTTTCGATGTCTTGCTCTGCCAACGTCCCGCTTTCCTCCTAATCCGACATGTCATTTAGTGACGTTCGTCACAACTGTGGAATTTCACGTACATTCCACCGCTGTTTCACAGATTTTGTAATTCCAAAACCTGCGTCTCACCAGTATCTTCCACAGACTTGTCCACACCTGTGGATAACTTCGGTGAGTAAGTTGTTCACAGCCTTCCCCCTCCCCTGTGGATAACTTTTCACGGAACTTTTACCGGCTGTGACCTGCTGTAATTACAAATTACGCCGCAAAGTCTCAACCTGTTGTTCACAGTTATCCACAGCGATGTGGAGAAAGAACGTGTGTAATTGTGGTGCTTTATCATTGTTACCCGGTGTGAGCTTGCAATGTCTAACAGCCCGCACGCCACAACCCTGTGGATAACTCGTTTCACGGATGTGATTCACAGGAAATCTCGAACATTGCGTACGCGTGTTGGGAAGTAATCGCGCGTCAGGCCGGTGATAGCGCGGCCCCCGGTGTTCGAAAATGCGCAACCACCTGCGCGAAAGTACACCTTTGTAATTACGGGGGTAAACGAATGGACCTGCGCCCCACCCGGCTCAAAAGACAGTGTGTCGATTTGAACAACCAGCGGTTTTTCGCGTAGTCTGGCGTAGTCTGTCACACCACGGGCGCGAAGCAACATGCCCACGGTGTGCTTGAGAGCACCATCTACGCAGTGCACCGGGCCGCCCACCCAGGGCGAGTCAGCGAAGGTGATGCATGCAGGTCAACGCGCACAACGCGCCGCGGCCGGGCAATCTCAACCTGAACATTGCAATTCCGGGACGGCTACTACCCCGGGAGGGAATGCGTCGCACACCGCGGCGGGTTCCCGCTGGCCGTCGTGACCTCTTATAAGGAGTCCACCGTGTCTAAGCGGACTTTCCAGCCAAACAACCGCCGTCGTTCACGCAAGCACGGCTTCCGTGCCCGCATGCGCACCCGCGCCGGCCGCGCAATCGTTTCCGCGCGCCGCAAGAAGGGCCGCGCAAGCCTGACGGCATAAACGCCCGAAGCGCAGCGACATCGTGTTACCCCGCCCGCACAAACTCTCCTCCTCTGCCGACTTCCGGCAGACCATGAGGAAAGGAGTGCGCGCGGGGTCTCGCACTTTAATCGTCCACGTCCGCTCCCGGGCCGAGGACACCATCGCGCTGCACGGCGGGCCGCGCTTCGGACTGATCGTGTCCAAGCAGGTCGGTAACGCGGTGACCAGGCACGCGGTGTCTCGGAAACTGCGGCATGTGCTGCGAGGGGGCGTCGATAAGCTGGAGCTGCACCACGACGTCGTGGTGAGAGCCCTGCCCGCCTCAGCCACCGCCACGAGCGCGCAACTCGCGCACGACTACGACGCCGCGCTGCGCAAAGCCCTGGACAAATGGCGTACTACAACTTCCTAGGCCAACGCATCCCCGCACCACCAACCGCGGCCGCGCGGGCACTCGTGAAGGCCGTACGCTGCTACCAAAAGTACCTCTCACCCCTTAAGATGGGTGCGACGTGTCGTTTCATGCCAGTGTGCAGCGCCTACGCACTCGAAGCGGTCGCGCGACACGGTGCCATCAAAGGCACCCTGCTCAGCGTGGCCCGCGTCTGCAAATGTGGGCCCTGGCACCCCGGCGGGTTCGACCCAGTACCCGGCAGCGGTACGGACGCGTCCACAGGAACGACCACCAAGTAACCAACGAGGAGAAACACCCCAAAGTGCTGAATTTCATCTACTGGCCGATTTCTTGGGTGCTGTGGTTCTGGCACAAAGTATTCGGCTTCATCCTCTCGCCAGACTCGGCGTTGTCATGGATCCTGTCCATCGTCTTCCTCACCTTCACCCTGCGAACCCTGCTGGTCAAGCCCATGGTCAACCAAATGCGGTCCATGCGCAAGATGCAGGAAATGCAGCCGAAGATGCAGGAAATCCGCCAAAAATACAAGAACGACCAGCAGAAAATGGCGGAAGAGACGCAGAAGCTGTACAAGGAGATGGGTACCAACCCGCTCGCCTCGTGCATCGTCCCGCTGGCGCAGATGCCCGTGTTCATCGGCCTGTTCCATGTGCTGCGCTCCTTCAACCGCACCGGCACCGGCCCCAACCAGCTGGGCCTGAGCGTTGAAGAGAACCGCAACCTGGCCAACTACGCGTTCTCCCCAGAAGACGTCCGCTCCTTCCTGGACGCCGACTTCTTCGGTGTGCCGCTCTCTGCGTACATGTCCATGCCAGAAGACGCCTTCGCGGCGTTCACCGGCCTGGACTTCACCCGCGCCAACATCATCATGGTGTGCCTGCCGCTCGTGCTGATCTCCGCGACGTTCACCCACCTCAACGCCCGGATGTCCATGAACCGTCAGGCCGCACGCCGCGCCGCCGGCAAGGTCAACTCCCCGTCCGGTGACAACGCCGCCATGATGGAACAGCAGATGCAGATGATGAACAAGATGATGCTCTGGGTCTTCCCGGTCATGATCATCGCGTCCGGCTTCCTGTGGCACATCGGCCTGCTGTTCTACATGCTGGCCAACAACGTGTGGACCTTCTTCCAGACCCGCATCGTCTTTGCCAAGATGGACGCCGAGGAAGAGGCCGAGGAACGCGCCAAGGCGGAAGCCAAGCGCGCCTCCGCTCCCGTTGTCGGTGCACGCAAGGTGGACAAGCGCAGCAAGAAGCAGCGCAAGCAGCAAGGCAAGTAGCTTGGCCCCCTAGTCAGCCCCCAGCCCCCAGCAAGTGTTTGCTGGGGGCGTTACTTTTACTAGAGTCGATGCCAGACTAAAAATTCAAAGGAGTACACAGCCGTGTCAGAACAGCCCACAGCAGCCGCCACCATCTTTGGCGATCGCCTGCCGCTCGCCGAGGCCTACCACGAATCGCTCGCCACAACCGCCGCCGAGCGCGGCTTCATCGGCCCCAAAGAAGTCAGCCGCCTGTGGGAACGGCACATCCTCAACTGTGCGGTGGTCTCCGAAGCACTTGACGACGCCACCACCGTCGCCGACATCGGCTCCGGCGCAGGGCTGCCCGGCATCCCACTGGCCATCGCCCGCCCCGACGTCTCCTTTACCCTCATCGAGCCGCTGCTGAAGCGCTCCACGTACCTCGCCGAGGTCAAAAACGAGTTGGGACTGGACAACGTTACCGTCGTCCGCGGCCGCGCCGAGGAGCAGCCCGGCGGGCAGTTCGACGTGGTCACCTCCCGCGCCGTCGCACCCCTGGGCAAGCTGGCCGGCTGGAGTCTTCCACTGGTACGCCGCGGGGGCTCGATGTTGGCGCTGAAAGGCGCTAGTGTTGCAGAAGAACTAGAACGCGACGCGCGGGCGATTGCGAAAGCCGGGGGGATCACGCCGAACATTTTCCAGGTTGGCGCCGACGTCCTCGACCAGCCCACCACCCTCATCCGAATCGTGCGGAAATAGCGGAAAGGAACACCACCAGCATGGACAACGCCACGCTGCAACGCCCCGCGCACACCCGCGTGTTCACCGTTGCGAACCAGAAGGGCGGCGTCGGCAAGACGACGACATCGGTGAACATGGCGTCGGCACTGAGCCGCCAAGGCATGCGCGTCCTCGTCATCGACCTGGACCCGCAGGGCAACGCCTCCACCGCGCTCGGCGCCGAGCACACCTCCGGCACCACCTCCAGCTACGAAGTCCTCATCGGCGAAGCAACGCCCGAGGAAGCACTGCAGGCGCACGCCAACAACGAGAACCTCTACTGCATCCCTGCCACCATCGACCTCGCCGGTGCCGAAATCGAGCTGGTGTCCATGGTGCGCCGCGAATACCGGCTGCACGACGCCATCCGGCGCGGCTTCCTCGAAGAACACAACTTCGACTACGTCTTCATCGACTGCCCGCCATCACTCGGGTTGCTCACCATCAACGCCATGACCGCCGTCGACGAAGTCATGATCCCCATCCAGTGCGAGTACTACGCGCTTGAGGGCGTCGGCCAGCTGCTCGGCAACATCGGCATGATCCGCGAGCACCTCAACCACAACCTGCACATCTCCGCGATCGTGCTCACCATGTACGACGCCCGCACGCGCCTCGCTGCGGACGTCGCCGGCGAAGTGCGCAACCAGTTCGGCGAAGTGGTGCTGCGCAACGTCATCCCGCGCTCCGTGAAGGTTTCCGAGGCTCCAGGCTACGGCCAAACCGTCATCGACTACGACCCACTCTCCAGCGGAGCGCTGGCCTACTACGACGCCGCCCGCGAACTGGCAACACGCGGCGACTACCAACCACACGCCACCACGGGGCCCATCGGCGTCAGCCCCCAGGTGGCCCAACAACTTGACGAGGGCGAGGAATAACCATGGCACAAGAGCGTAAAGGCGGCCTCGGCCGCGGACTAGCAGCACTCATCCCGCAGGCACCAGCCGCGACCGACAAAACCGGCAAAACCGGCGGCATCGGCGGCAAAGCCTCCGACGTGATCTTCGGCGCAGCCGGCGCCGCCGGGGCTTCCGGGGCTTCCGGGGCTTCCGGGGCTTCCGGTGGCGGCGACAAGCTTCCGCCGCGCGGAAAGCGGCCCAAGGTTGCGGGCGCGCCAACCGTCGGCGCCACGCCAGAGAACGTCATCCAGCCGGTGCCGGTCGGCGCGCGCTACCAGGAAATCGCGGTCGGGCAGATCATCCCGAACCCGAAGCAGCCCCGCCAGGTCTTCGACGAAGACGACCTTAACGAGCTGGTCCACTCCATCCGCGAGTTCGGCCTGCTGCAACCCATCGTCGTCCGCGACACGCCCGAGGGTTTCGAACTCATCATGGGTGAGCGCCGCTGGCGCGCCGCCTCCAAAGCCGGCCTGAAGCACATCCCGGCCATCGTCCGCGAAACCTCCGACCAGGACATGCTTCGCGACGCCCTCCTGGAGAACATCCACCGCGTCCAACTCAACCCACTCGAAGAAGCCGCCGCCTACCAGCAGCTCCTCGAAGAGTTCGGCGTCACCCAGGAGCAACTCGCCGACAAACTCGGCCGCTCCCGCCCGGTGATCACCAACGCGATCCGTCTCCTGCGCCTCCCGGTGCCGGTGCAGCGCCGCGTCGCCGCCGGCGTGCTCTCCGCGGGCCACGCCCGCGCACTCCTCGGCCTCAAGCTCGGCAGCGACGCCCTGACCTCCAACGGCCAGACCCTGCTCGCCGAACGCATCGTCTCCGAGGGCTTAAGCGTCCGCGCCACCGAAGAAGCCGTCACGCTCATGAATAACGAAGGCGGCGTCCCACAAAAGAAACGCCGCGAACCCGTCCCCCAGCCCGAATACCTCACCCGGGCCGCCGACCAACTCGCCGACGAATGGGACACCAAAGTCTCCGTCACCATGGGCAAACGGAAAGGCAAAATCGTCGTCGAATTCGGCGACCGTCAGGACTTCGAACGCATCATGGGCCTCATCCAGGACACCGACTAACTACAGGTGCTCCTGGCGGAGCAAATCCTGGAAAGAGTAGGTGCCTGTCGGCTGGTCATCAGAATCCAGCAAGTACAGGCGCTTCACCGCCACCACAATCGCCTCCGCGATCGCGTCACGCTGCTGCGGATCCGTCACCACCTCAACATCGTGCGGATTCGTGACATAGCCAGCCACGATCTCCACCGACGGCATCCGCGTCATCCGCAGCATCTCCCACGTCCGGGCATGATTCCAGCAATTCCGTAGCGACGTCCTCGCCGCAATCTCACGCTGAATATAGCCCGACAGCGTCTCCCCCGTCATCGACGACGTCCCGTTCTCCGAACCGAAGTAGAACGTCGCCACACCATTCGCCTTCTCATTGGCATAACGGTCTAACTGCAGGGAAATCACCAAGTCGGCGTCGAAGCCGTTCGCCAGATCGGCGCGCTCCTTACACGACGGATTATCACCACGCGGACGCGAAATAATCGTCTCCACACCAGCCGCAATCATGCGGCCCTCCACGCGCTGCGCCAAATCCCACAGGATCTCCTCCTCCGTGATCTGGCCGAAGGGGCCGTCGACAAGCGCGCCCTTATCCGCACCACCAAGATGCGGATCAATCACCACGCGCTTGCCCGCCAACTGCGGGCCAGCCGCACGCACATGCTCACGCTCACGAATCGCGTGCGCCGAACCGCCCGTAATCCGGCGGCCCAACAGACTCAACGCGTGCAACGTATCCGGGCCACACACCCCATCGTCTTCCAAGCCCGAATTCAGCTGGTAGTTCATCACAGCCTCGTGCGTGCGCGGACCGAACCGCCCATCCACACGATCCGAATAAAAGCCCAGCTCATGCAGCTGCGTCTGCAACTGCCCCACGTCGTCGCCCACCAACTCCTGATTCGGCTGGTACTGCAACACACGCGCCCCCAACGTATACGACGCCTCACGCAGCTCACGCAACGTCAAGTCATCGATAGCGCCAGTCGGCATAATTCCCCGCGACTGCTGAAATGCTTTCACGGACTCCGCCAAAGGGGCGTCGAAAAGCATCTCGTCGGGAGTGAACTGCCGCGAGTTGAAGTCCTCGATATCCCCATCGAAGTCCTCCAACATGCCCAAACGCGCAAGCGTCGCACGCGCCTCGGCCACGCGAGCACTCGAATCACCTACGCGGAGAATGTCACCCACTGGGCACCTTTCTACAAAACCAACAATGCAGTCCATCCTACGACGGACAGCCTACAGATACGACTCAACCTTCTGGACGATCTGCGCCTTCGGGAGCGCCCCCACAAACTCATCCACCTTCTGGCCATCCTTGAAGATCAACACAGTCGGGATCGACATGACCTGGAACATCATTCCCAGCTCACGCTCCTCATCCACATTCACCTTCGCGACCTTCACCTTGCCATCCAGCTCAGACGCAATCTCATCCAACGTCGGCGACAACTTCCGGCACGGAGCGCACCACTCAGCCCAAAAATCCACCAACACCGGCGTCGAAGCCTCAACGACCTCAGCCTTAAACGTATTCTTCGTCACATCAACAGGTGCACTCATCGTTCCTCCTTGAACACAGTTCTTTCTATTCTAAAGCGCCGCAAGGAAATGCTGCGCATCCAACGCCGCCCGGCACCCCGAACCAGCCGCCGTAATCGCCTGACGATAGTGGTTATCCACCAAATCGCCACACGCAAACACGCCCGGCACGTTCGTGCGGGTCGAAGGGGCGTCGACAAGGACGTACCCACCCTCGTCCGTGGCCACCTGGCCTTCCAGGAACGCCGAACGCGGATCATGCCCGATCGCCACGAACAACGCCGTCGCGTCCAGCACCGACTCCTCGCCCGACTGCACGTTGCGCACCTTCAGGCCGCCAACCTTGCCATCCTTTTCGACGACCTCTTCGACCACCGAATGCGTAATAAACTCAATCTTCTCATTCGCCCGGGCGCGCTCCAACATAATCTGCGACGCGCGGAAGTTCTCCGAACGGTGAATAATGGAGACCTTCGACCCAAACTTGGTCAAAAACGTCGCTTCCTCCATCGCCGAATCCCCACCACCGACAACGGCAATGTGCTGATCCTTAAAGAAGAAGCCGTCACAGGTCGCGCACGTGGACACACCGCGACCCGTCAGCTCAGCCTCACCCGGAATACCCAGGTGACGCGGCGCCGCACCAGTAGCGAGAATGACCGCGTGGGCCTGGTAGACGTCATCCCCCACGAACACCTTCTTCACGTCACCGCTGAGATCAACCTTGTCCACCAGCTCCGACTCCAGGCGCGCGCCGAACTTCTCAGCCTGCTCACGCATCTGCATCATCAGATCCGGGCCCATCACCCCATCCTTGAAGCCAGGGAAGTTCTCCACCTCAGTGGTGTTCATCAGCTCGCCGCCGTACTCGTAACCCTCAAACACCAGCGGGTTCAGCTCCGCACGCGCCGCGTACAGCGCCGCCGTGTAGCCCGCCGGGCCCGAGCCGACAATAATCACGTCATGGATTTCTTCGTTGGTCATGGAAACTCCTCGTAGATTTGCTCTGTCAGGGGTGTAAACGTAGCCAGTCTACTGTTTGTTCCAGACGTGTGCTTTTGGGCTAGCAGGCGCCTTCCATGTGCTCGAGCATCATGGCGCGAGCCCGGGCGCGGCGGGACTTCATGGTGCCGGGCTGGACGCCGCAGGTGTCGGCGGCGGACTGGAGGGACATGCCCATGATATCGATGAGGAAGACAGCCTTCCGGTGCGCCTCCGGTACGACGCGCAGCGCGTCCTTGACGGCGATGAGGCGGTCGAGGTGAGCGGTCGGGTCGTGGGCCAGGCGGGGATCCTTGTCCTGGGAGAGCTCATCGTTGTCGTCGAGGGACACGGTGTACTCGGCCTTGCGGCGGCGCTGGTGGTCCAAGCTTGCGTTGGCGACCAGCCGGTATAGCCAGGTAGACACCTTCGACTCGAAGCGGAAGCCGTGCAGGTGACGGGACGCCTTGAGCAGGGCGTCTTGGACGATGTCTTCGGCGTCGCACTCATTGCGTGAGTAGCGAAGGGCGACGCCGAGCATGTTGCGTTCGTGGCGCCGGACGATGAGGTTGAAGGCGTGGATGTCGCCTGCGATGTATTCGTGGACGAGTTGGTGGTCCGTTTTTCTGCGCATGATGCACCCTCCCATTGCTGATGCATCCAGTGTGATGCATCAGCGCCGGAAGAGAAAGCGTTTTTTGTCCACCATGGTGGACATCATCGGAGGCTAGTGCGCCCGATGAGGGTGACGTCCCGGAGGATGATGTCCTGGCCGGAGACGTTGAGGACCAAGCCGGTGAGTTCCGGTGAGTCCTCCACGTCGATGCCGTTTTCGCCGTTGAGGAACGTGCCCTCCTTAAGCAGCGGCAGGTCTGCGACGTCGCCGTTCCACGAGGCGCCGGCGGGCAGGCCGTAGATCCGGAAGGTGTCGCCGTTGGACGGGGTGTCGACGATCACGTGCTCCAGGGTGAACCCTTTGCGGGCGGTCGCGCCCTTGGCGGGTCGGAGCTCGACGCTCACGTTGTCTGAGCCGGTCCAGGTGGTGGAGCGGTCGGCGTCGACAAGCTCGGGTGCGGAAGCACCTTCGATGGTCGCGCGCATCGGGGTGAGCAACACGGGCAGGCCCGTGACCTCCTCCTCGACCTCCTCTACCCCGGTCTGGACCGAGTCCACCGTGACGGGCGCGTTCGTGTCGTCGCCGGAGAGGAAGCCGACCAGGTACGCGGTGAGCGCCGCGATGATGATCACCGCGCCAACCGCGAGCGACAGCAACACCGCGAGTGTGACCGGACCGTAACGGCGAGATCCGAAACCGCCGCGCAGGTCCTTCGGCTCCTCCGGCTCCTCCTCCACCGGCTCGACGGGGTCGATTGCTTCGGCGGGTGCGTCCTCGGCTTCGTCGCGGGTGAGCTGGCGCTCGAGTTCGCGGAAGTCGTGGGACTCGATGGCGTCAGCGTCGACGAGGGCGCGGGTGGTGCTGGCGACGTCGGCGAGGTCATCGGAGTCCACGTTGGTGGTCAGCAGCTGCAGCGCGGAGGCGAAGGCGTCGGCGTCGTCGGCTGCGGAAGCGTCCGGCAGGACTGCCGGGAACGCGAGGCGCACGTGGCCCTCGCGGTCGATACGGAGGCGCTGGCGGTTATCCAACCCGAGCGGCACCCCAGCCTCGTGGGCTGCGGCGATCGCGCCCGCCAACGGGGCAAGCGCGTTCGCCACCGCATCCGTGTGCAACGTCTGGCCCGACTCGGCGACGGCGCGGACCGAGGAGCCCTCCACCCAGTCCGCAACCACGAGGGCGCCCGTGCGATACGACACGATCTCGATGTTCTCCGGCAGCGCCGGGTGGCGCAGCATCGCGAGCTTGCGCGTGCGGCGCGACACACCCGCGGCATCGATAGCGGCCTGGCGCGGCGTCGCCGGAGCCATCGGGGCCATGCCCGTCGTATCGACGAACGTCAGCGCCACGGAGCGGCCCGTCGACACCTCGCGGGCCTGCCAGAACCTGGCGCCCGTCGTGGAGCCGTGATCGCGGATGAGGCGGAAACGGCCATCCGACACCGACGCACCCGGTACCAAACGCGGACCACGCACGACACCAGCCGACATCGGCGGCGGCACCGGCGACGCATTGAACGTATCGGCGGCCAGGAACTGCTGCGACACATCCCGCAGATCCACCTCGCCGACCTCGATCGCGGCGTCCTCGTCCGGGCGGATAAAGCGACCCATGCCCGGGATGCGCGCCAGCGCGCGGCCCAAGTTCTGCACCTCCGGCAGGCCAGAGCGCGACAGCACCAGGCCCGTCGCCACCACGAACAGCACGCCGAGGACCATCACCTCAAGCAGGAAACCCAGCGACGGCAGGCCGATCAGCCCGCCGAGGAAGGATGGGGCGTCGATACCCGCGACATCGCGCACGAGCCAGCGCACCAGGAACATCACCGCGATACCGATCAGCGCCGAGGCCGTCGCCCACAGCGACGTGTGCAGCACCGAACGCGCCTCGAGCGTGCCCAACTTACGACGCAGCAACAGCGCGCCGATCACCGCGCCGGCGACGAAACCGAAGCCGTTCGCAGCGCCCAACAGCACCACGACGGACTGCGTCGAATCCGCAACCAGCGGCGCAAGGTACGACAGCACCACCTTCGTAATCGTGATGCCGGCGATGATGAACGTCGGCGTCCACGCCTCCTCCCGCGCGTAGAACACGCGCAGGTGCAACATCACCAGGGCGTACGGGATCAGCGTAAACGCGGAGAAACTCACCGTCAGGCCCAGCGTGCGGGCCGTGCCGCCGTCGAAGTTGCCGTAGGCGAACAGCGCGTGCCCGATGTCCGGGCCGAGCGCCGTCATAAAGACAATGATCGGGATCAGGGCGATGAACGTCAGCTTCGTGCCCAGCGTCAAGTCCCGGACCACCGCGGCGTCGTCACCGTCGGCGGCGTTGCGGGACAGGCGCGGCATGATCGCCGTCAGCAAGGTGACGCCAATGATGCCGTAGGGCACCTGCAGCAGCATCCAGTGCTGCTGGTAAATAATCGGGGCGGCGTCGCTCGCCATCGACGCGATACGCGTGGTCACGATGTAGCCGACCTGGCTGATGCCCACATAAGTCACGATCGCCAGGGCCATCCCGCCGAACACCTTGAGGCGGTCGTCGATACCCCACAGCGGCCGCAGGTTAATGCCGAGCTTGCGCAGCGCCGGCAGCATAATCAGGCACTGCACCGCCACACCCAACGTCGTGCCGACGCCCAGCAGCAGCACATGCGGATTCGCTATCGACGCCGGCGCCGCGGGATTCAAACTGCCCGGCAACATCATGTACCCCAGCAGCACCGCAATCGACACCACGTTGTTCGCCACCGGCGCCCACGCACCCGGCCGGAAATGCTCCTTCGTATTCAGCACCGCCATGAACAGCGAGAACATGCCGTAGAAGAAAATCTGCGGCAATACCAAATACGCAAACGACGTCGACTGCGCGACGTTCACCTGGCCCTCATCGTCGAGGAAGACGCGAGTCAGCAGCGGCGCGGCGGCCACTGCGATGATGGTCACCACCGTCAGGAGCGTCAGCGTCAGCGTGAACAGCTGGCGGATAAAGCGCTCCCCGTGGTCCGGGTCCTCCTTCTCCGCGCGCACCAACACCGGCACCACCAGCGCCGTCAACACGGACCCCAGCACGATCTCCGTAATAATGTTCGGCAGCGTATTCGCCGTATTAAATGCCGACGCCACCGCCGGGCCCAACGCGGCGCCGATCAGCACCGTGCGGATGAAGCCCGTGATGCGCGAAATCAGCGTCGCGATCGCCATCGACCCCGTCGCCCGCACCACGGAATTACTCTCCGGGGCGGGATCCGGCACCGCCGCCGAAGGGTCCGCGGTCAGCGTCGAACGGTCCGGGGCCTCGGCCTCGGTGGCGTCGATAAGCTCTGGGTTCTCTCGCGGGGTGGGCACCGGCGCCGGCGGTGCAGGGGGCACGATTCGGCCACGCGTACCAGCCCGAGGTTGCTCAACCACGTCAGTCTCCAATCAAAGGTGGGTGTTCATTGTCCAAACGTTGCTGTGTTGTTGGGCTGCGTGGCGCAGCCCGCGCCCGGCGCCGACGGCCCACCGAATACATCAGCATCAGCACCACCAGCACGCCAAGCCCGGTGACCAGCGCCCAGCCCTCCACGGCGGCGCCCGCCGTGCGCACCGAAATGTTCACCGGCTGCGAGATCGGACTGCCGTCGGTACCCGCCAGGTACAGCTGCAGGTCAATACTGCGCTGGTCCTCCGGGTAGTCCGCCGTCATCTGTACCGTCTGCGAGCCGCGGGCCGGGATCCGCATCGTGGTTGGCACGTGCAGCGTGATCGGGCCGCTCGCTGCCTGGAACCGGATGGTTGTTTGTACCGGTAGCGGCATCCCGTTCTGCGCCACAATCAGCAGCGGGCTCGACGGAGAGGTCCGCGTGTACACGTTGCCCGGTGGAATCAGCGTCACCGACGCCCGCAGCGCCTGCAGCACGTCACGGCTGCCCCGCAACCGCTCGGCCGTGGTGCGCACGGCGGCGTCGTACCGCGACAGCGACTGCCGCTCCTGCATACTCAGGGCCGCCAGCACATCGCGGCGCAGCGGCAGCGTGAACCCATAACGCGTCAGCGCCACCTGTGGGTCGTTCGCGAGCAACTGCGTCAAGTCATCTGTGAACTCGGCCTGCTGGGAGGCCGTCAGCACCTCCGCGTCCGAGACCACCGTCGGATCCGGAAACAGCGTGCCCACGCGCGTCGCCGCCGGCACCTCCGCCGGGTCGGGCGTGTTCAGGAAGTCTCCGAAACTCATCGGCGTCGCCTTGCCATCCCGGACCAGCTCGGCGACCGTCCCCAGCAGCAGCGCCGCCGAGTCCGCGTCCCAGCTCGCCGGAGGGTTCACGAATACCGGCTCCTCCGGCGTCGCCTCCTGCACCGCAAGCCTGAGCGCGGAGGCCGCGTTGATCGCGCGCGCCTGTTGCGAGTCCATCTCGTAGCGGAATCGAAGCGTGTCGTTTGAGTAGCCGACGGTCGCGGGCGCGGAGCCGACCGTCGCTAAGACCGAGGCCAGCGAGTCCTGGAACTGCACCGCCATCACCCCCGGCGCCACCCACGCGGCGTTGCCGGGGCCCGGGTGGTCGACGCTGCTGCGCGCCGCTAGCACGTGCACCGGGTGCGCGGGCGCCGCCGGGAACACGTCCGCGGGGTCCGGCAGTTCGTTGCGGTCGAGCGCCGCCTGCCCGTCCCCAATTGTCGACGCCCGCTCCGCCCGAGCAGCCTCCCACTCCCCTTGCAGCCCGTGCTCCGGGATCGCGGAGTCGATGTGGTTGGCCCAGCCGAAGACGGGGGCCGCATCCGGCGTGATGTAGCCGGCGCCCGGGATGACGGCGTTGAGCGTGCCCGGCGTGCCGAGCTCCCGCTCGAGCACGAACGGGCCGCGCTCTAACGCCTCACGCATCAGCCACGGATCCCCGGTGCGGGCCAGGGTGTTGACGTCGACGTTTTGCCACGGCAGCGCCACCGTGCACCCCTTCGCGGCGACGCTGCGCAGCTGCTCCAGCCACGCCTGCGCGTCCGCTTGTCCCTTGCCTACCTCTCCTTGGGCGGTGGTGTCGTCGGTGGTCCAGCTGTCGCGGAGCCGTTTCGGCTCCTCAGCGACCGGCGGGCGCGTGGTGGTGACGCGGTAGCCTTCTGCCATCCGCGCGACCGTGTCCACGAGGGCCGGGTCCAGCCCCACGCACGTGGCGAAGCCGACGCCCGGCTCCTCCACCGCGTCCTCGTACTGACTGAGCAGCCGCTCGAGCCTCCCGCCGGGCGCGAGCTGGCTCGCCAACGTCTCCGACTTCAGCAGCAGCGGGGAGCGCTCCGGCGCCTCCCCTGTTTCCCCGGGCACGATGTCAATAGGTGCGGTAATCGGGTACAGGGCGGTCATAGCCGGCGCCGGGTCCTCCGACGGCTCGCCGCGCACCGAGATGTGGAAGCGCTCAGTGTCCAGCGTGGTCAGGTTCTGTTTGAGTTCGAAAAGCATCGGGTACGTCCCCGCGCCCGGCAGCTCAACATCCAGCTCGACCTCTGCTGACTCCCCCGCGCCCAACTCCTTATCGACGTCCACTCCGCGCCCCACCGCGTCATACTCACCCACTGAGGCGACCGTCGCCGCGCGCTGGTCCAGCACGGAACCCGTGGCCGGGCCACGCCGTGGGACCACGCGCAGGTTCGCCAGCGGCGCGTCCGTGTTGTTGTGGATGCGAAGTTTCACGTGAAACATTTCGCCGGCGTTGAGGGCCGAGGGGGCGTCGACAAGCGTGATGGACGCGCGGGTGCCCTCCCCCGGACGAACTGCCGGGTTCACCCACTGCGACGCCACCGCCGGGTCCTCGGGCGACGTTGGCGCTGGTAGGGCGCCCGCCGTGACCGGAAGCAGGCCCAGCGCCACCGCAATCGCCGCGGCTCCGCTACGCACGCTGCTCATCGCGGCGTCAACCTTCCGGCCCCGGCTTCCTTGCGCGCCAAGTCCGGCATCCTGTTCACCGCGATCCGCGCGAGCTTGCGCTCGTCCGCGTACGCCAGGCGCTCAATCAGCTGGTTCATCGGCACCCACGCGACTTCCGTGACTTCCGGGTCTTCGTCGTTAAACACCCCGTCGACGTAGCGCAACAAGTTGTGGTGCACTGTCTTATGAATACGGACACCCTCAGAAATGAACCAATAATCAATCACACCGAGCGTGTTGAAGGCCTCGCCGGTAATCCCGGTCTCCTCCCACACCTCACGCTCCGCGGTGCGCCACTGCTCCTCGCCTTCCTCAACGTGGCCCTTCGGCATCGACCACAACAGACGCCCCCGACGGTCCAGCCGCCCAATCAGCGCGACGTAAATCTTCGACAAGTCCACCTTGTCGTGCCGGTCCACAGCCTCCGCCATACCCGACACCACCAGGCCGCCCGCGCTCGTCTCGTTCCGGGTCTCCAGCGACGAATCCACCGGCCGCTGCTGCCTCTTGCGTGCCGAGGTCCCCCTGCCCCGCCGGTTCGACCCGCGGCGACGCTGCTGCTGCGACCCCCGCTTTTTGGCGTGCGAACCACGCCGACGGCCACGCCGCCGCTTCGGGGAGTCACCCCCCGCCTTCGAGTTAGCGCCGTCCCCGCGCCCCTTCCCGCCAGAGTGCGAAGACTTCCGCTCCGACGGAGGAACCGGCTTCGGCCGAGTGTTCTCAGTCATTCAATTCATGGTATCCGTACTGGCCACCTTTGTGGTACTTAACAGCACCAGGGAAGCAAAGTATCGTGTGAGAGGTGACAAAGACTGAAGAAACACACCGGTGCCCGTTCGACCTCCCCGACCCCTCCGACCCGAACGCCGTCGCGGCGTTGCAGGTTCGGGCTGAAGAGGGCGTCGAAAAGCTCAGTGGCTTGCTGACGCCCCTCGCCCAGCGCTTCGTGGAGCGCGGCGAGCACCTCTACCTTGTCGGCGGGCCCGTGCGCGACGCGATGCTGGGCAAGCTCGGGCACGACCTCGACTTCACGACGTCCGCCCTGCCCCCAACCGTGCAGGAAATTCTCGACGAGTGGGGCGAAACGACCTGGGACACCGGCATTGAGTTCGGCACCGTGGCCGCCGTGCGCGAGGGCCAGCAGGTGGAGATCACGACGTTCCGCTCCGACCTGTACGACGGCGTGACACGCAACCCCGAGGTGACGTTCGGCGACACCCTCGACGGCGACCTCATTCGGCGCGACTTTGCCTGCAACGCGATGGCCATCGAGCTCGATGTGGTCGACGGCGCACTTCGCCCAATCTTCCACGACCCCGTGGATGGCATCAGTGACCTGCTCCAACGCCGCCTTGACACCCCGCAGGCCCCCGAGATTTCCTTCCGCGACGACCCGCTGCGCATGCTGCGCGCTGCTCGCTTCGCCTCCCAACTCGGCTTCGAGGTTGCCCCGCGCGTCTTCGACGCGATGCGCGACATGGCAGGTGAGATTGAGCGGATCACCGTCGAGCGGATCCAAGCCGAGCTGGACAAGCTCATGTGTGGCATCGCCCCCTGGGAGGGCATTGACCTGCTGGTCCGTACCGGCCTCGCCGAGTTCGTGCTGCCTGAGGTGCCCGCGCTGCAGCTTGAGCAGGACGAGCACATGCAGCACAAGGACGTCTACGCACACTCGCTGACAGTGCTGCGCCAGGCCACCGAGCTCGAGGACGACGGCCCCGACCTCAAGTTGCGGCTCGCCGCGCTGCTTCACGACGTCGGCAAGCCCGCCACCCGCGCCCTCAAGGAAGGCGGTGGCGTGAGCTTCCACCACCACGAGGTCGTGGGTGCGAAGCTGGTGCGCAAGCGCCTCCGCGCGCTGAAGTACCCGAAGCACGTGATCAGCGACGTTGGTCAACTGGTGTTCCTGCACATGCGTTTCTATGGCTTCGGCGAAGGCAAGTGGACCGATTCGGCGGTGCGTCGCTACGTCACCGACGCCGGCGACCTCCTCAGCCGCTTGAACAAACTCGTGCGCGCCGACTGCACGACGCGAAACCCACGCAAGGCGCGCCGCCTGCAACGTGCGTACCAGAACCTCGAGGAGCGAATCGCGACGCTCGCCGAGCAGGAGGACCTCGCGCGGATCCGCCCTGACCTGGACGGCAACGAAATCATGCAGATCCTGGATCTTAAGCCCGGCCCGGAGGTCGGCGAAGCCTGGAAGTATATGAAGGAACTACGTCTGGAGCGCGGCGAACTCGAGCACGACGAGGCCGTCGCTGCCCTGAAGTCTTGGTGGGAGGAACGTAATGTCTGAGTATTTCTACGGCGACCGCCTGTTTACGTCACTCGAGCGCACGGAACCCGACAGCGGTATGCTGCTCGTCGCTGCACCAGGGATGTACTCGCCTGAGTTCGCCCGCACGGTTGTCCTTGTCATCGAGCACGGCGAGCAGGGCACGCTCGGCGTCATCTTGAATCGTCGTTCCGACGCCGCCGTTGTAAACGTGCTGCCCGAGTGGGAGTCGCTCGCCAGCGAGCCGGCGGTGATGTATTACGGCGGACCCGTCAGCCCGAACGCTGCCGTTGGCCTGGGCGTCACGCGCAACGATGTTGATATCGCCGAGCACCCTACTCTGACGCGCCTCGCGAACAAGCTTGTGCATGTGAACATGCACGAACCGGCTTCCTCTTTCTCTGATTTACTGGAGGGCTTCCGGCTCTTTGCCGGGTTTTCGTCATGGGACGCCGGGCAGCTCGACGAGGAGATCGAACGCGGCGACTGGTACGTCGCCCCGGCCCTCCCCTCCGACGTCATCACACCCGCGAGTGTCGATTTGTGGGCCGACGTCCTACGCCGCCAGCCCATGCCTCTACCCCTTTTCGCCACCTTCCCATCCGACATCGAGGACAACTAGATGAATGTTTCACGTGAAACATTGCGAGAACTCGG
>OJKZ01000225.1_pt1 | contig 24545 bp, 19 predicted proteins | sample 1596791 | NCBI WGS metagenome assembly OJKZ01 (sample SAMEA3904677, study PRJEB24821) | metagenome | biome: Builtin; feature: hospital; material: surface | place: USA | collected 2013-06-04 | reverse complement strand
CGGCGGGTAAATGTAGGTGTTACGAACCATGAACTCCTTGAGGATGTCGTTCTGGATCGTACCGCGCAGTTGCTCAGTCGAAACGCCCTGCTCTTCAGCAGTGACAATGTAGAAGGCCAGAATCGGCAGCACAGCGCCGTTCATGGTCATAGACACCGAGACACCGCCCAGGTCAATGCCCTGGAAGAGCTCACGCATGTCGTAAATCGAGTCAATTGCCACACCGGCCATACCGACGTCGCCGGACACACGCGGGTTGTCCGAGTCGTAACCGCGGTGGGTCGCCAGGTCGAAAGCGACCGAAAGACCCTTCTGTCCGGCCGCGAGGTTGCGGCGGTAGAAAGCGTTGGATTCAGCTGCGGTGGAGAAACCAGCGTACTGGCGAATAGTCCACGGCTGGTTGGTGTACATGGTCGGGTACGGCCCGCGCATGAATGGGGCGATACCCGGGAAAGAATCTACCGGGTGGCCCTCGGCAGCCGCTGCGTCGCGGTCAGCGCGATCGTAGACACGCTTGACGTCGATGCCTTCTGGAATGGTCCACACTTCACCAGCTTCCGCGGCAGCTGCCTTGTTGGTGGCAGCTGCTGCGTCGTCGGTGTTGCGGGAGATGTCAGCGAAATTTGGGATGGTGGTCATTACTTCCTTCACGCTCCCAGTTCGTTCAGCAGTCGGGACAGCTCCGCGACAGCATCGATGGTCATGTTCAGGTATCCGTCGGGGCGAGCGTCTTCAGCGGCATTAGCGAAGCTCTTCTCGGAGCCGGCCACCAGGACCTCCTTAGCGCCTGCGGCGCGGGCGGCCTTGACAGCGTCCTGGCCCGAGGCCTCGTACTCGCTGTCGGCTGCGCACAGCACGACAATCGGAGAGGCCTTCACTGCCTCTTCGAAACCGGCCTCGCCCGGCACAACCTGGCCGGGGTTAGCGACGGCGATACCGCCGGAAGCCAGCAGGTTGGAGGTAAAACCAGTGCGGATATTGTGCTTGGCCAGCGGACCCAGCGGCAGCATGGCAATCAGCGGACGGTTGCCCTTTTCAGCCAGGAAGTCATCGGAGCGGTTGCGCAGCGCCTCGAAGTCGCGTGCCCAACGGCGAATCGGATCGCCCTCCGGGCGAGCCTCGGGAGCCAGTGGGGCTTCAGCCAGGTTCGGGAACTCGTTGATAGCGGTGACCTTGGTGCGGCGATGTGCGATATCGGCGCGGCGCTTTTCCCAGGTAGCGTCCAGGGCGGCGCGAATATCGGCCTCTGCGGAGGTGAAACCGCCGGCGGCCTCAGTGCCGGAGAAGATCTCCCACGCCTTGTCAGCCATTTCCTCGGTCAGGTCTTCGACGAAATAGGAGCCACCTGCTGGGTCGGCGACGTAACCAAGGTGAGACTCTTCCAGCAGCAACAGGTTGGTGTTGCGAGCGATGCGAGCCTTGAAAGTCTTGGAGACGTTCGGCATGCCGCCGACAACTGCATAATCAAACGGCAGAACCTCAACTGAGGAAGCACCGCCGACACCTGCGGCGAAGGAGGCGACAGTTACACGCAGCATGTTGACCCACGGATCGCGCTGGCTGAACATGACTGGGGCTGTCACGGCGTGCATCGGAGCGCGGCCAGACTCAGGGGCACCGATGACCTCAGCAACGCGGGCCCACAGAACGCGAGCGGCGCGGAACTTCGCAATGGTGTCGAACTGGTCGTCGGTAGCGGCAAAGCGGAAAGAAATCTGGCCGAGCGCTTCTTCAGCGCTCAAGCCCGCTTTAGTCAGCGCACGCAGGTAGGCGACACCAACGGCGAGGCTGTAGCCGATCTCCTGGATGTTGTTTGCGCCCAAGTTGGAGAAAACAACGCCGTCGACAAGCAGGGCGCGGACGTCGCCCGGCTGCTTAGCTGCCTTGACGGCCAGCTGAATGGCCTCGTCGAGAGAAACATCATCAATACCGGCAAAAGCAGAGGTCAGCGGAGCTGCAGAAAGCTCTACTGCGATGTTGTCCGGATTAGTCGGGTTTGCCTGCTCGATGTAGGACGTCAGTGCTTCCGCAACCTGTGCAGTCTTCTTACCAGCATGTACGGCAATCGGAGCAAGGTCGAGGTAGACGTTGTTAAGCAGAGCTGGCACGTCAGCGGCTTCGAGGGAGCCGGTGAAGTCCAGGCGGATGTCCGTGGTGCCGTTTTCCAGGGCAGTCAGCAGAGCCTCGTTGACGGCCTTTGGGTCAAGGGCTTCCTCATCCGGGTACTGGCGACCGAAGGTCTCTCGAACGCCCCAACCGTTGGTGTTGTCCGAAGTGACCTTTGCGCCACGGACGAATGGGAACTGACCCGGAGCTGGGCTTTCCGCATGCTCATCCGCGCGGGTGTAGAGCGGACGGACATCGACACCGTCGTAGGTGGTCTGAATCAGTCGTTTCCAAATATCGAGCGGTACATCTGCAACGTCTTGCTTGTGCACCCGCGCGAATACCTTGGCCACGCCCTGATACCAGGAATTCTGCAATTCCTCGAAGTTTGACGGCAGCGTGGAAGGTGATTCGGGGGTCGTTCGGTCAGTCACGACAGACCTTCTCCCTTACATGTTCTAAGCAACGCCCCCATCAATCCATGGCCGAGGGTATTCGGCTGCGACAATTTCCGAATTCTCCGCGACGGAAAGGGATCTAAAGGCGTTGGCTTCCTCCAATAGTCAATAAGAGCCACTAGTCAGACGCTAAGACTCACCCGAGTGTCCGTGCACTGAACTTTTCAGCTACTTGTGCAATACCCTTACGTTCGGTTTTGTGCTGACGGGCACGTCAAGTGCTCGAGCCAAGGCATAGTGACCTTGACTCCCATCCTAGTGAAATAAAGGGCAAACGCCTTTAGCCACTGAATCGCCCTCCTTGCAGGGCCTCCAACTCGCAGGTCACACGCTTCTCCGCAATCCCCGGTAACCTCAAATGGGTGAACGTATCCGATGTGCGAATTACCCCTACACTCAAAAAGGTTCTGCTGGTGCTAGCCGTAGGTGTGGGGGTCGTCGTCACGCTGTACGTCGATGTTCCCACCGTCGCTACCATCCGGCAGTGGTCCATCGATGCCGGTGACTGGTTCCCTCTCCTCTACTTTCTCGCATACGTTGCACTGACTCAGTTTCCAATCCCCCGCACCGTATTCACTTTGGCTTCCGGAATCCTCTTCGGACCAATGCTCGGTTTCCTGCTCGCAATTACTGCGACCACGGTGTCTGCCCTTCTCTCCCTCTGTATTGTGCGGTTTTTGGGACGCGACTGGTTTCGCACGCACCTGACCAACCGCCGTCTCCTCAGTCTCGACCATCGGTTGGAACAACGCGGCTGGCTCACAGTGCTCAGCTTGCGCATGATTGCTGGCGTGCCATTTTCGTTTCTCAACTACGCCTGTGGGCTGTCGTCGATACGCATCGTGCCGTATATCATCGCCACCGCCCTAGGTTCGGCGCCGAACACACTCGCCGTCGTTTTGCTTGGCGACGCGCTGTTGGTCGGCTTCGACGTGCGCTTTGCGGTGGCCACGGGAATTCTGCTCGTGCTTGGCCTGCTGGGGCTTCTTGCGGACGCCAAGTTCCCTGTCGTAACCGGTTCTTCGAAACGTTAAAACACCGCTTAGCGCTCTTGAACTAGACGTGAGTTTTTCGGCGGGCTGGTGTTGGTTGCCCGTGAGTTTGCGGAGGGAATGAACGTGTCTTAGCCCAACTGTCAAGGGGTGGGGCTAGACTAGAACGTATGTACTCAGTCTTTGCCAGGTATCGCGGTCGATCTACTCGCAGGGCAGATCACGTTCAGGCCTCTGCGCAGGCACTTTCCGGCCTGGAAGGCGTAGGAACTGTTGAGGTTGCAGGTATCGAAGAGCTTCGCGCAGCTCCTGATAATGCTGTGGGAGTCACCACGCTTGTGCTGGCGCTATTGGCCGCAGGTGACTGGGCAGTAGGTATCGGTGTTTGTCCTCAGGACAACATTGAGCAAGCGCATCGGGCATCGAGCTCAGTCATCGGTAAGGGAGGCAGAGCTGGCACGGTAAAAACCCGCATTCGGACTAACAATCCGCGCGGTAAGGACTACTCCGAGGATATTGGTGCAGCATTCACATTGCTGCACCACGTTATCTCTCGCAGGTCCCCCGAAGGGCGCGAGGCAACTGGTTTGGTTCGCGCTGGTTATTCACAGGTGGAGGCCGCGGAAGAATTGGGAGTTTCTAAGCAGGCCGTCAATCAGCGCCTCGCAGCAGCTGGCTGGCAGGCGGAGCTGGCCGGGTGGGACCTGGCCGTCCACCTGCTTCAGCGAGCTGACGAGTTATAAAAACTTACTGCCCATTTTCTGGGGCGTAAGGGTCACGTGACCATCCTGAAAAATCTGGACGATCGGTGGAGTGGGCACCGCCGCCTGCAGTGGTATTACCGGTACCAGGAGCCGAGTGCAGGTCACGTTTGCCGGAGGGAACTGACGGTGCAGCCGGTGCATCCGGTGTTGCAGGTTCAACCGCTGCCGGGCGGTTCTGGCCACCCAACTGTTCAGGCTGAGCGGGCTGAGTCGACTCGGCGCGGCGGTTCTTCTTCCTCTCAGGGGTATTACCCGCTGCTGCAGCTACCGGATCATCAACCGGGCGGTTAGCGACCTCGTTCGCCGCGGCAACCGCACGAGCCAACTCCGGGTTGGTCGACATGTCGAACCAGTTCTCATCGCGGCCCTGCTCAGCTTCTTCCTTGGTCTCTCGGCTCACGGCCGGAGGCTCATAGCGGAAGACACCGTCGGCATCCTTCTTGCCGAAAGCCCTGGCGAAGCTCTCGAGGCTGTCACCGAACTGCGACGGAATCATCCAAACAGTATTGCCGTCCTTATTTGCCAGCTCAGGTAGCTTCTCCAGGTACTGCCAGGCAAGGATCTCAGGTGTCAACTGTGAAGCCTTGACAGCGGCGTTGACCTTCTGGATAGCGCGAGCATTACCCTGTGCCTCAAGGTAGGTAGCGGCGCGAGTACCCTCAGCGCGCAGAATGGTTGCCTGACGCTCAGCTTCAGCAGCCAGAATTGCTGCGTGCTTGTTACCCTCGGCGGCCAGAATCTGTGCCTGCTTACGGCCCTCAGCAGTTTTAATATCGGCTTCGCGGGTACCTTCCGCAGTCAGAATCATGGCGCGCTTCTCGCGATCGGCCTTCATCTGCTTTTCCATCGACTGCTGAATCGACGGCGGCGGCTCAATAGCCTTCAGCTCCACACGAGCGATACGAAGACCCCACTTGGCAGTGGCCTCGTCCAGCTCGCCGCGCAGACGGCGGTTGATGTAGTCACGGGAAGTCAGTGTCTCTTCCAGAGTCAGACCACCCACGACGTCGCGAAGCGTTGCGGTAGTGATCTGTTCGACGCCGAAGATGTAGTCGTCGATACCGTAAATCGCCCGATCCGGTTCGTTGACCTGGAAGGTCACGACGGTATCGATAGCCACAGTCAGGTTGTCTTCGGTGATCACTGCCTGTGGCGGAAAGGTAACCATACGCTCACGAGTATCAACCTTCTCGCGCACTCGGTCAATAATCGGGATGATGAAGTTCAGGCCGCTATTCAGTGTCTGCGTGTATCGTCCCAGTCGCTCTACGATTGCCGCTTCACCCTGTGGGACCAGCACAATCGCTTTGAGAACCAAGGTAACAACCACGAGAATGAAAACGACGAGGATGATAAAGCCTTCCATGGAATTCCCTCGTAGCTAGAAACTGTGTGGTCAGTTATTTGATGGTCAGTAACTAAGAGTGCTCCGAGCGCCCTTTAAGTGAGTTGACTGCTCAGAGCAGCTTGTCCACTACTGCGGTATTGCCCGAAATCTCTACAATCGTGACTCTTTCCTTCGCATCGAAGGTCTGCGCAGTCAGAAGACTGCGCGCGCTCCACAACTCGCCATTGACCTTAATCAGACCCGCTGATGAGGAAACTGGCTCGATGACCTCAGCATGACGGCCCGCTAGCAGTTCCGGACGCGACTCCAGTTCGGCGGACTTGTCCGGTTTTGCCATCTTCTTGCGCAACACAGGGCGAACTGTCAGCACAAGTGCGGCGGACACAACGGCGAAGATAACCACTGACAGCCAAAGCGGCGCTCCAAGCTGGCTCGCACCGGACGCTGCCAGCGCACCACCTCCGAGCATTAACAGTGCTAAATCTCCGACCGCGAGTTCACCGAGAACCAGTAGGAGGCTTGCTCCGAGCCAAAGGAGAGAAATCACGCCCTCACCCTACCTACTTTGCAGAACAAATGTGGGGCGAGTGGAGCCAGTATTTCGGGATCAGTACTGCATATGTGGCTCAGTGACGAAGTCGACCAGGCGCTCAACTGCACCAATCAAATCCGACTCCAGATCACGGTAGGTGTGTACACCTGCGTAGACGCGTCGCCAGCCCTCCTTGGGGTCGTCTCCCCAGCCCAAGCGACGGCAGATTCCTGTCTTCCAGTCCTCCCCGTAAGGAACTTCCGGCCATTCTTCAATGCCTACCGACGAGGGCTTGACCGCCTGCCAGACATCGATAAATGGGTGGCCAGTGACCATCACATGCGGGCCGAGCTGCTGAGTCATGCGGCTTTCTTTACTGCCTTCCACCAAGTGGTCTGCCAGGACTCCGACGCGGCGCTTCGGACCTGGACCAAATTCGGCCAAGCGTTCCGGGAGATTGTCCAAGCCCTCCAGATACTCGACGACTACGCCCTCAACACGCAGATCGTGGCCCCATACTTTCTCGACAATTGCCGCGTCATGAATACCCTCGACCCAGATACGGCTGGGTAGAGCAACCTTAGCCTTGACGTTGTGGACCTTGCGCGAGCCCGATGCCGACAGATCCTGCGAGGGCTTCTTTGGTTGTGCCTTCGGCCGTACCAGAGTCACAGGTTTGCCATCGATGAGAAAACCGCGCTCGTGCATGGGAAACAGCCGCGACTTTCCGTGGCGGTCCTCCAGCCGAACGCACCAGCCGTCAAAAGTTTTCTCTAACCCGATAATCGCACCGACGAATCCGTCATAGGACGCCTCGACGACAACCCCATTTTCTGCTGTTACCTCGCGTGCCGGCTGCGGGATACGACGGCGGTGGCCACGTGCGCCAGCAAACACGTCCTGATTGCGATACGGGTCTTGAAAGCTCATGGATACTGAGATTAACAGCATGGGTTACGGAACCGGCGACACACTGCACTAGGATGAGCTGCACTATGCAGCGCAGTGTTCTCGACCAGGTCTGGAGTCCAACTCAGCACATCGCCCTTTGGCTGGGCGCATGGTTGTCGGGTTTGGAAAACTATGATCATCTCCTCGATGCTCTTGACTCGCTCGGCGGGCCCACGTCAGTTCCGGGGACATTCGTGCTTGCCGACGCCATGGTTCCGAATGTCATCGATTGCGACGCTGATCTCGATCGAAGCGACATGCTCCGCCTTCTTCGAGCAGTTACTGACGCGGGAGATTGGCACAGTGACCATCGTCCCCTCGTCCGCCTTATTCTCTCCGGACCCGGTGACGCACCTGCACTGCCTGCGGGAACCGACGCCGCTGAGGCCGCACGCGCAGCAGGCTCAGCCATTGTGATTGCGGATGCGGAGCCGGGTTGGAACCATGCGCTCGTACCAGTGACATCGCCGGTGCCCGGTCTGCTGCAGTGGCACTGGTACACGCTCGAAGGACACATCCCGGAGCCGGCTTATCTCTCCCCTGGCGAGGCGGAATTGCAGCTGGCGGATGCGGCGCGAGTTGCGGCTGCCACTATTGCGGCGATGCCGCGTTCACCGCTGACGTCGTCAAGCAGTGGTACCCCGAAGGTGGATCCCCGGCTGATGGTCGGCATGCTTGATGATCATCTGGACATGGCTTTTGTTCCGGATGATGTGCCGCGCCGTGCACTGGGAGTGCTCGCCAGAGCTGATCGGGTGTCGTCGATTCTGGCGGTGGCACAGGGCAGCGAGTCGGGGCACGGCAGCGCCGCGTTTGATGCGCAGCTCATCCCGCTGTGGAGAAAGATTCGGCAGGCGCGGATGAGCGCGGTGGAATACGCGATTCAGGAGTGGACCCGCTAGAGGTTTGCCTTGCCCTGCGGTCCAATTGAGGCCAAGGGAATCAGTGTGGGCGGCGCTTTGCCGGGGTGCAACAGGATGCGGCGCAGGGGGCGCCGTTGCAGGCCGAGCCGAGTAGCGGTTCACTTCCCAGGCGGCGGGGTTCGGCATCTGCGATGCGCTCTTCGATGAGCTCCACGAGCATGTCAGTGAAAGTAGCCGTCGGGCCAGGTGTTGCGACACGCTCGATGACTATGTCGTGATGAGCCATTTCATCCTGTAGCTCAGCATCCAAATCCCAGGCGACCTCAACATGGTCCGAGATGAAGCCAATCGGGCACACTACTGCGGATCGAAGGCCGTGGGTGACCTCCGCTTCAACGTGGTCGACGATGTCAGGCTCCAACCACGGCACGTGCTCCGGGCCCGAGCGGGACTGCCAGACGACGTCAAAGTCGGTGATACCGGCTGCATCGGCGACGAGCCGCGCTGCTTCGTTGACCTGGCGAGAGTAAAGATTTCCGCCGAGTTCTACCGGCCCAGATGCCTTGTCCGCAGAGACCGGAATAGAGTGAGCGGTGAAAATAAGCCGGGCCTCGTCACGACGGTCATCCGGTAGCTTGGCAAACGCCTCACGCACGGCATCTGCATAGGCTTCTATAAAGAGCGGATGATCGTAGAAGCTCCGAATTTTCTCCATGTCAAAAGCACGGTCGCCCAGAGATTCGCGCATCTGAGCAATGTCTTCGTGATACTGGCGGCAGCCGGAGTATCCGCCCCAGGCGCTAGTGGCGAAAACGAGCGCTCGCTTAACGCCGTCATCAGCCATCTTTGCCGCGGTGTCTTCAGCCATCGGATGCCAATTGCGATTGCCGAAATAAACAGGCAAGTCATAGCCACGGCGAGTGAGCTCAGCCTTAAGGTTGGAGACAATTTCGCGGTTTAAATCGTTGAGCGGGGACTTGCCGCCGAAGTGCGCATAGTGAGCACCGACCTCGTCCAACCTCTCCGGCGGAATTCCGCGGCCGCGGGTGACATTCTCCAGGAAGGGACGCACATCGGCCATCTTTTCGGGACCTCCGAAAGACAACAACAAAATAGCGTCAAAATTATCAGAAGACATAGGCAACCATGTTAGTAGCGCAGTCTGAGGACACCATAAGACGACTGCTCAATGCCCATGGTCTCCTGCCTGCTGGGTTCCATCCAATTGCTTTACGACGGCACCCTAACCCGGCCCTATTGCGGAATTCGACGATTGGTCACCAGCAGTGAGCCCACGGTCACTAGCAGCATCGCGAAGGCTGCAATCAGATAGGGCCTCGGATTCTCGGCCCGCTTGAGTTCGTAACCGATATCATCCTCCAGCGAGCCATATGCATCCCGGAGCTGCTCGAGGGAACCGGCGCTGAAGAACTCACCTTTTGTACGACGTGCGATTTCTCGCAGCGAATCGTCGTCGTTAGGCACTGGAATTAACTCGCCCTGAACCGTGATTGCGCCTTGCGCGGTACCGAACGAAATCGTGTTGACAGGCACCCCGGCCTTGGCGGCTTCGGCGGCGGCGGTATACGCGCCGCGGGGATCGTCGAGCTCTTGCGGGACGGTCTGTTTGCCGTCGGAAAGCAGCACAATTGTCGCTGGTGGGGCGCCTTCTCCCCCGCCCTGGACTGAGTCGCTGAACTGATTGATGGCATCGAGCGCGGCAGCGATGGCATCACCGGTAGCAGTCGCTTGATCTAACTCAGCAGCCTGAAGGGCTCGATTCACGGTGTCATGGTTGGTAGTCGGGCTGACCGCAGTGCGAGCGCGGCCAGAGAACGTCACCAGGCCGATATTGAGGTCGTCGGGAAGGTTCTCCACGAACTCTTGGCCGGCTTCTTTAGCGGCAGTGATGCGGTCGGGCGCAACATCCGTGGCCGACATGGACAGCGAAACGTCGACTACCAGCATGACCGTCGCTCGGTTGCGGGCGACTTTGGTCTCCGAAATCGGGCCGGCCAACGAAATGATGACCAGAACTAGAGACAACAGCGCACTGATAGCCACGACATGGCGTAGGCGTGCCGACGACTTATTCCCCAGTGACCCAACGATGGTGAAGTTGCCAAAGGCAATGGCACGTTGCTTTCGCTGCTTAGTGCTGATCCAATAGGCCACGGCTGCCACGAGAGGCAGAGCGAGCGCGAGCAGCCAACCTGGGTGCGCAAAAGTTGAGTTTAGGAACGTCATCGCGGTATCAGTTTCCTCACATCCAGTCGCCTAAACAGTCGCGTATAAACCAGTGGCTATAGCCGGTTAGTCGGTGGCCTAAAAATAGCACTAACAAGCGGTTACTCAGACGCTAATGTTGGCCAATTTGTCGGGCAAAATCCAGTACCCAATCGGAATCCGTACGCAAGGTAATAACGCGAGCACGGCATTTGCGCAGTTCATTGATTACACGCTCGTGGTGGGCACTAGCCTGAGCTGCGTACTCGGCGCGGGTTTTGTCGTTGATGTTGAGTTCAATGGTTTCACCAGTTGCTGAATCCGCCATGACCACCGGGCCATCGCCGGGTAAGGCTTCATCGGCTGGATCGACCAGGCGGATTGCCATAATCTCTGTCGAGGCCGAGGCAACGCGCAGCGGTCGCGCCCAATCGAGTGATCCAAGGAAGTCCGAGATGACAACCAATAATCCAGCGCGCGGAGCCTGGGTCATTACTGTGTCAATATCCGCGGCGAGATTGTGCTCAGCGGTCGCGTCAGCCAAGTGCTTGAGCAGCATCAAGCTGTGGGCACGGCCCTGGCCCGCGGGCACTGGAGTGCCACCGGCGATTAATCCAGTTCGGGACCCCGGGGCGTCGTTAAGCATCGTTACAGCGCCGGCAGCGGCGGTGAGCAGATGTCGTTTGGTGGTATCGGCCAAGCCCGTGGACAAACGTGCGGCGGGTTCGGCGACGATCCAGCACTCCAGCTCGCGCTCGGCCTCGGAGGTGCGAACGTGAGGCACTCCAGTACGGGCTGTCACTGCCCAGTTCATCTGACGAACATCATCGCCGATGACATATTCGCGGGAGCCAAGCGGCTCAGAGCCATCTCCAGTAGCGGTGGAAAGAAAGCTGCCGCGCAAAAGCCCGTTGAGCTTACGCGTAACAGTTAGCTCTAAGTACGCCAGGACGCGTGCAAGATCGTCTTCACGAGCTGACATTAGGAGGCAGTGCCCTCATCGGAGCCAGTGCCCGCGCCCTGGGGAAGGCGCACGTGAGACAACACGATGTCGATAATCCGTTCGGGAGTAACGCCATCTGCCAGGCCCTCATAGGACAGGACCAGGCGGTGACGCAGCACGTCGGGAAGCACGGAGACCACATCGTCCGGCACGACATAGTCGCGACCGGAAAACAGCGCGTGGGCGCGGGCAGCCGCGACAGCACCAAGAGTTGCGCGCGGCGATGCGCCATAGGAAAGCCAGCGGTCGACATCCTTCAATTCCGCCCGCATCGGATTACGGGTGAGTTCGATGACGGCCACGATGTAGTCAATCAGTGTGTGGTGGACAAAGACTTCGCGGGTAGCGCGCTGCAGTTCCCGGACACTCTCTGGGGTGAGAATCTGCTGCGCGACTGGAGGGGTGGCTCCCATGCGGTAGACAATCTCCCGCTCTTCCGCCGGAGTGGGGTAACCCACGAGGACCTTGAATAGAAAACGATCCCGCTGAGCCTCCGGCAGTGGGTAGACACCCTGGTTTTCAATTGGGTTTTGCGTGGCCAGGACCAAAAACGGCTCCGGTACTGGCGTGGACTCCCCTGCGATGGACACCTGGTGCTCTGCCATGACTTCCAGCAGTGCCGACTGCACCTTCGCCGGTGCGCGGTTGATTTCATCAGCGAGCACGATATTGGACATGACCGGGCCGGGCTCGACAATGAACTCCGAGGTGTCCTGGCGGAAAATTCGGGTGCCGACAATATCCGATGGCACCAAATCCGGAGTGAACTGGATGCGGGAGTAGGAACCACCCATCACTTTGGCAAAAGTAGACACTGCCAGAGTTTTCGCAACACCCGGAACACCTTCGAGCAGGACATGACCTCCTGCGAGCATAGCGATAAAGAGCTGCTTGATCAGGTGCTCCTGGCCAACCACAACCTTCCCCAGCTCCGCGTATGCGCGCTCGAGGTCCGTGTGGTCAGTGGGCGTTGGGTAGGTCACAGAGAAACCCTTCTTTAGGTCGGTCGCCCGACCTGTAGAACACGTCGTTAGAAACTAGACGAGGCGGACAACGTTCGGTGTCATTCCGTTATAACGGACTGGCGAGATCTTAACCACAGAACCGGACTGTGGTGCCTCAATCATCTTGCCATCGCCCAGGTAGATAGCGACGTGGCCGTGACCATTCGGGCCCCAGAACAGCAGGTCACCACGCTTCATCTGAGATGCCGGGTAGTGCTTTCCGCGCTGGTACTGGTAGCCGGTGTAGTGAGGTAGGTCAATGCCAACAGCGGCGTAGGCGTACAGAGTCAGTCCCGAGCAGTCGAAACCAATCTTGTTGTAGTCGCCGTGGGAGTCAGCTACTCCGCCGTCACGGATACCCTTGGTCGGGCCGTTGGCGTTGCCACCACCCCATGCGTATGGGACACCGAGCTGCCCCATCGCGCGTGCGATGACAGTCTCAACCTTCTGGCTGGAAGAACCCGAGGTGCTCTGACCGGTCTCCGGATTCGTCGGCGCCACAGTCTGTGCTGGGGTGCCGCTTGACGACGAGCTGCCGGTGCTAGACGATTCCGAAGTCTCGGTGGACTCAGAGGAGCCGGTAGATTCGGTCGTCTCAGAGGAACTGGTGGAACCAGTCGAGCCAGTGGAGCTGTTAGAACCTGTCGAGCCGGTGGAGCCAGTGGAGCTGTTAGAACCAGTGGAGCTATTGCTTTCATCTGTGGACTCAGAAGAGGAATCCTCTTCGGTCTGGTTCGCCTGGGCCTCGGCACGAGTCTTAGCTGCAGCTTCCTCGGCGGCCTTCTTGGCAGCGGCGTCTTCCGCTTCCTTGCGGGCCTGCTCGTTCTCATAATTCTGGCGCTGGGAGTTCAGCTCGTTGACCGCATTACGGGCTGCGTCCAAAGACGCTTTTGCGGCATCGCGGTCAACTTGAGCCTGCTGGTAATCTGCTTGCTCCTTTTGAAGCTCCTGGTTTGCCTCGGAGTACGCGTTCTGAGCATCGGTGTTTCGCTGGTTTGCAGTCGCCTCTGCCTGCTGAGCCTCGTCACTCTTCTTGCGAAGTGCCGACTCCTGGTTGGCAGCCTCAGTTCGATTCTTATCCAGAGAGTCAACGGTCTGCTCTTGACGGTCGGCTTCGCGACGCAAGGCGGACAGGCGATTAATAGCGTCGGATGCGTCTCGCGCGCCCTCAAGAATCGAGCCGCTGGAACGTCCCTGGCGCATGATTGTCCGTGCCAGTTCGTCGAACTGCTTTTGTGCACTAGCGAGCTCAGTGCGAGAACGATCGAGCTGAGCGCGAGCCTCGTTGACCGCGTCGCGTGCACGGTTAGCGGCATCCCGGGCGTTTTCAAGGTCCACCATGGCCTTGTTGACGTCCTCGCGGAGAGTGCCCATGCGTAGCTCGAGGTCAGATAATCGACGCTCGCTAGAAGTCACCTCGGCGACCAGGGACTGCAAGTACGACTCGGCGTTAGAGGCCGCCTCTCGCGCTTGGCGAATCTGGGCGTCACTCGGATTTAGTGGCTGTGCAACTGCAACCTGGGTGTTCGTCGCCAAAAGCCCCGCCGTGATAATACCGGCAATTGGACGAGTCCAATATGATGCACGGACTTTGCGATTACTCGGCACCGCGTTACTCCTACATTTCTCCTATGGGTGCGTTCACGCCTCAGGTCCGACACCAGCGACTTCCCCATCGTTGGATATCTTCCTGTTGTTGTCTTCTGGTCTTGAGCGGAACTGCACGAAACGCCGAACCGAAACAACGACCAAAAGCAACACCAGCGCTCCCGCGAGTTTTCTTTGGTCAATACTGGACCCTTGAGTCCACTATTGGCATCACGGAGCACTTTACGGGTCAAAAAGCTCTAAAAAAACATAAGTAACAAAATTACCAACCGTCCCCTGCTTCGTAACCGTTTCGTTATACGTCGTGGCCTGCGGTTATGTCGGACCCTAGTTTTGCGTGTGAATTATGTCACTATTCGATGGCCTGTCGGCGTGCCGCAGCATTGCGGGTAGTTATTCGGGGTAACGCGCATGAAAAAAGGTCAAGCGATGATGCTTGACCTATGTAAAGTCGTTGACATCATTACGATGACTGCAACAGTGGTATCCAATTTAGGTGGAGCCTGGTTTCTTCGCTGCTACCAGTTTGTGGGGCACTTACCCTATCTCTTGCCTGGGGATGGAAAACCGGGGCGGTGAATCTACTCGGTGGGGCTGATAAGCTTCAGTGCCCGTCGTAAAGCGCCCCCCTAGGTGGTTGGGCGTGTACGTAGCCAGTAGAACGTCAGTCCAACGAAGAGTGCGACGATAACTACGCCTGCGATCAGGCTGTAAAGAGTCCATGGAACGACGTAGTTAGTAAGTTCGTGCAAGTAGGCATCTAGGCCCGCCGGATAGTCACGAGGGGTCTCCATCATGGCGTGGTCGGCGCGTTCAATAGCTGCGCGGGGAAAATCGGCAGATGCGGTGGCCACGTTGCCTGGCGTGCGCACAACAATGGTTCCGCCGACTTGGTCTGCCACTTGGCGGGCAAAGGAGAAGATGTCCGTATTCTTTTGTTCGGAAACGGGGTAAATCTTCTCGCTATCCAGGTAGATGATATTGAAATTGGGAACCCCCCGATTTGCGGCATCGTCGACAATTGGCTGGACCGCTTCTCGGAGCTGTGGGTTATTTGTCACGATGTTGTCGGTGCGTAGCTGAGCGACCGCCTTCTCGACGGTTTCTTTCGCTGCCTGTGAATCTGCTGGCGTAATCATTAACTGCCTTCCGTATCGTGCTCCTGTTTTGCGTGAGAATGGTTTCCACGCGCCCCAATTTGGCGGAGATACTGCTTCGTTTGTCCCCTCTATAATGGCCTGTCTTAGATGTGAACGGGGGTAGCTTGACTCGGCGCGCCGCGGGTAATCTACATACAGAACGTTCGTACTGTTATTGTTGATGCAAGGACGGTAACGCTTCCTTAAAAACGTGTGCGTGGGCTCGTGTGCCCCGCGTCGTGATTATTGCTTTAATTGGTTGATAAGGGGCGGCGTGATCGCACCTATGCCTTGTGGAGGGCCGAAATTCGAGTGCCGGTCTCTTCAGCTAAGGCGACAATTCACCCGAATAGAAATGGAGCTGACTGTGGCTGAAAGCAAGAACTCTTTCAACGCCCTGCGCAAGCTTGAGGTCGGAGACAAGTCTTATGACTACTTCGCTCTTGATGCTGTGCCGGGTATGGAGAAGCTGCCTTACTCGTTGAAGGTTCTCGGTGAGAACCTGCTGCGCAACGAAGATGGCGCCAACATCACTGAGGAGCACATCAAGGCTGTCGCCAACTGGGTTCCTTCCGCTGATCCGTCGATCGAGATTCAGTTCACCCCTGCTCGCGTTATTATGCAGGACTTCACTGGCGTCGCCTGTGTTGTTGACCTGGCTACCATGCGTGAGGCTGTTAAGACTCTCGGCGGCGACCCGGATCAGGTTAACCCGCTGAACCCGGCCGAGATGGTCATCGACCACTCGGTCATCATCGAGGCCTTCGGTAGCGAAGACGCTCTGGCTAAGAACGTCGAGATTGAGTACCAGCGCAATGATGAGCGCTACAAGTTCCTCCGCTGGGGTACTGGTGCATTCTCCAACTTCCGCGTTGTTCCTCCGGGAACCGGTATTGTCCACCAGGTCAACATCGAGTACCTGGCTCGCGTTGTCTTCGAGAACAACGGCCTGGCATACCCGGACACCTGTGTTGGTACTGACTCCCACACGACCATGCAGAACGGCCTGGGCATCCTGGGCTGGGGTGTTGGTGGTATTGAGGCTGAGGCTGCAATGCTCGGCCAGCCGATTTCCATGCTCATTCCGCGCGTCGTTGGCTTTAAGCTGACTGGCGACATTCAGCCGGGCGTTACCGCAACCGACGTTGTGCTCACCGTCACCGACATGCTGCGCCAGCACGGCGTCGTCGGCAAGTTCGTAGAGTTCTACGGCGCTGGCGTCTCCAAGCTGCCGCTGGCCAACCGTGCGACCATCGGTAACATGTCGCCGGAGTTCGGTTCCACCGCCGCAATCTTCCCGATCGACGATGAGACCGTCAAGTACCTGGCCCTGACCGGCCGCGACAAGGAGACCCTGGAGCGCGTCGAGGCTTACGCCAAGGCTCAGGGTATGTGGTTGGACGAGAACACTCCGGAGGCTGAGTACTCCGAGTACCTCGAGCTGGACCTGTCCACCGTCGTTCCGTCCATCGCTGGTCCAAAGCGTCCGCAGGACCGCATCGAGCTGGCTTCCGCCAAGGAACAGTTCCGTAAGGACCTGCACAACTACTCCGACGGCGAGATCAAGGGCACTGTCAAGGCTTCCGCACCGACTTCCGAGCTGGCTGCAGACTACAACGAGTCCCGCGAGGGTCACGGCGAGTCCGCTGCTGACAGCGCTGAAGGTCGCCCGAGCTCCCCAATTACCGTCACTTCCCCGAAGGGCGGCGAGTACACGCTCGACCACGGTATGGTCGCCATCGCTTCCATCACTTCTTGTACCAACACCTCCAACCCGTCGGTCATGGTTGGCGCTGGTCTGTTGGCACGTAAGGCTGTCGAGAAGGGCCTGCATGCAAAGCCGTGGGTCAAGACCATTTGTGCTCCGGGTTCCCAGGTTGTCAACGGCTACTTCAAGCGCGCTGACCTGTGGAAGGACCTCGAGGCTCTGGGCTTCTACCTGTCCGGCTTCGGTTGTGCAACCTGTATCGGTAACTCCGGTCCGCTGCCGGCTGAGATTTCCTCCGCCATCAACGAGGCCGACCTGGCTGCTACCGCAGTTCTGTCCGGTAACCGTAACTTCGAAGGCCGCATCTCCCCTGACGTGAAGATGAACTACCTGGCCTCCCCGATCCTGGTTATCGCGTACGCTATTGCCGGTACCATGGACTTCGACTTCGAGACCGACGCTCTGGGGCAGGACGCAGAGGGCAACGACATCTTCCTGCGTGATATTTGGCCGTCCACTGAAGAGATTGAGGCCACCATCGAGGCTTCCATCTCCTCCGAGCTCTACGACGAGGACTACAAGGACGTCTTTGCTGGTGACGAGCGCTGGCAGAACCTGCCGACCCCGGAGGGTAAGACCTTCGCTTGGGACGACAAGTCTTCCTACATCCGCAAGGCACCGTACTTTGACGAGATGGAAATGGAGCCGGCACCGGTTTCCGACATCAAGGGTGCTCGCGTCCTCGCAGCTCTGGGTGACTCGGTGACCACCGACCACATTTCCCCGGCATCCTCCATTAAGCCGGGCACCCCGGCTGCTCAGTACCTCGACTCCATGGGCGTTGAGCGCAAGGACTACAACTCCCTGGGTTCTCGTCGTGGTAACCACGAGGTCATGGTTCGCGGTACCTTCGCTAACATCCGTCTGCAGAACCAGCTGCTTGACGGCGTCACCGGTGGTTACACTCGCGACTTCACCCAGGAGGGTGGCCCGCAGGCATTCATCTACGACGCTGCCATGAACTACAAGGAGGCTGGCACTCCGCTGGTCGTTGTTGGTGGTAAGGAATACGGCACCGGTTCCTCCCGTGACTGGGCAGCTAAGGGAACCCTCCTGCTCGGCGTCAAGGCTGTCATCGCTGAGTCCTTCGAGCGTATTCACCGCTCGAACCTCATCGGCATGGGCGTTGTGCCGCTGCAGTTCCCTGAGGGTGAGTCCTGGAAGTCCCTGGGCATCGATGGCACTGAGACCTTCGACATCGCTGGTCTGGAGGAGCTGAACAACGGTTCCACTCCGAAGACCGTCAAGGTCACGGTTACCAAGGAAAACGGCGAGTCCTTCGACTTCGACGCTGTGGTCCGCATCGATACCCCTGGTGAGGCTGAGTACTACCGCCACGGCGGTATTCTGCAGTACGTCCTGCGCAACATGATCAAGGGCAACTAGTTTCCCTTTGACTCGTGCGCGCTAGGGCTTGTTGTAAGCAGCGCTTCTAGAGGCCGGTAGGTAGCGCTAGCCCGCGGATTCATACCCCACGGACTAGCGCCCTGCCGGCCTCGGGTTTCTCTACCCCAACCAAAATGAGGCTTGGGACGTATAGGAATGGCGTTGCCACGTCATGCAGTGAAATATGCCCCCTGGGCGTCGCCGGCAAGAAAAGAGTTTCCTTATGCCAAAAGTGAGTAACCAGGATTTAGCTCAACGGCGGCACGAAATTCTCGACGGCGCGCGGCAGTGCTTTGCAGAATTCGGCTACGACGGCGCAACGGTTTCTCGTTTGGAGGCCACTACTGGTAAGTCTCGCGGTGCTATTTTCCATCACTTCGGATCCAAAGAAGGTCTGTTCTTAGCATTGGCCGAAGAAGATGCCGCAAATATGGCGGAAGTCGCGGAGTCTTCCGGATTAGTGGAAGTAATGCGTGATATCGTGGCGAACCCAGACAAGCATGGCTGGCTGGGAACTCGCCTTGAGATTGCCCGTCGCCTTCGCAGCGACCCGGAGTTTAAGGGCCAATGGTTGGGCCATCAGGATCAATTGGATGACGCTGTTGCCCACCGCTTGACCCAGACATCTTCATCCGGCTCTCTACGGTCGGATTATTCGGTTCGCACGATGCAGCTTTTTCTCGAGCTGATGCTCGATGGCATCATCGTTCGTCTGGCATCTGGTCGCACTGTCGACGAATTGGATTCCGTGCTTGATTTAGTTGAAGACAGCTTACGGCGCAAGGACTAGCCACTCAGGCTAGGCCTGAAAGCGTTCCGTACCACCCGCTTCCCTAAAACGGGAGCGGGTTTCGGCTTTCTATCGTGGATTTATCCCGTTTGACCGGTGAAGATGCATAGATTTCACTCAATATGGACTAAGCTGTCTATTTATGAGTGTGGGTAAGTTTTTGTTGGTGGCGCTCCGCCCCGCAGATGGTGCTGGGCAAGCCGAGTACCAGGACTTTCTGGATTCCACCGGGCTTGAGCCCAGCCAGTTGGATCTGTTTACCATCGACGCTGTCGGCGCTAAGTTACCCGACCTGACCTCCTATGACGGAGTATTCGTCGGTGGCAGCCCATTTAACGTCACCGACCTAGAGCATTCGGGTCTGCAGAAGTATTCGCACGATGTGCTTTACGACGTACTTAGGAGTCCTGTCCCCGCACTGCTTATCTGCTACGGCGCTAGCTACACGGCCTTTACTTCGGGTGGTTTGGTTAACCTGCGTCACGGCGAAGTAGCGGGTTCTACCCGGGTAGAGCTCACCGAAGCTGCTACTCAGGATCCAATAGCTTCGGTGTTACCTCCGGCTTTTTATGCGTTGACTGGCCACAAGGAATCCGTTGCGGAGCTTCCCAATCATGCAACTTTGCTTGCCACAGGCCCAACCTGTCCGGTGCAGATGTACTCGATCGGGTCGAATAACTGGGTTACCCAATTTCATCCGGAGATGAATGCTAACGGACTGCTCCGCAGAATGTCTTTCTACACCGACGTCGGTTACTTTGACCCGGAGGAAGTCGACGCGATTCGACTAAAGGTATCTGATGTAAACCTCCAGGCCGTTGCGTCAATCATCCCCCGATTTATGCACGTATGTACGCATGCTGCCAATCCGAGCATGCTAATGGTGCAGTAATCTCTGTCCCTTCCAGCTCCCCTTTTTTACGAAATTCTTTTCCCACATATGTCTACCTCCGCCAAGCCCTTCCTCTTGCTTTCCACGCGCGGCGAAGATGCCGCAGCTCACGCAGAACATCTCTCATTTGCCAGGAGATGTGGGTTGGCGCCGGCAAAGTTGCATCAAATTCGCCTGGAACAGTCTCGTCCGGCCAATCTAAACCTTGATAACTACTCAGGAGTAATCGTTGGCGGAGGTCCCTTTAACGCCTCCGACGACGATAAGAGCTATCTACAAAAGGAGGTCGAGACCTGGTTTGAGGATTTGCTGGCAGAAGTGCTCGAGCGAGATTTCCCCTTCTTCGGAGCTTGTTATGGTGTCGGCCTGCTCGGTACTGCTGGTCATGGCCGGGTCTCCCGCAAGCACGGGGAGCAGGCAGCTGTAATCGAAGTAGCTGCAACGCCGGATGGAGAAACAGACCCAATTCTTGAAGGTTTGCCAGCCCGTTTTCACGCCATCGTAGGCCACAAGGAGGCCATCGAAGAGCTTCCTGGCGACGCTACATTGCTGGCAACTGGAAAGGACTGTCCAGTGCAGATGTTCCGGTTGGGCCGCAATGCATATGCGACGCAGTTCCACCCGGAATTAGATGCCAACACGTTTGCCCAGCGTCTCCTGATTTACGCCAATCAGGGATACTATTTACCAGGAACAGATCTTGAAGCGGTATCGGCCGCGCGGCAGTTGGATGTTGCACGAAGTGGACGAATTCTTCAGAATTTCGTCCGGCTTCATACCGCTTGTAGAGGCTGATTAGTTTTATCTAGTGGCAATAAGCAAAAGGAATGTGATTGTCGCATGGAGAGGTGGAATCCCGATTCGGCACTTGCCGGACAGTCACCATCAATTGAAATGTCTGTGCTGCGATCCGGTGCGATTATTATTGCCGTCACCGGATTTTTGTGGCAGATTGAATCGGCTATTCGTTCTGTCCCCTTAGAAAACTTTATGAGCCACTGGTTCCCTTTTGCATCACTGCTCATATTCATTCTCAGCGATATGTTGCTGATTTGGGCGGTGGTCAATAATACGCGGCGAGGCCTTATTGCCGCACTGCGTGTACCGATGTACATCATGTTGGTTTTCCTGATGTTGGTTTCAACCTATTGGGATCTGCCTCATAACTCCATTGGAAATGCACTCTGGTATAGCCCATTTTCAGGTTTGGCCCTCGCTGCATTTGCGCTGACGGTGCCACTCCACATCAGTTTGTCCGTGATGGTATTTGTTCCCGGACTGATTGCCGTCATTAATTCATGGTTGCTGGGGCACACTTTTTGGCTCGACATGTTGTCGGATGTCGGATTCAATCTCATCAACACTTTTCCATTTGTGATTATCGCGGGCTCTGCACAACCCGTCGCAAGGCTTATTGACTACACCTACGAGAATTCTCGGAAGGTCAATGAGAGAGCGGAGCGTATGCGTGTCCGCGGAGAGGCAATGAGTAGCTTCAACGCCTATGTTCATGACTATGTATTAGCCGCACTGTCTGCAATTGGTAAGGGCTCTAAGATTGACTTCTCGCTAGACGAGCAGACTGGGCTGTTTTTCTCGCCTCGGCAAACAGTAAGCGGTCGAACTTTTGCGGAGGCTGTACGGGCGCAATTGCTGTCGGTGAGCTCTGACATTTCGGTAACGCTAGATACCAGCGAAGAAGGCGGTCCAGTTCGTCTCCCAGGAGAAGTTGCTAACACGTTCCTATTAGCTGCAACTGAGGTGGCAAATAATGCCAAGCGTCATGCAGGTACTACGGCGGAAAAGAAGTGCCACATTCGTGTTGACTCTGGCGAGGTCTCCATTGATTTTCGTGACGATGGCAGCGGGTTCGACCCCGAGGGAATTGACCCGCATCGTGCAGGTATTCGGTTGAGCGTTAAAGGGCGAATGGAGGCCCTCCGCGGTGGAGATGCCCTCGTTAAATCAAAGCCTGGGAAAGGTACTCAGGTTATTCTCAAATGGCACGGTAATACCTCTCCTGTAGAAGAGGAAGATGTAGTCGATTCCTCGGCTCATACGACATCGCTGTATGACCTCATGGGAATGTCAATTGTTTTTTCCTGGCAGTTCTACGGCGCAATCGTCGGTGTATTGTTCATGGTTCTAGTCAGTAATGGACAATTATTTATCACCGCAGGGCAAATCAGTCTGGCATTAGCGATCGGTCTTCTCGGGCTGATTATGTATGGCCGCCATTCACAATTGCCGTTGAATCGCGCATTTGTAATTGGTGTCGCAATTGTTGTATTAGCTGGGGTTGGCCTTTACCAGCCCATTCCAAACAATTTGGAATGGTCGTATTTCTGGCACTTTAGCTTAATTTCTTTTGCGTCTGCATTGCTCGCCATCCGCGGCCGACCCTGGGTTGCACTGAATTCAGTGCTCGGTGGCGCAATCCTGGTGGAGATACTCAAGTTCTTCCCCTTCGCCCCCTCGGATTCCACCCACATCAGTATCTCTGGAGTCGACCTGCTAGTTCGCTCCGTGATGCTGGTCGCTGGAATTTTGACGTCCATCATGGTCCGCTTCTTTATGCGTACCGTTCCGCAGTCTATTCAGGATTATAATCGTGCGCTGTACGCTGCCGGTGCTGCCAAAGAGTACGAAATCAGCAGCCAGAGCAACTACGAATGGCTGCAGCGTCGGGTCGGTCCCATATTTAGCGCCGCTGCAGTTTTGGATAAACCGACCCCGCGATTGCAGTTGCGTGCGCGTCTCACAGAGCAGCTTCTCCGAGACGTTCTACGTTCGCCACATCTAAATGTCGGGTCACTTCACCAAGCTGTGTGGGACGCGCGGGCCAGAGGCGTTCATGTCCGGCTCCTCGATGACCGCAATCACACGCAGGCCGTTTCCGGTAGCACCGATGTGCGCCGTATTCCGCTTGTCGACGATGATTCCGCGGTGGCTAAGTTGATGCCGAGCTTCCTCGAAGCGATTGATAACGCCGAAGAAGGATCGGTAACAATTCGTCTATTGCCCCCGGGCAGACGTGCATTTGCATCCATTTCTGATGACAATGGAGTGCAAAGGTTTGATGAAGCCGGTGAGAGGATAGTGATGTCACGTGACTAGGGAGAACATTGCGGGAATGAGCAATGCTTCCATCGACGTCTCGGCTGCAATTGACTCCGACAACATCGGAGATTACAGCGTGCAGTCGGATCGTTTGCTTCGCGTTGCTGCGATTGATGATCATGCCTTGACGCTGCAGGGGCTCGAAACCCTGCTGTCTGCAGAGCCAGACTTTGAGCTCGTCGGCTGTTATCAAACTGTGCCGGCACTACTGGCTGATGTGGGCACTGATGATCGCCTGGATGTGGTCGTGCTGGATCTGCGGCTGGCGGATAATTCAGATCCAGCGCAGAACGTGCTCTCGCTGGAATTGGTCACCGACCATGTGCTCATTCTCTCGTCAGCTGAAAGCCCATACCTTGTCCGAAAGGCAGTGCGTACCGGAGTGATGGGGGTTGTTCAGAAATCGGAAACCCCGGAGACAGTCGTGTCTGCAGTACGGCTGGCGGCGCTTGGCAAGGGCGCGCTGACTACGGAATGGGCATCGGTAGTTGACTCTGATCCCCTGCTCGATTCTGTCGATTTGTCAGAACGCCAGCGTGAGGTACTCGAGCTCTACGCCTCCGGTGAGTCGACGAAGCGAGTCGCGTCGATGACAGGGCTGACACCGAACACCGTGTTGGACTACTTGGGCCGCATTCGAGCCAAGTATGCGGCAGCTGGCCGGGCCGAGAACAGCCTTAACAAGTCGGAGATGTATAGGCTCGCCCAGCAGGACGGTTACCTGCCTGGGCCAATGGATCCGTCTTAAGCCAGCTCGACGATTTCCATGTAGTCGTCACTCCAGAGGTCTTCCGTGCCGTCGGGAAGCACGATGACGCGCTCGGGCTCTAACGCCTTGACCGCACCTGGATCGTGGGTAACCAGTACGACGGCCCCGGTGTATGTACGCAGTGCGTCGAGCACCTGTTCGCGGGACTGAGGGTCGAGGTTGTTAGTGGGCTCGTCGAGAAGCAGGACGTTTGCGCGGGAGCTAACCAGCGTCGCCAGCGCTAGACGTGTCTTCTCACCACCGGAGAGGGTACCCGCTGGCTGCTGCAGCTTATCGCCGGAGAACATAAAGGCACCGAGTAGGCTCCGCAGTTCCGGCTCGTTGACGTCAGGGCAGGCGTAGACGGTGTTTTCCCAGACAGTCTTGTCCGGGTCAATCGTGTCATGTTCCTGGGCGAAGTAGCCGATGCGCAGGCCGTGGCCGGAGACGATGCCGCCTTCGCCATCGGTGCGCTCCACGCCCGCCAGAAGCTTAAGCAGAGTCGTCTTGCCGGCACCGTTATAGCCCAGCACAACCACGCGGGAGCCCTTGTCGATGGCCAAATCGACGCCGGCAAAAACCTCCAGCGAACCGTACATCTTGGTCAGGCCCTTGGCGTTCATCGGAGTCTTGCCGCAGGGAGCTGGTTCCGGGAACTTAATGTGGGCTACCTTATCGGCCACGCGAACATCATCCAGCTCGTTCATCATGCGCTCAGCACGGTGCAGCATCTGCTTGGCGGCGGCGGCCTTCGTGGCCTTCGCTCCCAACTTGGCGGCTTGCTTGTGTAGTGCTGCGGCTTTCTTCTCCGCGTTGGCGCGCTCGCGGCGGCGGCGTGCCTCATCGG
>OJKZ01000216.1_pt1 | contig 25397 bp, 19 predicted proteins | sample 1596791 | NCBI WGS metagenome assembly OJKZ01 (sample SAMEA3904677, study PRJEB24821) | metagenome | biome: Builtin; feature: hospital; material: surface | place: USA | collected 2013-06-04 | reverse complement strand
CATTTTGAGGAGACTTCGGTCTCCTCTTTTCATTTGGGGGGATCGAAGAGGTGAGTCTGGTCGACGCGAGAGTCCCCCTCCACCCCCAAAGGGGGGATGGGGGCGGGGGACTCTCGCCAAACTTTTTCCTCTAGTGTTGCACTTCGAAGTTGAACCTAGGAGATGACGAAGCCGAGAGATGGAGGGAGGGGTAATGAGCTGGGAGTGAAGCAAGCGGACAGGGCGAGAATTACTATCGGTATTGGTCCAAACTATTACCGGTAATAGTGACGACTAATACCGACTATAGTGTCGTCTATTACCGGTAATAGAAATGGGGGGTCTCATCGGGCTTCGGGGCGGTAGGGTGTAGCGCATTATACTTAACTTTGCTGAGTCGTTTTTCATAAGCCATAGATTATCATGTCATACGGATTGCTTAGGGGGAAGAGGGGGATCATTTTTGGGGCGCTCAATGAGAAGTCCATCGCCTGGAGGGTGGCAGAGCGCTGCCATGAGGAGGGCGCCACTCTTGCCCTCTCCAATACCGCCGCGGCGCTGCGCTTCGGCACGATAGACCGGCTGGCAGAGGAGACCGGGAGCATCGTCATCCCAGCGGATGCCACTTCGGTCGAGGAGCTGGAGCAGGTCTTCACGCAGGCGATGGAGCAGCTGGGCGGGAGGATCGACTTTGTGCTCCACTCCATCGGCATGAGCCCCAACATCCGCAAGCGGATCCCTTACGAGGAGCTCAGCTACAAGAATTATGAGAAGACTCTCGACATCTCAGCCGTCTCCTTCCACAAGATGCTCTCAGTCGCTAAGCGGCTCGATGCGATCAGCGAGTGGGGCTCGGTGGTGGCGCTCACCTACATCGCGGCGCAGCGATCCTTCGTCGACTACAGCGACATGGCGGATGCCAAGGCGATGCTCGAGTCGATCACACGGAGCTTCGGGCTGATCTATGGCGAGGCGAGCCACGTGCGTATCAATACGATCTCCCAGTCTCCCACGGCGACCACTGCCGGTGAGGGGATCGAGGGGATGGAGCAGCTACGCCTCTTTGCCGACCGGATGTCGCCTCTCGGCAATGCCGATGCGGACGACTGCGCCAACTACTGCGTGGCACTCTTCTCCGACCTGACGCGCAAGGTGACGATGCAGAATCTCTACCACGATGGTGGCTTCTCCTCCGTCGGCATCACCCGCTCCGCCCTCGAGCAATTCTTCTCTTAAGCCACGGTGGATGAAAATCTCCTCTCAGTGCTTCTCCCCCTTGCCGGACATGGCATTGGCGATGTCGATTTGCAGCTCTTCATCGTAATCGGCACCTGACATAAAGCTTGTTACGATCCTTAGCAGGAGCTCCTTGTCAATACGGGAAGCCGCAACATGATAGATGATAGCCTCGAAGGTGCGCATGCAGGTACATGCGTGCCAAAAGTAGTTATTCTTGTGTAGGAAATAGGCACCTAGGGTGAGAGCTATGCGCTTATTCCCATCGTTGAAGAAATGTCCGGAGCAGAAGCCAAACATCAAGTACGTCAGCTTATCGGCAAACGTAGGGTAGTAGAGATCACTCTGAACGAAATCCAGCACTTTACGTATCCCACCGTCGTCCCGTATGCCATCAAAGCCTCCTCCGCTGGCCATGATAGTCTTATGGTAAATGTCTATCGCCTCCTCGTAGGTTATGTACGACAAGTCACTCATTGTCCGCTCCCTTTAGACGCTTAAGGACATCCTCATTGTCCCCCAATATCTCATCGAAGTCGATAGACTGGTCTCCGATGAACCGCTCAAACTCCTCCGGAGTGACTGCCCTCAGGTACTCGGCAATATTGCCATGATAGGCATCTCGGAAGCTAAGATCTCTAGACGCCATTTTGCCTCTCGCATCGTTGATGAAAGGGAGCTGCATAGGATGCTCGGCGAGGTCATCAACTATTCTCTTGACCTCACTGATTTTAAGTTTTACCTCTCCATTCTTCTTGTAGAGATCACTAATTGCAGCAGCTACTCCATTCTCAAAGGATGAAATAACGAGCAACACCTCTGAGTAGAGAGTATGTCTCACATTATCCTTAGAGCCGAGTCGGAGCACTTTTCGATACTCCTTGGCATTCTCTCTGAAGACAGCCTTGTATATGAGATCCGTAACTTGAGAATACTTGTAAGTAGCGTGACCATCCACGTACTTAGCAATCGCTGAGGTAAGATTCTTACGATAGTTATCCTCCGAAATAGCAGCAGGTATGTATCTAACATCTCTTCGGTTAATATACTTGGTACCACCGCCTGACTTCTCATTGATAGTTGCGATGACTAAATCCAAAATAACGCTGCGGACCTGCCTCGCTTTTTCACTCTCGCTAAGCAGCATTCCCACATTTAAGAAAGCGCGGAAGTTAAATAATCCAAGCTGGGTGGTCTTGCTCCCGACATTAATGACGGGAGCAAAATGCAACTTAAACTCTTTCAGTCGCTTACCCCTACATAATTCATAGCCGTTAGCAGACAACTCATCCGAGTACTTATCCAAGTAGCGCTCTATCGTCCGCTCATCAACCTCATAGAAATCCGCCACCATCTTTTTGGTGAAGCGATACTCTCCCTCGAAGAGCATTCCCTCCACATCAAGATGCTTCCGGATCCTATCGACGGCAAAGCGATTGTTAAGGACATTCTGTCTCTCTATACCTGAGACGGTCAAGTCACGCATAATTTAGTAGTATCTTAAGTAGTGGGTCATCTGTTTTATCACCACTCTGTCAGGAGAGACGAGGGAGGTGTATACTGTGCGTTATCACGCATTCAGGCTCCGGAGACGTATCCAAGAGCCATCACAAGAGTACCAATTATTTCCCATAAAAGCGAAGCATGACACCGCTATCGTCGATCCACAGAATGGGTTTGCGCACCTTTTCGCTACATTTGTGCCAAAGGATACACTAACTCAACCGAACAACCATGGCTAAGAAGAATTTTGTACTCGATACCAACGTGATCCTCCACGACTACCAGTGCGTGAAGAATTTCCAGGAAAACAACGTCTACATCCCCATCGCCGTCCTCGAGGAGGTGGATAAATTCAAGAAAGGCTACGAGCAGATCAACTACAATGCGCGTGCCTTTACCCGCATCATCGACAAGGCGATCGAGAAGGAGACGGAGAAGGATACGAAGGACAAGGGGAGCAAGCTCCACGACTTCATCACCAACGGCATAGCGGTCAATGCCGACGGCGGACGGGTCTACATCCTGACCGAGGGACAGCACCACCCCAAGGTGCAGGCAGCCTTTGGGGAGGATATCAAGGATCACCGGATCATCTCCACCGCACTGACGCTGATGGACGAGCATCCCGGCGAGGAGACGGTGCTCGTGAGCAAGGACGTCAATATGCGGCTCAAGGCACTCTCCCTCGGGCTCGAGGCGGAGGACTACACGACCGACAAGATCAGGCAGGAGGACCCCAATCGGCCCGAGCAGCACGAGATAGAGATCGCCGATGATAGCGCCGTGGACAGCCTCTACGTCGCCGGTGGCAAGGGTGTCCCCGTCGAGGAGCTCTCTCTGCCGGTCACCGTGGTGCCCAATCAGACCTTTGTCCTCAAGGCCCCCAACTCCTCCGCACTCTGTCGCGTGGACAACGAGGCTAAGACCATCCGCACGGTGGAGAAGAAGAGCTACTACGGCATCACTCCACGTAATGCGGAGCAGGCGCTCGCCTTCGATGTGCTGATGGACCAGTCCCTCTCCCTCGTCGCCCTCACCGGTACCGCCGGTACGGGTAAGACGCTGCTCGCCCTCGCCGCCGCCCTCGCACAGGCCGAGGACTACCGCCAGATCCTCCTCGCCCGACCGATCGTCTCCCTTGCCGACAAGGACATCGGCTTCCTCCCGGGGGACTATAAGCAGAAGATCATGCCCTACATGCAGCCGCTCTTTGATAACCTCAATGTGATCAAGTCACAGCTCGGCACCGGGTCTGCCGCTGCACAGGAGATCGACGCTATGCTGGGCGATGAGCGCTTAGTGGTCGAGGCACTTGCCTACATCCGTGGTCGTAGTCTCGGCGACGTGATCTTCATCGTCGACGAGGCACAGAACCTTACCCCTCAGGAGATCAAGACCATCATCACCCGCGCCGGCGACCACGCCCGTATGATCTTCACCGGAGACGTGCAGCAGATCGACTCCCCCTACCTCGACAGCAGGAGCAACGGCCTCGCCTATATGATCGAGCGGATGCGCGGTGAGGACTGCTTTGCACACGTCAATCTCATCCACGGCGAGCGCTCCCACCTGAGCGACCTCGCCGCACGCAAGCTGTAATAACCGCTCCTTCTTTATATGACAAAAAGGAAACCGATACAATTCAGTCTCGTCTACCGAGACATGTTCCAGAGCTCGGGGAAGTACCAGCCTCTCGCCCACCAGCTGGAGCGGGTCGCCCCGGCGATCATAGATATGGGCTGCTTCTCCCGCGTGGAGACAAATGGAGGCGCCTTTGAGCAGGTTCAGCTGCTCAAAGGCGAGAACCCCAATCAGGCTGTCCGGACTTTTACCAAGCCCTTCCGTGAGGCGGGGATCAAGACTCACATGCTCGACCGGGCGCTCAATGCCCTCCGGATGTACCCCTGTCCGTCGGACGTGCGGCGGCTGATGTACAGGGTGAAGCACGCCCAGGGTGTCGACATTACCCGCATCTTCGACGGGCTCAATGACCCCCGCAACGTCATTCCCTCGATCCGGTACGCCAAGGAGGCAGGGATGACCCCGCAGGCAACGCTCTGCATCACCCACTCGCCCGTCCACACGGTCGACTACTACGCCGCTCTCGCCGACACGCTCATCGAGGCGGGGGCAGAGGAGATCTGCCTCAAGGATATGGCCGGCATCGGTCGACCGACAGTCATCGGCCAGATCGTCCGCCGGATCAAGGAGTCGCACCCCGACATCGTGATCGAGTACCACGGCCACATCGGTCCCGGCTTCTCCGTCGCATCGATGCTCGAGGCGGCACGCGCCGGAGTGGACATCCTCGATACTGCTGTGGAGCCGCTCTCGTGGGGTAAGATCCACCCCGATGTGATCACCATCCGGGAGATGCTGAGGGCGGACGGCTTTGAGGTGCCGGAGATCAATATGAAAGCCTATATGCAGGTCCGCACGCTCACGCAGGAGTTTGTAGACGACTTCCTCGGCTACTACATCAATGAGCAAAACCTCCAGTGCTCCTCGCTCCTCATCGGCTGCGGGCTCCCCGGAGGGATGATGGGCTCGATGATGTCCGACCTGCAGGGCATCCACGAGGCGATCAATATGTTTCATCGGCAGAAGGGCGAGCCGGAGATCTCCATCGACGATCTGATGGTGAAGCTCTTCGATGAGGTGGCACACATCTGGCCGATGCTCGGCTATCCGCCCCTCGTCACCCCCTACAGCCAGTACACCAAGAACATTGCCCTCATGAATGTCTTCAATATGGAGCGTGGCGGCGAGCGGTGGCAGGCGATCGATGAGAAGGCGTGGGGCATGATCCTCGGGAAGAATGGTCGCGTCCCCGGTCCCGTGGCGGAGGAGTTGCGCACACTTGCGGAGGAGAAGGAGCTCGCCTTTACCGATGCTGACCCGCAGACCAACTACCCCGATGACCTCGACCGCTTCCGCCGGATGATGGACGAGGAGGGCTGGGACTACGGCGAGGACGACGAGGAGCTCTTTGAGCTCGCCATGCACGAGCCGCAGTACCGCGACTACCGCTCCGGTGTCGCCAAGGAGCGATTCCTTGAGGATCTGGAGCAGAAGCGTGCCGAGCGCGCCGCTCTCCGCGGGACCACCCCTGAGGAGGTTCGGGCGCTGAAGCGTGCCGCCTGGACGCCCGTCACCGCCCCCACGAGTGGCCAGATCCTCTGGGAGATCAATCTCGAGGAGGGCTCCGCTGCGCCACAGGTCGGCACCGCCTACCGCCGCGGGAGCTGCCTCTGCGAGATCTGTCCCTCAGGTGGCTATCGTGAGCCGGTGACTGCCCTCGTCGGCGGACGCATCCGCGAGGTGGTCGCTGACCAGGGCGCCATGGTCCGCAAGGGCGATGTCATCTGCTATATGGACAATGACGAGGAGAGCCTGCCGGCGGAGGAGAAGCCTGCCGACACCGCCCTCCACCGCCCTGAGGAGCAGCCCTACAGCCACCGCGAGGTGCTCAACCCCTCCACCCGTATGGGTCGGTAGGAGACACCACCAAGATAAATTAAGAGAGCGATGAAGAGAAAAGATCTCCTCATCGCTCTCTTTTGTTTTGTCGGGGTGGCGAGATTCGAACTCGCGACCCTCTGCTCCCAAAGCAGATACGCTAACCGGACTGCGCTACACCCCGATGACCTCTCGGTCTCAACTGCAAGCCCCTTACGAGAACCTTGCGGGGGCAAAGGTAGCCATTTTATCCAGATTACGAAACGCCTCTGCTGCCCTCTCTTACCTATCTCCAGAGGTGAGAGCAGATGCGGGGCGGGCGAAAATCGGTACATTTGCCTACCTTAGTACCACACAGAGCAAGGTAGACAACTATGGCAAAAGTGAAGGAGACACCAATGATGTCTCAGTACAACCGGTTTAAGAAGAAATACCCCGACGCGATCTTACTCTTCCGTGTCGGGGATTTCTACGAGACGTTCTCCGACGATGCCGTGACCGCCTCCCAGTTGCTCGGGATCACCCTCACAAAGCGGTCCAATGGTGGCGCATCTGATGTGCCCCTCGCCGGCTTCCCCTACCATGCGCTCGACGTCTACCTGCCTAAGCTGGTCGCGCAGGGGAAGCGGGTCGCCATCTGCGATCAGATCGAGGACCCTAAGCTGACGAAGACGCTCGTCAAGCGAGATGTGACGGAGCTGGTGACACCGGGACTGACGATGGAGGACACGGTGCTGGATGCGGGGACGAATAATTTCCTCGGTGCCATCGTGATGAAGGGGGGGCGCGCCGGGGCGGCATTTCTCGACCTCTCGACGGGCGAGTTTTGCACCGCAGAGGGGATCGAGGAGGATGTGGCCAAGACGGTGGCCTCCTTTGGTCCCAAGGAGATCCTGATCGAGCGGGGTCGTGAGACCTCCGTGGCCGCCTCGATTGGGGAGCAGTGGCACTACTACCCGCTGGAGGACTGGGTCTTCACGGTCGACTACGGCAGGGATCGTCTGCAGCGACACTTCAGCACCAGCACGCTCAAGGGCTTCGGCGTGGAGGAGAAGCCGCTTGCGATCATCGCCTGCGGGGCGATCCTGTACTACCTCGAGGCGACGAAGCACACACAGCTGAGCCACGTGACGACCCTTCACCTGATCGAGGAGGACCACTTCGCCCGGCTAGACAACTTTACTCGCCGCAATCTGGAGATCATGCGTCCGCTGACGGAGGACGGCAGTTGTCTGCTGCAGGTGCTGGACCACACCCACACGCCGATGGGGGGACGGCTGCTGAAGCGGTGGCTCTCCTTTCCCCTCCTCGACCTGCACGAGATCGAGCGGCGTCAGTCGTGCGTGGGCGCCTTCTACGACCGAGCGCAGCTGACGGAGACGGTGGCGGATCACCTCGCCGGGATAGGCGACCTGGAGCGACTGGCGAGCAAGGTGGCGGTGGGGCGTATCTCGCCGCGCGAACTGCTGCAGACGGCGGCGGGGCTGAGGCTGATCCGACCGATGATGAGCCTCCTCTCCGAGTCGGGGGCGCAGCCTCTCCGGGAGCTCTCTCTCAGGCTCGATCCGGCGGAGGAGCTGGCGACCAAGATCGAGCAGTCGATCGATCCGGACGCACCGGCTCAGGTGGGTAAGGGAAGGGTGATCCGAGCCGGCGTGAGCAGCCGTCTGGACGAGCTGCGCGCCATCGCCGGCGGGGGGAAGAAGTATCTCCTCGAGATGCGGGAGCGGGAGAGCCGGGAGACGGGGATCCCGTCGCTGAAGATCGCCTTCAATAACGTCTTCGGCTACTACATCGAGGTGACCAATGCCCATAAGGAGAAGGTGCCGGAGGACTGGATCCGCAAGCAGACCTTAGTCAATAGCGAGCGGTACATCACTCCGGAGCTGAAGGAGTATGAGCAGAAGATCCTCGGCGCTGAGGAGCGGATCAGCATCCTCGAGGCGGAGCTCTACCAGGACCTTATACGCGAGGTGATGGGGCATATTCGGGTGCTGCAGAGCAATGCCGCCGCTCTCTCGGAGATCGATGTACTGAGCACCTTTGCCTACGATGCCACAGCCTACGACTACCACCGTCCTCAGGTGGACCGGAGCACCGTCATCGACATCAAGGAGGGGCGCCACCCGGTGATCGAGCGGATGATGCCGCCGGGCGAGGAGTACATCCCCAATGACGTCTACTGCGACCCGGAGACGGATCAGATCATGGTGATCACCGGTCCCAATATGTCAGGTAAGAGCGCCCTCCTGAGACAGACAGCCCTGATCGTGCTGATGGCGCAGGTGGGCTCCTTCGTCCCCGCTCGTGAGGCACGGCTCGGTATCGTGGATCGGATCTTTACCCGTGTCGGGGCGTCGGATAATATCTCGCGCGGGGAGAGCACATTTATGGTGGAGATGACCGAGTCGGCCATTATCCTGAATAACATCACTCCTAACAGCTTGGTCCTCGTGGACGAGCTGGGACGCGGCACCTCCACCTACGACGGCATCTCGCTGGCGCAGGCGATCGTGGAGTACCTGCACAATAACCATCGCGCCCACCCGAAGACCCTCTTTGCCACCCACTACCATGAGCTGAATGAGCTGGAGGGGGTGCTGCCGAGGATCCGGAACTACAATGTCTCCGTGAAGGAGGCGGACGGGAAGGTGATCTTCCTGAGGAAGCTTGTGCCGGGCGGCTGCGAGCACAGCTTCGGTATCCATGTGGCACGCATGGCGGGGATGCCCCGAGAGATCGTCACCCGAGCAGAGGAGATCCTGAGTCAGCTGGAGAGCAAGGCGGGTCACACCTCCCTACCCTCCGCCGCCGGGGAGGAGACGACCGACGGGCCGATGAAGCTCAGCTTCTTTCAGCTGGACGACCCGACCCTCTCCGCCATTCGCGACGAGATCAAGGGGCTCGACATCGACAACCTCACCCCCCTTGAGGCACTCAATAAGCTCTCCGACATCCGCCGTCTGATCGGGATGAAGTGAACACAGTCGGTCAGCAGAACCGAAACGAGTAAAAAAGTGGTAACTTTGGGGGACTTGTAAAAGCGAACCCTATAGTAGAAGACACTCTTAATCATCTATACACAATCACAATCTATGTACGACAAGTATAAGAAGCACCTCGAGGAGACTCTCCAGGCGATCAAGGATGCCGGCACTTACAAGCGTGAGCGCCTCATCACCAGCAAGCAGAGCTCTGCCATCACCGTGGATCAGAATGGCAAGGAGATCCATGCGCTCAACTTCTGCGCCAATAACTACCTCGGTCTCGCTGACGATCAGCGACTGATCGATGCCGCAGAGAAGATGATGGCCCGCCGTGGCTTCGGTATGTCCTCCGTCCGCTTCATCTGCGGTACTCAGGATGTCCATCTGGAGCTGGAGAAGGCGATCTCTCACTACTTCGGCACCGAGGACACGATCCTCTATGCTGCCTGCTTCGACGCCAATGGCGGTCTCTTCGGCTCACTCCTCACCGAGGAGGATGCGATCATCTCCGACCAGCTCAATCACGCCTCCATCATCGACGGTGTCCGCCTCTGCAAGGCTCAGCGCTACCGTTACCTCAATGGCGACATGGCCGACCTGGAGGAGAAGCTCAAAGAGGCTCAGGCACAGCGCTTCCGCGTCATTGCCACGGACGGCGTCTTCTCTATGGACGGTAACGTCGCTCCGCTCAATAAGATCTGCGAGCTGGCTGAGAAGTACGACGCTATGGTGATGGTCGACGAGAGTCACTCCGCCGGCGTGGTCGGCAAGACCGGTCGCGGTGTCACCGAGCAGTATGGCGTGCGTGGTAAGGTGGAGATCATCACCGGTACCCTCGGCAAGGCCTTTGGTGGCGCTGTCGGTGGCTTCACCACCGGTAAGAAGGAGATCATCGAGCTTCTCCGCCAGACCTCACGTCCCTACCTCTTCTCCAACTCTCTCCCCCCATCTCTCGTCGGTGCCGGTATCGAGACCTTCCGCATCCTCGAGGAGTCGACGGAGCTCCACGACCGTCTGATGGACAATGTCGCTTACTTCCAGGAGAAGATCAAGAAGCTCGGCTTCGACCTGCTCCCCACACAGAGCGCCATCGTCGCTGTGATGATCTACGACGCTGCCAAGGCTGCTGAGTTTGCTGCCCGCATGCAGGAGGAGGGGATCTTCGTCACCGGCTTCAGCTACCCGGTGGTACCGAAGGACAAGGCACGCATCCGCGTACAGCTCTCTGCCGCTCACACCCACGAGCAGATCGACCGCTGCATCGCCGCCTTCGATAAGATCGGCCACGACCTCGGCATCCTGAAGTAATCCACTTCACTCCATAATGAAAGGCGCCCCGATGGACAGTACCATCGGGGCGCCTTTTCACGTCAGCTGTCATCAGACTTGCCTACAGGTGACAGAAACGGGTGATAAATGCAGATAAGAGACAAGGAGGGCGAGTGGAGGTGGTATATTTGCAGTCCACTCCATGCGTTACTGTTGCTTGCGCACTTGCCCGCCTTCCTATGGTCTTCGGTTATCTCGGGCTGCGGAGGGCGCGCATGGCGTTGAGGATCGCGAGGACCATCACGCCGACGTCGGCGAAGACTGCCATACCCATCGTGGCGAGGCCGAGGGCGGCGAGGAGGAGCACCAGCAGCTTCACCCCGATGGCGAAGACGGCATTCTCCCGTGCGATCCGAAGGATGCGGCGAGAGATCCGGATGGCGAGGGCGATCTTGGAGGGCTTGTCGTCCATCAGCACCACATCGGCCGCCTCTATGGCGGCGTCGGAGCCGAGACCACCCATGGCGATCCCGATGTCGGCTCGTGCGAGGGCGGGCGCATCATTGATCCCATCCCCGACGAAGGCGACCATCCCTTCGGCTGCATTCAGCTCCTCCTCCAGTCTCTTTACCTTATCCTCGGGGAGGAGCTCAGCGTGAAATGCCGTCACTCCAGTCTCCTCAGCGATATGGGCAGCCACGTCTCGGTGGTCGCCGGTCAGCATCACGCTGCGGGCGATTCCCGCCTGACGTAGCGCATCCATCGCCTCACGGGCGTCGGGCTTTATCGCATCGGAGACGACGATGTGTCCGGCATAGACGCCATCGATGGCGACATGGACAATCGTCCCGACGTGGTCGCAGGGGTGCCACTCTGCCCCAATGCGCTCCATAAGGGTACTGTTGCCGACCGCCACCTTTTGCCCATTCACCACCGCCGTAACGCCTTCGCCGGCGATCTCCTCGATCTGCTCTACGCTGCAGTCATCCTTCTCCCCCGGGTAAGCATTTCGGAGCGATGCAGCAATGGGATGAGTGGAGAAGCGCTCCACATGGGCGGCGAGGTGCAGCAGATGATTCTCATCCTGTGCCACCGGGTGGACCGCATTCACCTCGAAGACTCCCTTCGTCAGCGTGCCGGTCTTATCCAGCACGACGATGCTGGTCTTGGCGAGCCGGTCAATGTAGTTGGCCCCCTTTATCAAGATCCCCTCCCTCGAGGCACCGCCTATGCCGGCGAAGAAGGTGAGCGGGATGGAGATGACGAGTGCGCAGGGGCAGGAGACGACGAGGAAGGTGAGGGCACGGTAGAGCCAGGTGGCGAAGTGACCGCTGAAGTCGCCCGAGAGGAGCGGCGGGACAATGGCAAGCAGCACCGCCACACCCACGACGATCGGGGTGTAGACCCGAGCAAATCGGGTGATGAAGGTCTCGCTCTGAGACTTGTGCTCAGCGGACTCCTCCACCAGCTCGATGATCCGTGAGGCGGTGGAGTCGCCGAAGCTCTTCGTCACGCGTGCCTCAAGCAGTCCGGAGACATTGACGCATCCCGAGAGGATCTCGTCCTCCTCGGAGACCTCTCGAGGGACGCTCTCGCCGGTGAGGGCGACGGTATTGAGGCTGGAGCACCCCTCAGTGATGATGCCGTCGAGAGGTACTCGCTCCCCAGGGCGTATCACCATGGTATCACCTATGGATACCTCCTCAGAGGGAATCTCCACCACCTCTCCCCCTCGGCGGATGTGGGTGGTGTCGGGGCGGATCTCCATCAGATGGGAGATCGCCCGCCGGCTGCGTCCCTCGGCATACTCCTCGAAGAGCTCTCCGAGCTGGAAGAAGAGCATCACAAAGACCGCCTCGGGAAACTGGCTCTCAGCCCCGGGCAGGAAGCCTATCCCCAGTGCCCCAAGTGTGGCGATGCTCATCAGGAAGTCCTCGTCCAGCAGCTCTCCCTCCGCTATTCCCTCCGCCGCCTCCCACAGCGTGTCGTACCCGACGATGAGGTAAGGGACGAGGTAGACGAGCAGCAGCTGCCAGAGCGGCAGCCGAAGGTTGTGCTCTATGACTACAGCCACTGCCAGGAGTAGCGCGGCTGCGATCAGGCGCAGTAATTTCTTATTCATATCTTTATTCTCTTATTCTCTTGCCTGCAAAGGTAGGCGAACTTTCCCGCAACCCGATTGCAAAGTCTCCGGACGTGATGTTGTCCCCTTTTCCCTCTACTCCAAGATCATTTCTTTACCTTTGACTCCACAAGACACGAGTGACTATGAGAGAGAAAAAGGGATACCTGCAGGTCTACACCGGGGACGGGAAGGGGAAGACCACCGCGGCCATCGGGCTGGCGGTGCGTGCGGCACTGGCGGGGAAGCGCGTCTTCGTGGGGCAGTTCGTCAAGAGCATGCGCTACCACGAGTGCCGGCTGGAGGAGCTGCTTCCGACGATCCACTTTGAGCAATTTGGTCTCGGCTGCGCCCTGATCCACGAGCCGTCCGAGGAGGATGTGCGTCACGGGCGGGAGGGGCTGACTCGCGCGACTGAGGTGATGTCCTCGGGCGAGTGGGACGTGGTGATCCTCGACGAGGTGACGATAGCGCTCTACTTCCACTTCTTTAGCACGGACGAGCTACTCGAGGCGATCGCTGCTCGAGAGCCATATGTGGAGGTGGTCTGCACCGGTCGCTATGCGCCGGAGGAGCTGATCTCCGCTGCTGACCTGGTGACCGACATGCGCTGCATCAAGCACTACTACGATGCCGGAGTGCCGGCACGCTCAGGCTTCGAGCGGTAGCACAGAGGTTCGCACCGGGTATGGGAATCGAAGGAGGATCGACAGAAGGAGCATCCCGCTCAGGATCATCGGGTAGTACATATAAGGGAGGATCTCCGTCACGGAGAGCCCGGTAAGCCCCGAGGCGATCAGCATCTGTGCGCCATAGGGGAGGACTGACTGGACGATGCATGAGCTGATGTCGAGGATGCTCGCCGTCCGCCTGGGGTCGATCTCCAGCCGTGCACCGAGATCCCTCACGATCCCGCCGGTGGTCAGTATGGCGATGGTATTATTTGCCGTGCAGCCATTTGCCAGTCCTACGAGGGCGGCAAAGGAGAGTTCACCCGACCGCTTCCCCGACACCCGCCGGGTCAGCCGCTCGACGATGAAGTCGATCCCGCCACGCTGCCGGATCAGCTCCAGCAGCCCGCCGGCGAGCAGCGTCACGATGATCAGGTCACTCATGCCCGAGATTCCCTCACCCGCCTTTGCCATCACCTCCACCGGTGCGATCGTCCCGGTGCCGAGCCCCACCAGCACGGAGAGGAGGATGCCGGCGGTCAGGGAGACCAGGACATTGACCCCACTGACAGCGAGCAGGATCACCGCCAGATAGGGCAGCATCAGGTACCACGAGCCGGTGGTGCTGAGCGCCACCTCCGGGACGTCTTGTCCGAGGAGCAGGTAAAGGACTGCGGTAACCAGCGCGGCAGGGAGTGCAATCAGGATATTGGCGCGAAACTTATCCCTCATCCGCACGCCGATCGTACGGGTGGCGGCAATGGTGGTGTCGGAGATGAAGGAGAGGTTGTCCCCGAAGAAGGCACCCCCGACAATGATCGCCGTGATCAGCCCGGCGCCGCCGCCCATCTCCGCTGCCATCCCGCTCGCTATCGGCACCAGCGCAGCGATCGTCCCGACACTCGACCCGAGTGCAAAGGAGATAAAACAGCTGACAACGAATAGCCCCACATACATGACCCTCGACGGCAACAGCGAGAGCAGCAGCCCCACTGTCGCATCGATAGCACCGATCGCCTGCGCGATGGAGGAGAATATCCCCGCAAGGATAAAGACCGAGATCATCAGCAGCACATTGCTGTCGCCTGCCCCGCGCGCAAACGTCTCCAGCCGCCTCTCCAGCGACAGTCCGTCCGGCAGCACCATCGCATAGATCGCCGTGAGACAAAAGGCTACCGTGATCGACACGGCATAGAAGTCTCTCAGCAGGATACTGGAGCTAAGGTAAAAGAGGAGGAAGAAAAGGAGCGGAGAGAGCGCCATCACTCCTCTGCGTGCGGACACCGCCTCTTGACGAGAGGGCTGTCGCTCCATATCAACCCTCTCTCTGATAATATTCTTATTCGGTATAATTCCCATTTCGCAGGCAAATATACCGCTTTTAATTATATTCTAAAAGTATTACACCACCACATAAGCCACACACAGATTCCAGAAGAACGGGGCCGTCCCCACAAGCCGACGTGCTCAAGCCCATACCGAAGAGATGTACGGAGTGCCCTAGAACAGACCGGCTAACAGCCTGTAGTGCTCAGGTAATTCTAATACCGGTAATAGGTGAGACTAATACCGGTATTAGTGTCGCCTATTACCGGTATTAGTGTGACGCGTGATGGGAGCGGGTGCTGAGGAGCCAAAAAAAGCGAGAGGAGCCGGTCCGGGGTCGGACAGCTCTTCTCGCTTGCTTATTATGTCGGCAGAGTATTTACTTCATCTTGCCGGTGACGATGGCAACGGTGTCGCGCGCGATGACCAGCTCCTCGTTGGTCGGCACGACGATCACCTTGACCTTACTATCCGGGGTAGTCAACATCGACCTATTTGCCTTGATATGTGGTAAATATATTGCGTGTTCCATCCTCATTGACATAGCACACAGTCCATCCTCGATCTCTTAACTTCTGTACCTGCGCCTTTGTCATACGATTGTCCACCTTAGGCATAGAAATATCAGCAACTCCAAAAGTATACTCAACTGCAACCTCTTGTCTTACATCTCGTAAACAATTAACCAATTCCTCCATCTCTTCATCCTTGATGTTGTTACCTTGAATGTACAAGCGTCTCAAACAAGGAGAATCTAGGGTTAGTCGTGTTAAATTATTGTGACCACAATGAACATCTTCAAGAAGCACTAGCCCTTTAAGGTTCAGATTGTTCATCTTATTCTTTTCACAATTTAGGTCTGTCAGTAAGTTGTTGAATGAGATATCAAGAGACGTTAAACCGTTGTCCTCACAATCCAGTCCCTCAAGCCGACCACATTGTGTTAGGTTAAGAGTCGAAATGCGATTTGAAGAGCAGACCAACACTCGAAGATAGGTATTTGAGGAGAGATCCAACTGCTCAAGCATATTATTTCTACAAATCAATCGAGTCATATAGGCATTCTTCGAAAGATCTAATTCTCTAATGTTGTTATGTGAGCAATTCAAATCCTCCAGCCCTCTCGCCTTTGACAAATTAAGCGCTTCTATTTTATTGTAAGAGCAGTCAAGATCAGAAAGACGAGCTGACTCTCCTATTTGTATCTTTGTAATTGAGAGATGGCTTAAATCAATGGATTTAAAATCACTCCATATCCTTATTTCATTACTCTCTAACAAACACACAATTTTGTCTGAAGTAGATTGCAACACTTTAGCTCCTTCAATGTCTAGGAGTTTACCATACCTACAGCCTAATTTAAAATTCTCTCCAACATTCATATCTGTTCGAATAATAATGTCGGGATCCGGTCTCTCTACTGAGACTATACAAGTATACGACAATTCACCCTCCGCTCGTAAGGTTGGGTCTGGGGATTGAGTAACAGCGACAAATTTTGGAACAGTAGCGGTAATCTCTGCCGTTCCTCCCCACACTCCGGTAACAAGACCAGATTCGTCAACTTTAGCGACCTTAGGATCGGAAGTACTCCACTTTATCTCAGGTCGGTCAAATCTCTCAAACTCAGGAGAGATCTGGCTCTTTAGCTGAAACGACTCACCGACCTTGATTGTCTTCTCTTTTACATCTAAGCTAAAAGAGTCAATCGGCACCATCATCTTCTCGACAGTAACCACACATGATGCCTTAACATTGCCGTAATGAGAGCTAGCATATATCTTTGTGGTTCCAACTGAGTTTCCTCGAACCTTCCCATTTCGATCCACATTAGCTATGTAGGGATTTTCTGTGCTCCACACGATATCTTGCCTGCTTGTTACCTCATCAGGAACGTCCTTAGTACAGACAACAGATGCCGTAATAGTAGCCTCTTCGCCCACCTTGATCTGCAATTCTGTCTTGTCTAGAGAGATACCAGTTATCTCACAATCTATTCTATTGTTGATTCCGTCAATATCAGAATCCGGCCCATCATTTTTCTTACAGCCGGTAACTAGCAGCAATCCTACCAGAACGATGATGAGAGAGCTCAGGACACTGATAGTACTACTCTTATAAGACAGTCCGGATCTAAAACAGTCGCTGGACTGAGGGTGGTTTGCTGTCATAACCAAACTTGAAAACTCTTTTTGAATCTGATTCTCCATTATGGGTAAACAATAATGTATACTGACTATTTGTTTTCCTACAAGAGATAAGCAAGAATAACAATCTTCTAAACCTCAGTCCCAAAGATACAAAATAAACAAACAACGTGAATCTAGTTGTTATGAAGATCCAAGGGTGTGCATTTGAGTGGTACAGAAACTATTCAACTCATTGTAAAGAGTGGAGTACGAAGCACCCCTTGTGGGCGCCCGCTTCATAGTTGTGAAGCTCAAATGCGTCACCTATGATATTCAACTATATCTGCAAGGTATTGTGAAATGGGTATATTTGTGTGTGTAGAAAGAGGGGGTGATGAGTCTATATACAATGCGATTTTGGAGGAAGTGACTAATAGCATAAAACAGACGGAAGGCAATCATATTCAATACTGACGATGGCAAAGCAAGAGCAACCCTCTAAGCTAAGGACGGCAACACCTTTCTGAAACAGAACTATAATGCAGAACTTTTGTCACCCCAGCACCCAATATGAGTATGCACATGTCCAACGTACCGAAGAGAGTGGAGATAACTAAGAACTCAGCACTTAAAGGTCGTTTAGCAACCTCCTCGGGCGACAAGTATCACAAGGTCACTCTCTATACAACTGATATAATGTCTCATAATATATACGTAAAAAAACGATCTGTTTTCCGGCAGAACAAGTTAACTAGACCATTAGTGATTATATGAAAAATTTGATCGATAAGATAATAGAAGATCTAGGGAATGACAAGCCAATCAAAGTCATATTGCTGAGATCTCAAATTTTGGCTTCAAAACTAGGTAATGATGAGTTTTCAAGTTGGATATCAAATGAGCAGAATGGTTATCCCAACGCTAAGAACATTCCTAGCTATAGAGTGTTGGATGCTTTTATCAAGGCAGACATATTTCTACCCTTCACGGGTTTATTACAAAACTATACGATTCCAAGAGGAATATTCGAGGAGGAGTATATAAACGAGAGTATGTCAAATGTACGTGTAACACAATCACTATCTGAGATAGAAGGGCTCTGCAAAGGAAATGAGAATAAAAACATCATCGTCAGTTGCCCAGCTTTTGTCTATCCTGAAGTTAATAAACATGTAAATGGGTGTGTGGAAAGGGTTTGGAGAGAGCTCCCAGGCACTTCATTTTTAGGAATTGTGGATTCATTCAAGTCCAAGCTTCTATCTTTCTTCATTGACTTAGATAAAAAGATTAACACGGGTGTTGACTTTTCAAAAATAGAAGGACAAAGAGAAATAGGTCAAATAATGAATACATATAATATCAATGCCATAGTAGCGAATACAGGTGAAGGATCAGTAAGTACTGGTGATATCTTAGATAGTCAGACCACGCAATACATCAGCGATATTGAGAAAAAAAGACAGCTTCAATATCTGATAGATGAGCTTAGGGAAGAAGCAAGCAAGATCACTAATCAGGATCTACTACTGACACTTGATGTCATATCTGAGGAGTGCAAAAAGCCTTCTTGGAGCAAGAGAGTCTTAAGAATGGCTTTTCAGGCAGTTCAAGGAATTGCCGTAGGGATTACGGCAAATCAAATAACTCCTATAGTGACACAGGCGTTAGCACTTCTGTGATTGCTTATAAAGGGTGCAGCCATATCACTTCAGTGTATTTGATTAGCTTAGTAAACATTGCTACCCGATAAAAGTTTATGGGACGGTATAGGTTAATTTTACCGGTATTAGTCTGAGGTCAGATGGGAGCTGCTCCGGAGTGGTCTCAAAAAAAAAAAAGCGAGAGGAGTCTGTCCCGGATGGGGGCAGACTCCTCTCGCTTGCTTGTTATGTCGGCAGGGATGACTTACTTCATCTTGCCGGTGACGATGGCGACGGTGTCGCGGGCGATGACCAGCTCCTCGTTGGTCGGCACGACGATCACCTTGACCTTACTATCCGGGGTGGAGATGACGGTCTCGGTGCCGTGGACCTTGGCATTGAGCTCCTTGTCGAGCTTGATGCCGCAGAACTCCATGCCGGAGCAGACGGTCTCGCGGGTGATGGCCTGATTCTCTCCCACACCGCCGGTGAAGATGATCGCATCGGCACCACCGAGCTCAGCGAGGTAGGCTCCGACGTACTTCTTGATGCGCTGATCGTACATCGCAAGGGCGAGGATGCAGTCCTTGTCGCCTGCAGCCACACCGGCCTCAATGTCGCGCATGTCGCTCGACTTGCCGGTGACGCCGAGGACGCCGGACTCCTTATTGAGCAGGTGGTCCATCTGGTCGGGGGTGAGTCCCTCCTTCTTCATAATGTAGAGGACAGCGGCCGGGTCGATGTCGCCGGAGCGGGTACCCATCATCAGCCCCTCCAGCGGGGTAAGTCCCATCGTGGTGTCGATGCACTTGCCATCCTTGACGGCGCAGATGGAGCCTCCGTTGCCGATGTGACAGGAGATAAGACGATTGTGGTCGGGGTCAAGCCCGAGGATCTCGCAGGTGCGGCGGCTGACGTAGCGGTGGCTGGTGCCGTGGAAGCCGTAGCGACGGATCTGGTACTCGTCGTAGAAGCGGCGAGGGATGGCGTACATGTAGGACTTCGCCGGCATCGTCTGGTGGAAGGAGGTGTCGAAGACCACCACCTGAGGAGCCTTCGGTAGGACCTGCGAGACAGCGGCGATGCCCTTGAGATTGGCAGGGTTGTGCAGCGGTCCGAGGGGGATGCACTTCTTGATCCCCTCTATCACCTCAGGGGTGACGAGACAGCTCTTCGTGAAGACGGAGCCACCATGCAGCACGCGGTGTCCGACAGCGCCGATCTCGTCGAGGCTGGAGATGCAGTGGTACTGCGGATCGGTCAGCTGCTTGAGGATCAGCTCGACAGCCTGGGTGTGGTCGCTGAAGTACTGCTCGATGGTATTGGACTTGCCGTCCGGGGTCTTGACCTTGAGGAACGACTCTTTGTCGCCGATGCGCTCCGCATTCCCCTTGATCATCACCTGCTCCGACTCGGTGTCGATGAGCTGAAACTTGGCAGACGAGCTGCCGCAATTGAGGACTAAAACCTTCATATCCTGATATTACTTCTGAGACTTACGATGAGCAGCCTGGAGGGCGGTGACAGCAGCGAGGTAGTAGATGTCCATGGGGGAGCATCCGCGGGAGAGGTCGTTGACGGCGCCGTCGAGACCCTGCAGGATCGGGCCGATGGCGGTGGCACCACCGATACGCTGTGCGATCTTGTAGGCGATGTTGCCCACCTGGAGGTCGGGGAAGACGAGGACATTGGCGTGACCGGCCACCTCACTACCGGGAGCCTTGAGCTCAGCGACGGTAGGATCAAGGGCGGCATCGATCTGGAGCTCGCCGTCGATCTTCAGCTCGGGAGCGATCTCGCGGGTGTACTCCATAGCCTCGACCATGAGGTCGACCTTCTCATCCTTGGCACTGCCCTTGGTGGAGAAGGAGGTGAAGGCGATCTTGGGATCCATACCGAGGACAGACTGTGCGGTCTCGGCAGAGGAGATGGCGATCTGAGCGAGCTGCTCCTTATTTGGGGAAATCATGACACCACAGTCGGCAAAGACGAAGAGTCCGTCGGAGCCGTACTTGGGCGTGATCTGCTCATTCATCTGGATGATGAAGCTGCCGCTCACGGCCTTGACGCCGGGGGCGGTGCGGAGGATCTGCAGCGCGGGGCGGATGGTGTCACCCGTGGAGTGGATCGCACCGGACACCTCGCCGTCGGCGTCGCCACTCTTGATCATCAGGCAGCCGAGGAAGAGCGGGTCCTCAGCCTTGGCGAGTGCCTCCTCGGGAGTCATGCCCTTATGCTTGCGGAGATCATAGAGGAGGTCGGCGTACTCCTGCTTCTTGGGGTTGCTTTTGGGGCAAACGATCTGAGCCTCATGGATGTGCTCCAGCCCGAGCTCCTCGGACTTCCTCCGGATCACCTCCGGGTCGCCGATCAGGATAGGCGTGAGGATCTTGTCCCGAAGGAGCATATCGACGCCCTTAAGCGTCCGCTCCTCCTCGCCCTCGGGGAAGACGATTGACGTAACATTTTTCTTTGCCTTCTCGGCAATAGACTCCAGTAGTTTCATAGATATGATGAACGTATTGATTGTAATGATTTTTTCTGTCTCGCTGGGCAAAAGTACCCATTTTTTACCACTTAGGGGCGGGGCGGAGGAGAGCGGCAAATCGGGTGTCTGGAAGTGTCGGGGTGAGCAGGGTGGGAGCGTCGGTGAGGGGAGCGTCGGCGAGGTAGAGGGGGAGGCCGGTGAGGCTCTGAGGGGAGGTGATCTCGTAGAGGTAGGTCTGGCCGCTTGGCTCGGCGTAGCGGCGCGACAGCTCGAGGGCAACGTGCCCCATCGTCCGCCGGAGATTGATCTCCACCGAGGGGGCGAGCCGTAAGTGGTCGCCATCCCTCCAGACCACGGTGTCGATGCCGAAGGGACCAGTGTAGCCGTGGAAGTCGTAGTCTCGGAGTCGCTCCAGCAGGTGCGCCACATACTCCTCGTGCGTGGGCGTGGTGGGCTGCCGAAAAAGTTGCTCCCGAACCACCTCCCGGGGGGCGACGAGGCTGGCGCCATAGCGACCCTGACCGGTGGTGAAGAGATGGACACCCAGGTACTCGATCCCGCCATCAGGGTGACGGACAAACTCGTACCCTCGGTCTGCCACCCGATCAAGCCACGGCTCCAGGTAGAGCTCCTGATGCCTCCGGAGCACCTCTTGGAGCTCCGGTATGGACTTAGGGAAGAAGACCCCACGACCGGAGCTGCTGAAGTCGAGCTTGGCGACCCAGCGTCCCTCCTTTGGCACTTCGCTCTCCTCCGAGATGCATCGAGGCGGCAACATAGGACCAAAGAGCGACGGCTCGTACAGCCTTTCCCACAACTCCAGTGACCGCTCCCGACTCGCGAGCCGGCGCATCACTTCCGTTTCATACCCGATACCGGGCACTTCAGGAGCCGCCCCCCACGGCATGATCCTGTCGTCCGACTCCGCCCGGTTGACCATTCGCTCTGTCCGAAGCTCCATAGGGAGGTCCTCCGGCACCAGCACCCCCTCACCCTCCGCAGCGTAGTAGATCGGCAGGGTGGCGAGATCATGCCGCAGCTGCCGGACAGGCTTCGTCGGCGTGTAGTGAGCCTGTCCCCGCTTGGCGGAGAGCTCGTACCCGGGATTGAAGTAGTGGAGGATCACTCTCTCGTGTAGTGATAGAGCCGGTGTCGGTCGCGTAGCAGGATGCGGTCAGGAGTCAGCGCGTTAAGCGACGGAGCCTTCACCCCCTCGCCGAGCGTCACATCCGGTACCTGCTCCACGTAGATCTCATCCCAGAAGTCCGCCTCCAGAAACGCCCTTAGCGTCTCTGCCCCTCCCTCGACGAGGAGGGAGGTGACACTCTCCATCAGGAGGTAGGACATACTCTCCGGCGAGACGCTGCGGAGCAGCTCCCAGCCGGGCTCCAGGTCAACCTCCTGCGAGGAGAGGAGAAAGCGCTTCGGCGAGTAGGGCGAGAGCGGCCAGTAGCGATTGGTGAGCGTCGACCGATCCAGCTCAAGGGTCCTCCTTCCCACCACAATCCCGCTGCAGCAACTCCGGAGCCGATGGACCAGCATCCGAGTATGAGGGGTGGAGAAGGCGACCGGGCGCTCATCCGGACTTTGCCGAAGCCGATCGAGGAAGTGATCCGCCGACTCCGCCCACTTCAGAATAATATATGGTCTTCCCTGCTCCTGATTGGTGAGAAAAACACGCGCCACCTGCCGGCACTGCTCCTCGAGGCAGCCGGCGGAGACCTCTACACCGGACTGGCGCAGGAGACTGATCCCGCGTCCGGAGACGAGTGGATTGGGATCAAGGCAGCCGACGACCACCCGCCGGATGCCCCTCGAGATCAGCATACGGGCGCAGGAGGGGGTCCGTCCCTGATGAGAGCAGGGCTCGAGAGTGACGTAGAGCGTGCTGTCGGGGATCTTCGACTCGTCCTCGGGCGCCACCGATGCGAGACAATTCACCTCCGCATGCCCCTCTCCACACCGCTGATGATACCCCTCACCGATGATCCGATCCTGCCAGACCAGCACCGCCCCGACCCGGGGATTGGGGCAGACAGCCTGTAGCTCAGCACGGCGGGCGAGGTCGACGGCTCGCCACATGTATCTCTCGTCGTCACTTGTCATTGTTTATGGAAAATGCTTGTATCTTTGCTACATATGGATATCCAGGGCTATTGTCGTCATACCGCAGAGCGCCTCGCCGGCTATTATACCGACCGGCGGGAGGCTGCCGGACTCTCCCGCCGTCTCCTCGAGGAGGTGACGGGGAGGGGCTACCCTGAGATGATCCTCTCCGACTACAAACTTACGAAAAAGGAGACCGAGACCCTCACGGACTACACCGATCGGCTCATAGAGCACGAGCCACTGCAGTACATCCTCGGTCGTGCCGACTTCGGGGAGCTGACCCTTGCGACCGCCCCCGGAGTACTCATTCCCCGCCCGGAGACGGCACTCCTCTGCGACCTCATCGACCAACGAGGCTGGCTCGTAGGTGATGAGCGGGTGGCAGACCTCGGCACCGGCACCGGTGCCATCGCCCTTCTCCTTGCCCACCGCCACCCTGAGATCCGTGTCACCGCCATAGACGTCAGCTCGGATGCCGTCCGACTGGCGCGGCAAAATGCGGAGACCCTCGGGCTATCCGACCGGGTGTCCGTCCTCAGGGCAGACCTGCTCCTCGACACCTTTATCCTTCCCCACCCTGTCGACCTTGTGGTGAGCAACCCTCCCTACATCCTCGATCGGGAGCGTCAGGAGATGGCGCCACACGTGACGGAACGAGAGCCGGCGGAGGCACTCTTCGTCCCGGATGAGGAGCCGGCACTCTTCTACGAGGCGATCCTCGATCGCTGTCCTGCACCCCGATATGCGCTAGAGATCAACCCTCTCGCTGCCGACCGACTATGGCACCTATTCGTCGAGAGAGAGTATGATGTCACCTTTGCTCCCGGCTTTCGTGGGGAGCGACGATTCCTACTTGCGGAGAAGTGATGATCGAGGAGAAGGAGTACAAGAGACTACTGACCAAGGCGGGAGCCTACTGCGCCAAGGCAGAGAGGTCGGCGAAGGAGGTGACCGACAAGCTCTACAAGTGGTCTCTCGAGCCCATCGCCGCAGAGGACGTGGAGCGGATCCTGGAGTGGCTCAGGACGAATCACTTCATCGACGAGGAGCGATATGTGCGGCACTTCGTGGCGGACAAAACGGAGTTTCTCGGCAAGGGACCCTTTATGCTAAGACGGGAACTGCGGCTCAAGGGGGTCTCCGATGAGGCGATAGAGCGCGAACTGGCGACGATCCCTGACGCCAAGTGGATCGAGCTCCTTGAGTGCTACCTGGCACCCAAGCTGGAGCGGTACCGCAAGAAGGCGAAGTCCGCCTACGACCTGCGTCGGCGACTCATGACCGCAGCTTACGGGCGAGGCTACCCCTCTGAGATCGCCGAGGAGGTGCTGCGGGAGATGGACCTCACGGTGGAGGGCGGGGATGAGGACGAGGAGCGATGGTACGAGTAGCAGAGTGGCTCAGCGTAGCGGCGAGCGAGCTGAGCAGCACGCTCTTCCCTCACTACTGTCTCGTCTGTGGTGAGCGGCTATCCGCTGACCGACTTATGATCTGTCCTTCCTGTCTCGACCTCCTGCCCCGCTATCCCGGATCCGAAGCACTCTACGAGGCCGAGAAGCGACTGGAGGGGCATGCCCCCTTCACCGAGTACCGGAGCGACCTAGGCTTTACGCACCACAACCCTGTGCGAGACCTTATCCATACGATTAAGTACGAGGATCATCCCGAGTTGGGAGAGCGACTCACTCGGCTCTATGCCCCTGAGCACCTCAGGGCGGGACACTTTGCCGATATAGGGGTGGCGGTACCAGTTCCGCTCACCCCCTCCCGTCTCCGCCGGAGGGGATACAATCAGTCGACCTACATCGCCCGCGGACTGACGGGTGTCCTCGGCATCCCGCTCGATGAGACGCTCCTCGCCCGTCGGGACAGCCACGGTACCCAGACCCATCGAGGGCGAGAGTCTCGATGGGAGTCGATGAAAAAGGCATTCTATGCTCCTCACCCCGACCTCGTCTCCCGCCGAAGGGTGCTGATCATCGACGACGTGCTGACGACCGGCTCAACCCTTACCGCCTGCGCCCTCGCACTGATGGCAGCAGGCGCTGAGAGCGTCTCCTACTATACCCTCGCTTGCGGCAAGATGGCATGATGGACGAGCAAAAACTACCTGAACTGGTGGAGGACTTCCGGGAGTACCTCACCCTGGGCCGAAACCTCAGTCCCAATACGATCAAGAGCTACACCTTTGACCTCAAGCACCTCTACGAGTACGCCTCCGACCAGGGGCTGGAGGTGCTGAAGCTCACCTACCCCGACCTGGAGCACTTCCTCGCCTACCTCGCAGACCTGGGACTCGACACCCGGAGCATGGCGCGGGTGGTGAGCGGGGTGAGAGCCTTCTACCGGTATCTCTTCGTCGAGGAGATCATAGAGAGCAACCCCACAGATCTGCTGGAGGCGCCGCGCATCGGACGGCGTCTGCCGGAGGTGCTGACGGTGGAGGAGATCGACCGGATCATCGACAGCATCGACCTGA
>OJKZ01000201.1_pt1 | contig 26386 bp, 24 predicted proteins | sample 1596791 | NCBI WGS metagenome assembly OJKZ01 (sample SAMEA3904677, study PRJEB24821) | metagenome | biome: Builtin; feature: hospital; material: surface | place: USA | collected 2013-06-04 | reverse complement strand
GGGGCTGCGCAGAAAGTGGTGGGGGGCAAGCGAGCAGCCGGCCGCCGAGGCATCCGCGAGCAGCTGGGAAAAGCACGGGTCCTGGTAGGTGCCGTCGGTGGTGCGCAGGATCGCGAAGTCGAAGCCGGAAAAATCAAGCCCGGCCTGGTACTCGGAGCAGTCGACGCCCAGCCTCACCGCTTAGAAAACCCCATCCGCGGAGTAAACGACGCCGGGTGCCTGCGCTGCGCTGCCGCATCCGCAATCACCAGGCGCCACTTCGGGTCCGTGACCGGCATGCGCGAGATGGGGAACCAGCCGACCTCGACCGACTCGTCGTCGCCCACCACCGGTTCCGCGGCCGGGTCGACTGGATCCAAGCGCAGCTGCACCGACATGTAGCTGGCCTGATCGCCGTTGGCGTGCACGACCGGGCCGTGCGCACCGGCGCCCAAGAGCGCTGCGGGCGTGGCCTCGATGCCGGTCTCCTCGCGCACCTCGCGCACCGCCGCGTCGTGCGGCTGCTCGCCGGGGTCCGCGATGCCGGTGATCGGGGTCCACTCGCCGTTGTCGGCGCGCCGCACGAGCAGGACCTCGGGCACGGCCCAGGCGGACTGGTCAGCGGAGTCGCGCAGGACGATCGCGGCGACCGCCGGCAGCCAGAGCGGGTCATGTCCGATCTTTTCGCGGATCTGCACGATGAATTCCGGAATTGGCACAGTCAAATCCTTTCGCGTCTGTGTGGGTTTTAAGTCTACGTCGGCTAGGCTAAGCGGCGATGCAGACCCTGAAGCGAGTACCCAAAGCAGCGTTTATCGCCGGCTACGGCGCGCTGCTCATCGCGCTCGTGGTCATGGTCGCGGCACTTGCCAGCTACCGCCAGTCCGCCGACGCCAACGCGCCCGCCGCGCCGGTGAAGGCGTGGAACCCGGCGCCGGCCGATGCCGCGAACGTCGCCGCCAGCATCCGGTCCGGGGTGATCGCCGATGCGCGCGTGGCCACCACTGCCACCGGGGTCGCCGTCCAGGGCACGCTTCACGACGCCGCGTTTACCGACCCCGACGCCGCCGGCCACATCTCCCGCCTGCTGGAGCAAAACTGCCTCGACACGCTCACACTGCGCACGACCGACAACATGCGCTTCGAGCTGCTCGGCTTCTGCTTTTCCACCGTGCCGCCGCAAACGCTCAACGAGCTCATCCATTTCGGCGCAGACCACGGCGCGGAATCGGTGACCGTGACGAATAACCTGGAGAAATCCGGCGGCAGGCTCGCGACGCTGACATGGCTCGACGCGGACGCAGAGAGCCTGCGCCCCGCCTGGGAGGAGTTCGGGCTGCGCCCCTACCTGGATGGGGCGACGTTTGAGGCCTACACGCCCGAGGAGCTGACCATCATGGAGGCGCGCCCCTCACGCCCGCACACCTTCAAGCACGAACCGACAGGCGCGGCGCTGCGTGAAAAGTGGGGCCTGTAGCGCTTACCAGGTCTGGTGTTCCCAGACCGCGTCGGGGACGACGTGGTTGATCACCGTCATGAGTTGCTCGACGTTGGAGTAGGACATGAGCTTGGGGTCCTCCATCCCCTCCCAGCAGTCCTCCTCGCTGCGGCCGGCTTCGGTGCCGGAGACCACGCCGATGATCACGGCGCGGCCGTGGACCTCGGTGAAGACGGGCCCGCCGGAGTCGCCGGCCGCGGCGCACACGCTGGCGATGTCGCCGAAGGTTTCGCGGTCCTCGTCGGCACCCGCGTTGACGATCTGCACCCGCTGGGTGTCCACGAACTCGCCGCAGGTGTAGCCGGTGGTCGCGCCCGTTTTGCAGACGCGTTCGACGGGCGGGATGTGCTCGGCAACCCCAGTGGGGATCGGGTCGCCGATGACCTCCATGTAGCGCTCCGGGTCGGTGATCTTGATGATGCCGACGTCGATCCCGTCCGCCTCCGACCCGTCGCCGCTGTAGAGCCCGGAGTAGATGAAATGCCCGACCTCGCGGGCGTAGTCGAAGGCGTGCGTGGCATTCGTCGGCCACACGAAGTCACCTACGCGCCCGCAGTGCCCGGCCGTCACGGCGTAGTGCTGGCCGGCGGCGTCGGTAAAGCTCAGCGCTGTCGTGCACGACTGGGCGGTGAAGCTCTCCCCCGGCGCGGGCTTGTGGTCGGTGGACTGGATGCGCGTGCCGGGTGCCCACAGGGCAAAAGCGGGCACGCGGACCTGGTTTTCCGTCGCTACCGCGTCCTGTTCGCGCGGGGTCTGCACTGACTCGCGGGCATCTTGCTCGGCGCTGTTCGGCGCGGGCGTCTGCGGGGTTTGCAGCCCCAACCACACCACGGCGGCGACAAGCAGCGCGGTGGCGATGATACACAGCGCCCACGCGGCGTTGTGGCTGCGCGCAGGAGGCTGCACGGGCGTCGGAAAGGCCCACTGCTCGCCGTGGGCGGGTTGGTACTTGCGGGCCTCGTTGCCGCCCGGGGTATAGCCGCCGGCCGGGTAGTGCGTCCCGGGTGTTCTCGGGTCAGTCACGCTGCTCCGAGTCGGTCCCCTCCTCGCCCTTGGTGGCTTCTTCGGCCTGGATCTTGATATCACGCAGGAACTTCTCCGGGTCGAACTCGGTGAAGTAGTCGGGTCCTGCGAACTGTTCCTGTGCCATTGGGCGCTCCTTTACTTCTCTGCGTCGTCTGCGGCGTTGTCCGCAATGTACTGCTTGACCCGCTCCGCATCGTTGGGCAGGTCGGTGACGTGGCGCGCGCCGTCCATGATGTGGGCGAAGCGCTCCGGCACCTCCGGCTCGCGCCCGGTTGCTTCGACGATGGTGTCGGCGAATTTCACCGGCAGCGCCGTTTCCAGCACCACGATGCGTGTGTCCACCTCGTCTGCCAGGCCGCGGGCGACGTGGATGCCGTCGGCGGTGTGCGGGTCGACCATCACCCCATGTTCCTGGAACGTCTGCTTGATGGTGGCCAGCCGGTCGGCGTGCGTGGACGAGCCGGAGGCAAAACCAAACTCGTTGCGGATGCGCTCGAGCACCTGCGCACCGCCCATCTCGTCTACGCCGAAGCCGCCTTCTTTGACCTTGGTGCCGAAGAGGTCGGCGGTGGTGGCGGCGTCGCGCGAGAGGGCGTCGAAAAGCATGCGCTCGAAGTTGGAGGCCTTAGAGATATCCATCGACGGCGAGGAAGTCGCCTGGGTCTCGGCCGCGGAGCGCGGGCGGTAGTTGCCGGTGCGGAAGAACTCGTCGAGCACGTCGTTTTCGTTCGTCGCCACGATGAGGCGGTCGATGGGCAGGCCCATCTGCTTGACGACGTGACCTGCACACACATCACCGAAATTGCCCGTCGGCACCGAAAACGAGATGCGCTCGTCGTTCGAGGTGGTCACGCGCAGGTAGGTGGAGATGTAGTAGACGGTCTGCGCGAGCAGGCGCGCCCAGTTGATCGAGTTGACCGCGCCGATCGAGTACTTCGCCTTGAAGGCGGCATCCGAGTTGACCTCTTTCACCACGTCCTGGCAGTCGTCGAAGACGCCGTCGAGGGCGATGTTGAAGATGTTCGGGTCGTCCAGGCCGAACATCTGCGCCTGCTGGAAGGGCGTCATGCGGCCGGCCGGGGTGAGCATGAACACGCGGATGCCCTCGCGGCCGCGCATCGCGTACTCGGCGGACGAGCCGGTATCGCCCGAGGTCGCGCCCAGGATGGTGAGCGTTTCGCCGCGACGGGCCAGCTCGTACTCGAAGAGCTCGCCGAGCAGCTGCATCGCCATGTCCTTAAACGCCGCGGTCGGGCCCTCCGACAGGTGCGCAATCGAGAGCTTCTCGTCCAGCTCGGTCACCGGCACGATGTCCGGGTGCGCAAACTTCGGGGTGTGGTAGGCCTTGGCGGTGAGTTCTTCGATCGCGGAGGCCGGAATGTCGTCCACGAAAAGCTTGACTACCTCGGCGGCTAGGGCGGCATAGCCCTTGTCGCGCAAGAGGGTGCGCCACTCGTCGAGAAGCGCAGGCGAAAGCTGCGGGTAGGTGGCGGGCATGAACAAGCCGCCGTCGGCGCTTAAGCCCCCGAGCAGAATGTCGGTGAACTTGTGCGGGGCGGCGGTCTGGTCGCGAGTCGAAATGTAATCCACGGCCGTCAAGCTTACGGGACGCACCCCCGTGGCGGGTTGAAAGCGTGAATGTTAGTGTGCGGCGCATGAAAAAAACTACGGTGTCGTATCACCCGCGCGAACAGGTCACACGCACCGCGCTCGCCGTCTGGTGGGGCGCGGTCGCCGTCTATATCGTGGCGATCTTCGGCCGGACCTCCTTCGGCGTGGCCAGCATGGACGCGATGGCGCGCTTCGAGGTCAGCGCCTCTCAGATCGCCGTGTTCACCGCGGTCCAGGTCGGCGTCTACGCCGCCGCCCAGGTGCCCACGGGCCTGGCCATCGACCGCTTCGGCCCGCGGTTCATGCTGGTCTCCGGCGCCGTCGTGATGGCCGCGGGCCAGATCGCGCTGGGGCTGACCACAAGTTACGGCCTCGCGCTCGCCGCCCGCGCGCTGATCGGGCTTGGCGACGCCACCGCGTTCCTCTCCGTCATGCGCATCCTCCCCTACTGGTTCCCGCCGAGAAAGACGCCGCTGTATACGCAGCTGACCGGCGCGCTCGGCCAGCTGGGCCAGTTCCTCTCCGCGGTGCCCTTCCTCGCGCTGCTCGGCGCGCGCGGCTGGACGGTTGCGTTCGTCTCGCTGGGCGCGCTCGGACTCATCTTCGCGCTTGTTGCCGCGCTGGTGGTGTCCGACTCCCCAGAGTGGTCGGCGATGACGCGCGAGCAGCGTCGAGAAGTGTACGCGCAGAAGCGGGCGCAGCGCGTGCCGCTGGCGTTTACGCTGCGCACCGTAGTGCGCTCCCCTATCGCGTGGGAGGCGTTTTTCATCCACGGCTGGGTCATCTTCTGGATGTTTTCCTTCTCCCTGCTGTGGGGCGTGCCGCTGATGACGCAGGGCATGGGGCTTTCTGAGGCGCAGGCAGGCACCGCCCTGATCCTGTTTAGTGTGGGCAACGTGATTGCCGCGCCGATTATGGGCGTGGTCTCTGCCAGGCTCGGCGTGCGCCGGGATCTTGCCTCGCTGTGGATCGGTGCAATCGTCCCCATCGCCTTCGCGGTGCTCTTCGCTTCCCCCGAGCCGCGTGGTTTCGGCGCGGCACTGGTGGTGACCTCGCTGCTCGGCCTGTGCATGCCCGCGGGCAACTTTGGCTTCGATACGCTGCGCGAGTACTTGCCTGCCGAGATGGTGGCCACCGGCACGGGCTTGGCCAACATGGGCGGATTTCTCGCCTGCATGATCGGCTCGCAGCTGGTCGGGGTGCTGCTCGACTGGTCAGCGGGCGGCGCGGAGTTCACGTGGCACGACTTCCGTATCGCCTGGCTGGCGTTTTTCGGCACGGCGGCTGTGTGTCTTATCGGTTTGCTCGTCTCGCGCAGGAAGGCAAAGCGGATTACCCGCCACGTGCCGATCGTCAGCCGCACATAAATGCGCATACCGCACAGCCGAGGATTACCATAGGTTGCCATGGCAAATGTTCACCCTCGAGAGCAGCTCACTTCCAAGGCACTTTTCGTGTGGCTCGGCGCAGTCACGGTCTATGCCATCGCGATTTTAGGGCGCACGTCCTTCGGCGTGGCCAGCGTGGCGGCAATTGACAGGTTCGAGGTGGACGCTTCCCGCATCGCGGTGTTTACTGCGGTCCAGGTCGGGGTGTACGCGGCAGCGCAGATCCCGACCGGGTTGCTCATTGACAAGCTCGGTCCCCGCTTCATGCTCGTCGCCGGCGCGGTGATCATGGCGGTCGGACAGATCGCGCTCGGCCTGACCACCAGCTACGGGGTCGCGCTCGCCGCCCGCGTGCTCATCGGCGCGGGCGACGCCACCGCATTTTTGTCCGCGATGCGCATCTTGCCCTACTGGTTCCCGCCGCGGAAGACACCGCTATTTACCCAACTGACCGCGGCGCTGGGCCAGCTCGGCCAGTTCCTGTCCGCCGTGCCTTTCCTCGCGCTGCTCGGCGCGCGCGGGTGGACGGTCGCGTTCGTCTCCCTCGGTGTGCTCGGCCTGCTCGTGGCAATCCTCGCCGCGATCGCGGTGGCGGACACGCCCGAATGGGCGGAGATGACGCCCGGCCAGCGCCGCGAGATCAAGCAGCAGAAGCAGGAGTCCTCCCCCGCCATGCCACTGTCGCAAATCTTGGGCACAGTGCTGCGCTCGCCGGTGGCCTGGGAGGCGTTTTTCATCCACGGCTGGGTCATCTTCTGGATGTTCTCTTTCTCCCTGTTGTGGGGCCTGCCGCTGATGACGCTCGGCATGGGTCTTTCCGAAGCCCAGGCCGGCACGGTGCTGATCGTCTTTACCGCCGTCAACATCGTTGCTGCCCCGGTGATCGGCGCGCTGTCTGCCCGGATGGGTTCGCAGCGCGACCTTGCCGCGCTCGTCTTGGGCGCGGTCGCACCGGTGGTGTGGCTGGTGTTTTTCGCCTCCGAGACGCCGCGCGGGTTCGGCGCGATCCTCGCGGTCGTCGTGCTCATGGGCGTGTGCATGCCGACCGCCAACTTCGGCTTCGACGCGGTACGCGAGCAGCTGCCCGCAAGTATCGTCGCCACCGGCACGGGCCTGGGGAACATGGGCGGGTTCGTCTCCTGCATGATCGCCGCGCAAGCCGTGGGTGTGCTGCTGGACCACTCGGCGCACGGCCAGACCTACCAATGGGCCGATTTCCAGGACGCTTGGCTCGCCTTCTACGTCACGGCGGCGGTGCTGCTTGTGGGCCTGCTCGTATCGCGTCGAAAAGCGAAGCGGATTGATAGCCCGAGCGTGAAGATCGTTAGCGCGGAGGCTCCTGACGCCCGGTAAGGATGTCCACTACCGAGCGAATCGCCGCGTCCCCCAGCTGCGGCAGCTGTGTCTCCGTCCGCGTGGTGGTGGCGCGGCGGGTGTCGGGCTCGACCTCGAGCGTAAGCGTCGTGTCCTCGAGCTCAAGCCGGGCATGCTTATCGACGCCCGCCACACGCGCCCCCTCCACCAGCGCCACCAAGTCCGCAAACGTCGCATCATTTAAATCGATTGAAAAGTGCACAGCCATGTCCCCCACTCTAGGCTCAATCGAACTCGCGGGTGGGCGGTTCTCCCCAGAACACCTCCTCGATGACCTGGTGCGCCCGACGGGTGATGCGCAGGTAGTCCTCTAAGAACTGCTGCTGCTGGTCCGGGTCGTAGCCGGCGGAGCCCGCCACCTGCGCGAGCTGCGGGCCCGGCGCGGGCAGCTGGTCGGTGCGCTTGCCCGAGACCAGCACGAGCGCGCTGCGGGCACGCGTGGCCGTGAGCCACGCGGTGCGCAAGATCTCCGCCTGCTCTGCGGGCAGGACGGCCGGGTCGTCAAGCTCGGCGAGGAAATCCAGCGCGTCCAGGGTGGAGGTGGTGTGCAGGCCCTCGTGTTTGTGGGCGTGCATCATGGTGAGCAGTTGGACGGTCCACTCGACGTCGGCGAGCGCGCCGCGGCCCAGCTTGGTGTGGGTGGCGCGGTCCGCGCCGCGCGGGAGGCGCTCGTTGTCCACGCGGGCCTTGATGCGGCGGATCTCGCGGATGTCGGCCCGGCTCGCCCCGCCCGAGGGGTAGCGGAACTGGTCAATCATGTGGAGGAAGGCCTCGCCGGTTGCCACGTGTCCCGCGACCACGGTGGCGCGCTGTAAGGCTTGCTTCTCCCAGACCTCGCCCCACTGGCTGTAGTAGCGCTCGTAGGAGGCGATCGTGCGTGCCACCGCCCCGGAGCGGCCCTCGGGCCGCAGGCCGAGGTCGACTTCCAGCGGCGGGTCGTCGGAAGGCTTGGCCAGGCGCTTGCGCAGCTGGTCCACGATGCGCGCGGCCCAGGCGGTGGCATCGGATTCCGAGGTCTCCCCCACCGGCTCGGCCACCACCATCACGTCGGCGTCGGAGCCGTAGCCCAGCTCCGCCCCGCCGAGACGGCCCATGCCAATAAAGGCGATGCGGGCGGGCTGCTCGGCAAGGCCCTGCGCCAACAGGTCGGCGTGGATCTCGGACTCGAGCGCGGCCTGCAGCACCGCCTCCCACACGATGGTCAGCTCGGTGCAGACCTGGCGCACGTCCATCATGCCCAACAGGTCGGCCGAGGCGATGCGCGCCAGCTCCGCGCGGCGCAGCGAACGCGCCACCGCCACCGCTTTGTCCGGGTTTTCGCGGTGCCGGTTGGCCGAATTAATGATGGCCTTGTGCACCTGGTCGGGCGCGGGCTCTAACAGGCGCGGGCCGCTGGAGCCGTCGCCAAGCAGCTTGACCACCTCGGGCGCGGAGATGATGAGGTCGGAGGTGTACGGCGAGTTGCCGAGGATGTGCATAAGGCGCATGCCGACCACGCCCTCATCGCGAAGCATGCGCAGGAACCAGCTGCGGTCGAGCGCGGCGTCGGAAAGCTTGCGGTAGTTGAGCAGGCCCGCGCCGGGGTCGGCGGTGCTGGCGAGCCAGTGCATGAGCGTGGGCAGGAGGATCGCCTGCAGCTTCGCCTTGCGCGAGGTGCCCTTGACCAGGGCGTTGAGGTGGTCGTAGGCGCGCGCCGGGTGGCGGTAGCCGAGCGCGGCGAGCTGCGCTTTGACGGCGTCTGCGGAAAAGGTGGCCTCGCCGATGGACAGGTCGACTACGGCTTCGAGCAGCGGGCGGTAGAAGAGGCGCTCGTGCAGGTTGGCCACCACGCGGCGCAGCTGGGTCAAGGCTCGCTGCATTTCCTCGACGGCGGTATGGCGCGCGGTGGCCTGAAAGCCGGCCGTGCGCGCGAGCCAGCGCAGCCGCTTCTCATCGTCGGCGGCGGGCAGCTGGTGGGTGCGCTTGAAGCGCTGCAGCTGGAGGCGGTGCTCGAGCAGGCGGAGGAACTCGTAGGCGCGGATGAGTTTGTCGGTGTCCTCGCGGCCGACGTAGCCGCCGACCATGAGCGAGTTGAGCGCCTCGACCGTGTTCGGCTCGCGCAGGCTCTCGTCGATACGGCCGTGGACGAGCTGCAAGAGTTGGACGGCGAACTCCACATCGCGCAGGCCGCCTTCGCCGAGTTTGAGCTCGCGCTGGCGCAGCGACTCGGGCACGTTGGCGAGCACGCGCCGGCGCATCGCCTGCACGTCTTCGACGAAGGATTCGCGCTGGGAGGCCTCCCACACCAAGGGCGCAAGCTTTTCGACGTAGCGCTTACCCAGCGAGACCGCACCGGTCAGCGGCCGGGCCTTGAGCAGCGCCTGGAACTCCCAGGTCTCCGCCCAGCGCTTGTAGTAGGTCACGTGGCTGTCCAGCGTGCGCACGAGCGCGCCGGCCTTGCCCTCGGGGCGCAGGTTCGCGTCGACCTCGAAGAAGCAGGCGGTGCCCAGCTGCATGAACTCGCTAGCGGTGTGGGTCGCTTTCGCGGTGGCTTCTTCAGCGACGAAGATGACGTCCACGTCCGAGATGTAGTTCAGCTCGCGGGCGCCGCACTTGCCCATGGCCACCACCGCGAGCGCGGTGTCCGGGTTGTCGTCGCCGTAGACCTGGCGGATGGCGACGGCGAGGGCGGCGGTTAAGGCGGCGTCGGCAAGCGCGGTGAGCAGCGCGGTCGTGCGCTGGTACCCCACGGGCGTGGCGCCGCCGTGGCCCTTGAGCGGGGTGAACGTGCCCGCGAGGTCGGCGGCGGCAATCCGCATCATGAGCGTGCGGTAGGTCTCGCGCAGCGCATCTTTGGCGGCGTGCTTGTCGGAAAAGCGTGCGCTGGCGCGGTAGGTCGCCTCGTCGACGTGCTCGGCCTCGACGGCGGAAAGCATCGCCTCGCGCATCTCCTCCTCGGTCGGTAGCGGGGCGGCGAGCTCGCGCCACAGGTGCGGATTCGCCACGAGGTGGTCCGAGAGCGCCGTCGAGCCGCCGAGTAGCGCGAAGAAGCGGGTACAGAACTCCGGGTCCGCGGCGAGCGCCGAGCGGACTTCATCCCATTCCGAAGACAGTGCGCCGGCGAAGCGGTGTGCGGTGTTGAGAGCGAGGTCGGGATCGCCGGCGCCGGCAAGGGTCCAGAGCAGTGCGGCGTCGTCAAGCGAAAGCTCCTCAATGTCTTGCGCGGCGCGCGGCGAGGTGAGCCCAAGTTTTGCCGGGGTGGGAAGCGTCATTACAGGTCCATCCCGCTATCGAGCTCCCAGGGCGTGACCTGACTGGTGTAATCGTGCCACTCGTCCCACTTGGCGCGCAGGAAGTACTCGAAGACCTGCTCGCCGAGCACCTCGGCCATGAACTCGGACTGCTCCAGGTAGCGCAGCGCCTGGTCGAGCGAGTTGGGCAGGTCGCGGTACCCCATGGCGCGGCGCTCGCGGCGGGTGAGCGCAAAGACGTCGTCGCGGGCCGGCTCGTCGAGCTCGTAGCCCTCAGAAATCCCGCGCAGGCCGGCGGCAAGCACTGCGGCATAGGCCAGGTAGGGGTTGGCCGCCGAGTCGAGCGAGCGGACCTCGATGCGGCGCGACTCCGCCTTGTGCAGCCGGTAGGTGGGCACGCGCACCATCGCAGACCGGTTCGACACGCCCCAGGTCGCGGCCGTGGGCGCCTCGGAGCCGAACTGGAGGCGTTTGTACGAGTTGACGTACTGGTTAGTCAGCGCGGAAATCTCGTTGGCGTGCTCGATGATGCCGGCGATGAACTGGCGGCCGGTGCGCGACAGGCTGATCTCATCGTCCGGGTCGTGGAAGGCGTTCTCGTCGCCCTCGAACAGTGAGAAGTGCGTGTGCATCGCCGAGCCGTCCTTGTGCGGAAACGGCTTCGGCATAAAGGTGGCGTGCACGCCGTTGGCCTCGGCGACCGTTTTCACGATGTAGCGGAAGGTCAGCACGTTGTCGGCCATGGTCAGCGCATCGGTGTGGCGGAGGTCGATCTCCTGCTGGCCGGCGCTGGCCTCGTGGTGGGAAAACTCGGTGACAATGCCCATGTACTCCAATGCGGCGATCGCCTGGCGGCGCAGCTTCGGAGCCTCGTTGCGTTTGGCCTGGTCGAAGTAGCCGCCCAAGTCGGCGGGCTGGGGGCGCTCGCCGGGTTCGAAGGGTTTGACCACGTAGAACTCAATTTCGGGGCTGGCCATGAACTCAAAGCCCATGTCGCGGGCGTGCTCGATCTGGCGCCGCAGCACCTGGCGCGGGTCGCTGTAGAGCGGCTCGCCGTCGGGCATGGTGATGTCGCAGAACATGCGCCCGGTCTGCAGCCCGGAATCCTCGTCGAAGGGCAGCGCCTGGTAGGTCGACGGGTCCGGTTTCAGCAGGGTGTCGGATTCGGAGATGCGGGTAAAGCCCTCGATGGAGGAGCCGTCGAAGCCCGCGCCCTCCTCGAAGGCGGATTCCAGCTCGGCGGGCGACATCATCACGGTCTTCAGCGAACCGAAGATGTCAGTGAACCACAGCCTTAAAAACGCGATGTCCTGCTGTTCGACTTTGCGCAGCACATCTTCCTGTTGAGTGTTCATACTCCCACTGTAGCGGCGCTAGGCTTGGGTTTGAGTCGATGTGAGGAGAGGAATTATGCCGCAGGAAGTTTTGGAAATTGAGGTCAAGCTCGCCGTGGACGAGGGGGTCAAACCGCCGGGGCCCTCGCTTGTCGACGCCACGTTGTCGATTACCTCCACCACCACCCACAACCTCTCCGCCACCTATTTCGACACCGAAGACCTCCGGCTCACGCGCGCGAAGACCGTCCTGCGGCGGCGAACCGGCGGCACGGACGACGGCTGGCACGTCAAGCTCCCGGGTGAGGGTGGCGCGCGCCGCGAGCTGCAGGTGCCGCTTGCCGACGCCCCCGGCGAGGAGGTCCCGACCGAACTGCGCGAGGCAGTCGCGGAAATCGTCGGCGATGCGCCCTTAGTCCCGGTCGCGCGGGTGGACAACCGGCGCGTGGAGTCCGTCCTGGGCCGCGAGAGCACCGCGTACGCCGAGTTCTGCGACGACCACGTCACCTCCGAGTCCTACCTGCCCGGCGGACAGACGCAGTCCTGGCGCGAGTGGGAGTTGGAGCTCAGCGAGGATCTCGCCGGCACCGAGGCCGGCGAGAAGCTACTGCGCAACGCCACCGAGGCCATGCTGGCGGCGGGCGCGCGCCCAGCAGACGCGCCGTCGAAACTGGTCAAGGCCTTAGGCGACAGCATGCCGGCCGGGCCGGTCGGGCCCGTTGATGCGTCGCTTCGCGAGACGCGAGACAGGATCGTCGACTACGCCCCGCGCGTGCGCGCCGACGAGTACGACTCCGTCCACCAGATGCGCGTGGCCACCCGCACAATGCGCTCTTTGCTGGAAACCTTCGAGGGCGCCTACAACGGCACCGATGTCGCCCACCTGGAGGCCGAGCTCAAGCACACTGCTGCGGTGCTTGGTAGCGCGCGCGACGCAGAAGTTGTCGAGCAGCGCATCCACGACCTGGTTGCTACCGACGAGACCGGCACCATCGATGCCGCCACCGTAGTACACCTCAACCGCGACATTCGCGAGGTCTACGAGGTAGCGCACGCCGACATTGTGCAGATGCTGGACTCGGAGCGGTTCGCTGAGTTGCTGGTGGACGTCGATAAGCTGCAGCCGGCCGGCAAGCAAAGCGACGCTGAGCTCTACGCGCAGCTGCGCCGCGCCTACAAGAAGCTGAGGAAGCGCGACGCGAAGATGGAAAAGCACGCCGACGACGCCTCGCTGCCGCTGGCCGAGCGCGAGGCGTACGTGCACGCTGTGCGCAAGGCGGCGAAGAAGCTGCGCTACGCCGCCGTCGCCGCGCAAGGCTCCGGGCTGAAAGCGAAGCCGCTGGTCAAGGCGTGCGTGCGCCTGCAGTCGGTGCTCGGGGATTTCCAGGACTCGGTGACTACGCGCGAGCACCTCGTGCGCCTGGCACAGGCCGCGCACTCCCGCGGCGAGGATACCTTCGCCTACGGGGTGCTCTACCAGCGCGAACTCGAGCTCGGCCGAGCCGCGCTCGCGGGCTACCCGAAGGCAATGAAGAAGGTGAAGAAGGCCTTCAAGAAGCTCTAGTCCTCCCAGTCCTCGTCAGCCTCGTCGGCGGCCTTGTTGCGCTGGGCGGCGATCTCGAGGGCGTGCGCGGCCTCCTCGCGGGTGTCGTACGGACCCATGCGGTTATCCCAGGAGGCGACCTTTCCCTGGGTGACCTCGCCGGTGGTCGGGTTGAAGTAGAACTTCTCGTCTGCCATTGCCGTGCTCCTTTGCTTAACGGGGTTTTCGCCCCACCCTACCCGCCGCGCGCGGTTGGTAGTCTAGGGTTTCACGCCGACCAACTGGAGAGGACGCCGTATGTCTTTGTGGACCGACCCGACTGCCCAACACGCCACGCCGGTGGCAGAGCGCGCACGTACAGCCCACGAAAAGCGCACCGGGCGCGCCCCCGCACACGTGGCGAGCGCCCCGGCGACGTGGATCCTGGCCGGCGAGAACGTCGACCACTTCGGCGGTGCGACGCTGATCGGTCTGTCCAGCCTGCGCGCAGCGGTGGCGTTCAGCCCGCGCGATGACCACCAGCTGGTCTTCGCCGCCTCCGCGCCCGCCTCCGAGGACGTGGTGGCCACCGCGCCGCTTGGCGAGCCCGCCGATGCCGACCACCCGCTGGCCAAGCGCTGGGGCGGACTGGTCCACCAGCTCATCCAGCGCCAGGTCCTCTCCCGCGACACGGCGGGCCTGGACGTCACGGTGGTCTCCGACATCCCGCTCGGTGCCGGTCTCGGCGCGCTGTGGGCGGCCGATGCGGCGATGTGCCTCGCGCTTGCAGCCGGCCACGCCGAACTCAACGAGGCGCCCTTCCGGGCCCGCTTGGCCGACATCGCCTCCCAGGCCGTCGACGCGTACTCCTCGCTGACCGGCCTGCGCTCGCGCCACACGGCGGCCCTGCGCGCGAGCGGCACCGGCATCGCGGTGATTGATTACGCCGACGGCTCACTCACTGAGGCGCCGCACCCGGGTCGCGAGGGCGTGCGTTTCTTCTCGGTGGCGGAAAAGTTCGGCGAGGCGGATGACGGCGAAGTCGAGCGCATCGCCGCGCACCGCGCGTTTATCGACGCCGCGTGTGCCAACTTCGGCGTCAGCTCGCTGCGCAAGCTTCCCGACGCCATCGATCGCGTCGTCGAGTGGGTCACGGCCCGCCGCACGGTCGGCGACGAAACCGCGCCTACCCCTGAGCAAGCCCGCGCCTGGGTGCACTTCTGCGAGGCGGAGACGCTACGCAGCATGGCTGTGGCCAAGGCGCTGCGCTCGCGCCATACCAACGACCTGTTCAGCCTGGTCAACAGCCCCACCGAGGCCCGCGGACTTACGCTGCCAGACGCGCTGGTCGAGCTGTGCAAGACGCGCGGGGCGCTGGCGGCGCGGCCTGCGGCGACCGGTACCTCCAAGGCGGTGCTCGCGCTGGTGTCGGTGCGTACGGCAGACGAGTTCGCCCGCACGATGGCCAAGGATTTCGACATCGTGGAGATCACGCCCGGGCGCACCGCCTGCCTGGAGGATGCACCCGCGGACTAGTCGGCGGGCCAGGCGAAGGCCACCTCGCGCGCGGCGGCGTCGGCGCGCACGAGCGAGAACTTCGTCTCGGTGCCCTCCCCCGGCGCGCCGTGCGAGGGCGCGAGTACCGGCGGGTCCGCGATGAAGATGCGGGCCTCGTCGGCGTCATTGACCTGCAGGGTGACCCCGTCGAAGTTGTGGCCGACCCAGGGCGCGAGCACGGTCGCCTCGGTGAGGTTGAGGCAGGCGCGGTCCACGGTGTGCGCGAGCTGCGAGGTCCGCCCCATCGTCTTCAGCACGCGCGGAGCATCCGCGCGCACCCAGTCGGGGATCTCTTCACCTGCACAAATGGCCAGGCAGACTTCGGTGGCGTAGCGGTCTACGAGCCTGCGCAGCGGGGCGGTGACGTGGCTGTAGTAGCCACCGATGCCAGCATGCACCTCGGCGTCTTTCTCTGCGAGGTCGACGTAGCCTGCCCCGCGCAGCAGCTTTTGTGCCTCGCGCATCATGGCCATGCCGCGCGGGGTGTCGGCGTCGATGCCCGCGAGGAACTCGCCGATCTCGCCTCGCACCTCGTAGCCCAAGTTCGCGGCCTCGCGCCTAAACTCCGCTTCCGCCTCACGCGTCGCGGGCCCGAGCGTGCGCAGAAAGCCGACGCCGGCCTCCACCATCATCCGGCCTGCGACCATCCCCGTCATCAGCGAGATCTCCGAGTTGTAGTCCATCACCGGGTGCCGCGGCTCGATGAACAGCTCAAAGGTGTCCGCATCGCCGCCCACGCGCACGCTCGGCAGCCGCAGGTTGATCGCTTTTCGACGCAACGAACTCCCCTGCCGCAGCCTTCCTACCTCCGGCAACAGCGCAATCGACGGGTGCGGGCTGCCTGCCTCGAAATCGGCGTGAACCCCCTCGTAGTCCAGGCGCGCCACCGAGTGCACCAGGGCGCGCTCGACGTGGGCGTGCTCAACTTCACCGCGCTCGTCGAGTTCGAAGGTCCACAAAACCGCGGGGCGGTCAACGTCGGGAAGCAATGAGGCGGCGTCTTCGCTTAAGGCTGGCGGGTGCAGCCGCGCCGGCTCATCCGGCAGGTAGATCGTCTGCCCCCGCGTAAGCGATGCGTCTTTGACTGCGCCTGCGGGTTCGACGAAGGCGGCGACGTCCGCAATCGCGTAGGTGACGGTGTAGCCGGCACCGCGCGTCGCGATGTGCACGGCCTGGTCCAAATCGCGTGAGCCGGCGGGGTCGATGGTGACAAGGGGGATCGAGCGGGCGTCGATACGCTCGGCGGCAAATTGGTCGGTCAGCTGCGCCGCTTCCTCGAGCACGGGTGGTGCGAAATCGGTGGGGACGGAAAATTCGCGCGCGATGGCGCGAAAGTTCAGCGGCGCGGCATAAAGTTTCATACCCCGCCATCGTGCCAGACGCACGCGCAGCGCGCTGTACAAAAGGCGAATGAGCCGGCCTATGAGCCGGATTCTGTGCCCCGAAAAAGGGCGGTGACCATCCATCTGGGCCACCCATCGCTGGGCGCCTCAAGCAGCTACCTTCGGACTTGGGCGGGCAGCCTCATCGCGTCCGACGACCCCCGCTTGTAGCAAGCGGGGATTCTTGCCTTGCTCCCGGTGGGGTTTACCTGGCCGCCGATGTCACCACCAGCGCCGGTGCGCTCTTACCGCACCCTTTCACCCTGACCCGGTTGCCCGGGCGGTCTACTTTCTGTTGCACTTTCCCGCGGATTACTCCGGGTTGCTGTTAGCAACCACCGTGCCCTGTGGAGTCCGGACTTTCCTCGGCCGCCCGCCAGCCCGCATGCGCGGCGGTACGGGCAGCCGCGGTCACCCGGCCAACTCATTCGCAAGGCGTCACTATACCCTACCGGTGGTGCGCAACATCGTTTATGCAGCGCACAACGCCAAAATCGGCCCAAAAATCCACCACGGAAATGCTTGCCAGGTCGAGGAAGCTGTGCGTGAACACCTCCGCGCCGGCACCGAGCCCCTGCCGGATCACGGACTTGATCGGCATCATGTGGGTGACCACCAGAATCGTCTGGCCCTCGCGCTGCTCCTGCAGTTTCAGGCGCGCACGCGTCACCCGCCGGTGTAGCGCGGTGATCGATTCGCCGTTCGGCGGGGCTTTGCTTATCGACGACTCCCAGGCCCCAAACGCCTCCCCATCCATCGCATACGCCTCCGCGCGGGTAAGTCCCTCGAAGTCGCCGAAGTTGATCTCGCGGAACCCGTCGACGGTCTCGAAGCGCTCGATGCCGAGCGCGTCGGCCGCGGCCTGCGCGGTCTGCTGCGCCCGGGCCTGCGGGGAGGCCACGATCGCGTCGATCGGGCCGAAGCTGCGCAGTGCCTCGGCGGCCCGGCGCGCCTGCTCGCGTCCCAGTTCGGTGAGCTCCGGGTTGGAGACGCCGGACAGACGGTGCTCTGCGGAGTGCGCGGTCTGGCCGTGGCGCAGCAGGATGAAGCGGGTGCGCGGGGTGTCGGTCGCGCCGTGGACGAGCGCGGCGGCGTGCGGGGCGTCTGTTTTCTTCGCGGAGGTTCCCTCCGCGCCGCCCACGATGCGCGGCGTGCCGTCCTTTTCGGCGGCGTCCATCGCAAGATTCGACAGCTCATCCGCCTTCTTGTTCTTCGCGCGCGGCACCCAGGTGTAGGTGACGCGCTCGAAGGAGCCGGCGAGCTTGCGGGCCTGCACGGCGAGTTTCTGCATGTCGGGGTGCTTGATCTTCCAGCGCCCGTTCATCTGCTCGACGACCAGCTTGGAGTCCATAGACACCGCGACCTCGGTCGCACCCAAGTCGGCGGCAGCCTCGAGTCCGCGCAGCAGGCCGTGGTACTCGGCGACGTTGTTGGAGGATTTCGCCCCCACGACGTAGACGATTTCGGCGAGGGTTGCGCCGGTCTCGTCGTAGACCACGGCACCGGAGCCGGCCACACCTGGGTTGCCGCGGGAGCCGCCGTCGGTAAAGACTGCGACCTTCATCTACGCCTCCGGGGTCGGTTTGACGCGCACGAGCAGGGTGTCGCAGTTCGGGCAGTGCGGCACGGTGTCCGGGTCGGCGCTCATCACCTGGGCATGCTCGCTGGCGGGCAGCTGGATGAAGCAGCCGTTGCAGGTCCGGCCGTTGAATGCGGCAGCACCGACTGAGTCGTAGGCCTCGAGCACGTCGGCGGGCAGCTTGGCCCGCAGGGCACCCGTGTCCACGTCCTCGCGCACCGGCAGGGCCTCGACGGCGCGGCGGGCGGTCTCGACCTTGCGGTCAATCTCGTCGAGGCGCGCCCCGTGGTTGTCGCGGTTGTTGCGCAGCGCGGCGATCTCGTTGTGGGCTTCCTTCAGCTCGGAAAGCAGGTCAGCGATGCGCGACTTGGCGGCGTAGCGGTCGTGCTCCAGATCCTTGCGGCGCTCCGGGTTGGTCTCGGCGCTGAGCTGGCGCTTGTCATCCAACTCGCGCTTTTTCAGCTTGCGCTCGTCCTCCTGGATGCGCAGGATCTCCAGCTCCATGTCGTCCACGGCCATCTGCGCGGCAGCGGAGGCGGCTTGCAGGTCCTTGCGCTGGCCCAGCAGCTTCTCCAGCTCTTGTTCCTCGGGGCGTGCGGAATCCGGGTGCGCGGCCACGCGGTCGGCCTGCGCCAGCTCCAGCAGGATCGGCTGCTCGGTAGCAGAAAGCTTCACGGTTGCTCCTTGTCCTCTTTCTAGTTCTTTGTCTTCGGGTGTGCAGACACCGTCCACGGGTCGGTGCGGATATCCAGCACCTGGGTTTCAACCCCTAGCGGCTCAACGATACTCGCTGCCTGGCTGGTCCACGGAAACTCGCTCGCCCAGTGCGCCGTATCGATCACCGCAGGCCCGCCCGCGCGCAGGTGCTCATCGACGGGATGGTGGCGCAGATCCGAGGTGACATAGACGTCCACGCCGAGTTTTGCGGCATCGGCGAGGAAACTATCGCCAGAGCCGGAGGAGACCGCCACCTTCTTCACCACCTGGTCCGGGTCGCCCGCGGCGCGCACGCCCCACACGGTCTCGGGCAAGGCGTCGGCCACCTGCTGGGTAAACTCGCGCAGCGTCATCGGCTCCTCTAACTCGCCGACGCGTCCCAGCCCGCACGCGGTCTCGAGATCGCGGGTGCCCGCGGGCTCGGCCATCTGAATAACGTCGAAGGCGGGTTCTTCGTAGGGGTGGGCGGTGCGCAGGGCGTCGATAAGCGAGGCGCGCAGTGCGGTCGGGGCGACGAACTCGATGCGGACCTCGCGGGCCGTGTAGTGCTTGCCCACCTGGCCATCGGTGGGGTCGGCGCCCTCGACGGGGGTGAACTCGCCGGTGCCCTCGTGGCTGAACGCGCACTCGCGGTAGTTGCCGATCTCGCCGGCACCCGCGTGGAAGAGCTCGCGCTTGAGCCCGTCCGCATCCTCCGGCGGGACGTGCACGCCCCACTTGTCGGTGCCATTAAGGAAGATCGGCTTGATCGGGCGTCCCGGGCGCACGCCGATGAGCTCGGCGAGCACGTCAGAAACGCCGGGGCGGGCGGAATCGGCGTTCGTGTGCGCCGCAAACAGCGCGCAGCCGCCGGAAATCAGGGTGTGGACGACCTTGCCCTTCGGCGTGTTCGCCGCCACCGAGGTCACCCCGCGCATGAGCAGCGGGTGGTGCACGACCAGCATCTGCGCGCCAGCAGCAACTGCGGCCTCGGCGACCTCCTGGGTGCAGTCGAGCGCGAAAGCCACCTTTTCCACCTCAGCGTCCGGGTCCCCGCAGATCAACCCGACGGCATCCCAGCTTTCAGCCAGCTGCGGCGGGTAGGCGGTCTCGAGTGCGCGAACAACATCAGCTACGACAGTCATGGCAACCAGCCTACAAATTTGCCATGCTGGGGGCCGTGAAGGATACGAAACTTACAGTGCTTCTCGACGTCGACGGCACCATCATCGACTCCTACCCCGGCATCCGCGAAGGCTTTCTGCGCGGCATCGACGCCGTGGGCATCAAGCGCCCCAGCGAGGAATTCATCCGCCGCATCCCCGGCCCGCCCATGCGCGACTCCATGGCAGCCGCGGGGCTTACCCCCGACCAGGTCGACCGGGCGATGGAGGCGTACTCGGCCTACATGTCCGGCGAAGGCTGGCAGCGCTTCGAAGTCTTCGACGGCATGGCCGAGCTGATCGCTCGGTGGAAGGGCCAAGGTGTGGGGGTGTGCACGGCGACGTCGAAAAGCGAGCGCTTCGCGCGACTCGCACTCGAGCGGGCCGGGATTTTAGAACACATCGATTTCCTCGGCGCCGCGAACCACGACGTCGGGCGCAGCACCAAGATTGACGTGCTGGATTATGTGATGACGCAGCACGCGCCGGCGCGGGCCGTGATGGTGGGCGACCGCACCCACGACTTTGGCGGCGCCGCTGAATTCGGCCTGCCGTCGGTGGCCGTGACCTGGGGCTACGGAACGGAAGAGGAATGGGCGCAAGCCACGCACACCGCGCACACGGCGCGCGAATTGGAGGAGATTATCAATGAGTACCGCTAACCCGATCCACATCGACTTTGTCTGCACCGGCAACATCTGCCGCTCGCCAATGGCCGAGGTGATCATCCGCGACAAGCTTGCCGACGCCGGCCTGGGCGATCGCGTGCGCGTAACGTCTTCGGGCATCGGCGGCTGGCACGTCGGCGGCCCTGCCGACTCGCGGGCACGCGAAGAGCTGGCCGCGCACGGCTACGACGGCTCCCAGCACATCGCCGCCCAATTCGGCGGGGAGCGCTACGATGCCGACCTGATTGTCGCCCTCGATACCAACCACGTCTCCGAACTTGTCGCCCGCGGCGTCGACGACAATCGCGTGCGGCTCATCCGCTCCTTCGACCCGGACGCGCCCGAAGGCGCCGGCGTGGCCGACCCCTACTACGGCGGCAAGGACGGGTTTACCACCACCCGCGAACAGATCGAAGCGGCCGCCGACGGCATTATCGCCTGGGTGAACAACCAGCTAGACTAGGCAGGCGTGAAGGGCAAACAGGGTAAGGCAGGCGGCACTAAGCGCGGGTTGAAGGCGTTGCTCAACCCCGGCTGGATCATCGCCGCCATCCTGATCGCCCTGTTTTCCTACTACGCCTTTACCTTCCTCGCGCCCTGGCAGCTGGGCAAGAACGAGGCGCTCGAGCAGCGCAACGAGCACATCACCGAGGCCTTCGACCACGACCCGGTCCCGCTTGCCGAAGTACTCGACGGCTTCGGCCCGGACGACGAGTGGTCGCGCGTTATCGCCACCGGCCGCTACGTGGGCGAGGACGTGCTGCTGCGCCTGCGGCCGGTGGACCGCAACCCCGCCTTCCAGGTTCTGCGCCCCTTCGAGCTGGAATCCGGCGAAACCATCCTGGTCAACCGCGGCTGGGTGCCTGCGGAGAACTCCACGAACGTCCCCGAGATCGCACCCGCCCCAGCAGGCGACGTCACCATCACGGCGATGCTGCTCGCCGGCGAACCAGAGCACACCAAGGCGCCGATGCACGACCAGGGCTACGACATGGTCTACTCCATCAACCCGGCGCAAGTCGGCGAGCTGACCGGCACCTCACTTGCTGCGCCTTACCTGCAACTCTTATCCGAACAGCCCGGCGTGCTCACCGCGATCCCGCTGCCCATGCTGGAAACCGGCAACCACCTGTCCTACGGGCTGCAGTGGATCGCCTTTGGCATCATGGCCCCGGCCGGGCTGCTCTACTTCATCTTCGCCGAGGCCCGCGAGCGCCGCCGCTTCCGCGAAGAGCAGGAAGAACTCGGTACTACTCCCGCTGTCGAGGAGGCCTCCGCCGCGCCCCCGCGCGAGCGCTACGGGCAAAGCAGGCGCAACCCGTGGCAACGGGCCTACGATAGGCAGGAGGAACGCTAGCGAAGGAAGGACCCGCCCGATGCCACCGCAATTAACCGTCACCGACCGCGACATCCTGGCCGCCCACCTCGACCTCTTCGACCGCGCCGGGCTGCGTTTGAGCCCCGGCATCGAGCCGGCCGATGTGGAAGACGGCGTGTGCGATGACCTCGAGTGCTTCCGGCTTGCGCCCGCCACGACGGTGCTCTCGCTTATCGACGCCGACGCGCACCCCTTCTTCACCAACATCACCTTCCCCGACAACACCGGCCTTTACCCCACCACGCACGCGCAGCTGCCCGCCTACATCCGCGCCGTGTGCGCACCGGCGGGCACGGATCTGCGCGACGTCACGGTGGTGCCCGACCCGGGCTCGCTGGACACCGGTACCGCGCGCCTGCAGTTCGGCGAGTGGGACGTGGTGGACGTCTCCTACGATCTTTCTGCGGGCGGGTGGGAGCCGGACCGTGTCAACGGCTCGCACGGGCTGATCCCCGACCTGATCGCCGCGGCGATCCCCAACGGTGGCGAGGCCGGGATCTTCAGCACCGCCGACGGGGAGACCGCGGTGGTCTACCTCCGCGACGCTGATCTTGAGGCCGACGTGCCCGGCGCGGTCGCCGTCCACGGCCGACCCGCCCCGCACACCGCACCGGACGCGAAGAAGCCGATGACGGCCGCGGCGGCGCGCGCAGCGGCCCGCAACGCCGCGATTGACAACCTGTTTACCGTCCTGTTCGCGGAGGCGGAGAGCTAGCTGCGGCGGAACCAGGCGATTACCGCCACAATCCCCGAGATCACCGTGCTCACCCCCGCGCCGAGGAACACCAGCGCGGTGAGAATGGACAGCGGATCCTCGCCCTCCGCATCAAAGGTGCCAACCAGGATCATCATGAACACAAAGGACGCGACCACCGTAATTGCCGACCACTTGCACACCTGCGCCGCGCGGTTCTTCTTCGGCGTTTTCGGTGCTAGGACAGCGAATGGGTCCTCGTATTGGGGCACGGGTGTGGGGAGCGGCTTGTTCGCCTCCCGCATGAGCTCCTCCGGCGTCGGGTACACCCAGTCGGTGGCGTCCTTCGGCTTGGTGGGCACGGGTTCCTCGTAGGGTGAAGCCTTTTGCGGCTCGGGTTCCGGCGCGACTGTCTCAGCTGGCTCGGCGGCACCATCGGCGGCGAGCTCTACCACGAGTTCCACGAGCTTCAGCTGCCGCTTCTCCCCCACCCCGTGGAGTTTGCGCAGGTCGGCGGCGCTGGCCTCAAGCATCTGCGGAAAGTGCTCGCCCCACAGCTCGAGATACTTATCAATCCCGGTCCCCGTTACCTCCGGCGCATCCCCGGGACGCAGCTGCGGTGCCAGCTCGTGCAGCGGGCGGTCCGCGTGCTCGGCGATCCACGCTGCGGCGACGCGTACGGGTGAGGTTTCGGCTGCGGGGGCGTCGATAAGCGAAGCGGAGGTTCCCATGGTCGCGATGAGGTGCGCGAACTGCGACTCCCCGATGATCGGCACGCCGTACTCGCGGGCCTTGCGCGCCTTGCCGCTCATGGTGTCGGGGTTGGCGGCGACAAGTACCGCGCAGTTCTTGGTCACGCCACCGACGTCGAGGCCCGCGGCGGTGGCGCGGGCGGTCCACTCCTCGCGCGGCATGGCGAGCGTGCCGGTCAGCGCCACCCGGTCGCCGGGGACGAGCGTGACGTCGGTAGGCAGGGGCCTGATGAGGCGCGCGACCAGCGCTTGGTCCACCTCGAGCGCGTCGGCGATCGCGAGCAATTCGGTGCGCTCGGCGTCCGTGACCACGCCGTCGGCCCAGGCCTGCACGACGAGTTGGCGGATGAACTCCTCGTTGATCGCCTCGACGTCCTCGTGCGCCAGCCCAGTCGCGGCGGCTTCGAGCTCGTGGGCCTCCTCGCACGTGATCTGCTTGTCGCGCAGCGCGTTCGCGAGCCGGTCGCGGTAGGCGTCCTCGGCGCGCGCCCCGCTCGCCGGCAGGTGGTGTGTCAGCTGGCCGATCCTGGAGTGCCGCCCGTGTGCGCTGTGGAAGTAGCGCAGGAGCTCGGCGGTGGCGGTGGCGTCGCCAAGCGCAGAGTGCGCCCGCTCGTTGCGGATGCCCGCGAACTTACACGCTTCGCTCAGCTTGCCGACGCCCACGTACTCCCGCGCCAACTTCATCGTGTCCACCCACTGCTCCGGCAGGGTGTGGGGCAGGTTGGCCCTGGCGAACTCGGCGGCAAGGAAGCGCTTCTCAAACGGCGCGTTGTGGGCAACCGGCGTGCGGCTGCCCACAACCGCGCGGAACTCCTCGGCGATGCGGTCAAACGTCGGCGCGTCCACCAGGTCGGTCGCGGTAATGCCGTGGATCTCGGAGTTGGGGATGTCGCGCATCGGCTGGACCAGCGTTCGCCACCGGTCCTCCTCATTCAGGTCCGGGCCGAGCAGCACCACGCCAATCTCCACGATCCGGTCGTACTTGCCAAAGCCGGTGGTCTCGAGGTCAATGACCGCATACCCGTTGCGCTGATCCACTGCCGCATTCTCCTAGGTGCCGCGTAAAGCTTGCAGAATCTTGTATTTTACAGTCAGGTATCTGCGGCCATCACTAAAGCGAGGTGGAATCATGCCAGCGCCATTGTTCATTCCGAAGACGAGTGCGGAGCTTCGAGCCGAGCGTGACGAAGTAGAGCGTGAAATGTTGCCGTACACCGTCGCAATGCTGCGCCGTTTACGTCACGCCGGGGATGCGACCTTCCGCGAGGAAGCGCTGCTCGACCGTTACGAGTCGCTCTCCTGGCTGATCGACGGCTACATCGACGGCTGATTCAGCGGTTCATCGGGGCAAGCGACTTCCGGGTCGAAATTCCGGATCCAAATGGAGCTAGCTCCGTTTAGGGTTCGCGGTTCCACGCGACCTGGGATTTTCCAAATGGGCCGGACCCAAATGGAGCTAGCTCCTTTTGGAGCTACCGTGTCCAAGACAATCAGCTGGCGCCTGGGGTTGGTTCTGCTCTGCGGCACCGCGCCTCGCCTTGCGTGCGATTTCTCACTTCACCCGAGTCCCGGTACCGCCGAGAAGGTCGCCTTTACCGGAAAGGTGCAGATGCACGTCACCCCTCGCCTTTTAGCGAGGGGTGCGGCGGGGTTGGTTCACCTGCGAAGACGAGAGCCTGGTTCTCATCCTAACGGCCGAAGAAATCGAGTCGCACACGCCGAAGGCCCCTTCCCGACTTCTCGGAAAGGGGCCTTGCATCTTGTGCGCCATGACGGGCTCGAACCGCCGACCTACTGGGTGTAAACCAGTTGCTCTTCCAGCTGAGCTAACGGCGCGCTAGCGGTAAACAGTAGCAGAACCACCGCTTCACCGCCTAACCGGCAGGTCAGCGCCGCTTACTGCTTCTTCGTGCCGGCTGCGGTGAGACAGGAGCCCTGCCACTCGCCGAAACGGTCCGCCTTGGTCTGCATCAGGCCCGCGAGCTGGGCGGATTCAGAGATCTCGCCCGGGTGGACGCCGCCGGGCTTGGAGGCGCCGGGGGTCATCAGCCAGACGCAGCCGTTGTCGCCCAGGTTGCGGATGGCGTCCATGAGCGCGTCGACGAGATCGCCGTCGTCGGAACGGAACCAGAGCAGTACGACGTCGCAGAGTTCGTCGGTCATCTCGTCTAGGAGCTGCTCACCGATTGCGTCCTCGATGGCTTCCGAGATGGAAGAGTCGGCGTCTTCGTCCCAGCCGATCTCCTGCACAACGTTGTCAGGCTGAATATTCAGCCGGTCTGCATACGTGTTGACACCTGCGGCGCCCAAAGTTTTGTTTCCTCCATGTAGACGATTCAAAGACAGTGCAATAGAGCTTACATCTGTTGTGTGGATTGTGGCGGGCGAGCGGGTAAATGTGGCGTCGATAAGCAATGGCCCATTAATGACGGAAATCCTGAAACGAAGTAGGGTGGTGGGGAACGATTGCCCCAAAACAAAGGGAGGTTTTCTCGTGGCAGAGAAAGACCAGGCCAAAGAGTCGAACATCGAGCTGATTCGCGACGGTGTAGCTTCCTACCTGCACGACAGCGACCCGGAGGAAACCCAGGAATGGATGGATTCCTTCGACGGGCTGCTCGAAGAGTCTGATCCGGAGCGCGCACGCTACCTCATGCTGCGACTGCTGGAGCGCGCGAATGCGAAGCGCGTGCAGCTGCCAGCGCTGTCCTCCACGGACTTCGTCAACTCGATCCCCACCTCCTTGGAGCCGGAGTTTCCCGGCGACGAGCAGATTGAGAAGCGCTATCGCCGCTGGATGCGCTGGAACGCCGCCATCATGGTGCACCGCGCGCAGCGCCCGGGTGTGAAGGTCGGCGGCCACATCTCCACCTACGCTTCCGCGGCCGCGCTCTACGAGGTCGGTTTTAACCACTTCTTCCAGGGCAAGGACGCCGAGCACGGCGGCGACCAGGTCTTCTTCCAGGGCCACGCCTCCCCCGGCATGTATGCCCGCGCCTTCCTCGAAGGCCGCCTGAGCGAGGACGACCTCGACGGCTTCCGTCAGGAGCACTCCCGCCCGCAGGGTGGCATCCCCTCCTACCCGCACCCGCACGGCATGCGCGAATTCTGGGAGTTCCCCACCGTATCCATGGGCCTTGGCCCGATGAACGCGATCTACCAGGCCCGCTTTAACAAGTACCTGCAGGACCGCGGCATCAAGGACACCGAGAACCAGCACGTCTGGGCCTTCCTCGGCGACGGCGAGATGGACGAGCCGGAGTCCCGCGGCCTGCTGCAGATGGCGTCGCTCTACGAGCTGGACAACCTCACCTTCGTGATCAACTGCAACTTGCAGCGTCTCGACGGTCCGGTTCGCGGCAACGGTCAGATCATCCAGGAGCTGGAGACCTTCTTCATCGGCGCCGGCTGGAACGTGGTCAAGGTGGTCTGGGGCCGCGAGTGGGACGAGCTGCTTGAGAAGGACGAAGACGGCGCCCTGGTCAACATCATGAACACGACCAAGGACCTGTCTCTTATACACATCTCCGAGCCCACGAGACAAGAGGCAATCTC
>OJKZ01000200.1_pt1 | contig 26393 bp, 26 predicted proteins | sample 1596791 | NCBI WGS metagenome assembly OJKZ01 (sample SAMEA3904677, study PRJEB24821) | metagenome | biome: Builtin; feature: hospital; material: surface | place: USA | collected 2013-06-04 | reverse complement strand
CGAGATTGCCTCTTGTCTCGTGGGCTCGGAGATGTGTATAAGAGACAGGCTGCAGCAAGGTCTTGGCCACGCGGCCCGGCACGTCCGTGAAGATGAGGTCTGCCAGCGAGGCGTTGGTGCGGCGGAGGCGGCGGGCGAGCACGCGGAGCAGCTGCTGGGAGATCTCCGGGTGCTGGGCGATCCAGTCCTTGAGCATCTCGGAGTCCATCGTGGCCGCGGTGACATCGGTGACGCAGACCGCAGAGGAGGTGCGCGGGCCCGGGTCGAAGATGGACAGCTCACCGAACATGTCGGAAGGACCCATCACAGACAGGAGGTTTTCGCGGCCATCCGGCGCGTGGCGGGCGAGCTTCACCTTGCCGTCGACGATGATGTAGAGCCTGTCGCCCGGCTCACCCTCGTCAAAAATGGTGGTGCCACGCGCGAACGTGACAGTCTCCATCTCGTTGATCAGGGTGTCGACTGCCTCGGCGTCGACACCCTGAAAAATGCCGGCCTTGGCTAGCGTGTCCTGAATGCCTTCCATAGATCCTCCTCGAATACGGCGGTGAGGCCCTCGCCCTCGTGGTTTGAGTCACCAAAGTCTGTTTTTTAGGGCGTGGTCACAACTTCACAAGGCAGACTCTACCAGTCGCGGCCACACGCGGGGGCAAAAGGGAAGACTTTTTGGACCGCGGGCGACGGGGACGCCGATTTTCTGCTACTCGCTGGGGGCTTCCGGGTTTACCGCGACGGCTTCGAGGCGTTCCATGCCCATGGTGAACATGCCAAGGGCGAGAGGCAGGGCTGCGACGAGGATTACGGTCATAAGGCCATCGTACGTGTGCGATAGCATGGCGTGCATGTCACACACCCCTGCACCTGAGCCTCGCACGCCCCTGCCCACCCCGCAGCGGCGGCGCCGGCCGGGCACACACCCGGCGGCGAAGGGGACAGAAACGCCGCTGGGGCGGAAGCGCCGCGCGCGCCGGATCAACCGCACTCTCGCATTGACGTTCCCGGAGGCCCGCGCGGAGCTGGACTTTTCCAACCCACTGGAGCTGCTCGTGGCGACGGTGCTCTCCGCGCAGACCACTGACGTGCGCGTCAACCAGGTCACCCCGGCGCTGTTTGCGGCCTATCCAACCGCCGCGGACTACGCCACGGCCGACGTGGTCGAGGTGGAGGAACTCATCCGCCCGACCGGCTTCTACCGTGCAAAAGCCGCCAACCTGGTCAACCTGGGAAAGAAGCTGGTCACCGACTTCGGTGGCGAGGTGCCAGAGGCGCTCGAGGATTTGGTCAGCCTGCCCGGAGTGGGGCGCAAGACCGCGCACGTGGTGCGCGGCAACGCCTTTGACAAGCCGGGGCTGACCGTGGATACCCACTTCCAGCGCCTGGTGGGTCGACTGAAGCTGAGCGAACAGCAAGACCCGGTCAAGATCGAACGAGAGATCGCCGAGCTGATCGAAGCCAAGGAATGGACCATGTTTTCGCACCGGCTGATCTTCCATGGCAGGCGCATCTGCCACGCGCGCACGCCCGCGTGCGGGGCGTGCCCCATTGCCTTCGACTGCCCCTCCTTCGGCGCGGGTCCGACCGACCCGGGGGAGGCCGAGGCGCGCGTGACCGGCCCGGAGCGTGAGCACATCCTTGCACTTGTGCACGGGGAGGAGGCGTAATCCGTGAAGAAGACGGTGTGGGCCAGTGTGATCGGTGCCGTTGTAGTAGCGTGCGCGCTTATCGCCGGTGCCCTGTTCCTGCTGCGCCCGGCGGAGACGGGGGACGGGTCGGCCGGGGAGGACGTGGCGTCGAGAAGCGAAGAAGCGCCCGTTGCCGAGCGACCCGATTGCGTGGCGGGCGGCGTGGGCGGCGTCGACCTGCCTTGCCTCGGCGGCGAGGAGGTGCCCGGCGAGCACGCCCCTGTGACTGTGGTCAACGTGTGGGCCTGGTGGTGCGAGCCGTGTCGGGCGGAACTGCCCGTGCTGGAGCGCTACGCGGATAACCACCCCGACTACGACGTGGTGGGCGTGCACGCGGATGGCAACGCGGCCAATGGCGCGGCCTTCCTCAACGATGTCGGCGTGGAGCTTCCCAGCTACCAGGACGATTCGAACGCGTTCGCCGGCACGCTTGGCCTGCCCGGGGTCGTGCCGATCACGGTGGTCTTCCGCGATGGGCAGAAGGTCGGGGCGCTGGCGAAGGCCTTCGAGACGGAAGAGGAGCTTGCGCGCGCCGTCGAGGAGGTGCTCGCGGGCAATGCTTAACGACGTCGCGCTCCAGCCCGAGCACGCACCACAGTGGCTCAAACCGCTGGTGGAAAAACTCCAGCACGACACACACCGCTCGCGGGCCCGCCGCCTGCTGGGCGAGCGCGTGCCGCAAGGCGCGCCGGAGGGGGACGACGAGGCGGCCGTGCTCATCCTTTTTACCGGTGATGCGGACGCAGCCACCGTGCCGGACGACGCGCACGTGCTGATCACGCACCGCACCCCACGAATGCGCAGCCACTCCGGTCAGATGGCCTTCCCCGGCGGGCACATCGACGCCGGAGATCGTGGGCCGGTGGACGCCGCGCTGCGCGAGGCCTGGGAGGAAACCGGCCTGGACCGCAGCCGTGTGGTGCCCTTGGCCACACTGTCCACGGTGACCACCGGCGGCAGTGGGCGCCGCGTGCGTCCCGTGGTGGCGTACGCCGCGCGCCCCGGCGAGACGTACGTGGCGAGCCCCTTTGAAACCGACGACGTGTTCTTCATAGCAGTGCGCGACCTTGTCGACCCAGTCAACCGCCTGCAGGTGGGCCGCGGCCGCTACGCCGGGCCCGCGTTCCGCACCGGCTGCTACGTGGTGTGGGGCTTTACCGCGGCGCTGCTCTCCGTGCTGCTGGAGCAGGCGGGCTGGGCGCGTGCCTGGGATCGTACGGTCCACGACCTGGATGCGGTGCTTGCGCGTTCCTGTAATGGTGAGCCGCGGTATGCGCGCTAGACTGCAACGAGCTATGCGGCCCCTTTCGTGGGCGTAGTCGGGATGGAGAAGGAGCACGCAGCAGGTGACAGGACACGCGATCGTCGACGTGGTGGCTGTGGTACTCATCCTCGCCGCGGTGATCAGCGGCTGGCGGCAGGGCCTGATCGCGGCGATCTTTACGGCGCTCGGCAGCGTGGCTGGGCTCGTCGCGGGCTACTTCGCCGCGCTGCTGGCGGTCAACTACGTCGACGGCCAGGGCATGCGCACCATCGTGTTTTTGTCGGTGGTCGTGGTGTTTGTGGGCCTGGGCAACCTCGCGGGCTCCTACGCCGGTGACACGCTGCGCCCGTCGGCGCGCTGGCTGCCCGCGCGGGTGCTGGATTCGGTCGCGGGCGCCGCGCTGCAGGCGATCGCGACGGCGCTCGCCCTGTGGATCGTCACGGTCCCCCTGATCAGCGGCCTGCCCGAGCAGCCGAGTGAAGCACTGCGCCAGTCGCGCGTGCTTTCGCTTATCGACGCTCGCGTCCCCGAATCTTTCGTCCAACTCCCCGCAAAAATGTCCTCCTTGCTGCACGAGACGGGCATGCCACCGCTGGTCTCCCCGTTCCGGACAGACGCGGCGAACGAGGTCGATGCCCCGAACCCGGCAGTAGTGACCGAGTCGCTGGTCGAAGCCAGCCGCCCGAGCGTGGTGCACGTGGTGGGCGACTCGCAGACCTGCCACCACCGGCTCATGGGCAGCGGCTTCGTCATCGCCGAAGACTACGTACTGACCAACGCGCACGTGGTGGCGGGCACACAGTCGGTGTCGCTGGACACCGTCGTTGGGGTCAAACCCGCAGACGTGGTGTTCTACGACCCGGAGGTAGACATCGCCGTCCTCCACGCCACTTCGCTGGGGCTTCCCGAACTGCGCTGGGCCGAGCGCGAGCTGCGCGACGGCAGCGACGCAGTGGTGATGGGCTTCCCGGACTCCGGCCCCTTCGCCGCCACCGCCGCACGCGTGCGCAGCAAACTGGAGATCAGCGGCCCCGACATCTACACCACCGGCCGCATCGAGCGGAGCGCCTACACCATCCGCGGCGACGTCCGCCAAGGCAACTCCGGCGGGCCGCTTCTGGACACGGAAGGCCAGGTCGCCGGCATGGTCTTCGGCACCGCGACCGACGTCGATGAGACCGGCTACGCCCTGACCGGCGCGCAGGTCCGCGAGCGGGTCGGCGAGGTGGAGAAACTGGCGACGCCCGTGGACACCCGCTCCTGCGTCGTAGGGTAGCGCTGGTTTTTTGGGGGGTCTGGTTGGGGCGTCTAAACGGAGCTAGCTCCATTTGGGTGCGGCACGTGTGGAAAACCCCTGGTCGCGGGAATCCGGAACTACTAAATGGAGCTAGCTCCATTTAGACCTGAGTCGCCTGGAAAACGCCTGGTCGTGAGAACCTGGAACTGCTAAACGGAGCTAGCTCCGTTTGGATTTGGTCCGACCAGCGCGAGCGCCTAGGCGTCCAGGCGTTGGCCGACGGCGGCCACGAATGCCTGCGGGGCAACTACGTGCTCCAGCGGTCCGAGATCGAGGGCCTCGGCGTGGGCGTCCCCGCCGCGCCCGCGGAGGCGGTGGGTGGCCAGGATGTGGGGCAGTGCGTTGTCGATGCGGCGTGCACGCAGCCGTACCGCGAGTGCTTCTTCTGCGTCTGCGGTGGTCTGATCTGTCGCGGCTAGAGCGCGTGCGAAACTGCTTCGCCACGCACGGTCGAGCACGTCGCGGCCTTGCGGTAGCCGCTGCAGTACACGAGCGGGCGCGTGGCGCAGCAGCAACGGTAGTGGGGGCTCGGCGGGCAGTGCGAGAGTGCCGCGGACGAGCTGCGGGGCGGCTTCCGCGAGTGCGGAGGCGATGACCGCGCCGGTGTCTGCGGCAATGATCGTGGCCTCGGTGTGGCCGAGTGTGGCGATCGCGCCTTTGAGGTCGCCGCGGAGCAGGTGGAGCGTGTCGCCGCTGCGCGGGGCGGGCTTGTCGGACAGGCCAAAGCCCCGCTGGTCCAGTGCGGCTACGTGGTAGCCCAGGCTGGCGAGCGGGGCGATAGCGTGGCGGAAGTCGAACCAGCCGCCGTAGGCTCCGTGGAGGAGCACGACCAGTGGGTTGGTAGGTTCGCCCGCGACCGCGGCGTGCAAACGCACGCCGCGGGTGTGCAGCATCCGGTGCCGAAAATCCCCCGGTAGGTCAACGACCGAGGGCGGCGTGGGGCGGGGGCGCTGCAGGGAAGGCTACTTTTCTACGGAGGTGTACAGGCCGCTGGAGTCCTTGGTCAGGTTCTTCTGGGCCTGGCCCGGGCGGAGGTGCTTCAGCTCGTTGACGGACTCGATGGTCTTCTCCGGAGCCTTGATCTTCTTGACCTTCTTGAAGCCGATGAAGGCGAGCAGGCCAGCCAGGGCGATCATGATGAGGAAGACGATCAGGAAGGCCCAGCCGCGGTGCATCCAGGAGGCCAGCATCTCTGCCAGCGCGAAGAAGGCGAAGAAGGAGGAGTACAGGGCGATCACGCCTGCGACGGCGAACAGACCACCGCCAACGGCACCCTTCTTTACCTCGCCGACGATTTCGGTCTTCGCCAGCTCGATCTCGCTGCGCACGAGCGTGGAAACCTGCTCGGTGGCGTTGGAGACCAGGGTGCCAATGGAATCGCGGCCCGGCTGGGTCGTATCGGTATCGCGCAGCGGAATGGAATCAACCTTGCCGGAAACCGCTGTGGATCCGCTGGTGTACAGACCGTCGTTGCTCACTGTTGTGTCACCTTCCTGCATGTCGCGCCAGGAGCGGGGCAGTGCGTGTGCCCGTGCTCGGCGCGCGTGAAGCATTCTGTTTCAAGTATTGTCCACAACGACTTTAGCTATAGTCACTCGTTTGTGCCCGTATTGGGGCCGGACGAATGTGTAGCCGATTGCGGTGAGCCGGGTGCCACGAGGCCGGTTTTGGTAGGGTGGCGCGCAATGAAAGCGCTGAAGGTCCTTGGCAAAATCTTCCTCGCGCTGGTGGCAGCGCTGCTTATCCTTGCGCTCGTGGTGGTGGGGCTGCGCGCGTACAACCACCACACCTATCCGGTGATGTCGCAGGGTACCGGTGGGGAGAGGAAGGCGCGCGAGGAGGCGTCGATAAGCACTGCCCCAATCGAGGGCGAGCAGGTCAGCGGTGTGCACCTGACGCCTGCGGAGAAGACGCATCCTGGCGTGGTGGTCGTCTACGGCGGCTCCGAGGGCGGGCGCGATGAACCGCGCGCGCAGTGGCTGGCGAGCGAGGGTTTTGAAGTGCTGAGCATGCACTTTTTCGGCCAAGCGCAGCAGGAGCCGTTGCTGGCGAACGTGCCGCTGGAGCAGTTCGACGAGGTAAGCGACTACATCGCTGAGCACACGGACGGCGGGCCGGTGACGGTGATTGGTACGTCGAAGGGCGCGGAGTTTGCGGAGCTTCTAGCCGCAAAGGGGTTTGCGGTGGATAACCTGGTGGCGTTCGTGCCGGCGCACTACAGCTACTCGGGGCTCGGTGAGCAGGGCAGATACGAGGAGCCAAGCTTTACTCACCAGGGTGAGGCGGTGCCCTTTGGCTCCTTTCGCACCGGGTCGATCGCGGTGGGCCTGAAGCTGGCGTGGGACATGGCCACGGGCTACCCGCCGTCGTACCGCGCGACCTATGAAAACGCTGCCGAGCACGCCGAGGACACGGCCAGGATTGATCTGTCTGAGTTCGCGGGCAACGTGCTGCTTTTCGCTGGCGAGGCTGATCAGATGTGGCAGTCCGACGTGGCCGCCCGCGAGCTTGAACAGCAGGGCGAGCACATTGAGGCGCACGTGTACCCGGACGCTGGGCATATCTTTTTCGCGGACTCGGAGCAGGAGCCACACGGCTGGCAGATCATGTTCGGCGGCACCCCGGCGGGCAACAAGGCGGCGTACGAGGACTCGCGCGAGGTGCTGCTCGAGCGCCTTACGCAGTGGCACGCGGCGGAGTAGGCGGCTTTACGCGGAACGGTTTTCGCGGATGACGGCGCGGGTGACTAGCGTGCCGACGACGGCGAGGGCGGTCAGCCCCGCGATCACGCCCGCGCCGATGCCCACTTCGCGGGCGTTCGGCATCTGGATCAGCGGCTCCGGGTTCTTGAAGGTGCGCAGCTGCCAGCCCTGCGACATCGCGTGCTTGCGCAGCGCGCGGTCCGGGTTGACGGCCACCGGGTTGCCCACCGCGGCAAGCATCGGGATGTCGGTGGCGGAGTCGGAGTACGCGTAGCTGCGCGCCAGGTCGTAGTCGTGCTCGCGGGCGAACTGCTCGATAGCCTCGGCCTTCGCGTCGCCTTTGAGGTATCGGAGGATGGTGCCGGTGAGCTTGCCGTCGACAACCTCGAGCGTGGTGGCCACCACGGTGTCTACGCCCAGCTCGGCGGCGATCGGTTCGACCAGGATGTCAGCGGAGGCGGAAATGATGATCACCTCGTGGCCCGCCGCGCGGTGTTCCTCAATGAGTTCGCGGGCCTCGCTGTAGATCGCGGGCGCGACGACATGGTGCATCGTGTCGGTGGTGATGCGGGTGACCTCGTCGACGTCCCAGCCCTTGATCAGCTGGCTGAGGTGGTCGCGCGAGGCGTCCATCTGGTCGCTGGAGTGCCCGACGAGCATGTAGCTCGCCTTGGAAAGGTAGAGGTCGAGCGCGTCCTGGCGGGTGATCAAGCCGTTGTTGAAGAACTCTTTGCCGAAGGCATAGGCAGACGACGTCGCGATGATCGTCTTGTCTAGGTCGAAGAATGCCGCCACCGGCTTGAGGGTTGCCATGGGGGTAAGTCTAACCCCGAATCCTCTGTAGGGTCTCAGAATGCCGCGTGCAAATGCTGAGACGCATGTGCATGGTGTGCTGAAGTTATCCACAGTAATCGCATTTTGGGTGGACGAAATGGGCAAGTTATCCACAGATTTGCTAGGGGCCTTGCGGCCGCGGGTTGCGCATGTCATGCTTTGGGCATGAATCGAACAAAAGGAACGAATCGCAATTGGGGGCGGACGATCGTCGTGGCGGTCGACGACCCGCTCCTCCATCCCGAAGCTACCCACCTCGCCGCCGCTGCTGGCCATTCTGTTGTGGATGTTACCGACCCCGGCATGCTCGCCGCGTATGCGGAGAAGGCGTTCGCCCTGCTTGTCGACGCCACGTGGGCGCCCCACCTCGCGCAGCAGCGCCACCGCAACGTCTTCGTCGTCGCCGGCAGCCTGGACGCGGCCGACGCTTACCCAGGCGCTTTCGTCCTGCCCGCCCAGGCTGGCGACCTGCTCGTCGCGCTCGGCGAGCTCTACCGCACCCCGGATCGTACAACCGAAACCGGCACCATCATCGCCGTACTTGGCGCAGGCGGTGGGGTGGGCGCATCCGTGCTCGCCTGCGCGCTCGCCCGCAGTCGTGCAGATGCGGCCACGCTTATCGACGGCCACCGCCTCTCCGGCGGACTCGACCTCCTTTTAGGCATCGAGGAGCATCCCGGCGCGCGCTGGGGCGAGATTGCCCTCGGCGAGGGCGCGGTGGAGCGTGCGGATGTGCGCCGGGCCCTGCCCGCCACCAAGGACGGGTGTGCGGTGCTGACGTTTGCCCGCAGCACGGTCGCCGACCCGTTTCGCCTTACGCCCGGCGAGCTCGACCGGGTCTGCGCTGCCGTGGGGACGTCCGGGCTGACCGTGCTAGACATCCCCGTCGACCTTCTGCCTGCGCGCTGCGACCTCGCCGTCATCGTGGTGGCTCCGACGGTGCGCTCCGTGTGCGCGGCCTCCCAGCTGGTACTCGAGTGCAACGCGGCGGGTGTGCCGCACACACTGCTGCTGCGGGAGGGCACGTGGCAGGGCATCGACGAGCATGGTGTGGCGCGCGCGACCGGTTCGCGCATCTGCCAGCGCGTCCCTACCCTGCGTCGCTTGCCGCGCGCTGTGGATACTTCGGGCCTGCCCGCGCGCCTGCCCGCCCCGCTGCGTCGCGCCGCCGACGCCGTGCTCGCGGAGGTGGCCTGATGGAAACGAGTGAGATCCTCGCGCGCGTCCAGCGTCGGCTTGCCGACGAGCACACGCACCCCAGTCCCGACCGCCTCGCTGCACTGATCCGCGAAGAAGCTGTGGTGATCAGCGATCTCGATGTGCTCGCCCTGATGCGCAAACTGCGCGACGACACCACCGGCGCGGGCCCACTCGAGCCGCTGCTGGCCGCGGGCGACGTGACCGACATCTGCGTCAACGGCCCCGATCAGGTCTTTGCCGACCGCGGGCACGGCCTGGAGCGCTGCGAGATCACCTTCGAGACCGAGGAAGCGGTGCGCGCGCTGGCCACCCGGCTCGCCCTGAGCTGCGGGCGCAGGCTCGACGACGCCCAACCGTTCTGCGACGGCCACCTCACCCGCGACGACGGCACGCTGCTGCGCTTCCACGCCATCTTAAGCCCCACCGCGAAGGTGGGCACCTGCCTCTCCCTGCGCGTCCTGCGCACCGCCACCGCCTCCCTCGACGAGTTGGAAGCGCGCGGCTCCATCGACGGGGAGGTGGCCGGGGTCTTGCGTGAGATGGTCGCGCGCCGCCGCGCCTTCCTCGTTGTCGGCGGCACCGGCTCCGGCAAAACCACGCTGCTGTCCGCCCTGCTTGCCGAGGCGGATCCGGTCGAGCGCATTATCGCCATCGAGGACACCCTCGAACTGACCCCGCACCACCCGCACGTGTTAAACCTCACCACGCGCGCGGCCAACGCAGAAGGTGCCGGTGCGATCTCCATTGCGGACCTGGTGCGCCAGGCGCTGCGCATGCGGCCGGACCGGATCGTCGTCGGCGAGATCCGCGGTGCCGAGGTCGTGGACCTGCTCGCCGCGCTCAACACCGGCCACGACGGGGGAGCGGGCACCCTGCACGCCAACTCCATCCACGAGGTCCCGGCCCGACTGGAGGCGCTCGCCGCCTTAGGTGGGCTCGACCGCGCCGGGCTGCACTCCCAGCTCGCCGCCGCTGTCGACGCCGTCGTGGTGGTCAAGCGCGGCCCAGACGGCAGACGCTTCGTCCACCAGCTCGGTGTACTCGAGGGCCAACCCGTCGCGACGCGCGTGGTATGGGACAGCGAGACCGGCGCGGCCGCAGGATTCGAGGAGCTGATCCGATGAACCCGCTTGTCTTCCTCGCGGCCGCCGCGGCGCTGCATGCCCCCGCGCCAGCGGGCCGCCTCGGCGCTGATGCTGGCCAGCCACGCCAGCGCGGGTGGCGCTCGGCGCGAGTGCAGGCCTGGGCCTGGAGTGGGGTCAGCGTCGCCGTGTTCGGGCTCATCGTCGCCGAGCGCATCACGGTGGTGATCGCCGTGGCGCTCGCCGGGGCCACCGCCATAGACGCGGTGCTGCGCCGCCGCCAGCAGCGCATGAGGGTGCGCGGAGCCCGCGTGACCGCGGACTTTTTGGGCCACGTGGTCTCCAACCTGGACGCCGGCGCACCCCTAGAGCGCGCCTGCGTCACCGCCGCAGACAGGCTTCCCGACGACGCGCCGCCGCAGCTTCAACGCGACATCCACCGACTCAACCGACGCTTGCGCGCGGGCCAGTCCGTCGGCACCGCGGTGGAGAGCGAGCAACCGGAACTTCAGCGCCTGGTCGCCCTGTGGCAGCTGGCGCAGCGCCGCGGCGTGCCGGTGGCCAACCTGCTGCGCACCGCGCGCGACGAGCTCGACCGGGCCCAGCGCCACCGCGCCGCCACCACCGCCGCACTTGCCGGACCGCGCACGACCGCGACTGTGCTCGCCGCGCTGCCGCTGGCAGGCATCGGTATGGGGGCGGCGATGGGGGCCAACCCGATCGGGTTGCTTACCTCCGGCGGGCTCGGCGGGATCCTGCTCGTCGTCGGCACCGCGCTGGTGTGCGCCGGGATATGGCTTTCCCGACTCATCATCGAAAGGGCAGCGCAATGATCTCCCTGACCACCACACTTTTTCTCGCGGCCGCGCTTGCCCTACCGCCGGTGTCTCCCGACGTGCGCGTGAAATACCTGCGCGGCGAGGGCCCGAAGACCCCGCGAGACGGTCCTCGCGGGGCCGCACCGCCCGTAAGCGCGCACCGCGCGGCGGCAGACATCACCCTGTTTGCCGCCTGCTGCGAAGCGGGGCTCCCGCTGGCCACCGCCGCCGCAGCTGTCGCCGACACCTACGAAGAGTCGGACGGCGAACCCGGCAGCGCCTGGCACACGGTCGCCGCGCTGACGGCGCTCGGGGTGGGCCCCGAGCGCGCCTGGAACGAGCTCCACCCACTCCCGGGCGGTGCGGAGCTCGCCGGGCTTGTGACCCTATCCAACTCCTCCGGTTCCGCCATTGTCGCGGGCTGTTCGCGCATCGTTGAACGCCTGCAGGCAGAGGCAGCGGACGAGGCGAAGGAGAAGGCGGAACGCGCCGGGGTGCTCATTGCCATCCCGCTGACCGCCTGCTTTCTCCCGGCGTTCTTCGTCCTCGGGCTCGCGCCCGCCGTGATCAGCTTGGGCAGCGCCATGTTGCACTAGACCACCAATCTCGACCCTAGAATCGACACAGTAAAGGAACATACGTACCATGAATAACATCACCATTGAAGCCCTGAAGATGTCCCACTCGTTGCGCCTATACACTGCGCAAAAGGCGGAAAAACTACGAGAAGATAGCGGAATGTCAACCATCGAATATGCATTTGGCTCGCTAGCTGCCGCGGCGCTGGCCGGCGTGCTATATCTGGTGGTCAACGGCGATGGCGTCACCTCCGCCATCGAGGGCGTGATTACCGACGCACTGACGAACACCCCGACGTAGATGACCAGCATTGAGACCGCGCTCTCGCTCTCCGCCCTGGTGACCGTCGCCGCGGCAATCGTCGCCGGGATCGCGACCGTGGCCACCTACATCGCCGCCGTCGACACCGCAGGCGCTGCCGCTCGCGCCCACGCCATCGGCGTGAACTACGAGCCGGTACGCGGGCATGTCGACGTCACCGAATCCGGCGGGGTCGTCACCGTCACCGCGAATGTGCCCGCAGCGCTCGGGCATATGCGGGCGACGGCTCGCTACCCGGTCGAATACACAACCGGGGGTGCGAAGTGAAGATCCCGCGCAGCATCGCAGATGAGTCCGGTTCCGCGACGGTGGTTGCCGTCGGCATCATCACCGCAGTGGTGGCGCTGGCGCTTGCCGTCATCGCCATCGGCGCCCGAGCCGCCGACCAGCACCGGGTGCGGACCGCCGCGGATCTCGCTGCGGTGGCCGGGGCGACGGCGCTGTACACCGGCGGGTCCGCCTGCGTGGTTGCGGAAGAGACCGCACGGCTTAACGACGCCGCCGCGCAGGCCTGCGACATCGACTCTGGCGACGTCACCGTGGAAGTCAGCATCGCCGGAGCGCGCGCGACCGCCAAGGCCGGACCGATAGAAGAGGGGAGGTGAGAGAAGGGCGTTACGCGTTTGGCGTCGTGAAGCTGGCGTCGGCAGTCATCGACGCCAGCGCGCCCAGCAACTTCAGCGCGGCGTGCTTGTTCAGCGGCTGGTTGCCGTTGCCGCACTTCGGAGACTGCACGCACGACGGGCAGCCATCCTCGCATTGGCAGGAGCGCACCGCCTCAAACGTGGCAGTGATCCATTCGCCAAAGCGCGCGTAGCCTTCATCGGCAAACCCCGCCCCGCCGGGGTGACCGTCGTAGACGAACACCGTCGGCAGCATCGTGTCCGGGTGCAGCGCCGTCGACACCCCGCCAATATCCCAGCGGTCGCACGTGGCGAGCAGCGGCAGCAAGCCAATCGCCGCGTGCTCCGCGGCGTGCAGGGCACCTGGGATGTCCCCGGCCGCGATGCCCATCGCCTCTAGGGCGAGCGGGTCGATGGTGTAGGCCACGGCCCGGGTGAGCAGCGTCTGTTCGGGCAGGTCGAGCGGGATGTGTTCGGAGACGGTGCCGTCGGCAAGCCGCACGACGTAGCCGGTGACCCGGTCGGTGACCTCTACGTCCACGCTGGCTACCCACAGTCCCGGCGAAGGGTTGCAGCGGGCGGTGGCCTCGCCCAGGATCGCGATGTCGGTCGTCGAGCGAGCCTGCGTGGAGTAGTCGGGCGTATCCGGCACCACCAGTGCCACGTAATTGTCCAGATCCAGCTGCTGGACCACGAAGGACTCGCCCTGGTGCAGGTAGACCGCGCCGTCGTGGACCTGGGTCGCGGCGCGCGCGGCATCTACCGTGCCCAGCAGCCGCCCGTCGGTGGTATCCACGATCATCACTTCTTCGCCTGCGCCTCCGCGCAAAGACACAGCGGCGTGGGCGGTTTCCGGGGTGAGTTCGCCCTCGATGAGCGGGGTGGCGAACCAGCCGCGGGGGCGGCGTCGCAAAAAGCCCTCCTCGGTGAGTTTTTCCACCACCTCGTGGGCACCGAAGGCCTCAACGTCGGCCTCCGTGAGCGGGCGCTCCACCGCGGCACAATAGACGTGCCCGCGCAGAATGTAGGGGTTGTGCGGGTTAAACACCGAAGTTTCCACCGGCTTGCCCAAAAGCGCTTCCGGGTGGTGGACAAGGTAGGTGTCCATCGGCTCGTCGCGCGCCACCATCACCACTACCGACGCCTGCCCTCGCCTGCCCGCGCGCCCCGCTTGCTGGCGGAAGGACGCGACCGTGCCCGGGAACCCGGCCATCACCACCGCATCGAGCCCGCCGACGTCGATGCCCAACTCCAGGGCGTTCGTCGTGGCCAGGCCCAACAGGTCGCCATCATCGAGCGCGCGTTCCAGCTTCCGACGGTCCTCCGCCAGATAGCCCGCGCGGTAGGACGCCACCCGGTTTGCCATATCGGCACGCCCCGCCACCACCAGGTCCTCCTGGGCGCGCAACGCCACCGTCTCCGCGGCGCGCCGGGAGCGCACAAAGGTCAGCGTGCGGGCACCCTCCTTGACCAGCGTGGCCATGATCGCCGCGGCCTCCGTCGAAGCGGCGTAGCGCACCGGGGCGCCGTGCTCGCCTTCTGCGCCCTCGATGAATCCGGGCTCCCACAGGGCGATGGTGCGCGTGCCGGTCGGAGCGGTGTCGCGGGTGATCGCCGCAACCGGGCGGCCGCACAGCCGCGTCGCGTGCGCAGCCGGGTCGGCCGCCGTCGCGGAAGCAAAGACCACCACCGGGTGCGCACCGTACGCGGCCGCGATACGCAGCAGGCGGCGCAACACGAGGGAGACGTTGGCACCGAAGACACCGCGGTAGGTGTGGCACTCGTCAACCACGATAAAGCGCAGGTGGCGCAGGAAACGCGCCCACCGCGGGTGCGCAGCAAGGATGCCGGCATGCAGCATGTCCGGGTTGGAAAAGACGAAGCGGGAGGCCTCGCGGATACCGGTGCGGGCTTCCGTCGGTGTATCGCCGTCGTAGGGGGCCGGGTGCACCCCGGACAGCTCGTCGATCTGCGAGGTCATCCGCGCCGTGGCCTGCAACTGGTCCGAACCGAGGGCCTTGGTGGGGGTGAGGTAGAGCGCGCACGCCGTCGGATCCTGCGCTAGCGCGGTCAGGATGGGCAGCTGGTAGCCCAGCGACTTGCCCGAAGAGGTGCCGGTGGCAAGCACCGTGTCGTGGCCCTCCCACACCGACTGCGCGCAGTGGGCTTGGTGGGCGTAGGGGGAGGTGATGGCGGCGTCGATAAGCCACTGCTTGAGCGACGGAAGTACCCACTCGGGCCATTCGGCGTACTGCGCGGGGGTAGCCTCGCACTCCTCGACGTGCGTGATGGTCGATGTGCCAAAACGCCCGCGGAGCTGGGCAATGAGCTCCTGACCGAGCGAACTGGGCGGGGGAGTGGGGCGGTGATCAGTCATGGCACCGAAAAGTATGCCATCTTGCTATGCCAAACCTTCAAAGTCATGGCAGACTGGTGCGTGGTCAGAAGATTTTGTGTGCGCCCTTGAAAAGGTGCTCGCGAGGTTAGTTGACGCGGGCACCAGGCACTTCGAGATGGTCCTGGTGGACGACCAAACACATCTCACCCAAGTTTTTTAAGTGAAAGGTTTCACCATGGCTACCGGAACTGTGAAGTGGTTCAACGCAGAAAAGGGCTTCGGCTTCATCGCGCCGGACGACGGGTCTTCCGACGTCTTCGTGCACTACTCCGAGATTCAGGGTTCGGGCTTCCGCACCCTGGAAGAGAACCAGCAGGTCGAGTTCGAGGTGGGCGAGGGCGCCAAGGGCCCGCAGGCCCAGCAGGTGCGCGCGCTCTAAGCTCCGCGCTTTTTACGAAGGCCCCGCTGCCGGTTTTGATGAACCGGCGGCGGGGTCTTTTGGGTTGGCTGTCGGAAAGCGTGAAAAATTCGACCGTTTCCCTTAGCGACAGGGTGGTTGTGAACGTTTTACGTAGAATTTTTCACGGGCTTGCACCGGCAGTCCTACAACGACGACTGCCCGCGGCGCTCGTCGCGCCAGTCGAAGAACTTGCCCTGCAGTTTCTGAATGCCGAAGCCGACGAGCGAGCCGAGTAGGACGCCGACCACCATGCCGAGCAGTGGGATGTCGGAAAACAGCGCGCCGCCGGCGTAGCCAATCCCGACGGACAGGATCGCCCAGATGATCACGCCGATTGTGTCGTAGAAAAGGAAGGCGAACCAGTTGTAGCGCACCGAACCGAGCACGATCGTGGCCACCCAGCGCGCCCAGGGCAAAAAGCGGCCGACGATGATGGTGGGTCCGGCACCGCGGTGCATGTTGCGTCGCACCCACAAGATGGCTTGGCCCGCTTTGGATTCGGGGTCGAGGCGTTCGACAAAACCGATGAGGCGGGCACCGAGGGCGAAGCAGAGGTTGTCGCCGATAATCGCGCCGATGATTGCAGCGGCGATGACGGCCTTTACGCTCGGCACGCCCTGGGAGGCGGCGAATGCACCGGCGAGGTTGAGCACGGTCTCAGAAGGCACGATGGGGGCGAGTGCGTCCGCGACGATGAGCAGGGTGACCAGGGGGTAGAACAATGGGGTGCCCATGAGCATGTGGAGGAAGTCGATGAATGGGTCGATCATCTCCATGGAGAACCTCCTCTCAAATGCCTGCTCATGGCGCTTTGCCGTGCGGTGCGTCGTGTCTACGATACGCCCTTGGTGGGGGAGGGCGCAGCGTCGTGTCTGCTACAAATATTGGTGTTTGCAATCCGGCTTTCATTCGCGCCAGCCGGAGGTGTGCATATACTGCGTGGAAGCGCATGTACCGCAGCGGTACATATATATAGGTGCGAATCGAGTTTTAAAGCGAGGTGTCACGCAGGGTGACGGGAAACGGCAAGACGCTGGTCATCGTGGAGTCGGCGACGAAGGCGAAGAAGATCCAGAAATACCTGGGCGAGGACTACATCGTCGAGGCTTCTGTCGGCCACATTCGCGACCTGCCGGGCCGGGCTGCGGACATTCCCGCCAAGTACAAGAAGGAGCCGTGGGCAAAGCTGGGCGTGAACCCGGACGCCGGTTTCTCCCCGATCTACGTGGTCAGCCCCGACAAGAAGAAAAAGGTGTCTGACCTGCGCGCCAAGCTCAAGGAGTGCGACAAGCTCCTGCTCGCGACAGACCCCGACCGCGAGGGTGAGGCGATCGCCTGGCACCTGCTCGAGACGCTGAAGCCGAAGGTGCCGGTGGAGCGCATGGTGTTCAATGAGATCACCGAGTCCGCGATCCGCGAAGCCGCCGAAAATACCCGCGAGCTGGACATGGACCTGGTCGAGGCGCAGGAGACCCGCCGCATCCTGGACCGCCTCTATGGCTACGAGGTCTCGCCGGTGCTGTGGAAGAAGGTCATGCCGCGCCTGTCCGCGGGTCGCGTGCAGTCTGTGGCCACCCGCGTGATCGTGGAGCGCGAGCGCGAGCGCATGACGTTCATCGCCGCCGAGTACTGGGACATCACCGCCTCGCTGCTCCCGCAGCAGGGAGAGAAGACCGAGTTTGACGCGAAGCTGGCCACGCTCGATGGGCAGCGCGTGGCGCAGGGGCGCGACTTTGATGACCGGGGAAGGCTGAAGGGGGAGGCGGTGGTCGTCGATAAGCAAAGGGCTCATTCGCTTGCCGACGGCCTGCAGGGCCGCCCCATGCACGTCACCGCAGTGGAGGAAAAGCCCTACACCCGGCGCCCGCACGCGCCGTTCATGACCTCGACCCTGCAGCAGGAGGCGGGGCGCAAGCTGCACTTCACCTCTGCGCGCACGATGCGTATTGCGCAGCGACTGTACGAGAACGGCCACATCACGTACATGCGTACGGACTCGACCTCCCTGTCCAAGCAGGGCCTTGAGGCCGCGCGCTCGGCGGCGACGGAGCTCTACGGTGACAGCTTCGTATCGAAGTCCCCGCGCACCTACGACCGGAAGGTGAAGAACTCGCAGGAGGCGCACGAGGCGATCCGTCCCGCGGGTGAGCGCTTCGCTACACCGGGCCAGCTGGGTAGCGCGCTGGACGCGGAGGAATTCAAACTCTACGAGCTGATCTGGCAGCGCACCGTCGCCTCGCAGATGGCGGACGCGCGCGGCAACTCCACCAAGGTCACCGTGGCTGGCGAGGCGGAAAGCGGCGAGCGCGCCGAGTTCACCGCCACCGGCCGCACCATCACCTTCCCCGGCTGGCTGCGCGCGTACTCCGATACGAACGACAAGGAGACGCACCTGCCGCAGCTTCACGAGGGCGACGCGCTGGATGCGACGAAGCTCAGTACGGACGAGCACACCACCAACCCACCGGCGCGCTACAACGAGGCCAGCCTGGTCAAGAAGATGGAAGACCTGGGCATTGGCCGCCCGTCGACGTATGCCAGCATCATCAAGACGATCCAGGACCGCGGCTACGTGGTCACCCGCGGCAACGCGCTCGTGCCCAGCTGGGTTGCGTTCTCCGTCATTGGACTTTTGGAGAATAATTTCGACGCGCTGGTGGACTACGACTTCACCTCCTCCATGGAGGACGAGCTGGACGAAATCGCGCACGGCAACGAGGACCGCACCGAGTGGCTCACCGGCTTCTACTTCGGCGACGCGGACGCGGACGAGAACATGGCCGAGGCCGTGGCGCGCCGCGGCGGGCTCAAGCACATCATCGAGGCGAACCTGGAGAGCATCGACGCGCGCCAGGTCAACTCGCTCAAACTCTTCGAGGACGCCGAGGGCCGCGACATCAACGTGCGTGTCGGCCGCTACGGGCCGTATATCGAGCGCCAGGTGGGCGTGACCGAAGAGGGCGAGCCGGAGTACCAGCGCGCCAACCTGCCGGAGTCCTCCACCCCGGACGGCATCACGCTGGAGCTGGCGGAGAAGCTCTTCGCCACCCCGCAGTCTGGCCGTGAGCTGGGCGAGAACCCGGCGAACGGGCGCATGGTGGTGGCCAAGGAGGGCCGCTACGGCCCGTACGTGACCGAGCTGGTGCGCGACGACGAGCGCGAAACCGCCGAGGCGCACGCCGAGGAAGTCATCGCCGCCGAGCGCGCCGAAGAGGATGCCCAGCGCGCCGAGGAAGGCAAGCGCAAGAAGAACTGGGAGACGAAGACCGCGGCGAAGCAGAAGGAGAAGCGCCTCGGCGAGCTGGTCAACGAGCAGCTCAAGCCTGCGACCGCCTCGCTGTTCAAGTCGATGGAGCCGTCCTCGGTCACCCTTGAGGAGGCGCTGAAGCTTCTGAGCCTGCCGCGCGAGGTGGGCACCGACCCGGCCGACGGCGAGGTCATCACCGCGCAGAACGGCCGCTACGGCCCGTACCTGAAGAAGGGCACGGACTCACGATCCCTGGCCAGCGAGGACCAGATCTTCAACATCACGCTGGAGGAGGCCCGCCGCATCTATGCGGAGCCGAAGCGCCGTGGCCGCGCCGCCGCGAAGCCGCCGCTGAAGATGCTCGGCGACAACGACGTCTCGGGCAAGCCGATGAGCATCAAGGATGGCCGCTTCGGCCCGTACGTCACCGACGGCGAGACCAACGCCTCGCTGCAGCGCGGCGATACCCCGGAGACGGTCACCGATGAGCGCGCGAACGAGCTGCTCTCCGCCCGCCGCGCCCGCGAGGCCGAGGAGGGCCCGAAGAAGGCGACCAAGAAGAAGGCCACGAAGAAGAAGGCGACCAAGAAGAAAGCGACCAAGCGCGCCAAGAAGACGGTGAAGAAACCCACGCAGACCACCAAGCGCGTGATTAAGGCCGGCTCGAGGAGGAAGTAAATGCTCACCCGCACGCGCCGGGGCGTCGCTGCGCTTATCGACGCCCTGTTGCCCCACTCCTCCCTCACCCCAGAACGCGCAGCGTGGGCGGTGAGCGCCGACGCGGCCGGCATTGCGCAGTGCGCCGGGTGGAAGAAGACTGCGCTGGTAGCCGAGCCGCTTACGCGGGTTGCCCTCGCCGCCGTGCCGCTGCGGGTAAGCCGTAGCGAAGCGGAGCGCGCCGGGGATTCCACCGTCGCCCCGGATTCCGCGCCGGACGCGGACCCGGTGCTCACCTGCGCGGTGCTCGCCTCTGCCGTGGCCGCCTTCGAACAGGAGCGCGTGCCGCATTCGCCATCCGCGCTGGGCGTGGCGTCCTTGGTGGGCGCGCAGGCCGGCTACCTCACACGCCTTCTGCAGCGCGACGCCGCGGTAGGCCGGGTCCGCCTCGCCGTCGCTGTCGGCGCTGTTGCTGCCGGTGGCGCGGTTGCCGCGTGGGCGGATCGCCGCCTGCTGCCCGCCACCCTCATTGGTGGCGCGGCCGTGGCTGCGACGGCGGCAGCGGCGAACGACCCGCTCTTCCGCGCTGACACGAATGATCCGGCGCGCGAGGGCTTAAGCCACGGCGCGAACCTGCTTCTCGGTGCCGAGGGGCTGCGCCTGCTCACGAACGCGGGCCTGGTCGGCAAAGCGTGCGACGCGATCGGACTGCCCGCCTGGGTGGGGGAGCGCGGTGCGCGTGCGGCGGTGTCCTGGGCCGGCTCGATCGGCCAGCTCCTGCTCGTCCACGGGCTCAGCGCCCCTGCGGCCGGTCGCGACTAAGACACGGAACTAGTAACGGTCCGCCAGGGTGGAGCGCACCGGGCGGGCCAGCTGCGTCATCTTGTTGCGGCCGCGCAGCTCCACGGACTTCATCAGCGTCCAGCGCTGCTGCTCGACCTCGTTCGCGGCACGCAGGGTCGCGGCGTTGGTGAGCACGCGGCCGGGCACGCCCTTGGCCAGCTCGGTCAGGCGCGCTGCGGCGTTGACGGCGTCGCCGATGACGGTGTATTCGAAGCGGTCGTGTCCGCCGATGTGGCCGGCGACCACGTGCCCGGAGGCCACACCCACCCCGGCTTCGAGCTCCAGGCCGTTGAGTTCTTGGCGGAGTTCACGGGCGGCTTGGAGGGCGTGCGAGGCCGCGTCGTGAAGCGAGACGGGAGCCCCAAAGACGGCGAGCGCGGCATCGCCTTGGAACTTATTAATCACACCCTTGTTGCGGTGCACGACCTCGACGACCACCTCGAAGAAGTCATTGAGGGCGGCCACGACCTCCTCGGGCGTGTGGTTGACGGCAAAGGTGGTGGAGCCGACGACGTCGACGAACACGACGGCGACCTTGCGGTCTTCGCCGCCCAGCTCCGGCTTCTCCTCCAATGCCTTCTGCGCGACCTCACTGCCCACGTAGCGGCCGAAGATGTCGCGGACGCGCTGGCGCTCGCGCAGGCCCCGCATCATCTCGTTGAAGCCGGCCTGGAGCACACCGATCTCGGAGCCGTCGTAGATGTCTACCTGCGTGTTGATTTCGCCGCGCCGCACGCGGTTGATGGCGTCCTGCAGCTCCTTGATGGGGTCGACCACGCTCATGATCACAAAGGCGGTGCCGAACGCGCCGGTGACCATCGCGGACAGGGCCAGCACGAATACCGCCGGTTGGAGCTCGCCCGGAATGTTGGTGAAGTAGCCGCGAGACTGAGCGAGGAACAGCAGGACGATGCCCAGCACGGGCACGGCCGAGGTGGTAAACCACGTCATGTAGAGGCGCTGCTTGATCGGCGGTTCCAGCGTGGCGTCCTCGAAGCGGCGTGCGAGTGCCGCCGCCGCGATCGGGCGCACCAGCCGCTCGGCCTGCAGGTAGGTCAGCACGGCGGTGACGAAGCAGGCCATGGAGGTCGCGACGAAAATGACCACCGCGAAGCGCCCGCTTGTGCGCGCGGTGAGCACGGTGAGGATCGTGATGCCAATCAGCCACACCGCCACCACGATCAGTGTCTGGAGAACAGGCAGGCGCAGCACCAGCCGTCGCACCATGTTCGGGTCGTGGTCTTGCGGCCGATGCTGCCATTCCAGCACGGGCCGGAAGAGGAAGAAGGTGACCACCATCCCGAACACCACGGCAAAGGCAACATAGGCCAGCCCAATCAGCCCAAGCGTGGAGCTGTCCAGCGCCAGCTGCTCGGTCTCCGGCATGGGGATGAAGAAACGGATGAACGCCATGATGGCGGCGGCACCAAGCAGGTTGGTTCCCAGCACGCTTGCGGCGTAGAGGGGCCAGGAGGTCCCCCACACCCAACGCAAGCCGTGCCAGAATCTGTTCATGGTGTATTACCTTAGCGAACGAGTACGCTAGGGCGCTGTGAACCTGCCCCAGTTTCGAAGTGTTGCCGAGCGCCTCGCGGATGCGCCCAATGTCCGCGAGGTCATCCTCGCCGCGGCCAGCGCGGCAAGGGAGCAATTGCTTATCGACGGCACCCGCCAGGACTACGCCATGACCCACTCCTGGCTCTTTACCGGCCCACCCGGCTCGGGCCGTTCGCAGGCCGCGCTGGCCTTCGCCGCCGCGCTCGTATGCACGGACCCAAACGAGGTCGGTTGCGGGCGGTGCAAGGGCTGCCGGGATGCGCTGTCGGGCCAACACACCGACATCGTGCACGTGGTGCCGAAGGAACTGATTATTAAAACGGACTACATCCGCGAGATCGTTGCCCAGGCCGCAAGGATGCCGACGGTCGCCCCCTACCGGGTACTGATCATCGAAAACGCGGACCGCCTCCACCCGGCCGCAGCGGACGCGCTGCTGAAGACGGTGGAGGAGCCGCCTGAGCGCACCGTGATCATCTTGCTCGCGCCGTCGACAGACCCGGAAGACTTCTCGCAGACGTTGCGCTCGCGCTGCCGCCACCTCTATATCCCTTCGCCGTCCGAGGCGGAGCTGGTGCACATCCTCATGCAGGAGGAGGGCGCCACGGAGCACGACGCCCGCCTCGCCGCGGCGACCTCGCTGCGTCACGTCGGCCGCGCGCGCCTCTTGGTGCGCAGCCCCGAGATCCAGCAGCGCCGCGCGCAGGCCATCAACATGGCCGAGCTGATTTTCCAGGGTGCCTACGCCTTCCAGGCGGTCGGCTCGCTGATCAAAGCGACCGAGAAGGAAGCAGTGGACTCGTACGCCGAGGAAGACGCCGCGGAGCGCGCCAAACTCGAGCAGGCCCTCGGCATGGGCGCGAAGGGCAAGGGCGCGGCCAAGGCGCTGCGCGGGGCGGCGAGTTCCCTCAAGGAACTTGAAGCCCAGCAGAAAGCGCGCAGCACGAGGCGCAAGCGTGACGTCTTCGACCTGGTGTTGGTGGATCTTGCCGGCGTGTACCGCGATGCGATGGTGGTGCAGTCGGGTGCCGACGTCCCGCTGACGCATCCCGATTTCGAACCGCTCGCCCGCGAGCTCGCCGAACGCGTCCCCGCCTCCGGCCTAGTCGCCTGCCTTGACGCGATCGCCCAGTGCCGCGCGCGCCTGCACCAGTCGGTGACCCCGGCCGTGGCGTTCAACGGCATGATCGGGCACCTGCGCGTCGCTTGCGGCGTACGCTGACCTGCCGGTTTATCGTTTAGTGGTTTCTGCACTACAATCGTTTTCCGGTACAACGTCGCTATGCGTGTTGTCCGGCCGCCTTAGCTCAGTCGGCAGAGCGTTTCACTCGTAATGAAAAGGTCGCGAGTTCGATTCTCGCAGGCGGCTCCACCAAAGCCCCAGCTAGAACACCGTTTTAGCTGGGGTTTCTTCGTTGGTTCGGCGCGTCGAGTTGTCCCGAATTGTCGCTTAACCCGGAAAGCAGCGGATCTGGCCTTAGATGCACAAAAGCCCCGCACGAAGCGGGGACCTCTGGCAATGTGGAGTTGCACACGACATGCAATCTCTACATCTCAAGTTGTAATGCAAAGCAACCAGTAGACACAAGGGACAGATCGAACGGCACGGAGCATCAGATGTCGATTCGGGGTAGTTGGTACCGCGAGTCCGCGTAGTTGGTACCGGTGTTCCACGTACCCGGTACTGCAAGGGGTTTTCTTTCATAGTTGATGTTGGCGACACCACAATCCGCTGGTGTTGCGTCAACTTCTACTTGGAAGGAGCCGGTCCTTGTGGCCAACTTCAAACAGATCATCGCGATGTGCCTTGACGGTGCAAGCTACGCGCAGATCACACACGCATTGGGATGTTCACGACGAGAAGTATCCCGCGCAAAGAAAGTCATCGCTGATGAGGCACTAACGCCAGAGCGTTTCCGCCAACTCCCACCGGGATGGTTCGATGATCGATTCAGCGACGGCCGGAGTAAGCGGACGATGTCCTACGACCAGCCTGATTTTCAAGCCCTTGCACGCAAGCTCCAAAGCAAAAAGCACGTGACCAGGCACAAGCTGTGGATGGACTACTTGTCGCAGCCGTGTCCGACGGACAAGACAAAGTACCAGTACTCCCAGTTTTGCAGTGGGCTCAATGAATTTCTCCGTGCTCATGATCTTGTCGAAGTCGTCACCCATGAGCCGGGGCAAGAGCTTTACGTCGACTGGGCTGGCGACAAAGTGCCGGTGGTGGATCAGGCCAGTGGTGATACCGCATTCAAGGCGTCGCTGTTTGTCGCGGTATGCCCGTACTCAGGGCTGATGTACGTCACTGCTGCTGTAAATGAGAAGATGCCGGCTTGGATTGCATGCCACGTCAAAGCGTTGAACTATCTTGGCAAATTACCGGCGGTCATCGTGCCGGATAATGCCTCTACGGCGACCTACCGGCCGAGGAAGCATTCAGGCTACCGGATGGTCACTGACCGCTACGTAAGCGTTTGCCGACTACTACGGGGTCACGATTGTGCCGACGAGGCCCGGCAGGCCACGCGACAAAGCGGCAGTAGAACGTGCTGTGAAAATCGCCTACACCAAAATACTCGGGTATTTCAGCGACGAGGTCTTCTACAATCTCGATGAACTCAATGAGGCAATCGCTGACCGGCTTGCCGATATCAACAGCGCAATGACACGGGCTGATGGCACAACACGGCGCATGCGCTTTGAGCAAGAAGAAGCACCAGTGATGCGCGATCTGCCGCCGACACCGTTTACGGAAGTGTCATACAAGCGGTGCAAAGTCGACCGTAATTGGCACATCACCTGTGACTACCAGTACTATTCTGTGCCATTTCAGCTGGTAGGAGAGGCAGTGACGGTCAGGCTCACCCCGCAACTGGTGAGCATCTTCAACGGTGATCAACTAGTTGCTGAACACACACGCCTTCACGGATTCAAATACCGGTACTCCACTGATCCCAACCATGGGCCAAGCAGCGATGACGAAGGCCACAAGGCGCTCACCCGCGACGAACTCTTGGCTTGGGCCTCGTCGTTCGGTTCTGCAACGCACACAGTCATAGCGATGATCCTCGATCGTAATAGTGCCGCCGTCCCCCGCGGACTTCTTCAAGCTCGCAACGTGCTGGCCAACCTGGGCAAAAAGCACAGCAAAGCCACCCTCGAGCCGGCGTGCCAGCAGGTCTTAGAAAAGAAGCTGGCTCCAACTATGGCTGTGATCAAACGCATCCAGACTGACATTGCGCACGCTCAGCAGCACCCTGCTGCACCAGGGCGAAGCACACAGCCCGCGACGAAGAACCAACAACGCCCAAGCGCCCCGCTTACCAGCGACGCAGCTGACGCCGTCTTCATCCGGCCTGCTGACCACTACGAAAACTAGAAGGAGCGTGAACCATGAGCAACATCGACGACGAAACAGTACGGGCAAAAATGCGAAAGCTTCGCGTATCGACCTTCGCTGATGTCTTCTACGAGATTGTCAACGACGAGGCCTACGCGGATGCGCTACCAGAGGACATCTTCCTCGCAGCAGTCGAAGAGGCCTACACACAGCGGCAACAACGCAACATCGCCAAAGCCATCACCCAGGCACAATTCCGATACCCGGACGCCAGCCTTGCTGAAGTCACCCGGGCAGAACAACGCGGCATCAACATGCGCCAACTGAAACGAATCGCGGCGACCAACTGGCGAGAAAACCCGACCAACATTCACATCCTCGCACCGACCGGAACAGGGAAAACATACATAGTCTGCGCCATCGGCGTCGCCGCATGTCAAGCCGGATACTCCGTGGCCTACTACCGGCTAGACCAACTCGTAGACATGTTGGCGGTCTTCTCACCGACTGACCAAAACTACCTCGATAAGATGCGGAAACTGATCAATGTCGATGTCCTTATCATCGATGATTTTATGACCATGAGCATCAACCAGCGTGGGCAAGAAGACCTGAGCAAGATCATATTCGACCGCGACGGTCGGCTCACAACACTGATCTCCTCCCAATCGGCCGCCGCCTATTGGGTCGAAGCCCTCCCCGACAGAGTCGGAGCCGATTCACTCGTTAGCCGCCTCAACAACGGCCACCGAATCCGCATCGGAGACTTCGACATGCGCAAGGCCACCGCGCCAATAGAACCGGACGAATAAAGCAAACAGCCGGGCCGACTCTGTCGGCCCGGCCCCGGTACCAACTACCCGGAACACGGCAGTACCGGGTCTCCGGAACACCTGTACCAAAAACCCGCATCCGACAATCCGCCCACACCAAACATAGTCCGCCCCAGAGCAAAGAACGCCGCCCCTAACAGGCTCAGGATAAGCGCCGTGACGGAGTTGATGTGAACATCTCTGTACTTCATGAACCACATTCTACGGCGGAAACCCACTACTTTTCCCAGCAAAACTTCTCCAGCGGGTGCCGCCGCTCATCACAGCAGAGGGATATCGTCCTTGGCCAGGAGCATCTCACTCATCTCCACGGCCTGCTGGTGATGGGGGATCATCATCTGGGCAAACATGATGTCCGCGGCGTTGTGATCGACGGAGATCTCCCCGTCCGCCTCAGTCGTCGCCGTGGTGGTCTCGGTCGTCTCAGCGGTAGCCGTCGCAGTGCTGGTGGCCGAGGTGGTGGCGTCGGTATTGCCTGACTCGGTGGTCTCACCGCAGGCGGCCAGCGCCAGGGTGGAGGCCACAGCGAGAGCGGAAAGAACAAGGGTGCGCTTTATGGTGGAGCCCTTTCAGGGTCATATGAGGTCAGAGGAGAGAAGTGGTGGATCAGTGGACGGCGGTGGATGCCGGAGTAGGCGTGGTGTGTTCCTCCTTCGACTCGGTCGGAGCCAGGTGAGCCGGATCCAGATCAATGCGGCGCAACAGCTGGGCGT
>OJKZ01000197.1_pt1 | contig 26585 bp, 51 predicted proteins | sample 1596791 | NCBI WGS metagenome assembly OJKZ01 (sample SAMEA3904677, study PRJEB24821) | metagenome | biome: Builtin; feature: hospital; material: surface | place: USA | collected 2013-06-04 | reverse complement strand
ATCTACACTAGATCGCTCGTCGGCAGCGTCAGATGTGTATAAGAGACAGGACTACCTCACCGTCGACGAAGTCGCACACATCACCGGCTTCTCCGACCGCTACATCCGCGACCACATCAAAGCCGGGAACCTCCCCGCACTCAAAATCGGACGCACCTACCGCATCCGCCGCGAAGAGATCCCCGAATTCATGGAACTACTCGCCACCATCACCGCAGCATAAAAGAGTGACCGCCCGGCACACAGGGACTGCCATCCCAAAACGCGCACCAAGCGGCCACAACGCATAATCACCCACCAACCACGGAAGGTAAACCATGCAGACACATCCTAACACCGTCACCGTCCTACCCAGAACCACAAGCCGCGCAGACTGGCTCGAGCAACGCCGCCAAGGCATCGGCTCATCCGACGCATCCATCATCCTCGGCATGTCCAATTTTGAGTCCCCCTACACCCTGTGGGAACAGAAAACCGGGCGCGTACCCCTCGACCCGCCCGTCGACCCCGCCACCCAGGAACTCATGGACTGGGGAAACCGCCTAGAGCCAGTCATCCGCCAGGCCGTCGCCGAAGAGATTGGCACCCCAATCGCCAAGCCCACTGAAGCATGGGCACGCACCGACACGCCCTGGCAGCGCGCCAACCTCGACGGCATCGCGGGCGACGACACCATCTGCGAATTCAAGAACACCAGCGCATTCATGCGCGCAAACTGGGACGGCCAGATCCCCGACCACGCCGAGATCCAAGTCCACCACGCAGGACTCGTCACCGGCTGGCGCACCGCAATCGTCGCCGGACTTATCGGCGGAAATCACCTGTCCATCCACCGCATCGAGCTGAACGAGAACATCCTCGAAATGCTGGATGCCGCGGAGCGGAGTTTCTGGGAATACGTCGAAACCGACACCGCACCCGACGTGGACTGGCACGACCGCACCAAGGAAGCCGTACAGCGCGAATGGCGACAATCCCGCACCACCGGAACCCGAGAAGTCGCGGAGCAGGACGCACGCAAATGGGTGGAGCAATACCACGCCGCGCACGCCGCCGAAAAGGACGCGAAAAAGCGCAAGACCGAGGCCACCACGCACCTCATGAAGCTCATGGCAGGACATGACCAGATCGCTACCGGCGACACCATCTGGGCAAAAACCCGGCGCGGCAGGCTCAACGAAAAGCGCCTACGCGAAGACCACCCAGACCTGGTCAAACAGTACATGCAGCCCTACACCGGCTACGTCCTCGACAAGGACGCACTCAAGGAAGACCACCCCGACGTGTACGCCGACTGCCAAGCCGTATCCGTCATCCCCCAAGCAATCAACTAGGAGCCACCATGCCCGAACAATGGAAACCAATCCCCGGATACGAGGGTCACTGCGAAGTGTCCGACCACGGACGAGTCCGCAGCATAGAACGGGTAATCATGCGCAAGAACGGCGCGCCGCAACGAATCGCAGAGCGGGTGCTACGTCCGGCGGCTGGCACTAAAGGGCACCTGCACGTCGAGCTGTGGCGCGGCAACAAAGCAACGAGCCGCTATGTCCACCAGCTTGTGCTTGAAGTGTTCGTCGGCCCTCGTCCAGCCGGTATGGAGTGCTGCCACAACAACGGCAACCCAGCCGACAATCATGTCGAAAACCTCCGATGGGACACCGCATCAAGTAACGGCTACGACCGGGTGCGCCATGGAACCCACCCACTAAGTAGCAAAACTCACTGCAAGCGAGGGCATGAGTTTATCGACGAAAACCTTGTCCCATCAACGGCGCGCAAAGGCTTTCGTAACTGCCTAGCCTGCTCGCGAGCACAGAGCTACGCGAAGAACCATCCAGAGTGGAAACCGCGCTTGCAAGAACTATCCGACAACTACTTCCAAGCACTTACCGCCTAATTGAAAGGAACTACACCAATGGCACGCGATCTAGAAGCACGCATCGCAGCAAACAACACACCCGCCCAACAGCGACCGGCGACACTCGCCGACCAAATCAAGTCGATGGAGCAGCAGTTTCAAATGGCAATGCCAAAGGGCATGGAAGCCGCACAGCTCGTCCGCGACGCGCTCACCGCGCTACGACAGACCCCGAAACTCGCAGAATGCACACCGCAGTCCGTGCTCGGCGGGCTTATGACATGCTCTCAGCTTGGCTTGCGCCCAGGGGTGCTTGGGCAGGCTTACCTGCTGCCGTTTTGGGATAAGCGCCAGGGCGGGCAGGTCGCGCAGGTCGTAATCGGATACCACGGCCTGGTCGAGTTGGCGCACCGCTCCGGCAAGATCCAATCCCTCATCGCCCGCACCGTCTACGAAAACGACCACTTCGACGTGGACTACGGCCTGGCGGACAAACTCGTCCACAAGCCGTACATGGGCGGCGACAAGGGCCAGCCCATCGCCTACTACGCCGTGGCGAAATTCACCACCGGTGGCCACGCATTCTTCGTCATGTCACACCCGGAGATGCTGGAATACCGCGACAAGCACGCCAAGGCCCGCAATCGCAACGGCCAGGTCTTCGGCCCCTGGGCTGACAATTTCGAAGCCATGGCCCACAAGACCTGCGTGCGACAGCTCAGTAAGTGGATGCCCAAGTCGACGGAGCTTGCCACCGCGATCAGCGCCGACGAAACCGTCCGCGTCGACCTCGCCCCCGACGCAATCAACTACGGGCAGCACCCAGACGGCGATAGCGCGCCGGAGCACGTAGACGGCGAAATCGTCGACGACCAGACCGAAGAAGCAAGCGCGTAGCGCTCCACTACCGGGGCGGGGCATCCGGTAATCACACCCCAACACCGGCGCGCCTGCCAGCGCGCCCCACCAGCCCACCAACCAGCAAGGAAAGTTATGCCAACCCAAACCTGCGTCCACGGCTCATGCAAATGCATCGCCTACCGCACCGACGGGCTGTGCAAAAAGCACGCCAAAGCCCTCGGCAAAAGCCTGCCAAAACGCCCCGTTGAAGAAGCACAGACCATCCTCGCTGACCTCCGCGCACACGGATGGTCACTCAACGCAATCGAGGAAGCCGCAGGTATCACCGCCAAGGCGCTCAAATACATTGCCGCAGGTAAAGAAAGAACCGTCCGCCACGGCACTATCGCCGCCCTCGCCAGCCTTAAAGACAAGGAGGTCGGCACCGGCGATCGCTTCCCGGCCTGGCCCACCACACGCAGGCTTCGTGCCCTCCAAGCCGCAGGCCACAGCGGCGAAACTCTCGCCAACCGCACCGGCATGTGCCGATCCAACATCTCAAAACTCTCCCTCGGGCGCGCCCTGACCGTCAGCAAAGTTACCCGCGACAGCGTCGAACGCATCTGGCAGGAACTCGCCAACCAGCCAGTCATTGGCCCGCCAACCAGAACAGCCGCACGCATGGGGTGGAAACCACCACTCGGGTGGAACGACATTGACGACCCGGAAGAGCTTTCATCTACCGCATTCATCCCGCTGAGCAAACACGAGCGCACCCTCGCGCAACGCGTCAGGAACCAGCACAAAAACCACGTCTGGGACGAAGCAATCGGGTGGGAAACACTGCGCCGAATCGCGGCAGGAGAAGTAGACCGCGTCAAAGTCTCCACCCTCGACTTCATCTACCTGCGCTCCGAGCTCGACCGAAACATCACCCGCCAAACAAAGGAGCACGCAAATGCCGCATGACATGGACATTAGAGACGTGGCCTACTACGCCGAAATCGCAATCCATCGCGGCTGGGACGCGGCAGCACAACGCGCACTCTGGCACCTCGCGTCCAGCGGCCAGCCATTCACCGCCGACGACTTCCGCAGGCTCATGGCCGACGCGCCAGACCCACACCACCCCAACACCATCGGATCATTCTTCCGACGAGCACGCGCCGACGGAATCATCGAGCCGACCGGGCGGGTCAAGCAGGCCACCACCGCGTCCAGACACGGCGCGCTCATCCGCGAATGGCGAGGCGTGCCGCAGCTTCGAGCTGCTTAAAAAACTTGTAATTATCTCGCTGTAACCCACCCCAAAGGAGAACACTAGTGCGAATCAGGAGTATTAAGCCTGAATTCTGGCGCTCGGAAGACATTTCGTGCCTGTCAATCGAGGATCGACTCCTCTTTATCGGCCTGTGGTCATACGTCGACGACAACGGGGTGGGCCAAGACCGGGAGAGCCTAGTCGCCGCCGACCTATTCGCCGACGACCTTTCGCGAGACCCTCGCGACACTCTCGCGAGGGTTTCCGGCGGACTCGAGAGACTTTCCGAAGCGGGCCGAATCGTGCGCTACACCGTCGACGGCCGTGCATATCTCGCCGTGACCAACTGGGAGCGACACCAGCGCATCGACAAGCCGAACAAACCGCGCTACCCCCTCCCAACCAGCGAAAACGCCGTAGTTAACGACACCCTCGAGACACCCTCGCGAGATACTCGCGACACTCTCGCGACACCCTCGCGCCTGGAACAGGGGAACAGGGGAACAGGGGAACAGGGGAGTAATACTCTTGGTCACCCTGCGGGCGACCGTGAGCGAACCGACACAGGCGATGCGCGTTCTACGCACGATGATGAGCGCGACGTGAGCGAGGCTCCATCGAAAAGCGCGCCGACCGCCCCTGCCTACCCGCCCGAGTTTGAGCAGTGGTGGGGCGAGTATCCGAAAAAGGTGGGGAAGCGTCGCGCTCTCAAGGATTGGAAGCAGGCGGTCAAGCGCGAGCGGGCGGGGGAGATCATCGCGGCGACTAGGCAGTTCGCGGAGTATCACGCGGCTTGTGGGACGGAGAAGCGGTTTATCCCGAATCCGTCGACGTGGCTTAACCGCGATGGCTGGGGCGACGAACTGCCGCAAATACGCCCAATTCACGCCCCAGCAGGCCCGCAGGCGGGCGCACGGCGCACGGACGAACAAGTGCTTAGGGCGCTGCTCTCAACCCCGCAAAACGCCACACACGACGTTGTGGACGGGGAAATCATTCACCAACGACAGATCGGATAACCAGCCATGCACACTGACCAGCAGAAACAAGCAATCGCAGTCCGCGTCCTCGGTATTGGCAAACGCCGCGCCCCAGACCGCTTCCCCCGCTACGACCTAGGCGGGCAATTGGACGTCGAACTGATTAACGAATGGGCCACCGCGCTCGGCAAAAAGGTCTATCCGCTCGAGCTGTGGGAAGAAGCCGTCGAATATTGGGTTAATCACCTTGACCATGGGCGGATGGTCACAACCGGAGAAATACTTAGGTCCGCAAAACAAGTACGGCAGAAATGGGAAAACGACCCCGCCCGACGCGAACAATTCCGCCAACTCTACGAAGCGCGCCAACAAGAGCGCGACCGGCAGCTCGCCGCAGGTGAATTCGGGAGGGCGCGGGGCTATGTGCCACGCGAGATCGAGAAGAAGCGGGTGGACGCGTCCGTGCTGGACAGGGCGTTAAAAGCGGTTGGGGGCGGCAAAACGATATAGGCGCGTGTTGCATGGTGTTGCATAGAATGTTGCGCAATGTTGCACCGTTGTGTAGTATCAAAACCAGACCGGCTGCCACCGGTCACCACCACCCACCAACCACGACAAGGGAAAAGGAAAACATGCACCGCCCCCACACCGGCGTGTTCTACGCCGAAGCACGCGAACGCGGCCCCCTCGACCACAGGCTCGACGACTTCATCGCCGAAGAAATCGCCATCGACGAAAACCGCTCCGTCTACAACCTCGACCACGCCATCACCGTCGAGGGCGAGAGCATCACCCTCACCCAGCTCATTGAGCGTTTCGAGGACGAGCTGCCCACCACCGGCACCACGTGGATCATCTACGACGGCATGAACGAATACGTCGGCAGCTTCACCACCGAGTACGCCGCCGAATTCGCGCCTACCGCGAACACCCGCGAAGCACTCGCCGCCGCAGCCGCCGCCGACCACCCCGGCCTAGCCCGCGCCATCCGCCGCTTCGCCACCACCGACGTGTTCACGTCCGGCGCGAAACTCACGGCCGACCAGTGGCTCGGCATCTTCGCCACCGGCATGCGCAACACCACCGTCAACGCCTAACAGGAGGGGCACCAATGCTCGACCCAGTCACCGCACAAATCGCAATTAATTCCATGCTCGACGTGATCTGGCCACTACTGCCGCCCCACGTCCTCGCACAACTCGCCTACGTCTAAGGAGCACCACCAATGGCCAGTACCACCCTTGTCGGCAATCTCACCGCCGACCCCGAACTGAAAACCACCGCAGACAACACCGAATTTGCGCGCTTCACCGTCGCCTGGTCGGAACGCCAAAAAGCCGGCGACGACTGGATCGACGGCCCCGTCACCTTTGTGCGCTGCACTGTCTGGGGACGCATGGCACCACACGTCGCCAGCAACCTGCACAAGGGCAACCGCGTGATCGTCTCCGGCGAGATGCGCGCCGAAGAATGGGCATCCGACAAGGGCCCACAAACCGACGTGGTGATGACCGTGAAACAAATTGGCGCGTCGCTGGAATTCCACGACGTGACCATCACCAAGCGCGAGCGCACCGGCGGGGCCGGGGCTTTCGGCCAGCAGCCCCAGCAGCCCCAGCAGCCCCAGCAGCAGGGCGGGCAGGCCACCGGCTGGATCAAGCAAGACGCACAAAAAGGCTTCCAGCCCCAAAACGAGGAAGCGCCGTTCTAATGCACGAGCCGGAAATCTACCGCATCGAAACCTACGCCGACTTCGCCGAACGACTCGACGAACTCGCCGAGAAAGTCCCCCAGGTCGAAGCGTGGCTGCCCTGGCCTGAAAACGACCTGACGCAAGGCACCCTGAGCGTCTACCGCTGGCGCATCAACACCGGCGAAATGCTAGGCGACGACTACCAAGCGATCATGCGGCGCGGCGTGCTCTACGTGAGGAAACTCAAATGACTGATATTGAGCTTGAGTCAATGCCCCGCACCCTCGGGGTGATGGGAGACCAGCAGCACACGAGCAAGCGCGAGCAGGCACTCGATGCACTCGCGCTCATTCTGCCCGTGCTGGTGCTGACCATCGGCGCACCACTAATCGACATGACTTTCTAGACAGAGGAAAACAAGAAAATGAGAATCACAGACCTGCAACGCGCCCGCAATTGGGCAACCGGGGTACTCGCCAGCGTCAAGTGCTACGAATCCTGGATGGACGTGAACGAGATCGCCGCCGCCCGCCTCATCGTCGCGATGGAAAAGCCGCCAAGCATGGCAGATGTGGAATGGTTGGACGATGAGCACTACCTCGCGGAAGCGGAAAACGAGTTCGGCGACCGAGTAGTGATGGTCGAGCCTGACGGCGACGAGATCGTCTGCGTGACCCCGGGCAGTGTCAGGGCGTTTAGGCGGTTGGCGATTGGTCTGTGGCCGACGGGTAAGCGCTACCGGGTGACGGAAATGACGGGGGACGAGCCGCCGCGCCACCCCGAAACGCTGAGCAGCATGGTCTGCTACAACAGCGCGCCGGACGGCACCATTGTCGTCACCCGCGACGGGATCGCAGCCCCGTACATGAAGATCAATGGGCAGTGGCGCTACGGGGACAAGGTTGTGGACGTGGCGAAGCTCGCTTCCGATGCGCCGCGCACCGTCGTCAAGTGGGGGAGCGACGATGAATAAATGGGTAGTTCGGAAGCAGTTACTTGGCACTGACTGGTTCGTGTGGCTGCGCGGACACCCGCAGAGGTGGCGGTTCGGCACCTGGCGTGAAGCGGTGACATTCGCCGACCGGCGTTCCCGCACCGTGCAGGTGGTGCTGCCCGCCCCTGTTCCCGCCCCGCCTGTGGATGTGCACCGCCCCGCGTGGCACGTGTCGGAGTCGATGACCCGCCCTTGGATCGCGCCGATAGGCCGATTCGTGCATGTGTCCGACCGGACGGGCTGGGGCGACCTCCTCGACGCTGACACCGCCGAGAAGCTGGCCCTTGCCCTTCTCGCTGCCGCCATGCACGCGAAAGGAGAACAGCCATGAGCAAGTGGAGAGTGTGGCGACACCCGTTATCTGGAAAGTGGATAGTGAACGATCCGGACAGGAGACTCGTGCAAGCGCCTGGCAACACTTGGCGCGAAGCGCTCGCTCACGCCGACCGCATGGCCCGCACCGTAGAAGTCGTGCTGCCGCGCTACTCGCTGACTCCACGCAACCGACGCGGGGCGTACTGGGGTGCGAGGAAAAGGGGGCACGACTACGCCGTGTTCAGGGTCAAGGACTTCGCCGAATCGCAAGTGATTCACGTTGCTTTCGACGACCTGCGCCCGCTCGCGGCTGCGCTGCTGTCTCTCGCGGAGCGGGAGGAACAGCAATGAGCGTGGTGAAGCTGCTGTACACCGACGCTAAATGTCCCAGGTGCGGGATGGTGTGGTCGGACGAAAATGAATGGCTCATGTCATGGGGGAGCGAAGTGGATGACTACGTTTTCGATGACTATGGCCCATACCACTGGTGCAAGTGCGGCGTGGAACCGATCTACTCGGACGCGCCCGGCTACCAGGCGGTGTGTGACCGCTGCGGCCAGCACGTCACGGACTACGGGTGGCACGACGGGGAAGTCATGGAGTCGATGGGGCCAACACCTAACGAGATGTGGGAATGCCTACCCGAATGGCAGCACCTCAACGGGCGCGACCTGTGCGAGGACTGCTGGTGGGTACCGCACGACGAGATCGTGGAGCGCCCGCCACTGACAGAAAAGGAGGGCACCGAATGAGCAAGACAATCGCTGATCAGATTGGCTTACTCGCATTCCCCACCGGCATGTCGGGGCAGGCCATGCTCGCAGTGAAACTCGGACTGGAAGAGCGCCAGGTAAGGGACGGGTTTGCCCACCCCTACGATCCCGCAGATCTGAACCGCTGCGTAAAAGCGTTTGGGTGGGGTAGGCCGGATTGGATGCGTGGTGTGACCCCCACGTGGACGGCATACGTCGAGCACTGGGATGACCTAGTGAGGACGTTCAAGTCCGAGCTGGACAACCCCGACCTGCGCGCACCGAAAACTTACAAACTCATGCAAGAAATCATGCAGGAGGCACACCGTGAGCATTGATTACGCCCATCTGCGGGAGTGGCTGAACACGGTAGACCGGGCTAACCCCCTGTCCGGGGACACAATCACATTCACCCACCCCGGCTCCACCGTCGAGATCGTCCGCGAGCTACTACGCCTACGCGACGGGGTGGAGAACGTGCAAGAAATGTGCCTGGTCGAGCGCGACGTAGCTTTCCATGCCTCCCCCATTCGGTCAGAGGAAGTCCACGTATTCAACTTTTGCGCCGAACAACTCGCCAACCTGCTGTTCGGAGCCACCGCCCCTTAATTGCAAAAACCGGCGAAATTGCAAAATACGCGCCGGAAAACGGAAAGGAAACATCAGAATGAAACCAAGCGTGCTTGAAAAGCTGGCCCGCAGATACATCGAACTCGTCATTGACGAGGTAGACGCGATGGACATCATGGAGCACTTCGACCTCGAACAAGAGGACGCGGAAGAAGTAGCAGAAGCCGTCAAAAAGAATGTCCTAACCTACTACGAGTTTCGCTCATGAGCGGCGATATTCACGTGGGCTGTGGTGCGCTAACTGGCCGTATTTTCGCCGGGCCACTCACCAAGTACGGCAGCACATGGGCGCACAAAACCGACGTGACCGAGCAAGCAATCCATGCCGTGGTTGAGCACATCCGGCGCACCCATGGGGACACCTGCACGCTGCGGGGCCAAGGAAAGACGATCACCATCAACATTAAGGAAGACCAATGACACGCATTAGCCCTGAGCAGGCACGCGAGCTACTAACAGGCGGCGAGCCTGGCCCGTGGGAATTGATCGGTGAATACCAGGATGGTGAGCCGCGCCCGGATGAGTCATATCTCATCCACACACGCGGCGGCAAACACATGGGCATCATGCACGGCAAGGACGCAGCCCTCACCGCCGCCGCACCAGACCTCGCGGAAACCATCGCGGGGATGACCTACGAGTACACGGTGTACGTCTACCTGGGAGAAAAGCACATCATCCAGTGGTCATTCGAGGAAGACAGCCACGTGGGCGACTGGACGGGCGACCTGGATAAGGCCGAGTACGTCCGGGACTCGCTCGCCAAGGAAGGTCGGCGGGCACGCGTAGTGCGTCGCCTGGTGTCCGACCCGGAGGTGGTCGAATGAGCGCCGCAAGCGGGGTCACCCTGGCCCCGGAGGGGGAGTTTCTGGTGGTCAACGCGTTGCGCTACGCCCGCACACGAGGCCCGGGTGTCCTGGACTACACGTGTTTCTGGATCGTCGAGCACTGGCACCAACTGTCCGGGAACACCCGGTCGGTGATCGCCCGCGACGTGCAATTGGAGGTCGAACTCCGCGCCGACGAACCACCCGAAGAACGCGCCCGCCAACGGATCAACACCCCGCACTGGGAAGCACTACTCGACACAATCGAAAAGGAAGAAAACAATGACTGAGCAGGAGAAGTTGGCTCGCGAATGGGCTGATTATGCCAAGAATGTGGCAGTTAGCTCGCCGGAACAGCAAGCCGCCGCTGACTTTATTCTCGCGCACACTGCGCCGCCGACGATGGCCGATGTGCAATGGGATGCCCGTGAGCACCTGGGCACTATCGGTGTCGGTGAAGATGGTGTCGAGTGGGTGATGCTAGGTCGCCGGCCAGACGGCAGAATCGTTGGCATTACGGCTGATTTTCAGAAATTGCGTGACCTGCGGCCCAAGTGGCTGACCCCGAATGGGAAGCGCTACGAGCTGCGCGAGGTAGCTGTTTCATCTAATGAAAATGTTGGGGCTGACCAGCCGGAGCACCCAAAGGCACTGCGCACGGTGGAGGACTACGAGGACGCGCCGAACAGCACCATCGTGGCAATACAGGGTTTTCATACCGTTTGGGTGAAAGACAAGGGTACGTGGTCCGATGGCGAGGACTGCACCGAGACTAGCGATTACATGGCAGGCGAGCCACGAGAAGTGCTGCGCTGGGGGCGGGGAGAGTGAGCCTGCTAGTCAGCATCGCAGCCGGGATCGGCCTAATGCTCGTCGCCATTGCCGCTGTTGCAGTCCCATTTCTCGCGGCGCTTCTCGTCGTCGAATTCACTGATGTGGGGTGTCTCGCGCTCCCCGTCTTCATTATCGGACTGGCCGTGACCCTCGGGGCGCTCGCTGGAGTCGCCGACCACTACCAACTGTGACCACCATGCCCACCAACCACACTCTTTGCCCACACCCAAGCAAGAAAGCCTACGTAAACCGTGACCAAGCCGAAAACGCCCTCCACAAAGAATGGCGCGAGGGCCGCAGAAAACACCTACCCATCCGCACCTACCACTGCGAGTGCGGCTACTGGCACACAACCAGCAAGCCCTACAAATGGTGGCTCGACACCACTGCTTGATTGTTTCATCCCCGGCGAGCCTGTCCCCAAGGGCAGCATGCGCCAAGTCCGGCGCGGGGTGATGATCCACGACAACCCCAAGCTCAAGGCGTGGATGCAAACTATCGAACTAGTCGCCGGGCGTGTACACCACGGGGAACCGGTAGACGCGCCCGTCGTGGTGGAAGCGGTGTTCTACATGCCGCGCCCGAAACGCCCGCGCTGGGCGCTGCCCGCGACGAAGCCAGATACCGACAAGCTACAGCGCGCCGTAGGCGACGGACTCGAGCGGGCCGGGGTGCTCAAAAACGACAGCAGGATTGTCGCCTGGGCCAGCCGCAAAGCCTACGCCGACACGCAGCACCCGCTCGGGGCGCGCATCAAGGTGTGGTCGGCATGATCGGCATCATGACAGCGTGTGGCGCACTACTCGCCTGCGGTGTGACTATGACAGTCCACCACCGAGAGCAAATGTTCAGACACTTCGCCCTCCGGGTCACGGGGGCCACCATGGCAGGGGCAGCAACCGGAATGCTGATCGGGATCGGTGCCACTGCAGGCGTGGACGAATGCCCGACAGGCCAAGTCGAGGTTGTGCCCCATAACAACGCCGCCGGGGCGCGAGGATGCGTGCCGCACGAGCTGCTGCCAGAGATCGCGAAGTGATAGGCATGCCCGACTTCATTCTCATCTTCACTGCGGGCATGCTCGGCACTTTCGCGGTGTCCATGGCGCTCGGCTACTACCTCGGCAAGGGCGACGGCAGGCGCGAACAGGTGGACAAGAGCACCATTGTCGTCCTGTACCGGTGTGCCGCGCAGGCCGCGCTGCGTGCCCTCGCCCGACAACGCGACGGGCTACCCATGATGGCGGCCATGGAGGAAGACACCGCCCGCCGCTGCATGAGCGCCGCACGGAAAGCCAAGCATGCACAACGACACTAAGCGGGCGAAAGAAACCCGCGCACGAATTAAGACGGCGCGTGCTGACCTTGCAGGACTCATCGAGACCAACGGGCAGCGCTACTTGGATATGCGCCGCTTGCTGGGCCTGCCAGACCCCAAGGATTGGGGGCACCGCATGACCCGCTACCACCTCGGCACCGCCTACCTACTCAAAGCCGCCGAGCAGCCGGGCTTCACCATCGAGGGTGTGCCAGCTCGGCTGCGCGACATGCTCACCCACCCCGTCTACGACCACCCCGCCACCGACGGCAACCTACGCGCAATCATCACCACCTACCAGGAGCAACCATGCCCCGACTAGCCACCACATGGGCGATGCGAGACCTCGAAGAATGCGGCATCGACCCCATGGCACACCTCGCGCTCGCCGAAGCGCTAATCCGCATCTACGCCGCCCTACTAGGGGAGAAACCGAATGTTCATCTGTGAAATCTACTGCCCACGCGGGGAGACAACACCGGTTGTCGGCCCTGGTTATTGGTTGCCCGCCGACGGTACCGAATGGGGCGACCTCGAGCAGGCAATAGCGACCGCCGCCGAATGGGAAGCCGACGGATACACCGCACGAATCACACAAAGGAGAACAGCATGACCACCACACCAGCACCGACCATGCCTGCCGTTGAATTCACCCGCATGTACCCAGGCGTGCCACTACCGCGGCGCGCACACCCGACAGACGCGGGCGTAGACCTCACGAGTATTGGCTTCATCGACAAAAACGGCACGCGAGTCGAGATGCGCGGGCGAGTTGCTATCGCGCCAGGTGAGACATTGACCATCCGCACCGGGGTCAAGTGCGCGATCCCAGCAGGGTACGTCGGCCTGCTGGTGGTGCGCTCCTCACTCGGGGTGAAGCATGGCCTGTCGCTCGCGAATGATGTGGGCGTGATCGACGCGGACTACCGCGGGGAGATCATGGCCTGCCTGCGGAACACGACGAAGAGCCAGATTTTGTTGCAGCTTGGGGAGCGTGTCGCCCAGCTCGTGGTAGTGCCCGTCAATACCACGGCCTGGGTGGAGGTTGACGATCTCGACGAGACTGCAAGGGGGGCGGGTGGCTTTGGCAGCACTGGGCGATTGTAGGGGAGTGGATGCCCGGTATGTGGCTGAGCAGACAGGCTATTCGTTGAGCACGATCTACAGGTGGGCGCAGGAGGGGCATTTGCCGGGGACGGAGTTCACGGATGAGGGGAAAGTGCGCCGGTATTTGTGGCGCAAGGGCGCTGTGGATGAGTGGGTGGCGGCGACGTTCGAGTAGGGACAACGCGGCCTGCATGTTGCACGGTGTTGCACAGTTGAGCAACGCTCAATAGGCTTACTGGTGTGCGACCACCGTGCACCGGGCATCCTATTTTCACCAATCCAGAGCAGGCCGACCAGGCCCGGGTTGATGCTGCCCTTGAGATGTGCGAGCACTGCCCGCTTACCAAAATGTGCGCAACACAAGCGCTCGGCTCGGGGGATACTTTGGACGGGGAGTACACCGCCCCCGCCAGTGGGGTGATTCAGGCCGGGGTGGTGCTCGACGGGTCGAAGCGTGCCGCCCTGTCCTTGGCGGAGATCGCGGGGGCTACACCACACGTCCCGACCAGGAAACTGCGCCGACCGACGCCCACTACCTGCCGTGATTGTGGGCGGGCGATGGTGGCGCGGGACAAGTCGCGGCTCATGTCGGAGCAGCCGCTCACGCACGCGGCGCAGGGGTACTGCCGTATTTGTTATGCGCGTCGACAGCGCGAGGGGCGCATCGCGACGCGCCGGAAGCACCAGGCCATGTTTGGCTGGCCGGAGCAGAGAGGAAAGAAACATGCGAAAGAAAAACAAGCGAGTTGAGCGTGATAGGCGTGCCCCGGATTATGCGGGGGAGCGCGGGAAGAAGCGGCATCGGAAGCCACGCTATAAGGGCGTGTTCTGGTACCGCTAAATGTTGCATCATGTTGCACGGCGTGGGTAGGATTACAGGCGTGTGATTCACCGTTTAAAAGGGCCGCCCACAACCCCTGCGACTCGCGTTTTCCCAAGGGTAGGCGGCACCTGCGGCACCACACAGGCTTGCGCAGGGTGTTGTGGCCCTCATTGAGACCCGCCGCCGGGTGTAGACCGCAAGCAACGGCGGCACAAGGAAGTGAAGCGCATGGAGCGCCAATTCGCGTATTCGGGGTTCGACTCCCCGCACTTCCACGCAGCTGTTGTCTGGGTTCCCGAATGGGAGTAAGTGCCCTGTTGTACGGGTGTCGAGAATTCCTTTGTCAGCAGCAGCACCGCCGCACTGGGTGGTACTTGACGGCACCTCCCAGTGTGCGCGCCCCGCTGGCGGAATAGGTAGACGCGACAGTCTCAAACACTGTTATCCGACAAGATGTTCAGGTTCGACTCCTGAGCGGGGCACCGCACACCGTCACATGATGGGTTGTTCGGAAATTCCGAAAGGAACGAGGTCAAGGGGTATAGCGCAACGCGCCGCGATGATTGTCCTCACCGTCATGGACGAATTCGTGATGAACCTAGCCACCCTCCGCGTTAACTGCGGCCTAGACATTGGCGGTAACTCTGTCACATCTGTGTCGTGGCAAGACCCAGAAACAGGCACAGTAGCGGGGAGTATCATTGCTCACCTGCAAGAACTGGAAGTCGATTCCATGTTCGATGGATGGAATGAGTAAGTGTCCACCCCACTGTTTATGCTGTGGGAATGAACCATATTGACCCAGAGCACCAGGCAGAAGTAGACCGCCTTTGGGCTTCAATGCCTGAGGAATGGCGCAACCTCCCCGATGATGAAGTCACCGCCTGTGGAATGCCACTTGGCCTAGTTCACCCGGACATCTACGACGAAAACAACAAACCACGCGAATGAACTCACACGTGTAGCAGCGTTAGAGCGTCAAGTTGAGCCAATCAAATTACACAGCAGTAACTCATGTCCACACGAGTTGCTACTGTGGCTGTCAGCAGTGGCAATCGCCGTTGCGTGAAACGACATATCAAGAGGGAGAAGCGCATGAAAATTAAGGTTCATGGCGTTGAACGGGGCCGCGCAAACGTCTACAGCGGCGAATCACTGAACTGGAAAGTCTCCGGCGGCTTTCTCTACATCTTCGACGGTGAGAAAGAGATTGGACTCCACAATCAGGGCATGTGGGCAAGCGTCGAGTTTGATGGCGAATCCGACAATGGAAACGGCGTGGTTGGAATCCTGTAACGCCTGCTAGACAATGCCCCGTGGCCTGTAGGTTGCGGGGCATGACTCTTGTAAATATTGCTGAACTAAAGTTCTATCCTGGCAACGCCCGCCGTGGCGATGTGGGCATGATTGAGGACTCGCTGAAAAAGCACGGCCAGTACAAGCCGATTGTGGTGAACCGGGGCACGAAAGCGCCCAACTTGGAACGCACCATCCTTGCCGGGAATCACACCTGGCAGGCCGCACTACAGCTCGGGTGGGAAACCATTGACGTGCACTGGGTGGACGTGGACGAGCACAAGGCCCGCGACATTGTCCTCATCGACAACCGCGCCAATGACGTGGCCACCTACGACGTGGACGGTCTTGTCGACCTGCTCACCGAATACCCCGACCTCGACGGTACCGGCTTCGGGCGTGAGGATCTGGACGAGCTGCTGGACTCGCTCGAGTCGCGAGACGAAGAACCGCCCGCGCTGCCGCCTGACCCGCCGGAGGATCAGTGGAACATCCTTGTCGAGTGCGCGGACAAGGACGAAGCGAAATTGCTTAAGGCGAAGCTTGCCGCCGAGGGCTACACCTGCGGACTCGCGTAACAGTGACGAAAAGAGACAATATGTGCACACCACCCCAACTGCAAGAAATACTCGACCTGCTCGCCGAAGACATGGAAGAAAACGGGCAGGGCATCATCTCCGACTACATCCTCGTCACCCGAGCCGAACGCCTAGACGGGGCAGAACGAGTCAACGCCTACACCTCCGACAGCATCTCAACCGTCACCGCATGCGGCATGCTCCACATCGCGCAGAGCTACCTCGCCGACGAGCACACGCGCCCCGACGACGACCTCGACGACGACGAGTAGGACAACCCCACCACTACGTAACCTCATGGGCCGACGATCCAGGAGGTCAAGTGGGCACGCTCAGAAGCGACAGGCAAAAAATCGCAGCATCAACACGCATGCAAAAAGTCATCGACCTACGGGTAGCAGGACTCACCTACCCGCAGATCGCGAAAGAGCTGGGCATCTCGCTACAAACGGTGCACAGTGACCTGCACCGCTACACCACCGAGCTGCCGCACGAGCAGGCGGAGCACCACCGGCAAATACAGCTCGACCAGCTCGACTACCTGACTAGAAAGCTCACCCCGCGCATCGCGAAGAATGACTACCGGGCATTCGAGCTTATGTTGCGCATTATCGAGCAGAAAATGAAACTCACCGGCACCAACAAGCCACCCGAGGAAGCAACCGACAAGCCAGCACGCGAAGCGTTGGACGCGCTCGTCACCGCGATTAGGGGCAGTGTCGATTAATGGGCATGGTCGGAATGTCGCGCAAACAGCGCGAGAGCTTCGCCCACTCGCAGTGCCGCGTGAACATCTTCGACGGCAGCGTGCGTGCTGGCAAGACTTTCAGCTGGTTGTGGATCATCCTTGACGAGATCGCCAACTACAACGGGCCGGGAAGCATCGTCATCTTCGGCAAAAACCGCGACTCGATCTACCGCAACGTTTTCGAGCCGATAGAGAACGTGGATGCTTTCGCACCATTCCGGGAGCACGTGAAATACCGGCAAGGCGCGGCCACCGCCACGATCTTTGGGCGCAAGGTACACGTGATCGGCGCGAACGATGAGGGTAGTGAAGCGCGTATCCGCGGTATGACAATTGGGCGAGCCTTTGGTGACGAGATCACCGTGCTGAATCGCAGTTTCTTCCGGCAGATGCTTGCCCGCATGTCCGTCACCGGGGCGAAACTCTGGGGCACAACCAACCCCGACAGCCCCGCGCACTGGCTCAAGACTGACTACCTTTCGAAGATCCCCGGCACCATGCACTTCGATGATGAAACGCCAGAGGGCGACCAGATCCTCACCTGGTCGTATTGGCATTTCACCATGGACGATAACCCCAGCCTGGATGACGAGTACAAGGACGCGCTTAAGCGCGAGTACACGGGCCTGTGGTACAAGCGGTTCATCCTTGGCCTGTGGGTCAGCGCGGAGGGGGCTATCTACCCAATGTTCGACGAGACGCGCCATACGATCAGGCCCGACGACCTGCCAACGATTGACCGCACGCTCGCCCTGGGCATCGACTACGGCACCACCCACCCCACAGCGGGCCAGCTGCTCGGCATAGGCACGGGCGACGACGGCACAACCCGCCTGTACGTTCTCGACGAGTGGGCACCCGCCACCGGCCTGACAGACGCGAAACTCTCCGCGTCCCTGGCCGCAAAACGCGACGAGTGGCGCACCAAATGGCCCGAGCCAGAATGGACATACGTCGACCCCGCCGCCAAAAGCTTCTACCTGCAACTGTGGGAAGATCACCACCCCGACCTGGCTAAGGCAGATAACGCCGTGCTGGATGGCATCCGCACCGTGGCGAGCCTGTTGGACAATGACCAACTACTCGTATCAACAACCTGTACCCAGCTCATTAGGGAGCTGCCCGGCTACCGCTGGGACGAAAAGGCAGCACAGCGCGGCACGGAAGCACCCGTCAAAGAAGTTGATGACTACTCGGACGCTTTGCGCTACGCGGTCTACTCGTCCAGGTGGGAGTGGGCACGCTACCTCGACCGCGCATTGGAGACTGCCGCATGACGTTCCCCACCCCCAACACCAAGTGGCCCATGCCCAAGTGGGAGCCAGTGCGCGAAATGATCGAGCACGCCGCCCTGTGGTGGGAGGGCGATACTTCCCAGCTCACATCGAAGTATCACGGGCAGTACCGGCCCTCCCAATACTCGAACGGGCTGGTAGGCGACCTGTCCCGCTGGTTCTGGGGCGCGCCCGAAGCACAGCAGAAGCGCCGCGTCCACATGCCACTTGCCGCTGACATCGCCGCCACCTCGGCCACCCTACTGTTCGACCGCCCACCCCAGTTCACCCACCCGGAACTGCAAGACACGCTCGACGACATCCTCGACCCCAACGTCTTCCCCTCCGAACTGCTCGTCGCGGGCGAGTCCTGCGCCGCCCTCGGCGCGGTCGGCTGGCGCGTCATCTGGGACTCGGAAGTTTCCGACCACCCATGGATCAACTGGGTCGACGCGGATGCGGTGTTCCCCACGTTCCGCTACGGGCGCGTCGAGTCGGTAATGTTCGTGGAGCAACTTCCCCCGATCCCACAGGATAACCACGTCTACCGCCTGTTTACCCTGCATGAGCGGGGGCGCATCTCCTACCGGCTCATGGTCGGCAAGGAAAACAACGTCGGGTCAATGAAGCCGCTTGGCTCCCACCCGGCGACAGTCCCGCTGGTGCAGTATGTTGACGCGGATGGTGGGCAGGACACCGGTATGGACTGCATGACCGCTGGCTACATTCCAAACGCCCGACCTGTGGTTGGTTTGCGACGCGACGGGCAACTCCGTCACATTGGGCGGCCAGACCTCACCGCAGACCTGTTCCCCCTGTTCGACAGCCTGGACGAAGTATGGACAGAGCTGCGCGCCGAAGTGCGCCTGTCCCGCAAAAAGGTCATCGTGCCCGACTGGATGCTCGACACCCGCGGGCTTGGCAATGGGGCCAGCTTCGACAACGACCGCGAAATCTACTCGCCCATCAAAGGCCGTCCAGATCAGGACATGCGCCCGGAGATTTACGCTCCGTCGCTGCGTGTCAATGAGCTGTTGGACGCGGCGACGGCGTGGACGGACAAGATCATCCAGCGGGCCAATTACAGCCCCGCGAGCTTCGGTCTAGACACCGCAACAGGCGGTGGCGGGGCCGTGACCGCCCGCGAGATCGACGCACGCTACGACGCGAGCCTGCGCACCTGGTCTGCGAAGTCGGCTTATTGGGCTAAGGGGCTGAAAGACGCGGCCACCGCACTTCTGCAGCGTGACCTGCTCATGCATGGATACTCCCCGGACGTGGAACCACCCAAGGTGCTCATGGAGCGACCCGTACAGGAAACCCAGCTCGACAAGGCACAAACCGTGCAGGCGCTCGACGCGGCGCGTGCCGTGTCCACAGAGCAGAAAATCGCCATGCTGTGGCCCGAATGGGACGGCGACCAGCAGAACGAAGAAGTACGCCGTGTGCTCGCGGAGCAGCCCGGGGTGGCCGACCCGATGACATTCACCGACGGCGACCAGCCGTATGACGGGTAGCCTGTGAACCATGTACGACGTGGCAGCGCTCGACACCATCGGCGGGGAGGTGACCGCCACCTATGAGCGTGCCGAATTGTTCCTTATTCGGGTGATTCGTGACGCGCTGGCGAAGATGCAGGACGAGCCGGACTGGGCACGCGCACAGTTGCTGGCGATCAGGCAGGAGCGTTACCGCGTCGAGGGCGCAATGGCGGTGCTGCAGCGCCAGGCCCCGGAGCTGGCACTAAAAACAGTGGATGAAGCGTATGTGCGTGGCGCGCTTGAGGCAGAGCGGGAGATCGCGCAGCTCGCCAACGCGGGCATCATCAACCCGACCACGTCCATGGCGCTCAACGACGCGGCAGTAGTTGCCCTGTCGTCAGAGCTGGTGTCGTCCCTCGCCGGGGTGAATGGCGGCATTCTGCGCAGGGTGGAGGACATTTGGCGCGCCATCGTTGCGGAAGCGACCGGCTATTCCGTCACGGGAGCGATGACCACGTTTGAAGCCGCGCAGCGCTCCTACACTCGCATGGCGCGTGAGGGCCTGGGCTTTTTCGTCGACTCCGCCGGTCGCAAGTGGAGCCTGGACACCTACGCCGAAATGGCGACACGTACGGCGACGACTAAAGCACTCATGGCGGGCCACACTGACCGCATGGTGCAATCAGGTGTCGACCTGGTTGTTGTATCCTCTCACCCCAATCCGGCCCCACAGTGCGCGCCTTTTGAGCGCAAGGTGCTGTCCCTGACAGGCCGCGACACTGGCCGTGTTGTGCGCGACGGGCACGCGGTGACTGTCACCGCAACGCTCGACCGGGCGATAGAGGACGGCCTGTTCCACCCCAATTGCAGGCATGTCCTGTCCGCCTACATCCCAGGGGCGACGAACCTCACCCCGCCGAAGCCGGACGTTAACCACGAGGGCTACAAGGCCACCCAGCACCAGCGCTACCTAGAACGACAAGTGCGGGCCAGTAAGCGCATGGAAGCCGCAGCCGTCACCCCAGAAGCGAAACAAGCCGCACGCCAACGCGCCCGCGCCTACCAGGCACGCATCCGCGAGCACATCAACAAGCACAACCTGCCGCGCCGACGACACCGCGAACAGCTACGCAAACCAGGCGGACGAGTCGCCGACTAGCGGCCTAACTCTCGCACATCTCCGCGATCACGATCTCCGTGGCAGTCAGCATGCCCGCAGGGTCTACCGGCTGCATATCCTCCACGATCTCTCCCGCGTCCATACCCTCGCGGTGTTTATCGCACACGGCCAATGCGTTATCCAGCCCGAGTGTCACGCCCTCGCCGCGCATTGACTCGAGCGCTGAGCCGTAGCGCTGCGTTTCCAATTCGTGGATCTCGTCGATTGATTTTGCGCACCCCGACAGGGCGAGCAGCGAGATGAGGGCGAGGGGCAATAGGCGAGTTTTCATAATCCCAGCTTAGGACAACGCGCCGGGTGTTTGACGGTATCGGGGCACATCGACCCCCCGACTCAAGGAGCACGCGTGTCCGAGAACGTCCAGGAGACCAACGGCACCCAGGCCCAGCAGGCCACCGAACAGCAGGAAGCCACCCCGACCCCGGCGAACATGCCCACCCAGGCGGCTAAGCCAGCCGAGCAGCAGCCAGCAGGCATTGACGACCTGCCCGACTGGGCGCAGTCGCACATCAAGGAGCTGCGCGAGGAAAACGCCAAGCACCGCAACAAGGCCAAGCACGCCGCCGAGGAAGCCACCCAGCGTGAGCAGCAGCACGCCGAGGAAGCCCGCAACGCGCTTGTGCAGGACATTGCCAAGGCGCTTGGCCTGGCCGAGGATGAGCAAGACCCGCAGCAGCTGCTCGACGCGGCGAACGAGAAGACCGTCGAGCAGCAGAAGCGCATCGACGAGCTGCTCGACCAGGTCAACGGATACAAGCGCGCCGCTGCGGTCTCGGACGCTATCGGTGCCCGCCAGGTCAACCAGAAGCTTATGAGCGCACTACTCGCGCAGGACAACGCGTATACGCAGATAGACGTAAACAGTGACGACTTCGCAGGCCAGGTGTCCGAAGTAGTCGAACGAGTCCTCGCAGAAAACCCCGAAATTGTCCAGGTGGCAAAGGGCCAGTCCAGCGTCGACACATCGAACACCAACAACGGTCAAAAGGCCATCACTCGCGACGACCTGAAAACCATGTCCGCAGCCGAGATCAACGCGGCTGTGCGCGAGGGCCGACTTGACCACATTCTTAAGAATTAAGGAGACCTAAATGTCTGTCGAGACGTTCATTCCCGAGGTATGGAATGCCGCGATTAAGGAGCCGTACGAAAAGGCCCTGATCTTCGGCCAGCCGTCCATTGCATCGTCTGATTGGATGGGCGAGATCACCGGCATTGGTGACACCGTCCACATCAACTACCTGTCCGCCCCGACCGTGCGCGATTACACCAAGGGCACCCCGATTGTGGTGGAGGAACTGTCCGCCACCTCCACGAAGATCACCATCGACCAGGGCAAGTATTTTGCATTCCGCGTCCACGATGTGGACAAGGTGCAGGCCGCCGGTGACTTCCAGGGGCCGGCCACCAAGCAGGCTGGTATTGACCTGCGTGACAACGCCGACACCTACATCGCAGGCCTGCTCAAGGACGGCGCACACAAGGACAACAAGCTCGGCCAGGTCGAGGTCATCGACGACGACCCGGCAAAGGCAGGCGCGGAATACTCCGCATTCAAGGTGCTGGTGAAGCTGTCCAACAAGCTCAACCGCAAGTCCGTGCCGACCACGGGCCGCTACGTCGTGGTTGGCCCTGACACCTATTCTGCACTGCTGATGGACCCGCGCTTCACCCGCGTGGATGCGTCCGGCAACGAGCAGGGTCTGCGTAACGGCATTGTTGGCCGCGCTGTTGGCTTCGAAGTGCTCGTGTCCAACAATGTGCCGGTCGTGTCTGGCCGCGAGGTGGCTATCGCTGGCGTGCCGGATGCGTTCGCGTTCGCTTCCCAGCTGGTCGAGACCGAGGCGCTGCGCGACCCGGAGCACTTCGGCGACATTGTGCGTGGCCTGAATGTCTACGGCGCGTCCGTGACTCGCCCGGAGGGTATCGCCACGGCAGAGGTGAAGATCACCGAGCCGACCGCTGGTGCCGCTGGTGCTTCTGCCTAGTACGGCGCTGGTTTGACCGTGGAGGGCTGCGGGGCGTACGCCCTGTGGCCCTCTTTTCGATTATTGAGGGAGACTTAATGAAACTTTTTGCAACCGCCGAAGACTACGAAGCGTGGACGCAGACAGAAGCCCCGGACGGTATCGACCGCCTGCTCACGCTCGCGTCCTCGTGGGTGCGCGACGCTGTCAAACGCGCAAGCTTCCGTGTTGACCGTGACGGCAACCCGACAGACGAGACCGTCGCAGCTGCGCTGCGTGACGCGACATGCGAGCAGGCCTACGTGTGGCACGCTAACGGGATAGAGCCGGGCAAAACGCAGGAGCGCGGGCCGGTCGCGTCCTCATCCATCGGTGACGCATCCATCACCTACGAGACCGGCAGTGTCGCGGCGGAGCGTGCCCTGCTCGCGTCCGCGCTCGCCCCGTCGGCACTCGCAATCCTCGACGGTCACGACCTCGTGTGGGGGCAGCCATGGGTGCGGTAGACGAGATCGCCAAGGAATGGTTTCACCACAAGGTTGGTTTCCTTATCGGCTCCGGCTCGTCACCATACGGTGGGGCGGCGGGAGAGGAAACACCCGTCGACTGCCACGTGCGGCAAGAAGTGCGCCGCATCGACACCCCGGAGGGGCAGCAAACCACCACAGAAACACTGGTCTACGCGCCGCTGCACGTGCGCGCCGAGCGCGGAGACCTGCTCACCCTGCCAGAACCATTCGAGCCTGGCCCGTGGCAGATCATCGCAAAAAGCGTGCACCACGGCGCGCCGATGAACCTGCCGAATCACCAACGGTTCGTGTGCGACGTGCCCGTCGACACAGACACCGGCAGCGGGGGTGGCCCGTATGGCTGACCTGACATGGAAAGGCACCGAGATCGCCGACAACATCGACGACGCGATCAAAGACGCGCTACAGGCCGGGGCGGAACTGCTCAAGGACGAAGCCGTCGAGCGCACCCCAGTGGAGACCGCCACCCTGCGCGGCACCGCCAAACCGTCCTACGACGACGGGGAAGCCGTAGTGTCCTACGACACCAAATATGCCCGCCGCCAGCACGAAGAGATCGGGTGGCAGCACCCCGGCGGTGGGCAAGCCAAGTTCCTTGAGTCCGCGCTGATTGACAACCAAGACAAGATTCGCGACGTGATCGCGGAAGAGCTGCGAAAGGGCCTGTCATGACCGCACCTATTTTCCCCGCTTTTCTCCCCGACTTAGCGCGGCATTTAGCTCACGTGGGTATTGGACAGTTCAACGAGTCTGGCGTGTACAAGCGCTTCACCCCGCCCGCTATCTACTTCGGCGTTATCCCCGACGAAGCGGGCTACGCGCTGGCAATCAACCAGTACGCCCAGTCCACCCAAGGTGGGCGCACAACCTCCACCCCGGCACTGTTCGTGCAGATCCGGGCACGCGGCGACCGCCACCCACACAGCCCTGCACAGATCCTCGACCGCATCTACCAGGAACTCCACGACCAGCAGCGCTTCACCCTGGACAACTCCACCCGCGTCCTACTTTGCATTCGTCACCTCCGAGGACCGGAGGAACAGGACACCCAGGGCCGCTGGACGCGGGCCGATTCCTACACTTTCACCCTCAATCCTCAAGGAGAATAACCAATGGCCGTAGCAACGCCACCCGCAAGCACCAAGCTCGCATCCACCCTCGCCCGCGACTGGGCCGTCCAGGTCAAGGACAAAGACGACAAGTGGGTATTCGTCCAGGGCCTGTCGAAGTTCGCCCCGAAGACCACCCCGACGATGAAAGACGACTCGGACATCAACTCCCAGGGCTACAAGTCGCAGATCGCGACCGCCCTGCAGATGACGTTCGAGGGCGAGGGCTTCCGCAAGGGCGAACTCTCCGGCGAGAAGTTCACCCAAGACCCCGGCCAGGCAGCGCTGCGCGCCGTTGGCCGCAACATGGGCCTGCGCAACACCATTCACGCCCGCTGCTGGCGCACCGACGGTGTCGAAGAGGGCTACGACGCTTACTTCTCCGTCGAGTGGACGGACACCGACGGCGGCAACGAAGACCTGGATCAGTTCAGCTTCACGATGATGTCTCGCGGTAAGCCCATGTCGATTAAGCCGGTCACTTCCGCGAATGGCGAGTCTGTCCCGGCTGACGGCGACGACTTCACCGGCTCGACCATCCAGACCGGATAGACGGCCTGGACAACCAGCGGGCGGTGCCACCCTTTCGCGGTGACACCGTCCGTTTTGTCTACCTAGGGAGTGCCCCATGCGCGAGCTGCGCGACTTCTACAACCCCAATATGACCGCCAGCATCAATGGCCACGAGTACGAGGTGCCCGCCCCCTCGGCACGCGACGGGCTGCGCCTGCACGCGCTGTTTGCCGACCCGGAGAAAGCCGCCAAGGTCAACGACCTTGCGGAGATCCACCGCCTGTTCGGGGGCACAGCGTTCGAGGACGAGTTGCCCGTCGGTGGCCTGTGGGACGAGCTGTGGGATCACGGCGCGACGTGGGAGGAAGCGACGCACCTTGGCATCACGGGCCTGATCTACTACGGCATTGGGGTGAAAGCTGCCGTGGCGTATTGGGAGTCGGCGGGAAAAGGTCTGACCGCCGACCCGATCAGGGCGGCGACGGAGTCGGAACCAAAGGGGCCAACCCCCAAGGACATGCCGAAGAAGAAGCGCTCGTAGACGGCTACTTCGGGCCGTATGACCCGCGCCCTGGGGCGTACGGGCCGGACGACCCAGGCGGCGGCGACTACGACCCAGAGACCGGTTTGCGCCTGTGGTACAACCCGCCAAGCCAGACACCCAAGGAAGACAACTTCCAACTGTCCTGGGCGCAGATCCTCACCCACTGGCCCGCCCTCGCCCTCGACCTCCACACCGTCTACGGCATCGACACCGAATCAGACGTGCTGGACGCACGCACCTGGCCCTGGCTCGAAGAAAGAATCTTCGACCTCATCAACACCCCGTCCCGGATACGCAACGCACTAAACATCCCGGACACACTCACCGCTTAGGAGCAGCACCATGGCACTCAACGTCGGCGAGCTTTACGCCAAGATTTCCGTCAAAGCGGACGGCGTAGACTCCGAGCTAAACAAGGTCAAAACCGGGCTTGAGGATGTCAAAAAGTCCGCCGACAAAGTCGAAGACCTCAACGTCGACGTGCAGGTCAAAAACAAAGACGACCTGGACAAAGCCAAGCGCTCCACCGACGGGCTGACCGATTCCGCGAAACGCGCCGCCGACGCATCCGGGCGCATCAAGTTCCCCAAGGACTACGCGCCGGACGCGGAGCGGGCGAAGAAGTCCATCTCGAATCTTGAGGGCAGCATCGCCGGGGCAGCCGCGAAGTTCACGAAGTTCACCGCCGCCGCTGCTGGTACCGCCGTGGTTGGCACCATCGGCACCAGCCTTGTCAAGGGCTTCCAGCGCCTGGACTCCATCGACCAGGCCACCGCCAAGCTTGAAGCGCTGGGCAACAGCGGTAGCGATGTGGAAAAGATCATGGATAACGCGCTCGCGTCCGTCAAGGGCACGAGCTTCGGCATGGGTGAAGCGGCGACCGTGTCCGCGCAGATGGTCGCGTCCGGTATTGAGCCTGGCGAGCGTTTGGAGAGCGTGCTCGGCACCGTGGCTGACACTGCAGCTATCGCGGGGTCGTCCATGGCGGATATGGGCCTGATTTTCGGTTCTGTTGCTGCTCGCGGCAAGCTGCAGGGCGACGATCTCATGCAGCTGCTGGGGCGTGGTGTGCCCGTGCTGCAGCTGTCTCTTATACACATCTGACGCTGCCGACGAGCGATCTAGTGTAGA
>OJKZ01000190.1_pt1 | contig 27164 bp, 17 predicted proteins | sample 1596791 | NCBI WGS metagenome assembly OJKZ01 (sample SAMEA3904677, study PRJEB24821) | metagenome | biome: Builtin; feature: hospital; material: surface | place: USA | collected 2013-06-04 | reverse complement strand
CATCCCGTCCAAAAAGTCGTTGGACTCCTTGTCCAAAAAGCCCTTAGACATGACAAACCTTGCCTAAATCTGGGTATGGAAATACGGGAGTGCCTTGTCTACTCCTCATTCATTTCCAGCGCGAATAGGCATTCTGCAGCCGCTCCTCCCGATCTAACTTCCGGAACGGGTACTCAAACACATAGGTGACCTCAGACTGCGGGTGAACCCACGTGCGATCTGCTTCCGAAAGTTCCTGGCCATCCTTCAGCTTCGCATCGGTCTTGAGGATTTCCTTCGGAACGTGTCGGCCGTTCGCGTCGAAACGATCCTCTTCGTCGTAGCGACGCATAACGGGGAACTGCGTGCGATAGATCATGCAGAGTTCATCAACAGTGATGCCAAGAGAATGCGCCACGATCGCGTCAATTTCGATTTGCGCAATTTGCCGGTCCCACGCGTTGCGCAACGGAGTATTGATAGTCCACGGTTCCGCCGTAACTTCTTGCCACAAATTGGCATATGCCGCAGTCAAGCAGTTAAGACGGAGATAGAGTTCCTTTAGTCGCTCAGTGTCGGCCACTTTCTGGGGAAAGGGAAGAGAGCTCACGTTAGTAAAGGACAACTCACTCGCTCCGGTGGAGCGCAACATAAAATCGCTCAGGATCGACGAAAGCACGGCTCCGACTAAGACGGTTGTAGCGGGATCCACTGAGGCTAACGAATGCACTGGATGGACATGCGCTGCACCGGGAGGAATGATCGCCGGATACATAGTGCGGAATCCAGTAGTTGCAGCCATCCTTCGCCAAGCAACGCGATAGAAGCCCCTAGCGGGAATATGCTCACCTCCGATTTCCCACAATGTGTAGTCGGGATCGTAGGTGGGCTTGGTTTCTCGATCAGGCTGATAAGCCGTCGCCGGGATGAAGTCTGTCGGTATGGTTTCAATGTCGACCGACGTCCAGTCGCCCTTGCTCTTGAGGGTGGGGTTTGGCTGCTTGATCATTGGCGTTGAAACTCCAAGATGAGGACCTTGGAGGATCACGTCATCCCAGGAGTCGGGGTGAGCCCAACCAACCTCGAAGTAGCCCTTCTTTTTATCGATAGATTCATCCCAACCCCGAGAAAAATATAGATCCAAAGAACCAATGCGTGGTTTATCAGCCAGCTTCGCTAATACTGCGGATGCCTCGGTATTGACGGTGTATACCATACGGGTGTCGGCAATCGCGACATCGTCATCCTCAAGGATAGCGTGCCACGTTCTCAGCATCGACATGTCAACACGTTGAATACGGTCACGGTGGGGACGCAGGTCCCAGCTGTTGTTGTCGTCTTTGAGGCCGGGCTTAGGTCCGCTCCCATCATGCGACAAAGACTCAATCGCAGTCATCGGGTGATACATGTGAACTGCAGAAAGAAAATCGGGCTCCTTCCGCAGCGGACCATAGGTGTGAATTCCGTAGAAGAAGATATGCGCAATATCGAAGAGAACAAGTTCATTGACAAAATGCCAGTGCCGACGTAGCCGGAAGTACGCACCGTGGCGCAGCGGTGCGGCCTTCTTCTCCGTAAAGTGTGACTCTGGGTGGATGAGAGACACAACGCCGTTACTGCTCATGTTTGACCAGGTTCGCTCCATGAACGCTCGGTAGAGATCTGGTTGCTGGTTGGCCAAGTGCGGATACATGGAGACATCGCCAAGCACTGCAGCCGTCGAAACGATGTCGCCGGCACCGTTGAAGGCGATTTCGCGGGCACGCTCGTTGTCGTTCCACTGCTCGCGGCGCTCCCGCTTCTCCGCCTGCGTTGGTTTGTGGGCGAGTGAGAACCACGGATCGACCTCAGAGTAGAGGCCATCCATGTCGCCTCGGGGCCGCACCCACGGCGGGTTGCCTACCTGCAGGTCGAAGCCGCCGCGGGCGAAAACCGCGGCGAAGTCCAGATCCCAGTGCAAGAAGCCCTGTTCGTCGGCGACCTGGCGCACGGTATGTAGCCAGGGGTGGAGCTCCAGGACCTTGTCCAGCGGCTTGGCACCGGACAAGCGCAGGTTCATGTCCTCGTGGTGGTTCAGCTCTTCCCAGGTGTCGGCGTTGGCGATGACGGTCTGTGCTTCATCGCGGGCTTGGGCCTCAATGCCGAGGAGGTCCTCCAGGGTCTCCAGGTACTCGTCGAAGGAGGGCAGTGCCGTGTGGGCCTCGCCATTTTCGTCGATCTGGATTTCGGTGAGCGGCCAGAAGGTCAGTGCGTTCCACGCATCGAGGGCGAGACGTAGACGTCGATAAGCACCCTGCTCATTGTTCAAAAGGTCGCGCTCGATTTCTGCGCGGGTGACGTTGCGCGAGGTGGGCGTGTGCTCGCGGCCCCACAGGGGGATGTCGCGTCGGATCTGCTGCTCCGCAATCTTCATGCGCGTCAGGGCGAAGGCCCACAGCGTCTCCACGCGGGCGGCAAGGCGGGTGAGCTGCTTCTTTTGGGGGTTGGTGGGGGTGGTGAGCACGCTGCGTCGCCAAGCAGCGAGCGCCTTTTGCTCCTGGCCGGCGAGCTTCTTCAAATCCTTCGCCGCGTGGGCCGCGCCCCAGGTCAGGGAGGGCAGCAGGAAGTGGTGGATGCGGCCGGCGGCGTGGGGGTCGCGGTGGCCGGCGTCGATAGCCTGCGCGAGATTGGCCACGGACTCCCGGCGCGGCACGGCCGTAAGCCAAGCCTTCTTTTTCAGCTGGGAGGGGTCGTAAGTTGAGCGCAGGGCACCGATGAGCGAGTTGCCGCGGCGCAGGTGGAGGCCGAACCAGGGGGGCGGTGAGCTCGCCGGTCATGGTGTCGAGCCACAGGGAGATCTCCGCGAGCTCCACCGCGGTGGGGTTCAAGTCCACACCATAAACCTGGTGTAAGGCGATGTGGGCCTTGATCTTCTGCAGCTCGCGGGTGCGGTGCTCGGGTGGGACCTGCTCGCCGAGCTCGGCCTCGCGCAGTTTGAGGTAGCGATCCGCGAGCTGGCGCACGGCTTCCACGGCGAAGGCGCCGGAGCCCATGGCGGGCTCGCAGATGGTGAGATCCAGGATGTCTTCGGCCGTTTGGATGCGGCCTTCCTCTTCGAGGACCTCGAGGGCCTGGCCGACGGTGAATTGGGTGAGCACCTCCGGGGTGTAGAAGGAGGCGGAGCGCTCGCGGTCGCGGCTGGACTGGCGGAAGACGAAGGAGCCGCGCTTGTGCTCGCGGCGGGCCGGGGCGTAGCCGCCCTCCGGCTGCTCGCGCATCTCCATGACGAAGCTGTCCTGCGGCACCGTGCTTGCCCGGCCGACCGGGAGGACCCAGGAGCCCTTGGCAGCGTTGCCGCCTGGGGCGACCTCGTAGAGGTCCTCCTGGGCGATGAAGCCATGGTAGGACATCAGTCCCTCGTAGACCTGGCCGAGCTCGGTCACGCCGAGGGTGGCATACGAGATGAAGCCGCGGTCGCGGCCGGCTTTCTCCTTGGACAAAAGCAGGCGTTGGAGGACCTCGGTGAGCGCGTGGTTGGACAGTTTGGTGCCGCTGAGGAGCGAGGTGGCCTCGGGCTTGAACAGGTCGGCCTCCAAGTTACGGAAGGTCAGGCCCTCGTTCTGGGCGTCCTCGTCTGCGTTTGCTGCAAGTTCCGGGTGGTGGCCGTGGTTGACCTGGTCGAAGAGGATCTGCAGCGAGTCATACAGGTGGGTGCCGCGGCGGGCCTGCTCGGTCAGTGGGGGAGTCAGGGCGTAGTCGCGCAGGCGGCCGAGCCCGTAGCCATCGGCGTATTCGGCGGCGTCGGTGGGCAAGATCTGCAGCTCCGGCGAGGCCTCGGCGAAGAGCAGGAAGAGGATGCGGTAGAGATAGCGCAGGGATTGGCGGGCGAGCTCGTTGCCGTCAACCTCTTCGAGCGGGAGGCCTTGTTCTTTGCGGCGTTCGAGCACGTCGTTGCCGATGAGCTCGATGGATTCACGCACGGCGTCGCGAAGGTCCTCGGAGACTTTCACCGCGTGGTTGCGGGCGGATTCGAGTACCTCGGACCACCAGGTGGTGCCGTCGGCGGCGCGCTCGACGTTCTGGCGGGCAAGGATGACCGCAGCGCGCTGCATCTCGCCGCCTTGCTTGGCCTCGTTGCGCTCGACTACCAGCTGGACGTTCACACCAAGGTAGCGGCCGAGTGCCCAGGTCTCGCGGTTGGCCAGTACGGCCCAGGGCCCGGCGAGGATGACGATGAACTCCGGGGCATCGTCGGTAAGGAAAAGCTCGCCGACCAACTTGGCTACCGGGAAGGTTTCCGGTTCGCGGTCTTTTTGGGTGATGCCGCCAGCTACTGGGGTGGTGGTGATGTCTTCTACGTCATCGATGGGTTCTGCCTCGAGCACGAGCAGGGTGTCGTCGGCGCCGGCCCAGCCGGAGTAGGTGACGGTGTGGGTGGCGCGCTCGTAGGTGCGCTGGGTTGGTGTCCCGTAGCCGACGGCGCGACGCAGGATCTGCAGGGCTGCCTCCTGGTCCGCGGTGGCGTAGGCGTTTTGGAGCTCGCCGCGCGCCTTCTTGAAGCGCTCGGCGGGCGAGACGCTGCCTGTCTCTTTTTCCAGGTCCTTCCACTCCTTCACGCGTGCTTTGACGGACTTGGTGAAGGACTCGCCCTTCGTCTCGTCGGTGGTGAAGAAGTGCTCACTGATCCATTCATCAACGTTGATGAGTGAGTCATACGACGCCATTGGTGGATCTCCTTAGTGGGTGTCGGGCAGGACGAGGACGAGTGGACGGATGAGCTCCCGGTCCGGGGCAAGCGAGGCGATCAGCGCCTTTTCCTGCCGCAGGAGGTCCTGGGAGCGGCGCACGATGCGAGAACTTTGCGCGCGTTGTGTGTCGTGCTTGGTGTGTTCCCAGTGCTCGGCGCGCTGCATCCAGTACTCGATGCGCTGCTGGGCCTGCTCGCGCGCGGCTTGCAGCATCGGGGTGAGCTGGCCGCGAGTAACCTCGACCGAGTCTGCGATGAGCTGCTGGGTGTTCTCGGGCAGTGCGAGGTCGCCGGTGTTGATCGCGTCAGAGGTGAGCCCGACGCTGTGCAGCCAATCGACCGGGTTGATGATGGTCTGCGGGATGATCCCGTTTGCCACGGTGACGAATGCACGCGAGATGACCTGGCCGCGCTTGTTGGTCAGCGTGCCCATGAGCAGCACGGTGGGGAAGTCGAGCGTGCCTTCGGCGGCGCGGATGGCGGGGATCTGCCCGCCGGAAAGGGAGGCGAGCGCGCGGTCAGCTGCCCAGTCCGTGACCGGGTGCAGGGGCCCTAAGAAGTGTGCGCGCGGCCAGGTGGAGCCTTCGTCGCCGGTGCGGGCGCGGCGCAGGAGGTCGTCGGCAAGCTCATGCGTGGTGGCGAGCTGGAAGTGCTCGCGCACCCGGCGCGCGGCGAGGTAATCCTGCGGGAGCACGTCCAAGCGACGGCGCAGGTCCTCCGGGGGAGCGAGCTCGGCCACGCCGTTGGGGTGTTCGGCGAAGGCGACGCCACCGTTGGTCACGGGCTTTTCCGGCTGGTTGTGGAAGGCGGCGTTGAGCGCGTCGGTGAGGTAGGCCAGCTCGGAAGGGTAGAGGCTGGTCGCGCCGGTTGTTTGCGTGCCTGGGGTGTCTTGGGCTTCTTGGGCTTCTTGTGCCGCGGCTGTGCTTGCGGCGATGCTGGCGGCGCGGGCCAACAGGGCGCTGATGTCGTTGGAATTGTCCTCCAGGACCTGCTCTGGGGCCTTGACGATGTCGTCGAAGCCGGCTTCCCCGCGGAGCACCTTGCGGATCTCGTCTTCTTCGCCGCGGATGGTGTGCTTGCCCATGAGCGGGGCGGCGTCGCCAAGCACTGCGTGCGCTTCGTGCTCACGCTCGATGAGGCGGCGCAACACGCGCAACTCCCCGATGCCCGAGCCTTGCGTGTCGAGGAGGAGGGCGGTGATTTGTGGCGGGTTGGTTTGCCCGTAGCGGTCGACGCGGCCGTTGCGCTGCTGGATGCGGATGAGCGACCACGGGATGTCGAAGTGGATGAGGTCGTGGCACAGGGTGTGCAGGTTCACGCCCTCGGAGGCGACATCGCCGGTGATAAGCACGCGCAGTGGGGAGTCGGTGCGCTTGAAGGCGTCGACTAGATGCATCTGTTCCTGGTCCGACAGACCGCCGTGCATGACCTCGACCGCGCCCTTGCCCAACTTGAGGTCCTTGGCCAGATGTTCTTTCAGCCAGTGGAGTGTGGCCACGCGCTCGGAGAAGACGACCGCGCGCGTGGGCTTGCCCTTGCCCACACCGATTTCCTGCAGGTAATTGACCAGGGCGGCATACTTGTTGGAGTTTTGGGTGGTGACCTTGGCGTTGAGTGCCTGGAGGCGCTCGAGGGCTTCGCGCTGGATCGTATCGTCTGCGGCGACGGACTTGAGGCGGGTGGTGATCGTCTCGTCCAGGGCTGCGGGCGAGGAAAGGAAAGATTTCACCAGCGTCCAGGGGAAGAGGCGGTCCGTATAGGTCTGACCCTTCTTGTTCAGCGCCTCAGGGATCGGGCTTTTACCCTCCGGGTGGACCCAGGTGGTCTCGAGCTCGCGGGCGACCGCGTTTTCCTCCGGCGAGGCCTCCACCGGGATATTCTTCGGCTCCGCGCGCTCCGCCCACTTCGGGCCCACCACGCTGGCGACCTCCTTGCTGTGGCGGTGGCGGCGGATGAGCAGGCGGTCGACCGCGTCTGTGTCGATCTCGCCGTTAGGCAGCACCGCGGTGGGGTCCAGCAGGCGCAGGATCTCCTTGAAGGACTCCGGGTTGCCGTTGTGCGGGGTTGCGGAGGCGAGCAGGAGGGACTCGGTAGTGGGGGCGAGTGCCTTAGCAAGATCGTTGTTCTTGGTGCCCGCGTTGGTGGCGTTGTGGATCTCGTCCATGACGACGACGTCCCAGCGGACCTGCCTGAGGTTGATCAGGTGCTTCTCTGCCTTCAGCGTGTCCAGGGAGACAATCACGCGGGAGAAATACGAGAAGGGGTTGCGGCTGCCCGGTAGCTTCTGTTTGATCCGCTGGATACCCGCCGAATCTAGGCGCACCAGCGGGATAGCGAAGCGGGTCCACATCTCCTGCTGGAACTGCTCCATGATGTGTTTCGGTGTGACCACCAAGATACGCTCGCCGCGACCGCGCCGGATCAGCTCCGCGAGGATCATGCCGATCTCCAGCGTCTTGCCCAGGCCCACAGCGTCTGCGATGAGCACGCGCGGGCGCAGATTGTCCTGCGACAGCGCCTTCTTCACCGCCGTGAGCTGGTAGTCCAGCGGGTCCATGAGCATGTCTTCCGCCACACTCAGCTCATCTTGATACAGCGGCACCGGGGTCTGGCGCAGCGTAGTCTCCAACCACAGGCGCGAGGTGCGGTAGCCGGGGGAGTCGTCGGCGACGACGCGCACCTTCGCCGGGTCCACCACCTCGATGCGATCGATCGCGGTGTAGAAGCTCGCGGTGGAATCGCGCACGAAATCCGACAGGCCGCGCACCGTGAGCAGATAGCCGTCCACCGACTGGGTGACCTTGGTGATCAGCCACAGCTCGTCGCGGACGCGGACCGTCAGCCCGGGGGCGTAGATAGCTTGGTCTTTGGTGGTGTTTTTAGCGGCGTCTGCGGCGGCGGTGGCGTCGGCGGTGGTCATGCCGAACATGGTAGTTGGCTGTGTGGGGGTGCACGCTGGGTTGCGTGGCGGGTCTGAGTGCGAATTTGATTGCGATTTTGATTACGCTTTTGGTTTATATTTTGAAGAATCGCACTCAGAATCGTATTCACGCCGTACGATAATCCTTCTACCTGCGGGTTTTGATTGCGATTTTGGTTTATATTTTGGTTTATACTTCTTGGCGTGAGCGAATCCGCGGACACCGATGGCAAAACTGTACTGCAGTGCATCGTCCCTCCGCAGCCCTCGGATCGTAAACCTTTCCGGGTTGGGAAAGGTGGCCCGGCCTACATCAGGTCCGGGGACGGTGATTACGAGCTCGACCAAAACGAGGAACAGCTCCTTATTTCACAACGCGGGGTGCCAAAACACGACCGAGCACCGGTAGAAGGTGCCAGTGTCGAACGAGACCTCGACCCGGACCTGCTTGAGCAGTACCTGGCGCAGGAACGCTCGCAGTCCAGGCGCCTTGCTCAGCTCCCGCGCGAGGACCAGCTGATCCGCACGAATGTCGTTGCACCCGAGACAGGGGAACCCACGGTGGCAGCAATCTATGCCCTCGGAATTCACCCGCAACAGTTTTTGCCGCTCAACGTCAAAGCACACGTCACCCGCGGTCCGAATGATCCAAAAGCGATGCGAATGCGGGACAGGGAGGAGTTCACCGGGCCGGTCCCCGATTTGCTCGAAGCGGTAGTCGAGTGGGGCACCGACCACCTGCAAACAACCACCATCTTTACTGATGGTCACGGCAAAGACGTGCCGGAGCTTCCCACGCTGGCTATTCGAGAGATCGTAGCCAACGCGCTTGTTCACCGTGACCTGTCTCCGGCCAGCATGCTTGCCTACACGCAAGTAGTGAAACACGCGGACAAGCTCATCGTGGTCAACCCTGGCGGATTGTGGGGGTTGACCGAAAGCGAACTTGGTAACACCGGACCTCGGGCGCGCAACCCGGTGTTGTACCGCATGTGCACTGCGGTAAAGACACCGAAGGGCCACCGCGTTATTGAGGCAAGCGCAACTGGCATTCCCGCAGTACGTGAGGCACTTCATGATGCCTTCCTTCCCGCTCCCTACTTCAAGGACAGAGTCATCGACTTCCAAGCGATCCTGACCTCTTCGACCATGCTTTCCGAAGAGGATCTCGCTTGGGCCACGAATCTTCCGGGCGGGGAAGTGTTTTCCACGGCGCAGCGCCATGCGCTCATCCGAATGCGCAACGGTGAAACGCTTACTAACGCGTCCTACCGCCAAGAATTTCCAATGGACTCCACACAAGCACGCGCCGAGTTGCAGCAGCTCGTGGAATTTGGCCTGGCCTCCACGAGCGGTCAAGCGGGCGGCACCGTCTACTCGTTCCGCCAGGAGGACACACCTGCTCCAGCAACACCCGAGTCAGCAGCTCCAAAGCCTGCACAGCCGCAGGCCCGCGTCTACCTGCGGAGTGAGGAAAAGATCACCTTGATCCGCAAAGCGCTCCAAGATGCTGGGCAGCCGCTGACCAAGCGCGAACTCTCCGAGCGCACCGGTATGAGCTACGGGCAAATAAACCCGACGCTGAAGGCGATGGAGCAACAGGGCACCATCGTGTTCACAGAAAAGCAGTGGAACGCGAGGAACCAGCGTTACGCGCTGAGCGATGAACGGGGCGAGTAGGTTCAGGACAACGCGACGTCGATAAGCAAAAAGCCCCTAGCCCTTGCGGCCGATGACGCCCTGGCGGCGCAGGCGGGAAAAGAGCACCGCGCCGATCGCCAGCACGATGACCAGGGAAACCCAGAACTCGGTGTGGCTGTCCTCGGCGCGCGGCCACAGGTCGATCAGACCCGGCACCGCGAGCGCGAGACCGGCGATCGCGATGTTGATGTTCAGGGCCTCTCGGCGTTCCTGTTCCTCCGCCTCGCGACGGCGCTCCTGCCGCTCCTGCTCCTTCTCGCGCTCCTCCTTCTCCTGCGCCTTCTGGCGGCGCACGGTATCCAGCGCCACCTGGATCGAGTCGGCCTGCGTGGCGTAGATGTCCTTGCGAAGCTCCAGCTCAGAGACGATTTCATCGAAGTTGTCGCGGGTGCCGGTGGCGAGCAGCATGTGGCGCAGCACCGCGGTGTCGACGGGGCGGCCGCTGACGGACTCGTACCAGAGGTGGTCGCGGAACACGACGAGCTCGGTCTGCAGCGCCTCGAAGTTGCGCAGGCTGCGGCGCAAGGTTGACGACGCTTTCTGGATGTCGTCGTCGCTCCACTCGTCCTTCAGCCGCAACTGGTCGATCTCCGTGGAGCCGAAGGTCATCGCGCGCAGCTGCTTCGCCATCTGGGCGAGGTATTTCTCGGCGCGGCGGACGAGGATGGCGAGGTCGACAAGCCGGGTGCCGGTGTGGATCCAGAAGAAATTGTTGGCGTTCTCGATCGGGGCGCGGCGCACCACGGCCAGGCCGTTTTCGTCGGAGTGGACGGTCCAGTCGCGGAACAGCTGCACGCGTGATGCGTCGAGCGAGTGCTGGTCAAGGGCGGTGAGCTCCGGCTGGAAGAGATCTGCGCGGGTGGCGAGGAACCACGCCCAGGCGTCGTGCACCGTCCACGGGCCCAAGTCCTGCTCGCCACGCTGCTGCATGCGCTGCGGCAGCTCGAGACCCTCGCGGGCCGGGATCGCGGTAATCGTCGTGTACGGATTGCCCGCGGTGAGGCCGTCCTTCTCCTGCGCCCACCTCAAGCCGCCGCCGTTTCCGAATGCCAGGCTGGTGTTACCGATTGTCTCGCCGAAGCGTGCGAGCAGCAGGCTCAGGAGGTTCTCCTTGCGGACCTCGGTGATGTGGGTGGGGTTTGGGGTGTACTCGGGAAGCAGCGGGACCCTATTGCGGTTGCGGAACAGCGACTTGGAAATCGCCTCGAGTGCGGCGCTCGAGCAGTGCTCCGCGACGACATGGAAAACCAGGAAGTCGTTCTGGAAGGCGGTGTCGGCGGTGCCCTCTGTGTCCTCTGTGCCCTCTGCGCCGATTCTGCGCAGCCCCGGGCCCGTGTACTGCAGGTGCTCCACGCACGCCAGCGAGATCCGCGCGTGCGGGTTGTGCAGCGCGCGGCCTTGGAAGCGCTCGAGGTTCCGCGTGCTGCCGCCAACCGCCGCGAGCACCTCCGGGTCGTCCACCAGCACAAACTCCGCGCCCGGGCGGGTCTTCTGGCGGGGATCTTCCGGCGGCGTCTTCCCGTTCTCCGGGGTGATGTCCGGGCGGAAGAGCAGGCGGCGGGCGCGCACGGTGGTTTTGTGGCGCGTGTGCTTGGGGGAACACTCTGACGCGCCGCCGACCGCGTCGACGGCCTCTGCGCCCACGGACTCATCCAGCGGCGAGCGGAAGCGGGAGTGCGCGCCTTTGAGGAACACGCGCGGGGTGTAGTGGTAGGCGGCTTTGTCGAGGAGGTGACGAGGGATGTCGGTGGCGCGTCGATAAGCAGCGGCTTCGGCGTCCCACACTGGGACCTCGATCGACTTAATCCCGCGGAAGCGGCCCGGAGCCCATTCGGTGTCATCCATGCTGGTCAGGGCGTCTGGGAACACCGGCAGGATCACCGCGAAGTGGGCGAGGCGCCAATCGGGCAGGTCCTCGCGGGCGACGGTAAAGCCGTCCGGCAGGGGAAACTTCGTGCCCTGGAAGCTGTAGGCGTCGCTGTTTTTGACATCGTTGGCCTGCTCCGGGGTTAACGAAGCGGTGTCGTTCTTCGCCATGGGGTCCTTCTTCGGCGTGTGTCGGGCTTGCTCACGATGATGGTACGACAGCGCGGGTGTGCAGGTGCGGTGGTTATCTAATTTTGTCCCGTTGACCTGCTGGTTTGTGCTCTGATGAAAATTGTTTTTCCGCTGAGGTAGACACGAACTGCAAAGCGTGTCATACTTCTTCCTGCGAACCTTCTCGCCCACGGCCCAACCCCCCCGAGGCCGGAAGAGCGCTCACCACCCCCCCATTTAGAGCGCGAGAGGCGAGAAGGTTCCGCTTATTTTTCCGGGAAGTGCGCGGTGTCCCCTAGAAGGAGCTGGAGCCGCCGGAGCCCGAGAACCCGGAGCTAAAGCCGGAATTCGTCCCGTTGTCGGAGCTCGGACTGTTGTCGGTCGCGTCCCAGAGGCGCAGCTCGCGGTAGCTGATGTAGTCCGGGTAGCGGTAGTCCGGCTCCCACAGGCGCGGTGCCGCGTAGTCATCGACGCCTTTGCGTGCGGTGAACTGGCGGCGTTGGAGGGCCTCCATGGTGAGGCGGTAGTCGCCAAGCACACGGACGAAGGTGTCCATGAAGGCCGGGTCCTGCGGGTTGGCCGCAAGCGCGTCGAGACGTTGGATGATCTTTTCGACGCCATCGGCGAGCTCCTCGTCGCCGGCCTCGGCTGTTGCGGTGTGAGCGTGTGTGGCGTCCTCGCGCAGCTCGGCCAGGTGTGCTTTTCGCACGTCAACGTCGCCGCGCTCCATGCGGTAGAGCTGGTCGATGTGCTCCTCGGCGCGCTGGGCGTCTTCGAGCGTCTGCGCGGCGTCCTCGAGCGCCGCGGCGTTGGCCAGCGCGTCGCTGTCGGTGTCTACGGGCAGGTCGCGCACCGCGGCATCGAGCGCCAGGAAACGCTCGCTCACCTGCGCCCACTGCGCGCGCAGCTCCCCGTGTACAAAGCGCGAATCCACGCTCCGCGCGCGCTCATCGATCTGGTCGAGTCGCATGGCCAGCGCGGTGTACTCGCGCGCCAGCAGGTCCTTGTTGCGTCTCGCCTCCCCAACACGCTGCTTTCGCTTCTCGACGCGACGCACCGGCCACGCACCAATCGCCAGCACAGCCGCGAACACACCCAGGCCTACGGGCACCGGCAGTACTGCGCGCAGGATGCGTACGTCGCCGACTTTGTGCTCGTAGACGAGCTCGGGATCGGTGGCGTGGCGCGCGCCGTCGAGAAGCCCGCGCGGAATGTCCCCGGCGCGTAAGCCGTCGGCCATGGCCTCGAGCGAGTCGTCCAAGTGCGAGCCGCTGCGCAGCGCGAGCTGATCCGCGACGTCTTCGCCCGTGAAAATGAACTGGTGGCGAGTGCCCATCGCGGCGCCGACGAGCAGCGTGCCGTCGGCAAAATGGTCTGGGCCGATCTCTTGCGGGTACGTGTCGCGCATGAAGTTCTCGACCGAGTCGTTCACGTTGTCGAGCGAATCGTCGAAGACGATGAAGCGCAGGCGCGTCACTGATGACGGGTGCGGCAGGTCGTCCGCTTCGTGTAGCAGGTCCTGTTCCTGCGCTGGGGTGAGCAGGTTGGCCGGGTCGTCGACGAAGGTGTCTGGGCTTTGGGCGACGGTTTCTACGCGGGCCTCCTCGTCCGAGGGGACGCGCCAGAGGGTGAAGATGAGCAGCGCGGGGAGCAGGGCAAGCAGGACGGCGACGGCCAGCAGGATGCCGCGCGCTCGGGGCGAGCGGAACTGCTTGTGGTACTCGCGCGCTTCCTTTTCGCGCTCGTTGCGCAGCTTGCTGGCCTCCGTCTCGCGCAAGCGCCAGCGCTCGCCTGAGGTATCCAGCGTAAATTGTCTGCTCGACATGGAAGAAGTATGGCAGAGGAAAAGCCCGGCGTCTCGTGTTCTAAACGCCGGGCTCTGCCTCGATTATCTCCTGCTTCAGCTTACAAAAGCGTCACCTGTTTACCTAGCGAGATGAGTAAAATTATTTGTCCCGCATAATTTTCGTTTCCTTGCATGGCATGTTGCATACACCCGACCGCGATGACCGGCGGAAATGTTGAACACTTGCCTATCGTGTGGTCAGCGGTTGTTTATGGGTGCGAATAAACACGGAGATACTCGTCGTAAGCTCGGGTCGCTTTATAAAGTAGATACTCTTCACAAAAGTTCAGCACCCCTGAACGTGGTGCATCTCACACGACCAGGGGTGCTGTGGGGGTAGGCGCGGGGGAGTGGGACCTAGAAGAGTTGGATGATCGACACGCCGACAGCCAGCACGCCAACCACAAACACGAAGATGGTGTCAGGACGGAAGGCATAGTGGCGGAACGCGGTGGCCTTCACCGCCAGCAAGGCCGGCAAGATGAACAGTAGGAACGCCATGAAGATGCCACCGACCACGGAGATCATGTCCAGGATCGAAGGGTTGGCAACCGCGGCGAGAATGGCGGTGACGAAGACGAAGGTGAGCACGAGGCGTCGAGTAGCGCGCGGGTTCAGCTTGGCGGCGGTGCGCGGCGCGGCGACGCGGACGAGATAGCTGGTGCCCTCCTCGGTGCCCAGCAGGTGGCCGAAGTAGGAAGTGATGATCGCGCAGATGGCGATGACCGGGCTCACCCACGCGAGGAACGGCGTCTGCGTCTCGTTGGCCAGGTAGGACAGGACCGGGATGTTCTGCTCGCGGGCTGCGTCCATGCCGTCGGCACCCAGCGCGAGCGCGCAAGACCACACGAAGAACATGGTGAAGATCACCAGCATCGCGGCGGCGGCCAGCTCGATGCGCGAGACCGCACGCTCCGTCTCCGCGACGTTGCCGTTGTGGCGCTTCTGCATATCCAGCGCGAGCTGCGACAGGGCAGCGATGTGGCTGAAGGAGAAGACCAGCACCGGCATCACCAGAATGATGGCCTGCCAGAGGGGAGTGTCGGACTCGTAGCTGCGGAAGCTGGCCAGGTCCCACTTGGGGATGAGGTAGATCGAGACCGCGGCGAGCGCGACGACCAGCGGGTAGACCAGCACATTGGCGAGCCAGAGCGTGATCTTCATACCCATCGCGTACGCGCCGGTGAGCAGCGTGACGCAGATCGTGGCCAGCAGCCAGCGGTTGATCTCCGGCCCGCCCAGCTGGTTAACGATGAAGCTGTCCATCGTGTTGGTGATAGAAATCGCGTAGATCAACACCACCGGGTAGATGGCCAACCAGTACATCACCGCGGTGGCGAGGCCGCGCTTGCGGCCGGTCAGGGCGGTGACGACTTGGAGGACGTCGAGGCCCTTCTCCGGGGAGGCCGCCACGATGCGGGCGTACGCGCGGTGCGAAAAGAACACCATCGGGCCGATGATCAGCGTGGCCAGTACAAGCGGCCAAAAACCGAAGCTGCCCGCGTTGATCGGCAGGAAGAGGATACCCGCACCAACGCCGGTGCCGAAGAGCGCAATCACCCAAGAGAGGAACGTGCCGTCCGGCTTGTCCCCGGCGCGTTGCTCCTTGATCTGCTCCATATCCGCTTCCGAGAGGTTCTCGGTCTGGAACTCGGCGCGGCCGAGCTCAAGGTGCTCGTCACTGTACTGCTCCGGTAACTCCCCGGCGCGCGGGGTGGCGGTGCCGCCTGTATGTGATGTGGACATCAATCCCTGCCTTTCTTTGTGGTGCGCCACACACTAACACGGCATGATGATTTCTTACAGCCGCCTAAGAGAATCAAAGGTCTAGGCGCGTACGGGGGCAGGCGGGCGTACCCCCTCCTGGGGTTTCCGGGCGGGGGTGTTTGGGCGTCGGTCTAAATGGAGCTAGCTCCGTTTGGGGTTTGCGGTGGAGCGCGACCTGGGGTTTTGCGGGCGGCGTGGGTGTAAATGGAGCTAGCTCCGTTTGGGGTTTGCGACATGACGCGACCAGGGGTTTTACCGGCGGGGTCGGTGTAAATGGAGCTAGCTCCGTTTGGGGGAGCACCCACGGCCGCCCAGGCTCCACCAAGACGAAAGCGCGTAGAGCCCCAAACGGGGGCGTAGCGGGAGTTTCACCTCCTAGACCACGGCTACGGTCACTTTCATCACCCCGACTACGAACGATCAAAGCTTCTACTCAACCGTGTCTATGCATTGCGAGAGGTAGTCCTCGTTGTATTACGGCTTGCGAACACGCCCGCAACTCCCTACTGTTACAGTTACTACAGATATCAAGGAGGGAGCCCACTATGAGCAGTGCCGTTATAGCGAAACTGGAGGGCGATGCACTCACCACCGGTGAGCTGGAGCGACTCCGCGCCTTTGTCCGTTCCGAGCAGAACTCAACCCTCGGCGTACTCCTTCACCGTCTCGCAGAGGTGCACGAAGACGGCATAACCATCAACTTCCTCTCCGAGGAAACAGAACTCTCCCCAAACCAAGCGGCCAAGCTTCTCAAGATGAGCCGCCCGCACCTATTGAAGTTCATGAACGACGGAGATCTTCCGTATCACCACGTCGGCAGCCACAAACGCATCAAAATGTCCGACTTGAGAGCGTTCATGGAGGCCCGCGAGGCAGGCGCGGAAATCGTGGCAAATGCCATCCACGGCACACGGGAGCCGGTGTCCGTACAGTTGTCCCCCGAGGTTGAAGAGGAACTCAATGACCTATAGAGGTTCAGGCTTTGCCAAAGTCCCGCAAAGCCTGAGCCACCGGCTCTTCACGCTCACAGTCGGGGCAAACCGGTAAGTTCGTATGTGTCCACTCGTCCCCAATAGGCACCCACCACTTCCCACACACGGCCTGCACCGCTTTACCCGTAATGTATGACTCGGTGAGATGCTCTTTCCTGGAGTAATGCAAGTAGCTGGGTGGCATACTTTTTACAGTACGCGGAGCACCACCACCATCAGCCAAGTCGAGAGCCATGATGAGCGTTGCTCGGGAAACCGCAAGCAGGAGTTTAAACGAGCTCCCCGGAATTTGCTCGATCATGCTTTCCGGCACACCCAGTACCCCCACGAGCGCCTGGACATAGTCCAGAAACTTGGAATGCTCCTTCTGCCACCATGGAATAACGACCGTAATCATGTCCATTTCCTTGTGTGCAACCTCAACATCCCAAAGCTCAAAAGGAATCGTCTCGACACTGACGTGGGCCTCTAGCTCCCGAAATACTGCAATCGCTTCACGCTCATGTGCTACAGCAGTCTTAAGCGCTTGCAAGGTCGATACCAGCGCTTCCTCCACGAAGCGTTGGTTCGCCTCTTGGTGTTGATGAAGGCGGAGGATTTCGAGATCTAACTTCGCCGGCCCAAATTTTCCACTCTGCTTCATCGCTTTGACCGATTCTTGGACTTCCGAATGGAAGTGATCATGGATTGCTGCGTAGATCAACCAAGCGTAATCACCACCGTCGTGTATGACAGCTCCGCGCCACGCAGGCTTCACTGGATCCCGAGACTCAAATACTGGATCAGCGAAGCTCCGGTAGCGCTCGAAAATCCCCTGGTCGAAGCGTTGCTGAATATACGTCACCAGGGTAACTTCCTCTTGGGAGTACCTGACTGCATCGCAAAGGTAGTTCAGTCGCACTTCTGGTTCGGTCGCTTTCGCGGCGTTTTCATACGCCAATGCACAACGGGGCGGAAGCTTTCGGGATTTATTTAAGGTTTTGAGCACACTGATAGTTGGCCGAACGGAAACCATAGCGACAGAGTAACAGCGACACCAGCGTCAGGATCGTCCCTATACTGGCCCCCATGAATCGCACGCTGATTGTTACCGAGCAAGGCCCCGAGATCGTCGAGACGCAGCCCGAGTTCGCCGGCGAAGGCGACACGCTGATCAACATCAGCCACTCCTCGCTCAACTACAAGGACGCCATGGCGCTCGACGGCAACCGCGGCATCCTGCGGCACCTGCCCACTGTCCCCGGCATCGATGCGGTCGGCACGCTTGCCGACGGCACGCTCGTCACCGTCAACGGCCGCGGCATCGGCGAGCGTCGTCACGGCGGCTACACCCCCGAGATGCGCATCGACGACACCGAAATCACCCGCGTCCCCGCACGGTTCTCCGCCCACGAGGCCGCCGCGATCGGCACCGCCGGCTACACCGCGGCGCTGTCCGTGACCGGCTTCGAGCGTGCCCTATACGAGGACGCCGCTGACGCCCCCGTCCTGGTCACCGGTGCCACCGGCGGCGTCGGCTCGATTGCGGTGCAGTTGCTCGCGGCGCGCGGGCATGAGGTGTGGGCGGTGACGGGTCGCGTCGATAAGCATGGGCCCTGGCTGCGCGAGCTCGGGGCGAGCGAGGTGCTCGACCGCGCCGAGTTTGCCGAGCCCGGCAAGCCGCTGCAGAAGGCGCGCCTGGGCGGCGTGGTGGACACCGTCGGCTCGACCGTGCTGGCCAACGCGCTCACGCAGCTGCGGTGGGGCGGCGTGGCCACCGCGTGCGGCATGGCGGCCGGCAACGACCTGCCCGCGAGCGTCCTGCCGTTCATCCTGCGCGGTGTGCAGCTGGTGGGCATCAACTCGGTCGATACGCCGCTGCCGCTTCGCGACGCCGCGTGGCAGCTCCTCGACGAATCCCTCGACATTGCCGCGATCCGCACCGAAACCGTCGGCCTCGACGGAGTCGTGGAGGCGGGCCAGCGCGTGCTGGCCGGCGAGCACGCCGGGCGCACCGTGGTCACCCTGTAGCCACGGGATCCACGGGGTTCCTGTCTTAGGCGAACATCTGCCAGATAGCCACGCCCATGATGACGATGCCCAGGATGAACACACCCCAGGTCTCCGGCGTGTTGGCAAAACGCCGGTAATCCTTGGCGTAGCGGAACAGCAGCATCGGCACGATGTAGACCAAAAACGTGATGAAGATGCCGCCGACCACCGAGATTAAGTCCAGGATGGAAGGGTTGAGAATGCCTGCGGCCACGGTGGTGACGAAGACGAAAACGTAAATGCCCCAGCGCAGCTTTTTCGGATCCAGGCGCTCGGCAACACCCGGCGCGACGGCGCGCACGAGGTAGGTAGTTCCCTCCTCGGCGCCCATGACGTGGCCGAAGTACGACGAGGCAATCGCACACAGGGCAACGATCGGCGAAAGGACGGCCAAAAACGGAGTCTGGGTCTCGTTAGCCAGATAGGACAGCACGGGAATGTTCTGCTCGCGCGCCGTCTCCATACCGTCAGCGCCAAGCGCGAGCGTGCACGACCACACGAAGAACATGGTGAACACCACGAGCAGGCCGACGGTGATCGCCTCAATCTTCGACACAGTCCGCTCAGCAGCCGTGACATCGCCGCCCTCACGCTTTTGCACGTCGAGCGCAAACTGGGACACTGCCGGCATGTGGTTGAAGGAGAACACGAACACCGGCAAAATCAGCAGCATCGCCTTCCAGAACGGAGTACCCGACTCGTAGGAACGGAAGCTGGCCACATCCCACTGGGGGATGAGGTAGAACGACACTGCGGCCAGCGCAATGATGAGCGGATAGACCAGCGCGTTGGCAAAGGCTAGCGTCGCCTTCTTTCCCAACGCGTAGGCGCCCGTGAGCACACCCACGCACACCGTGGCCATCAGCCAGCGCGGCACATGCGGGCCGTGGAGTTGGTTGACCACGAAACTGTCCATGGTGTTGGTCACGCTCACGCCGTAGATCAGCACGATCGGGTAAATGGACAACCAGTACATCAGACCCGTCATCAGCCCGCGGTTGCGCCCAGCCAACGCCGTGACGACCTGCAGCACGTCCAGGCCCTTCTTCGGCGACGCGGCGACGATACGCGCGTAGGTGCGGTGCGAGAAAAACACCATCGGGGCGATAAGCAGTGTAATTACAAGGAGCGGGAAGAAACCGAAGCTGCCGGCGTCGATAGGCAAAAAGAGGATGCCCGCCCCGACGGCAGTACCGAACAGTGTGATCGCCCAAGACAGGGTGCCGCCGTCGGGGACGGTGCCGGAGCTGTGCTCCGCGATCTGCCGCTTATCTGCCTCCGTGAGGTGTTCCATATTGAATTCGCGTGCGCTTGTGGGCAAGGGCTGCCTCCGTGAAACTTGCGTTGTGTGGGACACGGGGAGTCTAAAGCAGGAGTGTTGCAATCGTCACATCGTCGCACCGATGTCGGGTGGTGGCACGACACCCCCTAGAAGGAGCTCGACCCGCCCGCGCCAGAGAACCCGCTGCTAAACGACGTATTCACGCCCGAGCTCGACGACGAGGACTGCGCCGCCTGCTCCGCCTCCACGTTGGAGGAGTGCCAGGAGGCCATCGCCACGTAGGGGATGTAGCCGGAGTACACGTAGCCCGGGTCCGTCAGGCGCGGGGTGTGCAGCTCGTTGTGCTCCTTGACGTCGCTGAACTCGCGGCGCTTCACGGCGTCCAGCAGCACCCGGTAGTCGCCGAGCACGCGGACGAAGGTGTCCAAAAACTCCGGCGAATCCGGGTTCTGGTCCAGCCAGTCCACCCGCTCCTGCAGCTGCGCAAGACCCTGCTTGAGCTCGTTGTCCTTGACCTCGGTGCGGGCGCGGACGATGTCTTCGCGGATGTCGGTGAGCAGGTTGCGGCGCGCGGCACCGTCGCCCTGCTCCACCGCAAAGAGCCGGTTGATGTTGTCCTCGGCGTGGCTGGCGTCCTCGAAGGTCTGCGCGGCGTCGCGAAGGTTGTCGGCGCTCTCGTAGGCCTGCTGGTCGGTGGCCACGCTGTTGCTCTGGGTCGCGTCGTGCAGACGCAGGAAGCGGTCACGCACCTCCGACCACTGCTGGCGCATCTCCGCGTTGGCGAAGGCCGAGGACACCGAGTTGGCGCGCACGTCCAGCTCGTCGAGGCGCTGGCTGAGCCCCGTGTATTCGCTGGCCAGGAGGGCGTGGTCTGCGCGGGCCTGGTTGATCTTCTTGCGGCGCTTGTCCCGCCTGGTCGCCGCGATACTGCCGCCGATCAGGGCCGCGCCAGACGGGATCCCGCCACCCGCGATCGCCAGGCCGATGCGGTCGCCCTCCGCATCATCCGCGCCCCACTGTTGGACCGCATCCGCGTCCATCGCCAGGTTCGCCCCGGCGAAGGCGGCCGCGGGCAGGTTATCGTCGCGCAGCCCCGGCTTCATCTCCTCCAGCACCTCGCTGAGGCGCTGGCCCTTGCGGATCTTGAGCTGGTCAGCGACGTCCTCGCCGGCGAAGACGAAGTTGTTGCGCGACTGCATGTCGGCGCCGAGGATGAGTACGCCGTCTGCGAACTTGTCGTTGCCAATCTGCTCCGGGTAGTGATCGCGCAGGAAGTTCTCCGCCGAGTCGTTCACGTTCTCACGGCCCTCGGCCAAGAAGAGGTAGTGGATGGTCTGCACCGTATCCGGGTGGGGGAGGCGCTCCGCGTCGCGCTCCATCCGCTGCTCGTCCTCGGCACTGAGGATGTCCTGCGGGTCCGAGATCATCAGCTGCGCGGCGTGTTCCTGCGTGGACACCGCGAACTCGGAGGCGTCCGGGACATCAGCAAGGGCGTACCCGGCCGCGCCGCCGCCGACGGCCAGCAGCGCCGACGCGCCAATCACTGCCGCCCAGTCCTTTGCGGCGGAGCCTTTCGCGGGCTGGCGGGCGGTACTGCTTTTGTGCGTTCCGTCGGGAGTCGAAGCCATGGGGCCAAGGATAGCGGGGGAGGGGTGCGGGTGAAGGCTACAACGTAGCCCCCAAAACGTAGCCTTTCGAGTAAAGCCGTTCTCAGCAGCGACCGATACGGCGCTCCACTCGAAAGACTACGTTTTGGAGGCTACGCACTAGGGGCTACGTTCTACCCGCTACGTTTTGGCAAACCAAGAACGTTTGAGCAACCAACCCCGTCTCCCACACCCACGCCGACCGAATATGCCCACGCGCACCCGCGGCGGGGGTAACGTGGAGAGCGACCCTTTCCCCACTACGGATCGTTCGGCACGTACCTGCCGATGGAGGACACTATGGCAACAGTGACTTATGACAATGCGACACGCATCTACCCCGGCGCGGACAAGCCGAGCGTGGACAAGCTGAACCTGGAGATCGCGGACGGCGAGTTCCTGGTCCTGGTTGGCCCGTCAGGTTCGGGTAAGTCGACGGCGCTGCGCATGCTCGCGGGCCTGGAAGATACGAATGAGGGCCGCATCCTCATCGGCGACCGGGACGTGACCAACGTCAGCCCGAAGGAACGCGACATCGCCATGGTGTTCCAGAACTACGCGCTCTACCCGCACATGACTGTGCGCGAGAACATGGGTTTTGCGCTGAAGATCGCGGGCCAGGACAAGGCGGAGATCGACCGTCGCGTGGAAGAGGCGGCAAAGACGCTGGATCTGACCGAATACCTGGACCGGAAGCCGAAGGCGCTTTCCGGTGGTCAGCGCCAGCGTGTGGCGATGGGCCGCGCGATTGTGCGCGAGCCGCAGGTGTTTTTGATGGACGAGCCGCTGTCCAACCTGGACGCGAAACTGCGCGTGCAGACCCGCACGCAGATTGCCAACCTGCAGCGCCGCATGAAGGTGACCACGCTGTACGTCACCCACGACCAGACTGAGGCCCTGACCATGGGCGATCGGATCGCGGTGCTGAACTTCGGCGTGCTGCAGCAAGTGGGTACGCCACGCGAGCTCTACGACCGCCCGAACAACGTCTTCGTCGCGGGCTTCATTGGCTCGCCGGCGATGAACCTGTCCACCTTCGATGTGGATGAGTCTGGCGTGGCGCGCCTGGGCCAGGCGTCGATCCCGCTGCCGCAGGACGTGCGCGCACATCTGACCGAGGCCGATAAGGGCCAGGTCATCCTCGGTTTCCGCCCGGAGGCGCTCACGCTTGTCGACGGCAACGCGGAGCACTCGATCCCGGTGGAGATCGACTTCGTCGAGGAGCTGGGCTCCGACTCCTACCTGTATGGCCACCTCGCCGGCGGCGGCTGGAAGGAGGAGGGCATGCAGGAGGAGACCTCCGGCCAGATCGTGGTGCGCACCGCGCCGCTGTCCGGTGTGATGAAGGGCGATGTTGTCCACGCCCAGATCGCCGAGGGCGGCCTGCACGCGTTCTCCAAGGCGACGGGCGAGCGCCTGTAGGAGCGTTCAAGCGTGCTGGAAAAGCTCAGCGTTGTTTCTCCCACGTACGCGCCCACGCTGCTGAAGATGCCGTGGTCCACTCCGCTCGAGGAGTGGAGCACGGACCTGCTCGCGGCGCTCCCGCGCGGCATCTCGCGGCACACCGTGCGCCTGGTTGAGGCGGATGGCCTCGTCTTCGCGGTCAAGGAGATCGGGGAGCGGGTGGCCTACCACGAGTACCGCAACCTGCGCCGACTCCAGGAGTTGGGCGTGCCGTGCGTGGTGCCTGTCGCGGTGATTACGCACCGCCGCGATGAGGACGGGGAGGAGCTGACCCCCTGCCTGGTCACGGAGCACCTGCGCTTTTCGCTGCCGTACCGCGATGTCTTTTCGCGCGACCCCGCGGCGGACGTGGTGTCCAAGCTGGTGCGCGCCCTGGCCGTGCTGCTCGTGCGCCTGCACCTGCTCGGCTTCTACTGGGGCGACGTGTCGCTGTCCAACACGCTTTTCCGTCGCGATGCGGACCAGTTCTCCGCCTACCTGGTCGATGCGGAAACAGGCGAGTTCCACGAGCCGCTGTCGTCAGGCCGCAGGCTTTACGACGTCGACGTGGCCCGCGTCAACATCATCGGCGAACTTATGGACCTCCAGGCCGCCGGTGCCATCGACGAGGACGCCGACGTCATTGCCCTTGGCAACGCCATCGAGGCCGTCTACCTCGAACTCTGGGACCTGGTCACCGGTGAGCTGGTGGTGGAGGGGGATGCGTTTGATGCCGTCGCAAAGCGAGTCGAGGCGATCAACGCGCTCGGCTTCGACGTGGGCGAGATGGAGATTGAAAACGAGGGCAACCGCTACCGCATCATCATCGAGCCGGCCGTGTTCTCCACCGGCTTCTACCAAAAGAAACTGCTGCAGCTGACCGGCCTTCACGTCCAGGACGGGCAGGCACAGCGGCTGCTGGGCGAGATGGAGGTCTACCGGGCGGTGCGCTACGGCGGAAAGCTGCCGCTAGAAGCGGTGGCGCACCGGTGGATGGTGCGCGAGTACGAGCCGGTGGTGGCGCTCATCCCCGAGCAGCTGCGGGAGAAGCTCGAGCCCGCGCAGATCTTCCACGAGATCCTGGATCACCGGTGGTTCCTCAGCCAGAACGAGCACCGCTTCGTGCCGCTCATGGAGGCCGCCGCGTCGTACTTCCAGCGCGTACTACCGGGACACCGGGACGAGGCGATGGTATACCGACTACCCCCGATGCCACCCCCGGACCAAACAGGTAATACCAGCTAATACCACCGTATAGGTGTTATGTATTAAAGGTATTGTTGGCCCTGCTCAACGGTTCTACGCTGGAAGCGTACGTATAAACCAATAGAAGGACCGCCAATGAGTACGAGAGTCAGCGCGGCTCGGCGTGTGGTGGCGAGTGTGGCGACGGTGATGCTTGCGTCGATAAGCATGGTTGCCTGCGGCACGGACAATGGGCCCAACGTGTATTACCTGAACTTCAAGCCGGAGCAGGCCGAGCAATTCAAGGCGATCGCCGAGGAGTACACGGCGGAGACCGGGATCCCCGTCAAGGTGGTCACGGCCGCATCCGGCTCCTACATGCAGACGCTGAAGGCCGAGATGGCCAAGAGCAACGCGCCCACCCTGTTCCAGATCAACGGCCAGGAAGGCTACGGCATCTGGAAGGACTACCTCGCCGACATTTCGGACTACGAGGTGGTCGAGGCGCTCAACGAGGACGCGCAGCCTATCACCGACAAGGACGGCTCCGTACGCGGCTTCCCGTTCGCCATGGAGGGCTTTGGCATCCTCTACAACGAGGAGATCTTCGACCGCTACTTCGCACTGCCCAACCCGGCCGTGGCCTCCATGGACGAGATCAACAACTTCGGCGCGCTCAAGGCCGTCGCCGAGGATATGCAGGGCAAGAAAGAGGAGCTGGGTATCGACGGCGCGTTTGCCGTGACCAGCCTCATCGCCGGTGAAGAGTGGCGCTGGACCAACCACCTGATGAACGGGCCGTACCACTACGAGATCCTGGACCGCGACATCAACGAGTTCCAGGACATGCCCACCATCGACTTCACCTACGGCGATAACTTCAAGCAGCTGTTCGACCTGTACCTGGAGAACTCCACGACCAAGCCGGCGCTGGCCGCCTCCCGCGCCACGAGCGATTCCATGGCGGAGTTCGCCACCGGCAAGGCGGCGATGGTGCAGAACGGTAACTGGGCCTGGAGCCAGATTGCTGGCGACGCCTCGAACGTGGTCAAGGAAGACAAGATCAAGTTCATGCCCATGTACATGGGCCTGCCCAACGAGGAAAACGTCGGGCTGAACGTCGGCACCGAGAACTACCTCGCGGTGAACAACAAGGCCAGCGAGGAAGACCAGCAGGCCACCCGCGACTTCCTCACCTGGCTGTTCCTCTCCGAGCGCGGCAAGGAACTGGTGGTGGATGACCTGTCATTCATCGCGCCGTTTACCAACTACAGCCCCGAAGACGTGCCGGACGACCCGCTGGCCCGCCAGGTGCAGGCCGCGCTTTCTGATACCGACACCGAAGCCATCCCCTGGGACTTCCAATTCAGCCCCAACCAGCAGTTCCGCGACCTCTACGGCCAGAACCTCGCCCAGTACGCCATCGGCAACATGAGCTGGGACGACGTGGTGGCCAAGCTCAAGGTCGACTGGGAGTACGAGATGGCCAACCAGATCGCCTTGCTGGACTAGGCAGAGGAGCACACCATGCAAGCATCACTGAAAAAGTATTTCCCCATCTTCGTCCTGCCGACGCTGGCGGCCTTTGCCATCGCCTTTTTGGTGCCGTTCATCATCGGCTTCTTCCTGTCCTTTACCAAGTTCACCACGATCACCGATGCCACCTGGGTCGGCCTAGAAAACTACGGCCGCGTCTTCCAGGAACGTGAGGGCTTCGTCTCCGCCTTCGGCTTCACCGTGGCGGTGGCGGTCGTCTCGATCATCACCGTCAACGTGATCGCCTTTGCCATCGCGTGGACGCTGACGCGCAAGCTCAAGGGCACGAACTTCTTCCGCACCGTGTTCTTCATGCCGAACCTCATCGGCGGTATCGTGCTCGGCTACACCTGGCAGTCCATGATCAACGCGGTGCTGGCCCACTACGAGACCACCATCGCCGCCGACTGGCGCTTCGGCTACGCCGGCCTGATCATCCTGATGAACTGGCAGCTGATCGGCTACATGATGATCATCTACATCGCCGGCCTGCAGAACGTGCCGCCCGAGCTCATCGAAGCCGCCGAACTTGACGGCGTGAGCAAGTGGGAGATGCTGCGGCACGTGACCATCCCGATGATGATGCCGTCGATCACCATCTGCCTCTTCCTCACCCTGTCGAACACCTTCAAACTGTTCGACCAGAACCTCGCGCTGACCAACGGCGCACCGGGGCAGCAGACCGAGATGGTCGCCCTCAACATCGTCAACACCATGTTCAACCGCGTCGGTGCCGAGGGCGTCGGCCAGGCGAAGGCAGTGATCTTCGTTGTCGTCGTGGTTGTCATCGCAATGTTCCAGCTGCGCGCCACCCGCAGCAGGGAAGTGGAGGCATAGAACAATGACCACCAAGGTAACGAAGCCTGCCGCGAAGCCAGCCCCCAGCGAGGCGAAGGTTTCCGGCGGCGCAAAGGGCTTGATCTACGCGGTGCTGATCTTCCTCACCATCGTGTTCCTCGGCCCGATCTTCTTCATCCTGCTGAACTCCTTCAAGGACCGCTTCGCCATCTCGAACAACCCGTTCGCCCTGCCGGTTGGCGACATGTGGGCCGGCTTCAGCAACTACGTCACCGGCATCCAAGGCGAAGGCTTCGGCTGGGCAATCGTGTGGTCCTTCGTGATCACGATCCTGTCGGTCGCCGCCGTCGTCTTCTTCTCCTCCATGACCGCCTACTACATCACCCGCGTGAAGACCTGGTGGACGAGCACCCTGTACTACCTGTTCGTCTTCTCCATGGTCATCCCGTTCCAGATGGTCATGTTCCCCACCGTCGTCATCGCCGACCGCCTCGGCATGGCCAACCCGCTCGGCATGGTCATCCTCTACATGGGCTTCGGCTCCGGCCTGTCCGTCTTCATGTTCTCCGGCTTCATCAAGTCAATCCCGCTTGAGATCGAAGAAGCCGCAACTATCGACGGCTGCTCGCCCCTGTCCACCTTCTTCCGAGTCGTCATGCCGATGCTCAAACCCACCGCGATCACCGTGGCAATCCTCAACGCCATGTGGATCTGGAACGACTACCTCCTCCCATACCTGGTAGTCGGCCTCTCCACCCCGTACCGCACCATCCCGGTGGTCATCCAGCAGTTCATCGGCTCCCAGGGCGACCGCGACCTGGGCGCGATGATGGCCATGCTCGTGCTGGCGATCATCCCCATCATCATCTTCTACATGTCCGCGCAGAAGCACATCGTTGAAGGTGTGGCCGCAGGTGCGGTGAAGGGCTAGGTATTGCTGCTGGCTTGGCTGGCTGTCCGTTTGGCTTGGCGTCGGGACCGGTTTTCGGTTCCGGCGCCTTTGCTTTTGGGTGGGGTTGAGGGTTGGGGTGGAAAACGGGGGTCTATCAGAAACTCGGCTACTGTTCTGACCTTGAGGAGTTTGACGTCCGTTCCACAGGCACAGAGTTGATACGACTACCGGTTCTCTTTGGTGATGCGAAGCGACAGGAGAGAGTCGACATTCTGGCGTTCACGACAGCGCATCCACCATTGTCCCAGAACCGCAGTAGCCGTATAATGGACCTGACCCCCGTTAGGTAGACACCTGATATCCAGCCCAGTTGGGTTGGGAAG
>OJKZ01000187.1_pt1 | contig 27273 bp, 17 predicted proteins | sample 1596791 | NCBI WGS metagenome assembly OJKZ01 (sample SAMEA3904677, study PRJEB24821) | metagenome | biome: Builtin; feature: hospital; material: surface | place: USA | collected 2013-06-04 | reverse complement strand
TGCTCTAAATCGGCATGAAACAATTGGACTCCTGGATGTTGTGGCAACGGGCTTGCACTGAGGAGGGCTTCCCACTATTCAAACTGCTAAACATGCAGGTCATCAAAGTGTGAAACTTCAAAAACCATACTGTTAAAGTGTAAAACTGTTGCTTGCTCCCAGACCAGTTATGTTTCACATGAAACGGAGTGTCGGGTTGTCACAAAGTTCCGCGGACGGCGGGGCGGACACCCCGGGCGGCCTCTGCCTACAGGTCGAACTGTCCGCGGGGCGCACAAGCTGTCGCGGGGTTCCGCCGCGCGGACAACCACGCTGACAAAGGCGGCGGCACCCGCGAAGCGATCACCTCCTGCCGCGAATCACGCGTAGCGACGCCCCGCTTCATCAACACCAGCGTCCAATTCACCGTACTGTTCCCACGAGGCTCCCGCTCCAGCGCAGAACACGATGCCCGGCTGGAAGACATAGGCTCCAATACCCGACTCTCCCCGACCGAGGAAGACCTACTGGTCAACCTCCAAGCCTTGGGCAAGAACGTACCCCGGATCTACCAGGCACTCTCCGCGACAGGTAGCGGTATCACCGTGAACGTACTGGCAGCCAATACCGGACTTTCCACAGGCCAAGTGCGCTACGGACTCGCGCCACTGCTTCGCGAGGGCATCGTCACCATGGAAGGTGGCCAAGGCGACCGAGCAACGGTGTACAGGATTGTGCAATCGGTGAGTTAGTAAAACCGCATCATTTTCTTTATTAAGCCTTTCTGGGGAAATTTTTTCCCGTAATGAGCTTTTCTCACCTAAACTTACTTCCATGAGACTGCTTAGCTTTATTGCGGAGAATCACCGTAGCTTCCGTGATGAGTTCGCGCTGGAAATGACGCGTAACTCCTGGCGCACCGCAGTTCCACGTCAAGGTGAGAGTTGGGCCGATGCCTGCCTACCGGTTGCTGCCATATTTGGACCCAATGCATCAGGAAAGACGGCGGTACTCGACGCAATGCGCTACGCAATGGAGGCAATCCAATACTCTGCAAGTAGATGGCTTCAATTTCAGAAAAATCCTCGATCCCCATTCAAGTTAGATGAGGACGCTGTACGTTCCTCCAGTTTCTTTGCACTCGATTTCACTTTAACCGGTGGCATTGGCGGCCCGGAGCTTGCGGCCCGAGAAATTCGATATCACTACGAATTCTCCATTTCCGCGAACCGCATTGAACACGAGCTGCTGCTTGGTTATTTCTCCTCCCGCCCAACACGACTTCTGGAAAGAGACGCCGAACAAGGCATAACCAGCTGGCATAAGTATCTGGGACCACGTATATCTCCAGCCCCGCGAGAACTTGTGCTCTCCCGTGGCTACGTTGCAGGTCACGACAAACTGCAGTCGTTTGTGGGAAGCATTATCGCTGGCGTCGATTTCTACGACATCAGCGACAGTGCCCGGCGGCAACGCCTCGACCGAATTGCGGCGGATATCGCCGATGAACGAATTCCGTTGAACGTACTCACCACACTCGCAGCAGTAGCGGATATCGGAATCACGCGAATTGATGTAGATGAACGAGAGTTACCCCCGGAAATACGCAAGATTCTCGAGCGATCTGCGGCACGGGGCCTGAAGGCGACCGGGAAAGCTCTATCAGGCCAAAGTCTGATCGACCACGACTTCGTAAACAGAACACTGCGGTTTTATCACCATGGCAACGAATCCGCCGACGCCGGCTTTCTCATGCGCGATGAATCATCCGGAACGTTGGCATGGCTCGCCATGGCCGTTCCCATCTTAGAAGCGCTCCGCGACGGCACAATTTTTTGCGTCGACGAGCTGGATACCAGCCTCCACCCCATTCTCGCCGAAGCAATCGTCGCACTGTTCCAAGATCAAGATACAAACCCACACGGGGCCCAACTGATCTTCACGTCACATGACGTAACCCTGCTCCAGCCGCAGTCTTCTGCGAACCTGACGAAAGAGCAAGTCTGGTTCACCGAAAAAGACAGCTCTGGTGCAAGTACGCTCTATAACTTGCAGGACTTCCGCGATTTGAAACCGGCATCAAATCTTGCAAAGCAATACCTGGAAGGCCGATTCGGCGCGCTACCGTATCTATTACCAGGTTTAATGCGAAGTGCTGTTGAAGAACTATCACCTACACGACGGGGGCAAGAAAATGGGGAACGTGGCAGCGCGTAAAGGTACACCCAGAAAGCCCAAGAGCAGGGCAAAGCGGAAGCTGAAAAGTCGGCTTCTGATTGTTGTAGAAGGCGACAAAGGAAAGCCTGAGCAAGTTTACTTCCAAAGGCTCGCACAAATTCTGCGTTCCAACGACGTGGCCACGGACATCAAGGTTGTACCTAGTAAGGGAGAACCCAAGCGAGTTCTTGATACATGCGAGAACCATCTGAAGTCCGACAACTTTGACCGCGCGTTCCTAGTCGTCGATTGTGACCAACACACCACCCTGGGTGATGTTCTTCAGCTCGCACAAAAGAGCAATATCTCAGTCGCAGTAACGAACCCTCAATTTGAGCAGTGGCTGTATTGGCACCTCTACGACGGCGGGAGCGACGCGAAGAAAATGACCGATGTACTGCAAAAGGAACGCTATCTCACAGGCCGCAATGCGAAAGAACTCGGGGTAACGTTCCCAGTCGAGAGATACCCTGAGGCAACGGCACGCGCAAAACGCCACTGGACCGAAATGCGCCCCAATGCACCAATGCAAAAGGGCCATGCCCGTCATCTTCAATCCCGTACCTTATAGAAGCGATGCAAAAGTAATGACTAACTAGAGGGCCACACAAACCTCCCCACGCACCCGTGGGGAACTTTTGTTCGTTGGTCATGTATCAGTAACGCAGCGGGCTGACCGCTGACCATGTTGCGCGAGGATCCCTCAAACCGCTTCCGTTCCACTGCACGAGTCCAGCGTCCCGGAGTGCTTGCAGAGCACGGCGGACGGGAGGGTTCGAGAGGTGAAGGGCGTTGGCCACTTGGCCCGTCGATAAGGGATGTGGGCTTGCCTGCAAGGCTGCAAGCACCTCTGTTGAGTAGCGCGGCAAGTCCGCACGAAGCGACTCGTCGAGGCGTTGCACTGCCTTCAATGTCAAGACAACACTGCCACTTGTCTGCCGGTACACTGGGTCTGCAAAACTCGCCTTTCGCATACCAGCGATCATTCGTCGAATCCCTTCCCCCAACTCCTGCCCAATCCGCAACTCAGCAGTCCCACGCGCAATCAACGGGTTTCTTGCAAACCTCGCAATTGCTTCGGGTTTCGACGGGTCCACCAAGCCAGGGAACCTGCCAGGGCTAGACACCTCAACCCGATCAGGATAGATCTCGAACCTGACGTGATCCCCAGCCATACTGTAAGACCTGTGGATCACCGCATTCACCAAACCCTCTAGCCACACATCCGGCGGGATCAAATCCTCCTCTTCAAAAAGCCCACTGCCCACAAGACGGCGCACTTTTGGAAGAATCTTGCTAATCGCAGTTCTGGCCTGCTGAATCTGTTCTGGCAGGGTGCCGTCGAAGCGTTCGTCGTAAAGAATTTGCTGACCATGACCCGGCAACCGATCTATGTCATTGAACTGGACCACACGAACATGAGCGTTTGGAAAGAACTCCTGCGGATGTTTTCCGAAAAGCAACAATGCTGCTGTCCGCGGGTTGCCGACCCTATCTACCAAGTTTCGCGCCCTCAACGCATCTTGGGCCGAGGCCGAACCAATCGCCTCCGCATACCGCTCGACCTGCGCCATATCGAGGTCTCCAGGCTCAGCACGTGGTGGAACAATTGCATCAAACTGCTGCTCCCCCTTCAAATACCGCAACTCTAAAATGCCGTCGGGGCCCAGCTGCTTCGTTTCATCCCCGATGCGCAGGAAGCACTCCCCCGAATTGGAATAATGTACACGCTCACTAGGCAAAATATGGAATAGGTATACAGAAGTGGCGTCATCAATGCGAAGGCTCTCGATCTCGACTCGAACCGTTGGATCGGTGTGATCAAACGCCGATTGTCGTAAGTCGTTGTCCTGCCGTGCGCTAGGCAACCCATCGAATTGTCGATCAGTGATACCGACAGCGATGACCCCGCCCTCGGCGTTGGCAAACGCGATAATCGCCTTCGCAAGATCCTTCGGTTTAATACGAAACGATTTCCGCTCAAACCACTGATCTTCGGGGCGCGTAAGTAACTCATCAACCTTTACCGCAGTATTCATGTGGATCACTCTACTCGAAACGATTTCGAGTAGAGTGATATACCCAGGTCAAAACATGTAAATCCGTTTCGAGCATGTTTCGAGTAGGTTTCGAGCCACAACGCAACGGTATAGAATAACGCGCAGGCGAACGAGCGCACCGGGAAGAAAGGCGATCAGGTGAGCATCACTCCACGTCCGTCCAACTTTGGCTTCGTTGGGCAAGCATGGCCCCAGCTCATTATTGAGTGTCGCAATGCGGAGGATGCCGCGCTGACCAACCCGCGCGCGTCGATGTTCCAATCCCGGTTCGTGTTAGAGCAGGTCATTGGGCATATCGCGGCGCTGAATGGGCTGGAGAAACAGTCCAACATCTTCGATACACTGACCAACCCGGACTTCTCGCGCCTGCTGTCGGAGACGATCCGTTCCAAGATGCACATCCTGCGCAAGGCCGGCAACACCGCGGTGCACAGCGAAGCGCACATCACCAGCGATGAGGCGCTGCAGGCGCTGAAGCACCTGTATGACGTGATGGTGTTCGCAACTACGCACTTCTCGGGGAAGACGATTCGAGGGATTGCGCCGTTTGACGTCGAGATCTTGAAGCAGGCACCGCGGCAGGCGGCGTTGAACCAGCGGCAGATGATGGCGCTGGCGGCGAAGGAGAAGTCCGCGAGGGAGCAGGCTGACCTGTACAAACTGCAGCTGGATGAGGCGCAGCAGCGGGAGCTGGAAAAGGCTGCGGGGTATGAGGAGGAGATTGCGAAGCTGCGGGAGCAGATCCGCAAGCAGCAGGAGAAGCTGACGCCACCGGCGCCGCAGTTGGCGGTGGATGAGGCGCAGACGCGCCGTGACATCATCACGCCGATGCTGGAGGAGGCCGGGTTTGTGCGCGGCCGCACGCTCATCGAGGAGTACCCGGTGGCGGGCATGAAGGTGGACTATGTGCTGCTGGATACACAGGGTGTGCCCATCGCCGTTGTGGAGGCGAAGAAGGCCAGCCGCAGCATTAACGACGGCCGCCAGCAGGCCGCGATCTACGCCGACGCCATCGGCAACGCGACCGGCCGTGTACCGCTGATCTTCTACACCACCGGGTATGAAGTGCGCTTTTGGGACAGGGATGCCGACCTGCCGGGCGGTGCCGGCTACGAAACCCGCACTATTGAGTCCTACCCAACAGTGCGCGCGATGGAGGCGCTCATCGCCCGGCGCGACAAGCGCCAACCGCTCAGCGCGCACAGCGCCACCATCACCGAGATCGCCGGCAGGCCCTACCAGCTGGAGATGATCCAGTCCGTGGCGGAGGCGTTCGGCAAGGGTAAGCGCCGCGCGCTGTTGGTCATGGCGACGGGGACGGGCAAGACGCGCGTCTCCATCGCCACCGTGTCCATGCTGTTGGAGGCCGGCTGGATCCGCAACGTGCTCTTCCTCGCCGACCGCAAAGCGCTGGTCACGCAGGCGCACGCGGCGTTCAACGAGCACCTCGCAGAGGCGGTGCCCGTCAACCTGACCACCAACCCCGCCGGCGAGGGCCAGGTGTACGTGAACACGTACCAGACGATGATCGGCATGATCGACGAAGGCCAGCGCTTTAACTCCTTCGACTTCGACCTCATCATCGTCGACGAGGCCCACCGGTCCATCTACCAGCGCTACGAGCGCATCTTCGACTACCTGGACGCCCTCGTCATCGGGCTGACTGCCACCCCGCGCAGCAACCTCTCCCACGACACCTACACCTTCTTCGGCTGCGAGCCCGACACCCCGACCGGCTACTACAGCCTGAGTCGCGCCATCGAGGAGGGCAACCTGGTGCCCTACGAGGTGTTCTCCGGCAGCACCACCTTCATGCGCCGGGGCATCTCCTACGGCGAACTCACCCCCGAGCAGCAGCTGGAGTGGGAAAACGCCGAATGGGGTGTCGACGAACACGGCGACCCACTTTCCGCACCCCAGGAAGTCAACGCCGCCGAGATCAACGCGAAGCTGCTCAACCGGGACACGATCCGGAAGGTGTTGCGCCAAGTCATCGGCAAGGGGCTGAAGGTTGACGGCGCGGACCGGCTGGGCAAGACCATCATCTTCGCCCGCAACCAAGCCCACGCCGGCCTCATCGCCGACGAATACCGGGCCATCTTCCCCACCACCGCCACCCGCGCCGAGGTGATCACCCACGGCGTGTACAACGCGGAAGCACTCATCGCCGAGTTCAAGCAACCCGACTCCGGACTGGACATCGCCATCAGCGTGGACATGCTCGACACAGGTATCGACGTCCCTGAGGTAGTCAACTTGGTGTTCTTCAAGCCCGTCTACTCCCCCACCAAGTTCTGGCAGATGGTCGGCCGCGGGACCCGCCTGCGCCCCAACCTGTTCGGCCCCGGCGTCGATAAGACCTGTTTCTGCATCTTCGATTACTGCGACAACGTGCGCCAATTCAGCGGCACCACCAACACCACGGAAGGCTCGCACCAAGTCTCGCTTTCGCAGCGCAGCTTCACCACCCGCGCCCGCCTACTGCTGACGGCCACGGATGAAGTGCGAGGGGACGTCGCAAAGCATCTTTCGGACGCCGTGCGCAGCGTGCCCCACCGCAGCATCCTCGTGCCCACCGAAGCACGCGCCTACCTCGAGCGATTTAGCGACGCCACCCCCTGGCTCACCGCCGACGCCGACACCCACCAACAAGCCGTGAGCGCGCTCGCGCCACTACCCTTCGCCGCGACCGGCGACAAAGAACAAGCCCGGCGCTTCGACTACCTCATCTACCAGCTCGAACTCGGACTGTTCGAAGAGCGCGGCGACTGGGACGTGCTCGCAGAGAAAGTCGTCGGCATCGCCGAGGCGCTGCTGCAGAAAACCAACATCCCCACCGTTGCCAACAACGCGGCGCTCCTCGAAGCGCTCGCCGGCCCGCAGTGGTGGGACGGAGTGACCTACAAGGACCTCGAACTGGTCCGCAAAACCGTGCGCGGGCTCACTGTCTTCCTCGACAAAGCGCAGCGCGTCGTGGTGATCACCGACTTCGAAGACGAACTCGGCGAACTCGAACACAGCACCCTCCAGGCCACCGGCGGCACCCAACGCGAGAGCTCCGTCATCGAAGAAGAACTCCGCCGCGCGCTCGAAGGCAACACCACCAGCCTGGCGCTGCGCAAACTCCGCAACGCGCAACAGCTCAGCACGCACGACCTCGACGAACTACGCCAGCTGCTGCTCAACGCCCACGTCGACGGCGCCGCTGAACTCGCCGACACCCACCAAGCCAAACTCGGCCTCTTCCTGCGCGAAGTCGTCGGGATGGACGCCGCCGCCGTCGAAGCGCACTTCGAGGAACTGCTGCACTCCACCGACCTCAACTCCGTGCAGCGCACGTTCCTCAACACCGTCGTCAGCGAGGTGATCCGCAACGGCGTCGTCGAAGCGCACGAGCTCACCCAACCGCCCTTCGACGAAAACGGCTCCATCATGGACATCTTCCACGAGAACGTCGGCGTAGTCCTGCAACTTCGCGACAGCCTCGAGCAGCTCAACAACACCGCCATGCCGACCGCGGGGTAGCTTCGATCGCGATTTCTATAAAATCAAGCGCATGAGCACATGGTCACAAGTTTTGAGCGTTGGCGCGACGGCACTGCTGATCGGCGGCGGAGTCGGCGCGGGCACCTACGCCACCATCGACGAACCCGACCCCGCGCACTACGCCATCGCCACCACCGCCGAGGCGCCACGCCTCCAACTGACCAACCCCGACGGCCTACTCACCCCAGCTGACCAGGCGCAACTCGAGCAGAACCTCCAGCGCATCGACCACCCAGAAGTCGTGCGCACCATCCACATCCTCGCGTTCAACAACGCCGAAAACACGCGCGACAACATCAACGACACCATCGAGGAATACTTCCGCGCCCACTACCCCGACGACATCCTGGACAAACACGGCTTCCGCGACGGCACGCTCATCCTCGCAGTGGACATGGCGCACCGCCACCACGCAATCTACGCCGCCGACGACGTCGCCGACGTCCTCGACCTCCACAGCGAATCATCGCGCGTCTCCTCAATTATCGACGCCATGGTCCCCGGGCTACAAAGCAACAACGTCCCCGCCGCCCTCTTCGCCGGCGCGAGCCTCGCCATGGACACCGACCGGCTGCAGCAGGAGCGATACCAATCCGCCGTCGACGACCGGATTGGGGCCGGCATCGGCGCCGGCGCAGGATCCGGGGTGTTAGCCGGGGTTGTTGGCACCAGCGGCGTCGCGCTGCGCAACCGGCGCCGCCGCTTGGTGGAGCAGGCGCGGGCGGACTACTCGCTCGTGACCAAGGAATACGCCGACCTCGCCGGCCGCCTCGACGGCATCGACGTCCGCGCCAACTCGCTGACCAGCGCGTTTGCCGATGCGGAGCTGCGTCGTCAATGGGGCGACGTCCGCGACCGTTTCCTCCAACTCCACGACACCGTCTCCGGCGCCGGCGGCATCAGCAGCATCCCCATCTCCGACGACGCCGCTGCCTACCGCGCCCGCAAACAACTCGCCGACGCCGCCGAAACCCTCACCCACACCAGCCACGCCGAAGACAACATCAACCGCCTCTTCAACATCGAACAAGGCGACACCACGACCCGCCGCACCGACCTCGCCCGCCTCAGCAGGGACATCACCAAAGCACGCACCTCAATTAACGACGCCACCCTCCGCCAAGAACTCGTCTCCTTGGAGGAGCGCGTCCGGCAGCTGGATGCGGACCCCGCCAGCCCCACCTTCCTCGACGACTACCTCCACCTCCTCTCCGACTACCGCATCATCCTCGACGCCGTCAAAGACAAAGAGTTCAGCGACGTCAAAGACCGCCACAAACTCACCACCCCAGCCATCTACGACAAGGACTACTGGTACCCCACCTACATCCCATTCGTTGCGCTCCAGTCCTGGCACAGCACCAACGTCGCCGCCGCGAACTCGGCTGCTTCTTCCTCTTCGGGCGTGAACACGACGTTCAGCTCCGGGTTCACGGCCGCTGGCGGGTCGGGGAGTTTTTAAGAGTTGGTCCTGCACCAAATTACCTCACGCGCGCTCGACGACCTGGGCTTTTGCAGATCGGGCTGCTGAAAAGCTGGAATGTGGTGCAGGCCCCGGCCATAAAAACATCAGAACGCAGATTGATGCTACATTGACGTTGCAGACCTCCACCGTACATGCGGAATTTGGGGGTCTAGCTGTTTTTAACGGCTATTGGCCGTATTTTCGGGGAGTTCCACCCCAGTCTCACCTCTAAACCGGTCCGGGACAGATCTTGAAATCTTGCAAATGTGAGGCCTGTGGAATCCATCTGAGCAGGAGGAATCTGAGTGATAGCCTTATTCTCGTGCGAAAAATGAACATTAATTTCAGGGCCGAATGGAATAACGGGCAAGTCATTGCCGCTCTGCTCGTTGCTTTCGTGTTATTCCTTGCCATGGTGCACTGGGGGTTGATGATTTTCTGGGAAAAGCCCTGGCAGGAATCGCTTGCGACGATATTTTCATATCGAGGAGCGATACCTGCTGCCGCAGCTGCCGTACTTACGTTAGGTATCGCCACCAAGTCACTGTCGCAGAAATCAAATGCTGATGACCGCTCTGCGTACTACGAACGTGTTCAGTGGGCAATCGATATGACACTTGCAGAAAATCCCGCTCAGCAAAATGCAGGTTGGCATTTTTTGACCCCAATGCTGGAGTCAGGGTTGAAGTCTTCAGAAGATATCGGGTTTACTCGGGCAATTCTTGAATACGACAATAAATTTAACCCGAAGAATTCAACCTTTTCGCCGGGTACTACTTCGAAGAACTGGGTTTCAGACCTAGAGATTTTGTTACTATTATCCGTACTAGGTCATAACAGGGATAGGAAGGAGTCTGCTGATGACTGATCAGGCAATGGCAGAGCGGAAGTATCCACTGACCGAGTCCCATAAACGAATGATCGAGCAGTTGCCAATGACACAGGCGAAAGCTAGCCGTGATTTGCAAGAGTATGCCAAGAAACTCGAAGCACGTCAGAACCGGCCCTTATGGCAGCGGATTCTAGGCATTTATCCGATATAGATGGTGTTGCCCGGAGGGCTCCAGCATAGGTTAAAAGGCCGAGTGTGATCCATGCGATCATCAAACACAACCACAAAATGTTTTCTGGGCGCAAGGTTCCCGTGCCCATTGCATCATCGAAGTTTTCGCACCTATCGTTCCGCCACACCCTCCGCCAGCCTGGGAAAACCTCGTGTGGTGGTTGGACCAATTCTTTACTAGGTTTAACTCAAACACTAACGGAGCTGTTGGGTTAGGAACGCCTCAAGCAGGATTAAGCGGGAAGAAAATTCTTCGCGAAGGGCAGGGCGAGACTGGCGATCGAAATGAGCAGTGCCAGAACAGAAACCGCGACGGCCGCAGTAGTACTTGACCCGTTTGGGTTCGTCATCGCCTGATACTTACCTGACTCTGCGCATCGCTTCATCATTGAGCGCACCTGCTTAAATGCCGCTATATCCTCGGGGGAATTGAAACGGTCATACTTGCTTTTAGAGAAGTCGGCCTCCGTAAGGCGTGCCATCTCACGGTAGCGGTCCTTTGCCTCAGCAACGGTTAGGTAAATGGCTTCGACCCCCTCGTTGTCTAGTACAGGCTTGGTGAAAATCCCAGTGAACCAGTATCCAACAGAAGCCTCTGCAGGGGTGTCGAGGTACACTGCGCAGCCGCCACCCTCAACTTCAACGGATGCTGCGTTTGCTTGTGAAGCAAGAACGGCCGTAGCGAGAGATGCTGCAACAGCAGCGGTTCTAAAACGTTTCACGGGGCTTCTCCTAGTATGAGTAGTGTTTCCTTGCAGGATAAATGCAAATATTTTTGCACACAATTGTTTGCTCTGCCCGAACATTTTCACTCCCGCTGGCTGACTAGCCGTCGCCGACCTGGGCTTTTACAACTTGGCCAACTCAAAACGAGGGAATGTGGTGCAGGCACCTCTTCCCTGCGCACCAAATTCCTGGTTTTTCGCGGGGCGCTCGGCGTTTTCCCAGGTCGCGATTCGGCAAGATGGGAATGTGGTGCGCGTCCCGGGCACTTGAGTGCCAAAGGACGCAATTTCGAAAAGTAGCACCAATATAGTGCCTGGTCAGCAATGGGCTGGATGTTTAGGGGTGCGTCCTTTGGCACTCACGGCACTCGAGACCTAAGAACGCCAAAGGCCCCACCAAAAAGGCGGGGCCTAAGACAAAAAATAAAGCTACTCCACGGTGACGGAGTTGATCACGACGTCCTCGACGGGGCGGTCCATGCGGCCGGTCGGGACGTTGGCAAGCTCGTCGACGACCTTGCGGGAAGCCTCATCGGTGACCTCGCCGAAGATGGTGTGGCGGTTGTTCAGCCACGGGGTTTCGGCGACGGTGATGAAGAACTGGGAACCGTTGGTGCCTGGGCCGGCGTTGGCCATGGCCAGCAGGTATGGGCGGTCAAACTGGAGTTCTGGGTGGAACTCGTCGGCGAACTGGAAGCCTGGGCCGCCGGTGCCGGTGCCGGTTGGGTCGCCGCCCTGGATCATGAAGTCGGGGATGATGCGGTGGAAGATGGCGCCGTCGTAGAAGGGGCCTTCGGTGGTGCCGGAGGCGTTCTTGGTGGAGTAGTCGAGGGTGCCCTTCGCCAGGCCGGTGATGGTGTCAACGGTGTGTGGGGCGTGGTTGCCAAACAGGTCGACTTTGATGTCGCCGTGGTTGGTATGGAACGTCATTGTCTGCGTCTTTTGAGTCATGGTGTACAGCGTACACGACCCTCCACGCCCCTCGTCCGGTGTTAGCGCTGGGCGAGCACCGCGTCGCGTGCGGCAACCAGGTTGCGTAGCGACGGCACCACTTCCTCATACTTGCGCGTCTTCAGGCCGCAGTCGGGGTTGACCCAGAGGTGTTCGGCTGGGACGTGACGCAGTGCTGCTTGGAGCAGTTCGACGATTTCCTCGACGGAAGGGACGCGTGGTGAGTGGATGTCCCAGACGCCGGGGCCGATTTCGGAGTGGAAGGAGTCGTCGATGTCGGCAAGCAGTTCCATGCGAGAGCGGGCGGCTTCGATGGAGGTGACGTCGGCGTCGAGGCCGGCGACTGCGTCGATGATCTGGCCGAACTCTGAGTAGCAGAGGTGGGTGTGGATCTGGGTGGTCGGAGTGGCGTTCAAGGAGACGAGTCGGAAGGAGCGGACGGCCCAGTCGAGGTAGGACGGGCGATCCTTTGCTCGGAGTGGGAGGAGTTCGCGCAGGGCGGGCTCGTCGATTTGGATGATGCTGATGCCGGCTTCCTCGAGGTCGCGGACTTCGTCGGCGAGGGCGGCGCCGATTTGGTCGGCGGAGACGGACAGGGGGACGTCGTCGCGTTTGAAGGACCAGGCCAGGATGGTGACAGGGCCGGTGAGCATGCCCTTGACTGGCTTGTTGGAGAGGGATTGGGCGTAGGTGGCCCATTCGACGGTCATTGGGGCTGGTCGGGAGACGTCGCCGTAAACGATTGGTGGGCGGGTGCAGCGGGAGCCGTAGGACTGGACCCAGCCGTTTTCGGTGACGACGAAGCCGTCGAGGAGTTCGGCGAAGTACTGGACCATGTCGTTGCGTTCGGCTTCGCCGTGGACGAGGACGTCGATGCCGATTTCTTCTTGCAGTTCGATGACCTGCTTGATTTCTTGCTGCAGCGCTTCCTTGTATTGAGCGTCGCTGAGTGTGCCGTTGCGGTGTGCGGCGCGGGCTTGGCGGATCTCGGGGGTTTGGGGGAAGGAGCCGATGGTGGTCGTCGGCAAGCTGGGGAGGTTCAGGGCGTCGCGCTGGGCCTGCTGGCGCTCGGCGAACAGCGGCTGGCGCTGCACCTGACCTGCGGGAAGCGTGCCAAGACGCTTGGCGACAGCCTCGTCGTGGCGCAACGGGGATTCCGCGCGGGTGCGCGCGACGCGGGCGGACGCGGCGAACGCAACCTCGGCGTCCTGCGGGCCGGCGCTCAGGGCGAGGGCTTCGGCGATCTTCTCGTCGGCGAAAGCGAGCCAGGTGGCGACGTCCACGGGCAGGTTGCGCTCGGCCTTGAGGGTGTGCGGCACGTGCTGCAGCGAGGTGGACGTGGTCACCGATGTGGCGCCGAGGGTGGTGAGGATTTCGGTGCGTTCGGCGAGGTCGGCGGCCCAGACGTTGCGGCCGTCGATAAGTCCGGCGACGAGGTGTGTCTCGGGCGCGACGTGGGTGCGGACCTGCTCGACGTAGTCAGGGGTGGCCTGCAGGGTCCACGGGGACAGGTCGACGTGGAGGGCTTCGGGCTTGAGTTCGCCGAGGACGGGCAGGGCGGCGTCGGCGGCGCCGTACGGGGTGGTCAGGTAGACGCTCGGGCGAGCGTCGGCGCCGAGGAGCGTCGACCATGCCTCACCCAGGTAGCGCGCGATATCGGTGTCCGGGGTGTCAACGTCAGCGACGACGATCGGCTCGGCAACCTGGACCCACTCCACACCGGCCTGGCGAAGCGCCGCGAAGACCTGAGCGTACGCGTCGACCAGGGCCGGGAGCAGGGACCACTCCACCGGCTTCGACAGCGCGAGGAGCGTGACCGGGCCGACGAAGTACGGGCGAACCTGGTGGCCGGCCTCGCGGGCCTCCTCCACGATGCGCACGATGCGGTCCGGCACCGGCGTGATCTCCTGACCAGCGGCGACCTCGGGCACGAGGTAGTGGTAGTTGGTGTCGAACCACTTGGTCATCTCCAGCGGCACGCGGTTGGCGGTGCCGCGGGCGAGCGCGAACTCCTCGTCCAGGTCGGTGCCGCCGGCGACGAGGCCGACGGTCAGCGCGGTCTCCAGGACGTGGTCGTAGAGGGCGACGTCCGCCGGGATGGCGTAGGGCTCGGAGAGACCGAGGTCACGCAGGTGGTTGTACGTATCGATGCGCAGGGCGCGCGTCGTGGAGCGGAACGTGTCCGCGTCGATCTGCCCGGACCAGTAGGACTCCAGGGCGCGCTTCAGTTCGCGTTGCGCGCCGATCCTCGGGTAGCCCTCGATGGTCGTGGTGGGGAATGCTACGGTGCTCACAGGTTGAGTCCTTTCAATAGTTCACGTGTTACTGCTAAGTCGTTATGTGTGTAAACATGCAGGCCACCGGCGCCAGCCTGCAGAATCGTGCGCGCTAATGCAACGGTGAGTCGCATGCCAATCTGGTGCTCTTCCTCCGGTGTCCGCGCCGCTTCAAGCTGCTTGATGACGTCCACCGGGGGTGCCACACCGGACAACTCGCCCATCCTGCGCACCCGGTTCACGCTGGTCATCGGCATGATGCCGGGGATCAGCGGGATGCGCACCCCGGCGAGCCGGGCACGTTCCGCGAAGCTGAGGTAGTCCTGCGCGTCGAAGAACAGCTGCGTGATGGCGAAGTCGGCACCGAGGCGCTGCTTCGCCAGCAACACGTCCAGGTCCTGGTCGTCGCTGGTGCTCTCCGCGTGTCCTCGCGGGTAGCAGGCCACCGACAGCGCCAGCTTGCCGGCGGCGAGGCGGTAGGCCTGGGCGTCGGCGACGTCCTGGATCAGGTTGAGCAGGTCCGTCGCGTGCTGCAGGTGTGTGTCGGGCAGGCGGTCGAGTCCGGCTGGGATGTCGCCGCGAAGGGCGAGGAATCCGCGGACGCCGGCGTCGATAAGCTGGGTGATCCACTGCCGCAGCTCGTCGGGCGTGCCGGCGGTGCAGGCGAGGTGCGCGATGGGGCGCATGCTCGTGGTCTGCGCGATGCGCTCGATGAGGCGGGCAGTGCCTTCCAGCCAGTCGCTGCGGTGCGAGCTGGTGACCGACACGTAGTCGGGCTGGTAGGCGGCGAGCCCTTGGATGAGGGCGTCGAGCTTGGCGGAGTCGGCGCTGTGACGCGGTGGGATCACCTCGAAGCTGAGTGCCGTGCGTGCCCGCTGCGGGCGTGGTGCGAGCTCCTCCTCGATGCCGTCCAACGGTGCCGACGCCGAGATCCGCGTTTCCAACGTTGCCTGCCGCACCTGACTCACCTGCCTTCTGTTGCTTCCTGTTGATGGGGTGCAATGAAATTTAAGACTGGCCGCAAGGGTGCACAACTACTTTTGCGTATCGCGATGTATTGCCACAGGTCAGCGACCTGCGAAATGTGAATAATATTTCCCAAAACTGAACCGCTTGGTCTACTTTGTGCGGACTGTGGGGGCACATGTCGGTGCAGCCCGCTAGGGTGGTTGGGAAAGAACACAACGAAGGAGCACACATGAACCTCACCACTGCACGACTCGCACTGCGCGGCATCAGCGGCGCCTGGAACTACTTCCGCGAACTCAACAGCAAGCAGCAGCGTGACGTCTACGAAGCACTCACCGAAGCCATCAAGGACGACAACATCGACGACCTCCACGACCTCGCCGACGTGCCACAGCTCGAGGGGATCTACGACGCCGCGCGCCAGCAGGCCGGCAAAGTCACCCGCGCCAGCCACGCGCGTATCGACGCCCGCCGCGCCCTCCACGCCGCGACCGCCCCTGACCGCAAGGCTCGCCAGATCGCGCTGAAGAAGGAAGCGCGCAAGCGTGGGACCGGCTCGAAGGTCCTGCTCGCCTCCCTCGGTGCAGGCGCGCTCGCGGCCGGCGGCTGGGCGCTGTGGGAGTTCTACCTGCGCGAAAAACTCGAGGAGCGCAACCACGAGCCGAAGCACGCGCTGCGGGAAAACGCGACTGAAGGCGGGTCTGAGGGAACGGCGACGCTGGTGTACTCCACCGATTCCGCCGACGACCAGTTCAGCACCCTCGACGCCCTCGACGAGGACCAGCGCCGCGCTACGAAGTAGAGCTCACCCGCCACGCCAGCAGCAGGTGGTTGACCAGGCGGGTCTTCACGTCCGGGAAGAGGTCGCGCAGGTTCGCGCTCATCGGGCGGGTGACCACGATCAGCTCGGCGGCGATCTCGGAGGGGGTCAGCGCTGGGTCGACGAGGCCGTGAGCGGCGGCGAGGTCCAGCAGCTCTTGGACGTGCGCGAAGAACTCGTCGCGGCGCTGCCGCACCGTGGGCTCCAGGGCGTGCGGCGGCTCGTCCGCCGGGGCCGCCACCAGCATGCCGATACCCGAGTCGGCGCACGCCCAAATGAAAGCGCGCCACTGCTCCTCCGGGGCGCTGTCAAACTTGGCCAGCGTGTCCCCCAGCTTCGCGTCGAGCACGTCAATGAACTCGAGGGCGCACGCCTGGCGCAGGTCGGCGCGCGTCGGAAAGTGCCTGTACAGCGTGGCGATGCCCACCCCAGCGTGCTCCGCGATCTCGCCAAGCGTGACCTCCGAGTTCGGGCGGGTGCGGAAGTTCTCCACCGCCGCCCGGATCAGCTGTTCGCGCTTCTGTCTCGCATCGGCTCGCATGGTGCTTCCTTTCCGCTTGACATTAACTGATAGTCAATCCTACGCTTAGCACCATTCTGCAACGAAAATCAACCAAAGTAGGTGTTCAATGGACTGCATCCTACGAGCCGTCGACGTCGTCGTGCGCCCAGGGAACAACCCGGTCAACCTCGAGGTTGGCGAAGGGTTCACGCTGGTCACATCGCCTCGCGAGTCCGGCGCGTCCACACTGAGTATGGCGCTCGCCGGCCGCTACGAACCACACAGCGGCACCATCGAGCTTTTCGACGAGCCCACCACCGCCCGCCAACGCTTCCCCGAGATCGCCCTGGCGGGCATCTCGCTCATCGACTCCGTCGAGCGCTCCGTGCCCACCAAGGAAATCATCCGGGAGCAAATCTCCTGGGAGCTGCCGTTCTTCCGCCTCATCCCGCGTGACCTGCTCGGCCACGAACTTGTCGAACCCTGGCTGGAACCCCTCCAATTCGACCTGGACGAGGACAAACTCAAGCTCGGCATCGGCGACCTCAGCATCGTCGACCGGATGCGGTTGCGTGTACTGCTCGCGCTCATCGCGCGACCAGACGCGCCGCTCATCATCGTCGACGACCCAGACCAGCTGCGTAACTTTGAGCTGCGCAAAGAATTCATCGACAACCTGCGCGACGTCGCAAAACTCAAACCTGTGCTGGTCAACAGCGTGAACAAGGAGGACCTATGATCGCAGGGCTGCACATCGGCAGCAACTTCCGAAAGTTCGGTCACGGCAAACTGCCGCCGCTCGCCATCATCGCCATCACGCTCATCCCGCTGCTCTTCGGCGGACTGTTCGTCTGGTCCTACTACGACCCGCTGGGCAACCTGCACAAGATGCCCGTCGCCCTGGTCAACTCGGACGAGGGTGAGCACGGCCTTACCGTGGTGGAAGAACTCATGGACGAGCAACCCATGGACTTCCGCCTCGTCAGCGCGGAGGAAGCCCAAAAGGGCGTCGCCGACGGCACCTATTACCTCGGCGTAGAGATCCCCAGCGACTTCTCCGAAGCCGCCGAATCCGTCAACTCCGACAACCCCCACCAGGCGAAACTCAACATCTCCCTTAATGAGACCAACGGGTTCATCCCCACCATGCTGGGCAACCAGGTCACCATGATCATGAGCTCCGTCATCTCGGAGAGCGTGAGTAAAGAGGTGGTCAACCAGCTCTTCGTCGGCTTCAACACCATCCACGACGGCATGGTGCAGGCCGCCGACGGCGCGGGCAAACTCGATGACGGCGCGCACAAAGCCAAGGACGGTAGCGGCAAGCTGAAGGACGGCGCCGGCAAGCTCAACGGCGGCGTCGGGGAGCTTGACAACGGCATCAAGAAGCTCGCCGACGGCGCGCAGCAACTCGACTCCGGCATCGGCGAACTCCAGCAGGGCGCCAACACGCTCAACGAGAAGCTCGGCGAAGCCTCCCAAGGCGCCAACAAGCTTGCCAACGGCCTCACCGCCCTCCAAGACGGCACCGCCCAGCTCGGCGCCGGAGCAGCCGCCATCGCCGGCGGTGTAGGCAAGCTGACCTCCATCACGGACCAGCTCAACGTGGCCCAGAACACCTTCAACAGCATCAACGCCACCCTGGACCAGGCCATCCGTCAGCTCGACGCCACCCCAGTTCCCGGCGCCTCCGACCTGGCCAATCAGGCCCGCGGCCTGAAAGCTCAGCTCAATGCCGACCAGTTCGTCGCCATGAACCCGCAGATGATCAACGACCTGACCAGGCTGCGCAACGGCGCCCACGAACTGTCCACCCAGCTCAACGACCCCACCGCCAAGTACCGCTCCGGCATGGACCAAGCCGCAGCCGGTGCGCAGACACTGGCGCAGGGTCTGCGTATGCTGCAGGACGGCTCCGGCACGCTCGTAGTGGGCGTCGGCAAGCTGAAGGACGGCTCCTCCCGCCTCGTCGTGGGAGCGAACTCCGCAGCCGAAGGCACCTCCAAACTCGCGGGTGGCTCCAACCAGCTCGTCGTCGGCCTCAACGACCTGAACGACGGCCTCGTCACCCTCAGCGACGGCACCGGCGAACTCAGCCTCAAACTCAACGAAGGCGCCGACAAAGCCCCAACCTGGGAAGGCGACCGCCTCGAGAAAGCCACCGAGGCCGCCGGCAACCCCGTCGTGCACAACAACACCGGCGACGAACTCACCTTCTTCGGCAAGGGCCTCTCCCCCTTCTTCCTGTCCCTCTCCCTGTGGATCGGCGGCCTGGTGCTCTACATGATCCTCGCGCCGTTCTCACGCCGCGTCATCGACTCCGGCACCAACCCCTTCCGCATGGTCGCCCACACCCTGCTGCCGTCCCTGATCGTCGGCTTCGTGCAGGCCGTGCTGCTGTGGCTCGTGCAGGTCGTCGCGATCGGCGTCGAGCCGAAGCACCCACTCGGCCTGTTCGGCGTGCTGTGGTTCGGCTCCTGGGTGTTCATGTCCCTCATCCTGGCCATCAACATGGTCTTCGGCCCCGCCACCGGCAGACTGGTTACCATGGCGCTCATGTCCCTCCAGCTGGTGGCCTCCAACGGCCTCTACCCGCCCGAAGTGCAGCCAGGGTTCATCCAGTGGGTCCACGCCTGGGACCCGATGCGCTTTACCGTGGATATGATCCGCGTCGCCTTCTTCGGCAACCACGCCGAAGACCCGCGCCTGCTGCGCGCCATCGTGGTCCTCACACTGCTCGCAGTGGCCGCGTGGTTGATCAGCGCGTGGGGCATGTGGAAGCGCCGCATCCTCAACGACAAGGACATCCACCCAGAGCTGTCGCTGTAAGGGTTTGTGGTTGCTGGGGGCCGGTCCCTGGCACCACATTCCTATTTGGGGGTTCGGTGAGCTGGGGAAACGCTGTGGCGCATTTTCGAGATTCGGGAATTTGGTGTCTGGGCAGGGGATGCGCGCACCAAATTCCTGGATTTTGGCAGCCGGGTTTGGAAAAGCCCAGGTCGATGGGGGTCGGGGAGGGAATGTGGTGTCCCATCGGGAGATGCCAGTGCCAAAAGACGCAATTCTTGTTGGGGGAAGGGGTAAAAACCCAGCTCGTGAAGAGAGAGTTGCGTGCTTTGGCACTGAGGTGAGGGGGAGTGCACCAAATTCCTCCTCGTGGAGTTGACGACCTGGGGAAACGTCGCGTCGCCTTTTCGAGATTCGGGAATGTGGTGTCGTGATGCTTGGCCTGCGCACCAAATTCCCTCACTGGCCCTAGGTGCGTTTAGTGACCTGGGAAAACACGTGTGCGACCTTCGGAAAATCACGAATTTGGTGCGCTCCCCCTTCTGCAGGTGACTTCTACGACTGGTAGACTCGCAACATTGTTGATGCGTCAACACGCATTGCGATCTACCAATAACGAAGGAGCACACTATGTCTACATCCGCAAAGCTTGCATCCGTTGCCCTGCGCGTCCCGACGGGGCTTTTCATTTTGAACTCTGCCCTGGGCAAGTTCGGCCTCAACCGCGAGGCCGCCGAGGGCCTCCAAGGCATGGCTGCCACGGGCATCCCTGCGCTTGGCAAGTTGGATCCGGAGCAGTTCGGCAAGGGTCTCGCTGTCTCTGAGGCAGCGGTGGCCGGCGCGCTGCTCGCCCCCTTTGTGAGCAACCGTCTCGCCGGTGCGGCCCTTGGCTCGTTTGGCGCTGGCATGTTGACGATGTACTTCAACAACGACGCCATGACCGAGGACGACGGCATCCGTCCTTCCCACGATGGCCTTTCCCTGGCGAAGGATTCGTGGCTGGTTTCGATGGGTGCGGCGCTGATGGCGTTGCCGAAGAAGCGGAAGTAGCCGATTCCCTTTACTGCAAGAGAAAACCCGGCCCGCGCACCGTGTGGTGTGCGGGCCGGGTTTTGTTATGCCCTGACCTCAGCCTGAGACGGAGTCAACGTTAGTTGTTCTCCGCTGGCTTGTCCTCGGCAGGCTTTGCTTCCTCGGTGCCCTGATCGTCCTTCTTGGAGGAACCGTCAATCAGGGTCTGGTTGCCGGTTGCCTTGCCCAGCTGGTAGGAGGACGTTGCTTCGTCCACACCACAGCTACGCAGGACAACGTCCATGATGATCAGGCCGGCGGTGATGGCACCGAGGGCGCCACCTGCGAGGCCGATCATCTGTGGGTTCGCTACCTGGAACGCACCCTGCAGGCCGGCTGCGCGCTCTGCGCGGTCGCGGTCGTAGATACCCAGGCCACGCTGGATGTCATCGTTAGCGCGCTTGATGGCTGCGTTGACCTCTGCGCGCAGGCTCTCGAGGCCCGGAATGCGGACCTGGGAGAGGATGCCCAGCGGGATCAACAGCAGCAGTGGCGACGCCATGCCGACCAGACCAGCGATGCACTTCGGGTCCTTGAAGTTCGCGTTCGAGGAACCCTTGGTTTCCTTCGTAACGGTGATATTTACCTCAACATCGACTGGAGCACCCTGAGCAGAGTTCGGGAAGATCGGCACGATGGTGAGGTTGCCATTCTTCTCCGGGGTGATGATCCACTTGCCGTCCTTGAACTCCTTCGTCGCCTTACCGCCGACAATGTCGAAGTCGACCTTGCTCAGGTCAAGCTTCACGCCAGAGTCAGGGTTGAGCTGGATGGTGATGACGCCGGTCTTCTCGTTCTTCTTAATGATGAAGAGCTTGTTCGGGTCGGCAATGTTTGCACCCTCGGAGGTGGACCAGCCCTTTGGCAGGACGGAGATGGTGTATCGAGTCACCAGGTCACCGTTGGCGTTGTACTCCTCAACAACCACAGACTGGTTTGCAGCCTTGTCCGTCGGAGTGAAGACGGAGTTATCAGCGCTGATGTCAGTGAGAAGATCGCGGCCCTTGACGATGGCCAAGGTGTTGTCCTTGTCCTTCTTCTCGATGGTCTGCGTCTCACCAACAAGAGCGCCCTTCTGAACCTCATCGAACTTACGGACCTTCGGCGCCGTGATGTTCAGCGTGTAACGGTTGACAACGTTGCCGTCTGGGTCAACCTCCTGCACGATGCCCGACTTGCCAGCCGAATCCTTCACAGGCTTTGCAACCCACTCAGAGATCTTGTTGCTCTTGCCGTCGACAGAACCGCTGTCCTGAACGTTAGTCGTGAAGTTCTCGGAACCACTAACCCACACCATGGTGTTCGGGTTGATCTGCAGCACGCGGAACTCAGACGATTCTGGGATCTCGAAGGTGCGGTTGCTCTTGTTCTCGCCAGTGCCGACGGTGAACTCGTAGTTCGCGTACACGCCACGGTCGTCAGCGATCTGGAAGGTGAAGACCTTGCCGATTGCTGCCTCGAGCGGCACGAGCTGGAACTCGTTCGTCTCCTCGGAGTACTTGAAGTACTTCTTGAACTCGCTGGTGATGTCCTTACCATCTGCCAGGGTACCCTCGAGGACCTTGAAGACCTTATCGTTCTCGTAGCGGGCCAACTTCGCGGTGCTATCCGTCGTGATCACGCGCTTGATGACCTTGTTCAAGTCACGACCAGGCTTGAAGTTGATGGTGTAGCGCTCGAAGACGTAGCCGTCGTTCGTGCGGTTCTCGACGACAACGGTGCCTTCTGCCTCACGCTTCGGCTCCAGCTTCATGATGGAACCTTCTTCAGGCTTCGACTTCAGCAGCTCCTCGCCCTTGATGAGCTTGAGGTCGGTGCCCTGAATCGTCAGGTCGTTGTCAGTGGTGAACTCGTGGTTCAGCTCCTGGACGTGACCCGGCTCGACATCAACAACCCACTCGGTGATGACAAGGTCAACGTACCGCTTGCCGTCCTTGTTCTTCGGAGCCTTATCAACAATGATCTTCGGCTTCTTCGGGTTATCATTGTTCGGGTCGAGCAGGCTCTCGTCAGCGACGGTGGAACCCTCAGGAATATCCTCTACGTCGAGCCAACGCATGGTCTCCTGGATCTTGACCTGGCCCTTCGTGCCCGGCTTGAAGCGGAAGCGCAAATCGGTAGTGTCACCGTTGTCGTTGGTCTTCGTATTCTTCTCATCCTTGACGACCAAGTCCTCACCCTCAGTGATGGTGAGGTTGTTGTTCGTGGCGTTGCCAGCGTTAATTGTCATGTAGGAACGATCAACCGCCTCACGCTGCAGCACGCGCTTTTCGAAGGTGTCCTGGTTGAGAGCAGGGTTAATCTGAATGTTCCAGATGTTGCGCAGCTCACCCTTGTCGTCGTTCACCTGAACGACGACCTGGCTGCCCTGAAGGTTATTGGCAGCTGCGTCGGTCGGCTTCACGACCCACTTGCCATTCTCTTCAATGATCTTCGCGTAGTCTTCACCGCTGACAATCTTGATGGTGTAGTTGTCGCGGCGCTCGATCTCGACCTTGCCATCGTGGTTGATGAGAACGTCACGGATGTCCGGGCCAGCATTCACGTCCTTCTTGACGATGAACGTGAATTCGTAGGTGCGGCCGTCCTTGTCGGTGAAGGTGACGGTTGCTTCGCCTTCAGCGCCTTCGTTCGGAACGATCTTCCAGTTGTCGCCGTCCTCGACGATCTCCTTGATGACCTTGTTCTCGTCGGAGGTGATCTCGAACTTGGTACCACCACGACGCTCAACGAAGCCCACGGAGGTGTTGAGGATCTCGCGGGTCACCTTGTAGGTGGAGTTGATGTTCTCAATGGTGATAATGTTCTGCTTCTCTTCACCGTTCTTCGACGTGATCTTGACGATCACCTCACCGTGAACATCCTTGTCCTTCGGGGTGATGACGAGCTTGCCAGCACCATCGTCCTTCACGGTCGCGATGTCGCCACCCTCGAGAACCTCTACCTTGTCACCCTTGTCCAGCGTGATGATCTTGGTGCGATCAGAGCCACCCTGGTTGATGTTGTAGAAGTAGTTGTTCACGATCTTGTTGAGGTGCTCGACCTCACCAGTGCGATCGTTGATCTGCAGCTCGTAGATGTACTCGTTGCCGTTCTCATCGGTAACGACGATCTCAACAACACCGGATCCCTTGAAGTCATCCTTCGGCTTGATGATCAGGTTGTTGTCCTTATCGCGATCCACGATCACGAGGTCCTCGCCCTTCGTGATGCGCCAGGAGTAGCCCTGCTTCTTCAGATCGCCCATGTCAAGGATCTTCTTCTCGTCCTTGTGACGGATGTCGATCGTGTTGTGGATCTCGTAGACTTCCTTCTCGATCCGGGTGTAGTACTCCTTGATGATCTCCTGAACGTTGACGTTCGTGGAAGTCGTCGTGACCGTGGACTGCTCGGTCTTCGTCTCGGTGACGTCAGACGGGGTGACCTCAACCGTCGTTGGGACGGTCGTGTAGTGGGTCTCCGTCGTCGGGGTGACGTGCTCCTTGACCGTGGTCACGACTGGGCGCTCAGTAACGGTCGTCGTGTTGGTGACTGTCGAGCCTGGAACAACCGTCTCAACGATCGACGGCTCCGGCGTGATGGTCTTCGTGACCGTGACGTCCTTGCCGTTTTCACGCTTGGTCGTCGTCACCGTCGACGGCTCGTGAGTAACCGTAGTGGTCTTCGTCTCCGCCGGCTTCGTTACAGTCGTTACCTTCGTGGTCGGCGGGATTTGCTCCCAGCGGGTCTCGGTCGCCTCTGGGACTGTCACGACGGTGGTAACCGTGCTCTTCGGCAGCGTCACTGTCGTGTTCGTGTAGTGAGGCTCCTGCGGCTTTGGCTGCTTCGGCTTCTCCAGACCTGGCTGGTACGGCGTGATCAGACGCTGGGAAGTGTATTCACGCCTCCAGCTGAAATTCAGGTTGTAGTTGTTTGGCATCAAGACAACGATGTATTCGCCTTTGTTGTAGCTCTTGCGAACCTTTTCCATCGCTCCCTCGTTAACGACGAGGTAGTAGTTCGGCCCCGGGTTTGCCCTATCAACACGCTTGTAGCGAATCTCGAAACCGGTCAGCTCGGTGAACATCGCGTCACCCATCAGGTTCGGGCGAACCTCGTTGAGGTATGCAAGGTTGTTGGAAACCAACGCCTGCATGTACATCATCTTGCGCTTAACGCCCTCGATGTCGCCTTTCTCCTGGTCCTCGAGAACGGCCTTCATCAGGTTGATGGCGCCCTTCTCAACATCCGGGTTGATGCGGTTACCAACGCCGTAGCGGCCGGACTGGCCGGTCAGCTTACGGAAGGAGTAACCCTTCGGGTTGTTCCACGGGTTATCGACGCCCCAGTCGATGCACCAGCCCGGGCCGTACTGGGTAGCCAGCAGACCGAGAGCGTTCTGGCCCTTCGGGATCTTCTCTTTCCAGATCTGCTGGCCTTCAAAGACCTTCTGCAGCTCCTCCTGGGAGAGCTGATCGTACTGGCTTGTAACAGCAATGTCTGCGCTTGCGTTCGGCGCAGCAACGTGCACGGTGCTAACGGCCATGACGCCTGTAATCAGGCCGGCCATGATTCGCTTCTTAAGATGTGCGTTTTGCAACGGCTCAATCCTTAAAAATCGTAGGAGATATTCGAAGCAGCCTGAAGACCATCTGAACACGGATCCACAAACTGACAGACATTTATTCAATCACAAAAATCTCCCTGAAAGTAGTCCACTACACCCCCACCACCACAAAAACACCACCACAACCCACAAAACCACACCCCACAACCCTCAAAAACCCCCTGACCAGCAGCTTCACAAAACCTGTCAAAGTATGCAACAAGAACGTGATCTATCACACTCAAAACACCACTGCCACCAAACAGGGGGGACACGTGTCATCGTGCTCACCTCGATGAACGCCAAAAGGCCCCTTCCGAAAGTGGAAGGGGCCTTCTGCTAGGCGAAATTACTTCTCAGGCTGCGCCGGAGCATTTGCCTCAGTAGTAGGGACCGGGGTTGCGGTTCTGATTACGTCGTTCTTCTTCGAAGAACCGTAAATGAGGGTGTCGTTACCCGTTGCCTTACCAATCTGGTAGGACGAGGTCTTGTCGCCCTGGCCACAGGAGCGGAGCACAGCGTCCGCGATGAGCAGACCCACAGTAATCGTTCCGAGAGCACCGGCTGCGAGGCCGACCATCTCTGGGTTGGCTACGTTGAATGAGGCCTGGAGGCCCGCAGCGCGCTCTGCGCGGTCGGGGTCGTAGATGCCCAGGCCACGCTGGATGCGGTCGTTTGCCTCGCGGACAGCGGCGTTCAGCTTGCCCTGGACGCCTTCAAGGCCCGGAACGCGAACCTGGGACAGGATACCCAGCGGGATCAGGAGCAGCAGCGGCGAAGCGATGCCCACGAGGGATGCGATGCACTTGCCGTCGGAAGAAGTAGCCACATCCTTACTCGTGAGCTCGACATTGATTCGAACTCGCTTCTGCGGCTGACCGTTCACCTGAGGGATGAACGTGATGTGGGTCGTGCCCTTCTCGATGCCGCCCTTACCAGGCTTGATCGTGATGGACCCGTCCGGGTTCGGAACAACCATGTCCGGATCCACCGGCTTGCAGTTCGAACCAGAGCAAATCTCAATGTCGGTCGCGCCACCGCCAGGAACGACAATCTTCCAGGAACCATCTGGGTTCGGGCTGACATCGTGGTTGCCTGGCTTGCCGATGATGTTGCCCTCGGACGTAGCCGGGACGTCGATCTCAATGATGCGAACCGGGTTGCCAGCACCGTCAACTTCCTCGATGAGGACGCGACCAGACTTCTGTGGCAAAGGCTTCACGTTGAAGCTGCCTGGGTGCGTCGGGATCTCCTCGATGAGGTCCTTACCACGAAGGACGCGGAAGGTGTTGCCTTCGCCCGTGGTGATCTTGTCGGTCAGCTTCGGCTGGTAGACACGACGCTCCTCGACGAACTTCAGCACACCACCGCTCTTGGTGATGGTGATGTTGTGCGTCTTCACAACCTTGCCGTTGTTCTTCTCAACGACAACAACCTTCTTGCCCTCGGTGTTCTCGTTGATGCGGAGCTCGAAGCGCTTGTCGGTGTCGTTGACGACGGTGACGTATTCCTTGCCCTCAACAACCTCGTACTTGTTGTTGTTGACAATGGTGACGTCGAAGGTGCCCTGCTCCGTGATCTTGTGCTCAACAACGGAGTTGTTGGAGGAGTCGGAGCCGCTACCGGTTCCCTTGGTGATATCCAAGATGAACTGCTTGTAGACCTTGCCGTCCTTGTCGGTGACGTCGAGGACGACCGTGCCCTCAGCGCCATCCTTCGGCGTGACAGTCCACTCGTCACCGTTCTGGGTCACTTCAACGAGGTTCTCGCCTTCGACGACGGTGAGCTTGTCACCAGGGTTGAGCTCGGTGGTGAACTTGTCATCCGAGGTGATCTTGAACTCGGACTTGTTCGGCTTCGTCAGCTCAACATTGTAGGTGTAGCGGGAAACCGGCAGGCCACGGGAGTTCTGGACCTCGAGGACGATCTTTCCGGAAACGCCTTCCTTGATCTTGATCTTGCCGCCGCCAGCTTCGTTGACGTCGCCGTCGATCAGGTCCTTACCAGACACCACGACGAGCTTCTGCTTGTCAGGCTGGGACAGCACAGGCGCAGGCTGCTCCGAGTTGTCTGGAACCGTGACGGCGTCGAACTCGTGAACCTTAGCAGGCTTGACGTGGATCGTGTACTCGATCAGCGCATGGCCACCCTTGGACTGCTCGACGACCTTGATGTCACCCTCGAAGTCAGGGTTCGGCATCAGGTAGTACTTGTCAGGATTGTCCTGATCCTGAACCCAGCTGAAGTTATCTTCACC
>OJKZ01000185.1_pt1 | contig 27775 bp, 22 predicted proteins | sample 1596791 | NCBI WGS metagenome assembly OJKZ01 (sample SAMEA3904677, study PRJEB24821) | metagenome | biome: Builtin; feature: hospital; material: surface | place: USA | collected 2013-06-04 | reverse complement strand
TCTCGTTCGCCTCCCCGTGCGTCGTACCCCTGGTACCCGGGTATATGTCGTATCTAGCCAGTGTGGTCGACGGGGAGGTCGACTACGACGCCGAGGGGGCACGGTGGTCACCAAACGCCAGTGGGCGGTAGCGGGTGCGGTCGGGTTGTTCATTCTCGGCTTCACCATCGTCTTTGTGCTGGCCACCGTCACCGGGGTGTCCCCCGAGCAGTGGACACGGCGTTGGTGTCAATCTATTGCGCAGTAAACGTGCCAATAGGATGGCTGGCCACTTCACTGTTTAATTAACGTGTCAATAAAGTGGCTGGGACAGTAGAGAGCACGCAAGAAGGGCCAATTGAAGCAGCAATGCACTGCACGCTGAAAAGGCGCAGATGATGCGCTGTAAAACGGCGCGTGTAATGCACCGTGTAGTGGTTAAAAATAACCCCAAAATGGCGATTTTGACTGAAAATAAAGAAGACCCCTACCAGCGTTTCCACTGGTAGGGGCTTGAAGTTGGTAGCGGGGGCTGGATTCGAACCAACGACCTCTGGGTTATGAGCCCAGCGAGCTACCGAGCTGCTCCACCCCGCGTCGGGCGCAATATGTGATTTTCGCCTGTCGCCGTAACCAGCAACGTGGACTTACTATACATACACCGACAGAGAGCACCAAACCGCCTGTTCACGACGGTTTGGTGCGATCCAATTATCGGGGCTTCCCTACTACTGCCGCTACCGCTACTACTGCCGTTACTGCTGGGCAGCGAGCTGGCCGAGGATGCCGTAGATGTGCTTCGAGGCGCCCAGGGTCAGGCCGCCGTCGACAGCAATCTCTGCGCCGTTGATGTAGGACGCGTCGTCGGACGCGAGGAACAGCACCGTCTTCGCAACCTCCTCGGCGCGGCCCGGACGGTTCGCTGCTGCGAGCGGAAGCGGTGCACCCTCTACAAGGGAATCTGCCGTCATCGGGGTTGCAATCGCGCCCGGGTGGACGGAGTTGATGCGGATGTTCTCGTCGGCAACGTCGGCGGCGACCGTCTTGGTCATGCCGCGCACTGCCCACTTGGATGCCACGTAGCCGGTCGCACTGACTTGGCCTTCCAGGCCCGCGGTGGACGACATGTTGATGATCGCGCCGCCGCCCTGCTTACGGATCTCCGGGATGGCGTACTTCATGCCCAAGAACACGCCGTCCACGTTGACGGCCATGATCTTCTGGAACTGCTCCAGGGTGGTGTCCTCCACTCCCGTCATCTGAAGGATGCCGGCGTTGTTCACCAAGATGTCCAGGCGGCCGAACGCCTCGTTCGTCGCCGCGATGGCGTCCTTCCAGTCCTGTTCGTCGGCAACGTTGAGCTTCACAAAAATTGCGTTGTCGCCGAGCTCGTTTGCCAGTTCCCCGCCGATCTCTTCGTTGAGGTCAGCGATGACAACCTTTGCGCCTTCTTCGACGAAGAGTTTGCAGTCTGCTGCGCCCATTCCCGATGCACCACCGGTCACAAGCGCTACTTTTCCGTCAAAACGTCCCATGGTCTATCCAGCCTTTCTCTCAAAGAGTTGGTTGTGAACACCATGCTAGATACAAAAATGGTGCATCGCGCGCCCACTTCGCGCGATGCACCCAGTCCTGGGGGGACGAGATAACTATAACCCGTTACTGCGCCTTCTGGTACTCAGCCACTGCACGGTCGAGTTGGTCGATGGCGCGACCGTACTCCTCGAAGGAGCCGTTGCGGGCACTCTCCAGGTTACGAAGAGCATCATTGATCCTGTTCAGGGCCTCGTCACGGTTTACCTTCGGCGCGTTATCACCCTCCGGTGTGGCTTCCTTGTTTTCCTCAGCGGGGGTAGTTTCAGCCTCACCCTGTGGTGCGTTTTCGTCCACCACTTCGACTTCCTGGGCTGCGTCAGAGTGGATACCCACCTGCTTCAGCGCCTGGGACACGGTCGGGGCGTAGCCCACCTGGCCGCGGTAGAACACCAGCACGCGCAACAGCTTCGGGAAGGCCGAGGCCTGGTCCTTGCGCTGCGAGTAGATCGGCTCGACGTAGAGGATCTCGCCGCCGCCCACCGGCAGGGTGAGCAGGTTGCCGTTCTTCAGATCGTTCGTCCCCTCCCACAGGGTGCGGTCACGCGCCACCTGGTCGGAGGACATCAGGGCGTCCTGAGCCTGCTTCGGACCCTGGGTTTGGGTGTTCGTCGGCAGGACGCGCACGGTGATGTTGCCGTAGGTCTCCGGATCAGAAGACACCGCCATGTGTGCGGACAGGAACTCGCGGTTCAGGCCACGGAACGGGGTGATCAGCTGGAAGGACGGCTTATTGGTCTCCGGGTCAGCGGCCACCACGTAGTACGGCGGCTGGTTCAGCTGGTCGCGGCCTTCCGGTGCGGTCGGGTCGTTCGGCACAGACCAGAAGGCGTCGTTGTTGAAGAACACGCCCGGGTCATCCACGTGGTAGCGCGCCAGCAGGTCACGCTGGACCTTGAACAGATCCTCCGGGTAACGCAGGTGGTCACGCAAGGAGTCGGTGATGTCCGAGTTCGGGCGCACGGTGCCCGGGAAGGACTTCATCCACGCGTTGAGTACCGGGTCGGACTCGTCGAACGCGTAGAGGTCCACGGTGCCGTCGTAGGCATCAACGGTGGCCTTGACGGAGTTGCGGATGTAGCCGACGTTGTCGGTGATCAGACGCTGGGTGGTGCCGTCCGGATTCAGCGCGTCCTGCGTGGTGTCCTGCAGGGAAGTACGCGTGGAGTACGGCAGCTGGGACAGGGTGGTGTAGCCGTCCACGATCCACTTCACGCGGCCGTCGATAACAGCCGGGTAGGTCTTGGAGTCGGTGGTCAGCCACGGTGCGACCTTTTCCACACGCTTGCGCGGGTCACGGTCGTAGAGCACCTTCGAGTTGCCACCAACGCGGTCGGACAGCAGGAAGCTCAGTTCCTGGTACTTCACGGCGTAGGCCACGCGGTTGATCGGGTTGCCGATGTCCACGCCGCCCTTGCCGGTGTAGGTGTAGGTGGAGTTGTCGGTGTCGTACTCCACCGGGCCCTGGCCGTTATCGCCCACAATGGCGTAGTCCAGACCATCCTGCGCAGAGGCGATCACCGGGCCGAAGTAGATGCGCGGCTCTTCTACCTTGATGCCCAGCTCTTCAGCCTCGCCGGCCTCCTTGGCGGCGGCGTTGGCCTGCAGGTCGGACACGGTAAAGATTGGCAGGCCACCGCGGGTGGAGCCGGCGTCCTGCGCGGCCTCGTCGACAGTATTGGCCTGCGCTGCGACAAAGCCGTTGCCGTGGGTGTACACGGTGTGGCGGTTAATCCAGTCGCGCTGGTTTTCACTCAGCGCGTTCGGGTCCATCTCACGCGCGGCGACAACGTAGTCGCGCATCTGGCCGTCGACCTCGTAGCGGTCCATGGCCAGCTGGTCTGGGAAGCCGTAGAAGTTACGCAGCTGCTGGTTCTGGGTAAACGTCGGGGAAATGATGTCCGGGTCCAGCAGGCGCAGGTTGGAGATCGTCGCCGCATCCTTAGCCACATCGGTGTTTGAGGTGTTGCCGCCCCAGTTCTCCATGTAGGTGACCTTGTCATCGGTCAGCCCGTATGCCTCGCGTGTGGCTTCGATGTTGCGGCCGATGTACTCGTATTCCTTGGCCTGACGGTTCGGCTTGACCGAGAACTGCTCCAAAAGCGCCGGCCACACGTTGCCCACCACGATGGAGGACACCAGCATGAGCACCGTTGCCAGCACTGGGACGCGGAAGTCCTTGAACACGATGGAGGCGAAAAACGCCGCGGCGACAACCACAGCGATGACGGTGAGGATGATCTTCGCGGGCAGCATCGCGTTGACCGCGGTGTAGGACGCACCGGTGAAGATGTCATTCTGGCTGGATAGCAGGTAGTAGCGGTCCAGCCAGTAGGTCACGGCCTTGGTCAGCATCCACAGGCCTGCGGTAACGGCGAGCTGGATGCGTGCCGGCTTGGACACCATGCCTTTGACTCCGGTGACGTTGTTGCCAATGCGGATGCCACCGAGCATGTAGTGGCCCACCGCACCGATCAAAAATGCCACGGCGAGCAGCATGGACAGCGTGCCCACAATCGCAGAGATTGCCGGCAGGCTAAACGCGTAGAAGCCTAGGTCCTTGCCAAACTGCGGGTCGGTGGTGCCAAAGTCCCCACCGTTGAACCACATCATGAACACACGCCACATGCGCTGGCCAGCAAGACCAGACATGATGCCCACGATCACCGGCACCCAGGTCAGCAGCCCCTTCACACCGTCTTGCACGGCGGCGCGGTACTGCGCTTGCTGCGAGGTCTCGCCGAAAATATCGCCGCTGTCTTGTTGCCTGCCACGCCACGCAATCCGTGCCGCTGCCCATGCGACGGCTGCACCAAGCAGCGCGAAGATGACAAACAGCACGACACGGAAGAGGATCACTCGGTTGAAAACACCGCGGAAGTCAACCTCCCCAAACCAGAGAAAATCGGTATAGATACCGATCAGCACTGGCAGGAGGAAGAAAAGTGCGGCGAGTACACCGAGTGTGACCATGAGGCCTTTATTCGGTTTCTGCGACCGTGGTTGTGGCCGGGTGAGGCGGGTAGCCAAGCCTGCTCCTTAGGAATAGTGTTGTCCAACGTCTATGTGCATTACAGCCTAGAAAGTTTAACGGCCAACAATCCGGAAAGGTTCCCGTGCGCGAACAACAAGCCCTGAATAAGGCCATGATGGAGGCCGTCGATTTCGTCCACGCCGAAGGTTGGGACGCCCCGCCTACCCTCTTCGGTCTGGTGCCAACGCAATTGCTTGTCGACGAGCTGGGCACCCTCGACGACTCCTCCCCCCTCACCCTGGTTGTGCAGGAATTGCCGGAGAATATCCTGCCCGGTTCCGAGGAGCTCGGCGAGTACGTCACCCGTCTGGCCTGGCCGCGTGAGGTGGAAGGCGTGATCCTGGCGCAGGAGATCCTCTTCCGCGACGCCTCTGCCCCGGCGGATGCCGAGGCGCGCCCGGCGCGGTTGTTCTCCGGCGTGCTGCGTACCGAAGACATCGAGCAGACCCTGCTGCAGATGCGCCTGACGGATGAGGAGTTGGAGGAGCGCGGCCCCTTCGCCCAGGACGACATTGAGCTGCGTGGCGGCCCGGATGTCGCCCCGGGTGTGATCGCTGCGCTGCGCTACGGCCTTGAGCAGGACCCGGACGACCTGGTTTAAGCTAGACAGCCGAAACCCAACCCAAGGAGCTTCTGACCGTGTCTGTGTCCCGCCGCGCAATCGCCTCCGCTGTCCTTGTCGGCTCGTTGTCTCTTGCCGCCTGTGGTGGTGGCGAGGACGACGAGGCCAACGCGACCAGCAGCCCCATCTCGACGTCGTACATCAGCGAGGACCCAACCACCTCCTCGGATTCGGAGACGACCACGCCTGAAACGACCACCTCCGAGACAACTACCACCGCTGAGTCTGAATCTGACACGGCGTCGGAGTCTGAGTCTGAGTCTGAGTCTGCTTCCGAGACGGTGTCGTCGACAAGCACGAGCTCCTCGAAGCGGGAGAAAGCGGACTCGTCTGCGGAGGCAACCTTGGAGAAGGTACGCGAACGCTTCGCCTCCCTTGCGCCTGAGGAGTTCTTCGACCAGTTCGAAGGCTGTGGCGCCGGCGGGATCAGCGGATCTTATGACTGTCAGGGCGACGAGATTGGCCAGTTCCAATTCTTCGACTCCGAATCGAAGGCGGCCTCCTCGACCCAACTGCTCACGGAGCTGCGCTCCTCGCGCGTGGTGGAAGACTCCGGCGACCGCGTAGTCGGCTGGTCCACGCTGGGCACCTCCGCGATCATCACCGTGGTGGATAACCGCGAGGGCCTGGTCATGCAGCAACTAATCTCCTCCGACCAGGAGGACCCGCGCCAGCGGATCTACGACCTCGGCCTGGCGAAGAAGCCCTAACCCTTAGCCGTCGCAGGTTGGCACGTCGCGGCCTGCGGCGAACGCCTCCATCGCATCCACTGCCTCCTGGAGGGTGGACACGGCGGCGACGGTCATATCACCAGCGTCGGCCTGCTTCACCGCATCACAGTTACCCTTCGGCGCGAGGAACAACTCGGCGCCCTCATCGCGCGAGCCACGGATTTTGTGGGTGATGCCGCCGATGGGGCCGACCTCGCCGTCGTCGTTAATCGTGCCGGTACCGGCAACGAACTTGCCCCCGTTGAGCTCGCCTGGCGTCAACTTGTCAATCACCGCCAGCGAAAACATCATGCCCGCACTCGGACCACCGATGTCGTTGAGGTTGTAGTGCACCTTCAGGCCATCGGCGGGCTCAGAATCCATAAGAATGCCAAGCATCGGCTTGCCCTTCTCGTGCGGATTCTCCTTCAGCTCGACGGTCTTCGTCTCTTCTTTGCCGTCGCGGCTGATGGTCACATCCACCGTCTCGCCGGGCTTCTTGGCAAAGACCACGTCCTGGACCGCGCTCGGCTTGGCTACCGGAGTGGAGTCGATGGCAAGGATCTTGTCGCCCTGCTGCAAGATCCCGTCCGCGGCAGCGCCTTTGACCACGTCATGAATGTTCACCGTTGTGGGTTTGCCCAGATAGTGCATCGCCGCAACCGTCGCCGACGCCTCCGACGCGACAAACATCTGCTGGTTAAACTCGCGCGTTTCTTCCTCGCTGCGATCCGCCGGCATCACCTGCTCGATCGGCACCAACGTGTCCTTAGTCACCGCCCAGCGGGCCAACGCCTGGCCCAACGTCATATTCGTGCGCACCGACACCGTGGTCATATTCAGCTGCCCGCCAGTCTCAAGGGTCTCCGCCCCCTCGATGTCCACCACGGGCGTGCCCTGGATCTCGCTGAGCGTGTCAAACGTCGGGCCCGCCCCTTCCGCCGCGTACGGCACCGTGAGCTTGATGTCCGTGCCGGGAATGTGGTCCATCGTCATTCCCACCGCAAGCAACGCGATAGGCACTGCACCCCACACCAGCGTGGAAAAACGCTTGTTCGCTGTCTTGGTCGCGGGCGTGTGTTCTGCCGCGTCCGCTGGTGTGTGCGCGTTCGTCATGGTGGCACATGTTAGCGCAGCAACCAGCAGCTCCAACCCGCGCCGTTGTGCAGCTGTATTGTGGCGCCTATGAGTAACGGATTCGGATTCTCCTTTCCCAACGACGGCAACGACGACAACGAGGGCAGGGACAACGAAGGCAACAACAACGACAACGGGCGTGGCGAGCCGACCAACCCGTTTGCAGCCTTCGGTTTCGGCGGAAACTTTGGGTCCGGCGGGTTCGGTGGATTCGGTGGCCCCGGCGGCCCTGGTGGCGCCGGTGGCGCTGGTGGCGCTGGTGCTGGCGGGCTTGGCGACATCCTGAATCAGTTCGGCCAAATGCTCTCCGGCATGGGCTCCTCCATGAACGCCCAGGAGGACGGCGACGCCGTCAACTTCGACCTGGCCGCCCGCATGGCGCGCCAGCGCATCGCCGGGGTGAACCCGGTCAGCGAGGCAGACTCCCGCGCCGCCGAGGAGTCCTTCCGCCTAGCGGAGCTCTGGCTCGACGGTGCCACCGCACTGCCCGCCAGCCAGGCACAGGCCAAGGCCTGGAACGCCCAAGATTGGCTGGAGCAGACCATGCCGATGTGGAAGCGCCTGGTCAACCCGGTCGCCGCCAACATGGCGCGCGCCCAGCTAGACACCATGCCGGAAGAGGCCCGCGAGATGATGGGCCCGATGGTCAGCATGGTTAACCAGATGAACTCCATGCAGTTCGGCATGAAGTTGGGCCACGCACTGGGCGATCTTGCCCAGCAGGCGCTGACCGGCACCGACTTCGGCCTGCCTGTCGCACCCGCCGGCATCGGTGCGGTCCTGCCGCGCAACATCGCGGAGATTTCCAAGGGCCTGGACCTGCCGGGCCAGGAAGTGATGGTCTACATCGCCGCACGCGAGGCCGCACGCCAGCGCCTGTTCCGCAACGTGCCGTGGCTGGTCGAGCGCCTCGTGTCCTCCGTGGAGGAATACGCCGCCGGCCTGCAGATTGACACCTCCCACATCGAAGAGGCCGTCCGCGACCTGAACCTGGATGGTGGCGATCCTGCACAGATCCAGGAGGCCATGCAGCGCCTGCAAGACGAGGACCTCTCCCCGCGCGTGGGCACCCGCAACGCCGCCTCTACGTCCCGCTTGGAGACCCTGATCGCGCTTGTTGAAGGCTGGGTTGACGTCGTCGTCGACGAAGCCCTCAGCGAACGCATCCCCACCACCCCGCAACTCGCCGAGGCGTGGGCACGCCGCCGCGCCACCGGTGGTTCTGCTGAGCAGGCCTTTGCCAACATCGTCGGCATCGAACTCGCAGCCCCCCGCACCCGTGAGGCCGCCGAACTGTGGCGTCGCGCAGGCACCGCTGTGGGCGTGGATCGTCGCGACGCCGTCTGGGAGCACCCCGACCTCCTGCCGTCCAGCGAGCAGCTGGACAACCCGGCGTCCTTCATCGACACGCTTCTCGACGACACCCCCGACACCGACCTGGACAACGAATTTGCCAAGTTGGAAGAAGAACTGCGCAACAACCCCGAGTTGAAGCGCGAAGACGGCGACGGCAAAGACGACGGCAGCCAGGACGGCACAGAGCTGTAGGCGCGCGGCGGGGCTGGGCTAGCCGTAGCGCTGGTAGGCCTCCAAAAACCCGCGGGCGCGCTCCGCCTTGGGCACCCGATCCGCCCAGGCGTAGAACTCTTTCGAATGGTTCGGGATGAAGGTGTGCGTTAACTCGTGCACCAGCACCGCGTCCAGCACGTAGGCGGGCACGTCGCGCAGCCGATCGCTGATGCGGATATCACCTGTCGATACGGTGCAGGATCCCCAGCGCGTGTTCTGATTGGACACCCACCGCACCGACCCAATCGTTGCCCGCCCCTGCAGAATCTCCTTGTTCAGGGTTTCGGCGCGGGTGCGTAGGGAGTCGTCGTCAAGCAAACGCGTCGACGTTTTCTTCTCCAACTTGGTCAGCATCTGCTCCACCATCTCGCGCTCCTGCGCTTTGGTGAAGTGCGCCGGAATGCGGATCTCCGCCACCCCGCCGACCACCCTGGCCTGCACCGTCTTCGCACGACGGGCGGAGCGGATCACGCGATATTGCATCCCAGACATAGCGCAACATTGTAGGATGCGACGCGGGGGTGGAACACACGTGGCAATCCAAGAACACACACGCATACAACTCGCGCGCGGCGTCCGCGTTTTCGTACGCGCGCCAGAAACAATCCAGTTCGGGGCGGACGCGACACGCACCGGGCTCATCACCGTGCCCAGCGCCGACGGGGTGGTCACGGTCCTCGACTCACTGACACATCCGCGGATGCTCAAAACCGTTGTCGCAGCCCTTGCGGTGCATCTCGGTGAGGCGCGTGCACGCAGTCTTATCGACGACCTCATCACCTACCGGCTCCTCATCCCCACCACCACCCCACAAGTGCTGGTGGTGGGGCGCGACGCGCTGGCCTCCCAGATCACGCTGCTGCTGTCGCGCCGTGGTGTGGTGACGCGCAGCCCGATGAAGGACGAGTCGGTGAGCAAGTTCCTGCTCGATCACGAGCCGCACCTGCCGGTGCTTGCCGTGAACTGTGCTGCCGAGGTGGATCAGATCGCCGCCGCGACCCGTGGCCGGCGTGGCCCTGTGGTGCCGGTGACGCAGTTCGACGCGCGCGTGGTCGTCGGCCCTGTGTGCGCTCCGTCTGGGCCGTGCCCGGTGTGCGCCCGGCTGTACCTTTTGGACCGGGACCCGAACATCGCCCAGGTGGAGGAGCACCTCCCGCCGGCGATCGCGGCCGAGCCGGTGTCCTTGGCGGCCGGTGCGGTGGCGGCAGCGACGGTGGCGGGCAGGCTTGCCGGTGCGCCCGACCCGCCCGGGGTGTCGGCGCCGACACCTGTGGCTGGTGACGTGGTGGTCGCAGACCCGTTCGCGCCTTCACCTGTTCTGGCGCGGCAGGTGCCGTCGCACCCAGACTGCCCGATGTGCTTCTAGCGCTGGCTGGGCTGGCGCGGCTGGGGTGGCGCGGCTGGGCTGGCGCGGCTGGGGCTGCCTTAGTGGCGGTGCTCCTCAAGCGTTGCCAGCACGCCCGCGCCGTACTCCTCCACCTTCACCGGCCCAATGCCGGAGATGCCAAGCAGTTCCGTCTCGTTTGCGGGCATGGCTTCGGCGATTGCCATGAGTGTCACGTCCGAGAACACCATGTAAGCCGGGCGTCCCGCTGCGCGTGAGACGTCGAGGCGCCAGCGTTTCAGGGCGGCGAGCACGTTCTCGTCGTAACTCGGCTCGCACTCCTCGTGGCGTCCAAGCGCCTTGTCTGCTGGGCTGAACAGCGGGTTGCCGCATACGCGACAGCGGCGGTTGCGTTTGAGGCGTTCCGGGGAGCGCTCCACATCAAGTTCCGGTGCGATGCCGTCCAAGAAGCGCGACCGCGACCGGTTCTTTCGCCCACCTTCCTGGCGCGACAGCGACCACGACAAGTGCAGGTGCTCACGCGCACGCGTCACTCCGACGTAGAACAGGCGGCGTTCCTCTTCGATCTGGTCGTCGCCAGCCTTAATCGCGTGCGAGATCGGCAAGGTGTTCTCCACCAGGCCGACAAGAAATACTGCGTCCCACTCCAGGCCCTTCGCGGCGTGCAGGCTGGCCAGTGTCACACCATCTACGGCTGGGGGCTGCTTGGCTTCCGCGCGCTGGCGCAGGGAGTGCAACACCTGGGGCAGGTCTTCGGCTTCGCGGGTGCGGACGACTTCCTCGATGAGATCCACAAGCGCGCTGAGTGACTGCCAGCGCTCACGAGCCTGGGCGCCCTCGGGTTCGGTCTGGGTCAGGCCGATGGGTGCGAACGCGGCGCGGGCGACCGCCACCGGGTCGTCCGGCAGGTCGGTGCGGCGGGCGGCACGGACCAGGGCTGCGATGGCTTCGCGGATCTCGGCGCGGTGGAAGAACCCTTCCCCACCACGGACTTGGTAGGCAATGCCGGCATCGGCCAGCGCCGCTTCAAATGCGGCCGACTGGGAGTTAATGCGGTACAGGATGGCGATTTCGCGGGCGGGGACGCCGTCATCAAGCAAACGCCTGATCGCGCGGGCCACGGCGCGGGCCTCAGACGGCTCGTCGTCGTAGCCGTTGAACTGTGGCGCCGGACCGCGCCCGCGCATGCCCTCCAGTTCCAGGCGAGTGCCGGCGACGCGCCCCTTGGCCTTGCCGATGACGGTGTTGGCCAACTCGGTGACCTCCACCGTGGAGCGGTAGTCGCGCTGCAATTTCACCACCGTGGCGTGCTCGTAAGTGCGCGAGAAGTTCAGCAGGTAATCCGGGGTTGCGCCGGTAAACGAGTAAATGGTCTGGTTGGCATCGCCCACCACGGTCAGATCGTCGCGATCACCCAGCCAGCCCTCCAGCACGCGCTGCTGCAGCGGGGTGACATCCTGGTACTCGTCCACCACAAAAGTCTGGTACTGGGCGCGGAACTCCTCCGCCACCGCAGGTGCGTTCTCAAGCGCGCCGGCGACGTGCAGCAGCAGGTCGTCGAAATCGAGCAGCATGCCATCCGGACTCGTCTTCGCCTCCTCGTAGAGGCGGTAGACCTGGGCCACACGCTGCGGATCCGTCGGCGGGGTGCGCGGGGTATCGGCGATGCGTGCGGCGTAATCCTCCGGGCCGATCACGCTGGCTTTGGCCCACTCGATCTCGCTAAGCAGGTCGCGCACCATTTCCTTGCCCGTATCCAGCCCACCGGCGCGCGCGGCGCGGGCGACCAACGGGAACTTGTTATCCAAAAGCCGCCACGGCAGGTCACCGGCGATCTGCGGCCAGAAGTACTGCAACTGCCGCATGGCCGCGGAGTGGAACGTGCGCGCCTGCACTCCCCCGATACCCATGGTGCGCAGACGGTCGCGCATCTCCCCTGCCGCGCGCTGGGTAAACGTCACGGCGAGCACCTTGTTCGGGGCGACCGTGCCGCGATCGATCAGGTTGGCAATGCGATACGTAATCGTCCTCGTCTTACCCGTGCCAGCACCCGCCAGGATGCACACGGGTCCGCGGGGTGCTTCGGCGGCGACACGTTGGTCGCTATCAAGCACGCTCAGATCAATCGTCATCGCGCACTGCCTTCTCCGCCTGGCGGCGGATATCCGGGGTGTTCATGCGCACGTACAGGAGGCGATCGCCCGGCTCGACCGTTTCTGCTTCGGGGGAATCGATGCGGTAGAGCTCACCGGAACGCACGACACCAAGCACGATGTCGGCCAGGTGACGCGGGTTCGCACCAACCTCGTCGTCCGCAATCTGGCGCTCCGCCACAGCGAAGCCTTCGTCCGGACTGAGCAGATCCTCCATCATCTCCACCACGGGCGGGGTCACCGTTGCGATGCCAAGCAGACGTCCGGCCGTTTCGGAGGAGACCACCACAGAGTCCGCGCCCGACTGCATAAGCAGGTGTTGGTTCTCCCCCTCTCGCACGCTGACCACGATCATGGCACTCGGCGCCAACTCACGCACCGACAGCGTGATCAGCACAGCCGTATCGTCCGAAGACGGTGCCACGATCACCGAACGCGCACGGCTCACCGCCGCAATGCGTAACACGTCCGACTTGGTGCCATTGCCGTGCACCGTGACCAAACCGTGCTTCTCCGCGACGGCAAGCGCAGCTGGGTCCGGGTCGATGACAACAATCGACGACGGCGACGCACCGCCTGCCACCAATGCGTCGACCGCCGAGCGGCCCTTCGTGCCGTAGCCGATAACGATGGTGTGGTTGCGCACGGTATTCCTCCACTGTTGGATCTGCAGCGTCTTACGGGAATCCTCCGTCAGCACCGACAAAGTCGTACCGACGAGAAGCATCAGGAAGGCCACACGGGCCGGAGTGACGAAGAAAATGTTGATGACTCGGGCCGACTGCGTCACCGGAGTGATATCGCCATAGCCCGTGGTAGACAGGGTCACCGCCGAGTAATACAACGCGTCAATGAACGTCAACGGCTCGGAGTATCCATTGCGATCAATGAACGCGACGATCGCGACGGCAACGATAAGCAGCAGGGCGTAGCCGAACCGGCGCGCGATCAACGACCACGGCGTCGCCCGCTCCAGGGCCGGGATACTGACCACATCGAGCAGGTGGTGCACCGGGATCGCCGTTTGATCCGCGACGTTCGCGCTCAGCGTAAAAACCCTGCGCAGTTTCATTCCGTTTCGTCCTTACCCTTGCCTTCAGCAGATCTGCTGAGTAGCTCTTCGAGTTCTGCCGCATCGGGCAGACTACGCGGAGCATACGTCTCACCGGTGCGCACGTAGAAAAATACAGCGCGCACCGGACGACCGTCACCACAGATACGCTCCCAAGCCGCCTTGTAAACCGCAAGCTGCAACTGCGCCGCTTCCATCGCATCCCGCTTTGGCTTCTCGCCGGTCTTCCAGTCCACGACGGTCCAGCCGTCGGCGTCCTCGAAGACGGCATCCATACGTCCGCGGACCACGCCCTCGCCCACGGCGAGCTCGAAGGGATGCTCCACAAACGTCGGGGTGCGCGACGCCCACTCACTGGCCTCAAAGTTTCGCTTGAGCCGCTCCAGCACCGCACGATCCACCTCAGCCTCATCCCCGCCGGGAAGCTCGTCTTCGGTCAGCAACGGGCGTGCACCGTAGAACTCCTCCAACCACTCGTGGAAGGCGGTACCGCGCTTGGCGTAAGTGTTCGGCTTAAACGGCACTGGGCGGCGTGCCCGGCGCGCGAACTGCACCGGGTCGGCCTTCAGCGCCACCACATCGGACGCGGTCAGTTCGCCCGGCATGACCACCGGGACGTCGCCGGCCTGGGCCTGCTCGTGTTCTTCGATGAGTGCAGAGACGTCGCGCTCCCAGAGGGTAAACAGTTCGCCGTCTACGAACTTTGGCAGGTTCTCGCGCGCGGCGTTGACCGCCTGCGCGGCTGCTTCGTCCGTGGCCAACGGGGCGTAGTTTGGCCAGCGGCCGGTGCGCTCGCCGTCGTCGACAAGAGCGTCGGCGCTGGCGTCGGTATCGCTGTCTGCGTCAGTATTCGTACCGTCGTTCCAGACCACCACGCACTCCGGTGCGACAACGTCGCGCATGGTGGCAAAGTGCTGGTACGGCGCTGCTTCCTTGACCACGTCAGGCCTGCGCCGCGAACCCGTGACGATGAGTTTCCCGCCAGAACGCGTCACCGCAACATAGAACAGACGCGCTGCTTCCTCCGCCAGGTCTGCGGTGACGTGCTTCTTCCATGCCTCGCCCGCCCTCTGATAGTCGGTACGCGTGTCCACTTCGCCGAACTCCGGGAAGATCTCCGGATCGCCGTAGGTCTCCGTAGGCAGGAACTGCACGAAGGTGAGGAAGGTTTCCGTCTTCGGCTTATACGTCTCCGAATCGGCATGCAGCACCGCGACGGTATCCCACTCCAAGCCTTTCGCCTTGTGGGCTGTCATGATCTGCACCCGGTCGTCCTTCACCGTCACCGCACCCGGGGTCAGGCTGTCTTCGTGCTCGCGGGCGAGTTCGAAGTAATCCAGCAGTCCGTCCAGGCCTGCGCCGGGGTAATTGGCTACCTCCTCCAACAGTCGATCCAGATGCACCGCGCCCGTCGCGCTGTGGCGGGAGAGCACCTCGGTGCGGATGCCGAAGACGTGGATGATGTCCGCGAACAGGTCACTTAAGCGCTTGCCCAGGCTGTGGGTGCGCAGCCAACGCAGCTTGGCGGCCGTATCGCGCATGCGCTGCAGGCCTTCTTCGCTGTAGCGTTCCGGCTCGCCGAGATCCGCCAGCGCATCCGTGAGTCCTTCTGGGCGGTCGGTGCGCGCCTTGATGTCGTCGGCTTGGGCAATCGCCTCTTCGAGTTGGCTGACCAAGTGGGCGTAGGGGTCGCTGATACGCTGCGTGTTTTCGCGGTGGTCTTCTTTGCCGCGCAGGTTGTTCGCGCGCGATGCCAGCGCACGCAAGTCCGCAAGGCCCAACCCAACAGCTGGCCCGCCGAGGACACGCAGTGCTGCCGCGGTGTCGTCGGGACGCACAAGCATTGTCGCCACGGCAACCGTATCGGCGACCTCCGGCACGTCCAGCAACCCGCCCAGGCCAACGATTTCGTAGGGCACACCGCGGGCCTCGAGTGCTGCGGCGATGAGTTGCGAGTGCTTGTTCTTGCGCACAAGCGTGGCCGCCGAAAACGGCTCCTCGGCTTCCTGGGCCTGGGCGTATGTCTTCGCCAGCTCATCGGCGACGAACTCGATCTCTTCGGCCTGCGTGCCAAAGAACCCGAGCGTGACATCGCCAGCATCCGCCCCCGGGCGCGGCGCCAACGGTGCCACGGCACGCTTTGTCTCGTCGGTGCCCAGGATCGCATCGGACACCCCGTTGGCCAGATCCAGCACCTCAGGCGGGTTGCGCCACGAGGTGGTCAACTGCAACTTCGGCGCTGGTGAGCCGCCTTCAAGCGGGAAGTCCTCCACGAACGCCTGCAAGTTCGCCGCGGTCGCGCCACGCCAGCCGTAAATCGCCTGCATCGGATCGCCCACCGCCGTGACCGTCAGGCCAGGATGTTGCGCTTCGCCGAAAAGGCTGCGCAGCAACACACGCTGGGCGTGCGAGGTGTCTTGGTACTCGTCCAGCATGACCACGCGGAAGCGATTGCGTTGCGACGCCCCCACCACCGCATGATCACGCGCCAACGCAGACGCGATAGACATCTGTTCGTTGAACGTGATCACACCACGTTTACGCAGCTCCTCGTTCACTGCCTGTGCGAGCGGCAGGTAGTTCACGCGCTCCTTCTGGATATCGCGCCACCCCTGCAGAATCTTCGAAAACTCGATCTTGCTCGCCGAGGGGTACGACTCCGTCTCTGCAAGGAAGTCGTGGGCATGCTCTGTGACCCACTCCGGGGTGGCAAGTTCGTTGCCCATCGCGGTGATGAGTTTGAGCACGTTTTGCACCACGCTGCCAAGTGCACGGTTCTTCCCGTCCGGCAGCAACGAACCGGCGTAGTTGCACACCACCTCGGTGGTGATGGCGTGCAACTCCGCATCCGTAATCAACCGCGCGTCCGGTTCCGCCGGCACGAGCAGGCCGTATTCACGGATCAAGGTGCCTGCATACGAGTCATAGGTGGACACCTGCGGTGCGATGACCTCTAGACGCTTGGCTAATTCCCCAGACGGGTCGAGGCGCGCAACCAGGTCGCGGTTCTGCGCTAGCGTGGCCAGGCGGTCGCGGATGCGCTTTTTCATCTCCTGGGCGGCCTTGCGGGTAAACGTCAGACCCAGAATCTCTTCGGGGCGTGCAAAGCCATTAGCGACGAGCCACACCACACGCGCGGCCATCGTCTCCGTCTTGCCGGCGCCGGCACCTGCGACAACCAGTAGCGGGCCTGGCTGGGCGCCGATAACCTCCGCCTGCTGGTCCGTCGGCGGGAACTTCTGCCCGAGGTAGCGCGACAGCAGCTTCGGGGACATGGTTTCTTGGTTAAACATTGTGAATCATCTCCCCTTCCGGCTGCACCGGGCACAAGGCGCGCACACTGCAGCGATCGCAATGCTTCCCCGTTGTGGCAAGCAGCGTAGGTCCTGTCATTTCGGCGGGCAATGTATCGATAGCCTCGGCGAACTCTGCTAGCTCCTCTGGTGTCTTGGCAGCCTGCTCAAGCACCGTGATGGCCTTGGTGTCCTTCTTCGGGAACACCAGCATCGCACCACCCACGGTGATGTCCGACTCCCCGCGTGCGGTAACGACCCGCTCGCCGTCGAACGTGCCGTGAGCCAGCGCGAGTTGGTAGGTAAGCAACTGGGCGTGCTCACCGATCTCCTTCTTCGTGGGCGCCGTCGCACCAGTCTTTAGATCCACCACGTAGAGCGCACCATCGTCGTCGCGCTCGAGGCGGTCCACACGACCCCGGACGCGCACGTTGTCGCTGACTTGCACGTCAACGGATGTTTCCACCGCGACCTGTTCAAACGCGCCACGGCTCGTTTCTAGCCAGGTGCGGGTGCGCTCCAGCAAGCGCTCAAACTCCTCGATGTCGCGCTGCGCCTTCCACGCAGGTGCGTCACTGACCTCCTTGCGTGCGGCGATCACGGCGTTAAACGCGTCGTCCGGATCCACACCACGGCCGAGCGCTTCCAGGTAGGCGTGGCCCATCACGCCGTAGACCATGTCCATCGACTCGTCCAGGCCCACCATGCGCTGCAATACCTCACTCATCGGGCACTTCAGCAGGCCTTCTACTCGCGACGGCGACAGCGTCGGGCTGGCGCTCAGCGGCTCATCCGTAGACACCGTCGTGGTGGTCCACCACTGCCGAGGGTCCGCACCAAGCACACCCGCGTCCGCCAGGCGCGCCAACTGTCGGGCAGCCTGGGAGCGCGTCGCCTCATCCACCGAAGGACCCGTGAGCACCCGGCGGAACTCCGCCACCAGATCGTCGTGGGCGAGCACGCGCACGAGCGTCTCGGTGTCGTCGCCAAGATCCGCCTGCGATGCCGAACTCAGCCGCAAGCGTGCCGGGGTGAGGCCGTGGTCTTCACAGAATTCCTCGACGAATCGGGAGGGTTCACCTTCTTTCTCCGCGTCTTCGTCGTCAACCGCAGTCACCAGCAGGTAATCAGTCGCACGCGTGGTGGCGACGGTAAACAGGCGGCGTTCCTCAATCAGACGCTCCACGGTGTGGGAGACCGGCACGTCCGGATCCACGTCATGATCCACCAGGTCGATCAAGTCTTCTTGGCGGAACAGCGAGCCGGTCTCCCCCAGGTTTGGCCACGTATCGTCCTGCACGCCCGCCACGATGACACGGCGAAACTCTCGCCCGACAGCGCCGTGCGCGGTGAGCAGCGACACTGCATCGGGGGTTGCGGTGCGCCGGTCGCGCACACCGGTGGGCAGTTCCTGTTCCAGGATGAAGTCCACGAACGACTCCACCCCGGCAGCGGGACGGCGCTCCGTGTAGTCGCCCGCAGCATCGAACAGTGCCATGACGGAATCCAGGTCGCGGTCCGCTTGCGAGCCCGTCGCACCACCGCGCAGCGCCGAGGCCAACAAGCGATTCGACAGGCCCGTGGCCTGCCACAGCGCCCAAAGGATCTCTTCTACGCTGCCGTCTTCCGCGTAGGCCTGACGTCCCGCGTCAAGCACGCCACGCACGTGCTGGAGGATGTCGAGCTCACGGTCGGTCAACCACGTATCAAAGTCAGGCAACCCGGCGGGATCCGTCAGCAACTCGCGCAGCGACTCTTCGGCACGACGCTCAGGCGCCCAGCGGCGAAGCCCACGAATGAGGCGACGCAGCGTTACCGGATCCGCACCACCCACAGGCCCAAGCAGCAGGTCGCGCCACTCGCTCGGCGTGAGCTCCTCGTACAGTGCCCGGATGCCCAGCAACAGCGATGCCACCAGGCGCTGCTCCGAAAGCACCAGGTCCGTCGGGTTGAGCGACACCGGAACCCCAGAGCGCAACAGCGCGCGGCGCACCGGATCAATGCCCGTGGTCGAGCGGACAATCACCGCCATATCCCGGTAGTCCACGTCGTGTTCGAAGTGGGCACGGCGCAGCGCATCCGCCACCGCCGCCAGTTGCGTTGCAGAATCGGGCGCAATTGCCACGCTGCGACGCGGATCGCGCTTGGACTCCCCCAGGTCAATCGTGGTGTGCTCCAGCCCGCCAAGGGTGCGGAAGAACTCAGGCGACGCACCACGGAAGTGGAACACCGACTGCTCCTCGTCCCCGCCGACCACACCCAAGTCCGCCTGATCCAGCAGGCGCTTGACCAGCGCGCCGGCAGCGGGTGCGAGGTGCTGGGCATCGTCCACAATCACCGTGTGCCACCTGCGCGGCAGTGGCAGTCGCACCGCCTGATCCACCAGCTCCGAGGCGGACAGCCTGCGCGCTCCCGAAAGCGCCATCACCTGCTGGTACTCGCGCAAGAATTCGCCAGACGCGCTCCAGATGCCCACACCATGTCGGCTGCCCAGCTCCTCCAGTTCGACAGGGCCAAGACCACGTTCCACTGCACGCAGCAGGAAGTCACGCAGTTGACGGGCAAAGCCGACCAGTGGAAGCGCCGGGCGCAGATCCTCCGGCCACGAGCCACGACCATCCTCATCTTGGCCTTGGAGCAACTGGCGGATCACTGCGTCCTGCTCCGCACCGGAGATCAGGCGGATTTCTTCGTCCACATGCGAGCGCAAAATGGCAAAGGCCAGCGAGTGCACGGAGCGCACCATGGGCTCATCGGTAACAAACCCCGACTGCGCCAGCGTGTCCGACAACTGCGAGCGCAGCCGTCCGGCGGTTTCCTTCGAGTCCGTCAGCACCAAAATGCCACCCGGGTCCCCCGCGCCTGCGTGACGACGCACCGCGGCCGCCGCCGTATCCACAAGAAAACTACTCACGCCTGAGCCGGGCCGGCCGGTGACCTTCCACAACCCGGCCTCAGGCAGCGGGTTGTCCCAGGTCCGCGGGGTGATGTTGCGCTCGCGCGGCACGAGGTACGCCTTCGGCTCTAACGCTGCCGGAGGCACTGGTGAAGGGTGTGGAAACAACATAAAGGAGATTGTGCCAGTTCAGTACGACACGACAATCTCAACAACATCATCTATCGAACATACGCCCGAACCGAGCCCGCGTGTCGTGTGGCGACGGTACTCGATCGCCTTCTCCAACAACCAGTCCAGCCTGGGGATATGCGACCAACGCGCCACAATGTCCGGATCCACAGCACCGGCCAGCAGACCATCGACGATCACCAGCGCTGCAGTAAACCCACGCGGGCGCAATCCAACGGACGGATCAAACTCGGTCAGCACAGGCTCAGCGTGGCCATCGAACAGCAAATGCGACAAGAAATCCAGGTGCGCGACTACCCCCTCGGACCCGAGGTGCTCCTCGCGCCACACCGCCCGGTCAGCATTGGCAACCAGCCCGGTGCGCTCGCCGGAGGGAGCTTCGATGCCGGCCACGGCGTCGTCGTAAAGCAATGCTGCTGCAACCGCCTCATCGACACGCTCGCGCGGCTCACCGGTGGCGAACTCAGTCGCGCAATACCCCGCAACGATCAAGCGACCATCCGTCGCACGCACAGGACGCGAAATGCGCAGCCCCTCCCCCGGCACTGCCTTCTCTCGAGCCTTTCCAGACCACGCGGACGTCTCACGCGCATGCGACAACACAACACGCCCGAAGCGCAGGCCATTGTTCCAAAATTGCGGGACCGCAACCGGCTCAATGTCGTCGATCTGGAATGCGGAAAGCACATGTGCCGGAATCGGCTTAAGCAAAGAAACCACCGACACCACCTTCTTAATTCACGGCCGGACGCGGATACGGCCACGGGTTCGGCCGGCACGTGTCGTCGTTGTTCGGGTAGTTCTCCTCCGGGCTCATCTCATGCAACTGCGCATTGTTCAGGCTCAGCGTCTGCTGCATCATGATCGGCGCAAGCGCATTCGCCTCCGGGCACGGCACGTGCTCCGCAAAGCCCACAGCGTGGCCCACCTCGTGATTAATCAGGTACTGGCGGTACGAACCGATGTCACCCTGGAACGGCACGGCACCGCGCACCCAGCGCGACTCGTTAATAATCACCGTGTCCTCGCCCGTGATCCGGGTACGGCAGCTCGTCTCCGTCCCCAACGCGGCACCACAGAGCTCCGCCGTCGTATCCAGAGAGGTCAAACGGATCTTCAGCGTCGGATCCTGATCTGCCGACACGTGTTCGAAGCGGAAGCGCGGATCGTTCGTCCACCCGCGCGGATCCATCAACGTTGCATCCACCATCTGGGCAAACGACTGATCCCCGCCGTAACCGGAGGCGTCGATGCCGTGCTCGACCTCGACGATGTAGCGCACCACAATCTCAGTGCCCTGGCCCGCATTGGCACCAGGGATGCCGACCTCGTAGAACGTGCCCTCACCCGTCGTGGTGTACGGGCCACCCGGCGGCAGATCGTGCGGGTCAAAGATGCCTTCCGCGATCTTCGCAGGCTCCAGCGGCTTCGGTTGATCCGCATCCGCACCAGCCATGCCCGCTTCACCGGCCGGAGCCGACGCGGACTCGGCGACCGTCCCGATCGCCTGCTCATCCGGGTTTTGCACCATGTCCAGCAGGACAAACACGGTAATTACCGCAAGCACCGGGATCGCATACGCGCGCCACCCGTACTCGCGGGCAAAGGCGACAAGACGTCCCTCTTCACGGCTTGCGTCCTGCGGGGTGTCGTCGCCAGACTCCATGCCCCAGCTATCAAACCAGTCGCCGAAGTCCTCTTCAGCGCCCCCGTGGTGCTCACTATGGCGCCCACCGTGAGACGGAGTGCCCTGCTGTTGTGCCATGTCTGAGTAATCTAGCGCATGAAGCCGACGCTACGGGCCGTGGTGCTGCCCTGCTCGACGTAAACGACACGGTCAGTGCGGATCAGGTAGGAGTGGCCCTTGGCATCCTCCAGCTTGAAGGTTGCCTGACCGTTCGCAATCGCCTGCTCGACGGTGGCAAAGATGTCTTCCTGGCCCTCCGGAAGCTTGATCGCTAGTTCGCGCGGGGTGTCTGCAAGACCAATCTTGATATCCATTTTCTCGCTCACTGTCCTTTTCTTGTTGCGCTTTGTGTGCCCGCAGGTGCAATAGCTAAACGTAACCACCTGCTGGCGGACGGCCCCATTGTAACGGCCGGTAGCTAAGATGAACGCGTGCCCTACGCAGCTGAGAGTGAACAACGTGGCGCTGCTCGTCGTGCGCCAAAGAAAACGACGTTTGCCGGGTTGGGGGTTGCGGCTGAAATTGTGGACGCGCTTGCGGACCACGGCATCACCCACCCGTTCTCCATTCAGGAGCTCACGTTGCCCATCGCGCTGGCCGGCCGCGACATCATTGGCCAGGCCCGCACGGGTATGGGTAAGACGCTCGGTTTCGGTGTGCCGGTGCTAGACCGCGTCTTTGACGACGCCGATATTGCAGAACTCGACGGCACCCCGCGCGCGCTGCTGATCGCCCCGACGCGCGAACTTGCGGTGCAGGTCGGCGAGGACATCGAACGCCTTGCCGTACACACGCCGGTGCGCGTGGCCACGGTCTACGGTGGTCGCCCCTACGAGGAACAACTCGAGGCACTCGAAGCGGGCGCGGACATTGTTGTCGGCACGCCTGGCCGCCTGATTGACCTGCATGACCGTGGCGCGCTCGTACTGGATAAGGTTGCCATCCTCGTGCTTGACGAGGCCGACGAGATGCTTGACATGGGCTTTCTTCCGGACATCGAAAAGCTTTGGTCCGCCGTGGGCGCAACGCAGACCATGCTTTTTTCCGCCACCATGCCGGGCCCGATCCTGTCCCTTGCCCGTTCGAAGATGAACAAGCCGGTGCACATCCGCGCCGAATCCGAAGATGCCTCCGCTACCCACGCCACCACCCGTCAGGTTGCGTTCCTCTCCCACCGCATGGACAAAGCCGAGGTCATCGCCCGTATCCTGCAGTCTCCGGGCCGCGAGCGCACCATTATTTTCGCCCGCACGAAGCGCTCGGCGGCCGATCTCGCCGAGGATCTTGCTGGCCGTGGCTTTGCCGTCGGCGCGGTCCACGGCAACCTCGGCCAGGTTGCGCGCGAGAAAGCTCTTGATGCTTTTCGACGAGGCGACGTGGAAATCCTCGTCGCCACCGACGTCGCGGCACGCGGCATTGATGTCGACGACGTCACCCACGTGATCAACTACCAAACCCCAGACGACCCCATGACGTATGTCCACCGCATCGGGCGAACCGGCCGCGCAGGACGCACCGGCGTGGCGGTCACCCTCGTCGGCTACGACGAAGCGACGAAGTGGTCCATGATCAACACCGACCTCGACCTGGGCAAACCCAACCTGCCCGAGTGGTTCTCCACCTCCCCTGAACTGCAGGAGGAGTTCGGTTTCCCGGAGTCAGCTACTGGCCATGTCGGACGCCCGCGTAAAGTGCTCGGGGCACGACCAAACCGTCCATCCCGCCCGGCGGCTCCGGGCAAGCGTTCAGGAAGGAAACGGCGTTGAGTAAGCCTTTGCGTCGCACCCGCCGCGACCTCATTGCCACCGGCGTCATCGCCGGCGTTTCGGCATTGCTTGTCGGCACCGCCTTTTTCACCTCCCCGGTGCGCCAGGCTGATCTCTCTCCAGCAGCCGAAGCTCAGGAGGATTTTGGTCAGTTGGCGGTGGTGCCGTCGTCGCTAAGCGAGGGCTTCCGGCTCACCGACACCTCCGGACGCGCGCAACCGCTCGTAGCCAACGGCTTGATCATTACTTACAACGATCACACGCTGACCGCGACGAACCCTGAGGGCGAGACCGTCTGGACCTACGAACGCCCCAACGACCTGTGCCTGATGGATCAGGCGTGGGACAAGGTTGTGGCTGTCTACCGCGACAACGCTGGCTGCGGCGACGTGGTGGCCATCGACGCGAAAACCGGCCAATACGCCGGCACCCGATCCGCCCCGGCGTCTGAAAACGTCACGCGCCTGGCCTCGAACGACCGCATTGGCTACGCCTCCAGCGAACGCATCGAAGTATGGCGCTCCGACATGGTGCGCACCATGGAATACGGCTACATCGAAGCCCCGCAAGAATCCGACATGCAGCCCAACCCAGGCTGCGTGATCACCTCCGCACTCACCCGCACCGAACTCGTCGCGCTGACCGAAACGTGTGGGGACGGCACCTTCCTCCGCATCCAAAAGGCAACCCCGGAAGACTCCCGCGAACCCGAAGTCGACGCCAACATTGAGATCGACCCGCAGGCCTACCTCGTCGCCGTCTCCCAAGACGCCGCCGCGGTCTACGACCCGTCAAAGAAGCAGGTCCTGGCCTACGACAAGGAGGGCAACAACACCAGCTCCTCCTCGGTGCCAGCAATGGGTGAGCCACAGCGTCTCGACGGCACCATCGCCGTCCTCCCCGTCGCCGACCTCCCCCACCACATGTCCTACTGGCAGGACGACTCTCTCCTGCTCATGGAGCCGGCAGGGCTCGGCGTCACCGGCGTGTTCCAAGGCGCACTCGGCACCGGCTTCGCCGCCGGCGACCGCCTGCTCTACGCTTCCCAGGACGGCATCGCAGTTGTGGATTGGGACAAAAACGCGGTCGACGAGATCATCCCCGTCGACCGCGGCGGCTACACCGGCCCCGTCCACATCTCCTCCGCCGGCGCAACCATTGTGGAAAAGCGTGGCGACGACATCGTCGTCCTCGACGCCAAGGTTTAGCGAGGCCGGAGGGGTGAGCGGTGTCGTCGATTAGCGGCGCGCCTTACGCTCCTCATACTGCGCCTCGTTATACGCCCTCGAACGCGGGTGGAACACGGTGACCAGCACCAACACCACCGAAATCAGTGTCGCCACGCCGAGCGTTACCGCCCCGCCGCGGAACATATAGATAGCCACGCCGCCAAGAATCGCCTCAATGAGGACCACCGCGCCAGTCGCACGCGGACGGCCGCGCAGAGTCTCCACCGACACAAACGCGATGTAGCCGAAAATGATCAGCAAAAACACCGCAGTACCGATGTTGACGTAACCAGCAACCGGCGAGTCGGACTCCAGGGTGTGCTCGGTAGCAAGGAACTGATCACGGATCAGCGTCACCACATAAACAAAGATCGCCAAGCACTGCACCAGCACCACCATCGCGCCGAAACGCATCAGGGGTGGGACCTCAGCATCCGCGAACGGCTGCTGCTCCGGGTCATTTGGGACGGGCGCGTGGGATTGATTCCGATTCGTAGTCACAACAAAGCAGTCTATCGCCACCGATACGGCAGATGAACCCCAGCGAACCGGCAGAAATCCGAAAAACACGATTTGACCCGGGCACCTCCACCACCCGTTTACTATCATCCCAGGTCAGAGGGTAGACCATTGGCTTGCGGATCGGCCCAGAAGCGCAAATGTGACCGCGATGACGTAGATACATTCTGTGATTCCGCGCACATTTTGGCCTCGAACCCTAGCGGGCTTTGCATGAACATGTCATTATTCACAAGTAGCAAAAACAACGGGCTGGTAACTCAGCCCTTAACCCTCAGACACCACGGGGTTAACGCCCGGTAAACCGGAAGACGGGATCTCGAATCCACCGAGAGGCACCGCCCGGAGCCAGGAACCAAACTTTGTTTGCAACGCACCTACATCGTTGGGTGTTTTAGTGGTGCACGAAAACCGACCACGCAGTACCGATTTATTTTTTAAGGAGCATCATCATGGATTGGCGCCACGAAGCAATTTGCCGCGACGAAGACCCGGAACTGTTCTTCCCGGTTGGTAACTCCGGCCCCGCCCTCGCTCAGATCGCACAGGCGAAGCTTGTTTGCCATCGCTGCCCAGTAACCACCCAGTGCATGAAGTGGGCACTCGAGACCGGCCAGGACGCCGGCGTGTGGGGCGGCCTGTCTGAGGAAGAGCGTCGCGCACTGAAGCGTCGCAACAAGGCACTCGCCCGCAACCGCGCTCGCATGTCCGCCTAATTTTCCTCTCCGGTATCGCAGGCGATACAGTGATAGGTCTGTAACCGGTACAGATATATAAAGGAGACCCTCATGAGCAAGCGTGGTCGTAAGCGCAAGGATCGCCGCAAGAAGAAGGCGAACCACGGCAAGCGCCCCAATTCCTAAAGTGGGGTGCTCGCTGTTGCGAGAAGCGTAGAGGGCCCGGTTTCCGGGCCCTTTATTTTTTTGTACGACGGCGCCGCTAGTTGGCGGGGTGGGTCTCGACGGGGTACGCCGCCGCTCGACTCAATCCAAGACCTCATCTCAATATCTCAATAATCCCAATAGTCACATTAGTACCAGCGGGGAGGGGGCGTGTTTTCATAGCTGTACTGCGATTGTTTTACAGGTGCAGTACACCTCGGAAAACACCCCCGAGCCGGCGGGGTATATCCATCTGGCGAATGCCGCGGGTGGGCGGTTGCACTTTGCCTGGCTGACAAAATGTACGTGGGTGACCATTTTCCTTTGATTTTCTGTCGTGGGCGTACACTCTGTGGCCCTTAATGCTCAGGATGTACATTCTGTAGGTCTTGAGTTTGCGAGGGCGTTTCCGCTAGCGGGTTCTGGTCTGACTGGTCGGTTAACAGACAGGCCAGTGTGAATGTCACTATGCAGAAAGTATGCGGCGACGAAGGTGTGGCTCGCGCGGTGCTTTGCGAGTAGAACGAGTAGAAGTTGCGGGCCGCGGGGTGGGATCAGCCACCCCTGCCGAGAACGGCTGGCCGGTCATCTATATTTTCCTTATGGGGAAACGTGTATTGGAAACTAGTGGTGACCACGGCGTGCAGGGATCTTTGCATCGATACGGGTCTGGTCGGCACAGTGTCGCGTTTCCGGGCTACCGCATCTTCGACGAGGGGCAAACCGGTGTTACCTTCGATTTGCTATTTGCCTCCTATCTGCGGGGATGTACGGATGTTGAATTACATGACCCATTCATCAGCTATTCGTATCAGGGACGTAACCTCGTTGAGTTCATGGCGGTTGTGGCCCTGGTGAAAAATCCCGAAAAGCGATGCCGCTTTCGGTTGTTCACACTGAGGGCGAAGAAAGATGAGCATCACGAACTTCAGGTTCGGATGCTCGATAAGATCACGGAAAATGCCGCTGAGCAGGGTATTGACCTCGATGTGATTTTCGATTCGCGTGCGCATGACCGCTGGTTGCGTGCCGATACGGGATGGCTCATCTTCTTAGGCCGCGGCCTCGATATCTACCACAACTTCGAGGGTGGCCACTATGCCTTCCCTACCTCGCGTCAAGAATTCCGAAAGGTTCGGGGTTTTAGCATCGCCTATTCCCTGGATAAAAAGTAAAAGGAACCGGTAATGGGGGGGCTAGGCCCCAAACTCATCCGTGGGTAGAGGATCAGCCCACACCGAGGAACCTCGGGCGGGCTGAACTATTGGCCCGATAGTAGCGGAGAAACTGCTGGATTTCTCATATCCTGAAAACTCGCCGCGCTACTGTGCCATCCCTACTACTATGTGATGCATACAAGCGGTGTGAATGTGCAGACGGAAACGGACCAAGCTAGCACCTGCGCCGCAGTGACTGAAAGGGGGAAGTGGTGGCTGATTCCCAGCTTCGTAAAGGCGTGCTTGAACTTATCGTGCTCGCCTCGCTTTCCAGAGCGCCGGCTTACGGCGGGGCGCTGCTCCAGCGCCTGGAAAACGCGGGTGTGGCGGTATCGGCCGGCACCCTCTACCCGCTTCTCAACCGCCTCAAGAAGGCTGGCCACCTGGCCATTCACTGGGAGGAATCCCCGGCCGGGCCCCCGCGCAAGATCTACACGATCACCGCGGCTGGCCGAACCTACGGGGAAAGCCTCGCTGGCGAATGGCGCCATCTTGCCGCCGTCGTCACATCCCATCTCACCGCCCTCACAACCGACCGAGGTGATAACAATGCCGGAGCCTAGCTCGCCCACTACTCCCACGCCTACCGCAACTCCCACTGATTCCACAGTTCCCACGGTCTTCGGGATCCCCGCCTCCCTGGAAGCCCTGCGTTGCCGCGAGGCTCGCTCGCGCTGGTTCGAACCGGAAAATCCCCGGATTTTTGTGCCGCGCAGCTTCGGGATTGGCTGGGATATTAATATGGGGGCGCTCGCGGTACGCCTGGGAATAATCCGCCCGGATGATTCCCTGCCCGACCTTGAGGGCTATATTCCGCTCCGCACCCGCCGCGCTTTCACCCTGTCTCTTATACACATCTCCGAGCCCACGAGACAAGAGGC